>Ga0073908_1000132_pt1 | contig 114839 bp, 89 predicted proteins | sample MucameincwithD2O_FD_65484 | JGI IMG/M metagenome (GOLD analysis project Ga0073908, IMG submission 65484) | Mouse cecum microbial communities from Vienna, Austria - Mucus amended microcosms incubated with D2O | ecosystem: Host-associated > Mammals > Digestive system > Large intestine > Cecum... | reverse complement strand
GATCATCTCGCCGTTAGAGACGAATCCCGATCCGAGTCCCGTACCCAGCGTAATCATTACGAAATCCCTCATGCCCTTCGCATTGCCGTAGACCATCTCGCCGATGGTGGCGGCGTTGGCGTCGTTGGTCATCAACACCTCCACGCCGGGGAACTGCGCCTGCACGTCGGCCGCCAGGGGGAAGATACGGGACGCCTCATCCTGAGACGCGTTTTCGGGACGGTATTTCCAGAGGTTGGCCGGGCTTTCAATGGTTCCCTTGTGGTAGTTGGCATTGGGGGCGCCGATGCCGATACCCACCAGTTCGAAATCGAACGACAGACTGCCGACCATCGTATGCAACGCCTCGCAGAGATCGTTCACATAGGTCGGATAGTCCTCGAAATAGGGATATTTCTTGGTCGAAATGACCGATTCGGCGTACAGGTCGCCATTCTCATCCACCAGGCCGAAGGCGGTGTTGATGCCGCCGATATCGATGCCGATAGCCAGTTTTTTCATAGTTCAGATTATCTTTTCAATTTGTTAGGTTCAAAGGTCATGCGACGATTTCCGTCCACATTTTTATGTAAAGTTAAGTCAAAAATTCGGTCGTACCAAACTTTTTTTCTATTTTTGGGAGATAATTGAGCAATTAAACGGTAAGTCATGCAAACGAACGAACAACTACTCTCCATTTTCGAGAACTACCTGGCCCAACTGGAGCTGCCGTCGGAACCGGAGCTGCTCTACGCCCCCATCGACTACTCGCTGGCCGGCGGAGGCAAACGGCTGCGGCCGCTGCTGCTGCTGCTGGCATGCCAGGCTTTTTCGGGCGACTGCAAATCGGCCCTGAGCGCTGCGGCCGCCGTGGAGGTGTTCCACAACTTCACGCTGCTGCACGACGACATTATGGACCACTCGGCCGTGCGCCGCGGCAAACCCTCGGTGACGGCGAAGTGGGGCGAGAACGTAGCGATCCTCTCGGGCGACGCCATGATGATTACGGCCTACCGTCTGCTGTGCGAATCGCCCGCACACCTGCTGCCGCAGATCCTGAAGGTGTTCAACACGATGGCTATGGGGGTCTGCGAAGGTCAGCAGTACGACATGGACTTCGAGAACCGGCAGAAGGTGACCGTAGTGGAGTACATGCGGATGATCGAGCTGAAGACCTCGGTGCTGCTGGCCGGAGCCGCCATGATCGGCGCCCAGCTGGGCGGCGCCTCGGAGGCCGACAGCCGCAAGCTCTACAAGTTCGCCGTGGAACTGGGACTGGCGTTCCAGCTGCAGGACGACCTGCTGGACAGCTACGGCGACGAGCGACTGGGCAAACCCATCGGAGGCGACATTCTGGAGGGCAAGAAGACCTACCTGATGATTACGGCCATGAGCCGCGCCGGGGAGGCCGACCGCGAGATCCTGCGCTCGACCCACACCGACCCCGTCCTCACGCGCGAGGAGAAGATAGCCCGCGTGCGGGAGGTCTACGACCGGCTGGAGATCCCGCGGCTGACCGAACAGCAGATCTCGCTGCGGTTCGAGCGGGCGCTGGCGCTGCTGGATACGCTGAACCTGGAACCCGCCCGCACGGCCGGGCTGAAGGCGTTCGCCGAGGGGCTGATGAACCGAAAGAAATAGCGATGAAACGGACGGATATCGAAATCATGGCCCCCGTGGGGTCCTACGAATCGCTGCAGGCCGCCATTGCGGCCGGGGCCGACTCGGTCTATTTCGGGGTCGGCACGCTGAACATGCGGGCCAAGTCGGCGGCCAACTTCACCTTCGAGGATCTGGACCGGATCGTTGCCATCGCCCGCGAGGCGGGAGTGAAGACCTACCTCACGGTCAACACGATCGTCTACGACGACGAGCTGCAGGAGGTGCACCGCACCATCGACCGGGCCCGCGAGGCGGGCATCGACGCCATCATCTCGACCGACTTCGCTGCCATTCTCTACGCCCGGCGCACGGGCGTGGAGGTGCATATCTCCACCCAGAGCAACATCTCGAACGCCGAAGCGGTGAAGTTCTTCTCGCAGTGGGCCGACGTGGTGGTGCTGGCGCGCGAGCTCTCGCTGGAGCAGGTCGCCGCCATCAGCCGGGCCATCCGCGAGCAGGGGATCGTCGGGCCGAAGGGCGAGCCGGTGCGGATCGAGATGTTCGCCCACGGCGCCCTCTGCATGGCGATCTCGGGCAAGTGCTACCTGAGCCTGCACGAATCGGGCTGCTCGGCCAACCGAGGCGCCTGCCGCCAGGTATGCCGCCGCAAATACACCCTGACGAACAAGGAGACGGGCGAACAGCTGGATGCCGACGGACGCTACCTGCTCTCGCCGAAGGACCTCTGCACGATCGACTTTCTGGACCGCTTCATCGACGCAGGCGTCACGGTGCTCAAGATCGAGGGGCGCGCCCGGGGTGCGGAGTACGTGAAGCGGGTGGTCGAGAGCTACGACCGTGCCCTCCGGGCGATGGAGGCGGGCGAATACACCCCCGAACTGGCCGCCGGACTGAAGGAGCGGCTCGCCACGGTCTTCAACCGGGGATTCTGGGAGGGCTACTACGCCGGACGCCCCACGGCCGAGCACTCCGTGCACTACGGATCTGCCGCCACCTTCCGCAAGGTCTACGTGGGCAAGGTAACCAATTTCTACAAGAAGATCTCGGTGGCCGAGGTGCTGGTCGAGGCCGCCCCGCTGCGCCGCGGCGACCATCTGCTCTGGATGGGCGAGACGACCGGCGTCGTGGAGCAGACCGCCGAAACCATCCACCTGACCGACAGCCCCGTGGAGGAGGTCGCGCAGGGCTCGCTCTGCGCCGTCCGCACCGATGCGCTCATCCGCCGGGGCGACAAACTCTATAAAATGGAGCCGGCGGATGCCGGCCTCTGACGCTGCGCGATGAACTACCCCGACGGCGACATAAAGTTCGTTCCCGGAATCGGCGAGGTGCGGGCCAGGCTGCTGGAGAAGGAGCTGGGCATTCGCACCGCGGGCGACATGCTCTGGTATTTCCCCTACCGATATATCGACCGCACGAAAATATACTCCGTCCGCGAGATCACCGAAGAATTGAGCGGCACCCTCATCCAACTGCGGGCCCGCGTGACCGGAACCGCCTATGCGGGAGTCGGCCGCAAGCGCCGCTTCACCGTCTCGGTCTCCGACGCCACGGGCTCGGCCGAGCTGGTCTGGTTCCAGGGCATCAAGTGGATCGAGAAACGCATCGAGGTGGGCCGCGAGTACCTGATCTTCGGCCGACCGGCCTTCTACCGCCACGAGCTCTCGATCGCCCACCCCGAGATCGAGACCATGGAGCAGGCCCTATCGCGCAAGGTCGAGAGCGGCATGCAGGGCATCTACTCCACGACCGAAAGGCTCTCGAGCACCTTCGGCACGAAAGGTCTCTACACGGTGATCTGCAACCTCTGGCCGCTGGTCGCGGAGTCCATCCGCGACTACATGCCGCCGGCCGTGTGCGAGAAATACGGGCTCGTCCCGCTCCGCGAGGCGCTCTACAACCTCCACTTTCCGCAGTCACCCGAACGGCTAAGGCAGGCGCAGTACCGCCTGAAGTTCGACGAGCTGCTGGGCGTGCAGCTGGGCATCCAGTCGCGCCGGACGGAACGGGTAACCAGAAACAACGGATTCCTCTTTCCGAAGGTGGGCCCCGTCTTCACGGATTTCTACAACGAGAAGGTCCCCTTCCCCCTCACGGGCGCCCAGAAACGGGTGATCCGCGAGATCCGGAGCGACACCGTGACGGGCTGCCAGATGAACCGGCTGCTGCAGGGCGACGTGGGCAGCGGCAAGACGATGGTGGCGCTGATGTCGATGCTGCTGGCCGTCGACAACGGCTTCCAGGCCTGCATGATGGCACCCACGGAGATTCTGGCCCGCCAGCACTTCGCCACCGTCACCCGCATGCTCGACGGACTGCCGGTCCGGGTGTCCATCCTGACCGGCTCGTCGAAGGCGAAGGAGCGCCGGGCGGCGCTGGAGGGGATCGCCTCGGGCGAAGTACAGCTGCTGATCGGCACCCACGCCCTGATCGAGGACAAGGTGCAGTTCCGCAACCTGGGCTTCGTGGTGATCGACGAGCAGCACCGCTTCGGCGTGGAGCAGCGGGCCCGCCTCTGGACGAAGAACGCCCGGCCGCCCCACATGCTGGTGATGACCGCCACCCCCATCCCCCGCACGCTTGCCATGACCCTCTACGGCGACCTGGACGTCTCGGTCATCGACGAACTGCCGCCCGGACGCCAGCCCATACGCACCTACCACTATACGGACGCCGCCCGGCTGAAGCTCTTCGGATTCATGCGGGGCGAGATCGCGAAGGGACGTCAGGTCTACGTGGTCTACCCCATGATCGAGGAGTCGGAGAAGATGGACTACAAGAACCTCTTCGAGGGTTACGAAGCCATCTCGCGCGACTTTCCCCTGCCCGAATACGTCACCGAGGTGTGCCACGGGCGGATGAAGCCCGCCGACAAGGAGGCCTCGATGGCCCGCTTCAAGAGCGGCGAGGCGCATATCCTGGTAGCCACCTCGGTGATCGAGGTAGGGGTGGACGTTCCCAACGCCACGGTGATGGTGATCGAGTCGGCCGAACGGTTCGGCCTCTCGCAGCTCCACCAGCTGCGCGGCCGCGTGGGCCGGGGCGGCGAACAGTCCTACTGCATCCTGATGTCGGGCGAGAAGCTCTCCCGCGAGTCCCGCGCCCGGCTCGGCGCCATGTGCGAGACGAACGACGGATTCCGCCTGGCGGAGCTCGACCTGAAGCTGCGCGGCGCGGGCGATATCAACGGCACGCTGCAGAGCGGCATGGCCTTTGACCTCAAAATCGCCAACCCCACGCAGGATGCCCAGATCCTGACGCGCACCCGGGAGGCCGCCGAGGAGATCCTGCAAGCGGACCCCACCCTCTCCGCCCCCGGGAACCGCGGTCTGCTGGAGCTGAAGAACCGCTACTCGGGCGAGGAGAAGATCGATTTTTCGCAGATCTCCTGACCCGGGAACATACTGTGACGACCGATTTTAACGTTAAGTAATAAAACAAGGCCATGAAACGACTGCTCGTCTTCCTCCTGCTGCTGTCGCCCGCTGCCGCCTCCGCCCAGCTCTACCACCCGGGCGAAGAGTTGCGCTACAGCGTCAGCTACCGCGCCAAGTTCTTCCCCAACACCGAGGTGGCAACGGTCACCGTCCGCACCTCCGAAGAGGAGTTCGAGGGGAAAAAGGTCCGCAAGGTGGTGGGACACGGCAAGACGCTGCCCACCTACCGGCTCTTCTTCACGCTGGACGACTCCTACACCCTGCGCATCGACCCCGCCACGCTGCGCACCCTCGAATACGAATCGGATGTCCGCGAGGGGAGCTACACCTTCCGCAGCCGCTTCGACTACGACTGGGAGCGGCTGCAGGTATCCACGCGCTGGACCAAGCGCGAAGAGACCGAACAGCGGAAAACCATGCCGCTGACCCGGGAGAGCATGGACGCCGTGTCGCTCTTCTTCAACATGCGCTCGGCCTCGACCGACCAGTTCCGCGAAGGCGAGCAGCGCACCCTGCAAATGGTCCTCGAGGACACCATCCGCTACCTGAACTACCGCTTCGTGGGCCGCGAGGTGAAGAAAATCCGCACCATGGGCAAATTCCGCACGCTGAAGTTCGCCTGCCAGATCGGCACCTCCGAAGGGTACTCCTTCACCGACGGCGACGAATTCTTCATCTGGATCTCCGACGACCGCAACAAAATACCGCTCTGGCTCGAATCGCCGATCCGCATCGGCTCGATCTGCGCCTACATCACCGGCACGAAGGGGTTAAAATATCCGTTGGAGAGTAAAATAAAATAGTTATCTTTGCGGAAAAGAAACATTATCTTATGGAAGACTACAGAAACGATTATCCGGAATACGACGACGAGCCCGGCGCATCGTCGCCCGACAAGTCCATCCGCGGCTACCGCGTGGTCATCATCCTGCTGGCGGTGATTCTGGCCGCCATGTCGATCCTCTACTTCAACATCCACCGGCAGCAGATGGCCGACTACGAATTGCTGCAGGTCGACCGCGACTCCATCCAGAACAACCTCTCCCACCTGATGGACGACTTCGACAACCTCCGAATCAACAACGACTCCATCTCGGCCAGCCTGGGCATGGAGCGCGAGCGGGCCGACTCGCTGATGGAGCGCCTGAAGAAGGAGCGTTCGTGGAGCTACGCCAAGATCAAGCAGTACGAGAAGGAGGTGGGCACCCTCCAGACCCTGATGCGCAACTACCTGCGTCAGATCGACTCGCTCAACACCCTCAACAAGCAGCTCATCAGCGAGAACGTCAGCTACCGCAAGGAGATCTCGACCATCTCGCAGCGGGCCGAACTGGCCGAGGAGAAGGCGGCCGAACTGGACAACATGGTCAAGCAGGGTTCGGTGCTCAAGGCCCGCAACATCCGCCTGACGTCGCTGAACACCAAGAGCAAGGAGGTGACGCGCATCAAGAACGCCGCCCGCCTCAGGACCGACTTCACGCTGGCCGCCAACGAACTCACCACACCGGGCGACAAGACCGTCTACGTCCGCATCCTGGCTCCGGACGGCTACGTGCTCTCCTCCGAGGGGGCCCCGACCTTCGACTACGAGGGCGAACGCCTCTCCTACTCGGCCCAGCGCAGCATCGACTACCAGAACGAGGACATCGACGTCGGCATCTTCTACAACGGTTCGGGATTCACGGCCGGAAAATACACCGTTCAACTCTACGCCGAGGGCCGCCTGATCGGCTCCGCGGAGATCGTCATGCGTTAGGATCATGGACATCGCACAGACCAAGCGGCGGGAGAACATCGCCGAATACATCCTCTACCTCTGGCAGCTGGAGGACCTGCTCCGGGCGCTGCAATTCAGCCCCGAGGCGATCTATTCGCAACTGGTCGCACCGCGCGACATTCCCGAGGAGGGCAAGAACAACTTCCTGATCTGGTACATGGAGATCGGCAACCTGCTGCGCCAGGAGGGCAAGGAGCAGATCGGCCACCTGGACCACACCCTCCACCTGATCGGCGACCTGCACAACCTCCACCTCCAGCTCATGGAGCTGCCCGTCGGAGCCCACTACCGCACCACCTTCGCACAGCTGGCCCCCGAGCTGCCCCGCCTGCGGCTGGTGCTGGGCAAGGAGGCCGCCGAGATGAGCGACACCGAGCTCTCGTTCCGGGCGCTCTACGCCGCCATGCTCTACCGCATCAAGGGCGAAGGCGAAAAGTCGCCCGTAGGGGACGTGATCGCCCTGATCTCGCCCGTCATCGGCGAATTGGCCGCCCTCTACGGCAAGGTGGAACGCGGCGAGATCGACCTCTTCAAAACGGAGTAACGCCCATCGATACGCGATCGGGGCTGTCTGAATCAGACAGCCCCGATCGCGTTATCAACGATAACACCCGAAATGTTGCTCCGAACTTGCGAGGAGCCCTCTCTGCGGGTGCCGACCGGTTAAAAATACTCTTCGCGGTAGGCGTAGTTATCCCGGATGCGTTCGAAGGCTTCGGGCGAACGCTTCAGACGCTCCGTCTCGCGCCGGCAGTCGAATGCGGTGTCGATGGTGCGGCAGAGCTCTTCCCAGCCGATCTCGCGGGGACGCGAGGGGGGAGCGGCGGCCGGATACCACCCCGACAGCGGAAGCGAGAAACACTCGGCCACGGCCTGCACGCTCAAAGCCGAAGCGGTCGCCTTGCCTTGCAGCGAGTAGCCGGCAATATGGGTGGTAGCCACCTCGGCCCCGGCCAGCAGTTCGGCGTCGAGCCTGGGCTCGTGCTCCCAGACATCGAGCGCATAGGGATGACCGCTCCGCAGAAGGGCCTCGCCCGAGACCACCTCGCCGCGCGAAGAGTTGATGACCGTGGCTCCCGGGGGGAGCAGACCGAGCAGCCGCTCGTCACAGAGGTGGCGGGTCGAGTCGTCGAGCGGCGTATGGAATGTGATCAGGTCGCTGCGGCGGGCCACCTCGTCGAGCGGCAGAAAACCCAGCCGCTCGCGCTCTTCGCGGGGCGGATCGCAGCAGAGGACACGGAAGCCCCAGCTTTCGGCATATCGCTTCACGAGCGCCCCGACATGCCCCACCCCCACGATGCCGAGGGTGCGCTCTTCGGGCCGCCAGTCCTGCCGGCGAGCGAGGTGCGCCAACACCCCCGCCACCCATTGCAGGACGCCGCGGGCATTGCAGCCGGCGGCGGTCGCGACGCGGATGCCGCGCCGGCGGCAGTAGGCAAGGTCGATATGATCGAAGCCGATCGTGGCCGTGGCGATCAGCCGCACGGAGGAGTCGCGCAGCAGCTCCTCGCCGCACCGGGTCCGGGTGCGCACGATCAGGGCATCGGCTCCGTCGACATCGCGCGGACCGATTTCCCGGCCGGGCCTTCGGATCGTATCGGCCCACGGATCGAACACCCCGTCGAGAAACGGGATGGCCTCGTCGGCGACGATTTTCAAGGATTTTCCCATTTGTATTCGTTTCTGGAATCAGCGGACAAATATAGCTATAAAATAGGTATTGATAAACTTTTTTTCTATCTTTGCGCACAAAGTTTGTGTAAAATAACCCTGCGAAATGGACTGGAAAGATTTCGATCCGAACGGTGTCGGCGTCGACAACGGCAACTATTTTTCGCTCCCCTGCACAGCGGAGGAGTCCGACCTGGTGCTGCTCTCCGCCCCCTGGGACGTGACGGTCTCCTACGGAGCCGGAGCGGCCTATGCACCGGATGCCATGATCGGAGCCTCGTCCCAGCTCGACCTGTTCGACGCCGCGGCACCGGACCAGTGGCGCCGCGGAATCGCCACGGCACCGGTCGACTACGCCCTGCAGGAGCGTTCGCAGCGGCTGCGCGGCGACGCCGAGAAGGTGATCGACCACCTGGAGCACGGCGGATCGGCAGACGACGACGCCGTAAGCCGCAAGATCCGGCGCGTGAACGAAGGGTGCACCGAAATGAACGAGAATCTCTACCGCCAAGCCTCGGAATGGCTCGACCGGGGCAAGCTCGTGGGGCTGGTCGGCGGCGACCACTCGACCCCCTACGGGGTGATCCGGGCCATAGCCGAGCGGCACGAAGGGGCGGGAATCCTGCACATCGACGCCCACTGCGACCTGCGCGAGCGGTACGAAGGATTCGAATTCTCGCACGCCTCGATCATGCACAACGTCCTGCGCGATTTTCCGCAGGTGGCCCGCATCGTCGAGGTGGGCGTGCGCGATTTTTGCGACGCGGAATACCGCCGCGCCCAGAGCGACCCGCGGATCGAGATGTTCGACGACCGGCGGCTGGCCGAGGCGGCCTTCGAAGGGATCTCCTGGGCCGAGCAGTGCCGCCGCATCGTGGAGTGCCTGCCCCGCGAGGTCTATGTCAGCTTCGACATCGACGGCCTCTCGCCCGACTGCTGCCCCCACACCGGCACCCCCGTGCCGGGCGGACTGACGTTCCGCGAAGCCTGCTTCCTGCTGGAGAGCGTGGTGCGCTCGGGGCGCCGCATCGTGGGTTTCGACCTGGTGGAGGTCGTCCCGAAATACGAAGAGCGGATGGATGAAATCGTCGGCGCCCGCATGCTCTACAAACTCTGCGGCCTGACCCTGAAGTCGAATCCGAAGGAGACTGATTAATTTATACGAGATATGAGACTATTTTCGATGTACAGCTGGACGCGAAAACGTCACGTACTGCACGCCTACGGGCTGCATTTCATGGAGGCGCCCTGGGCGGGCGGCGTAGTGTTGCTCGTCTGCGTAGCCATCGCCATGCTGCTTGCCAACCTGCCCTTCACAGCCGGATTCTACCACGACCTGCTCCACACCAGCCTCGCCGTCAACATCGGTTACGGCAGCGAAAACTGGATCTTCCCCAAGGAGATGACCGTGGAGAAGTTCATCAACGACGGTCTGATGGTGATCTTCTTCTTCACCGTCGGACTGGAGATCAAGCGCGAAATCGTCTGCGGACAGCTTTCGAGCGTGCGCCGGGCCATCCTGCCCGTGCTGGCCGCGGCCGGCGGCATGCTGGCGCCCGCCCTGATCTTCCTGCTTTTCAACCACGGCACTGGAGCCGTCAACGGCTGGGGAATCCCCACCGCCACCGACATCGCCTTCGCCGTCGGCATCCTCTCGATGCTGGGCGACCGCGTTCCCGTCTCGCTGAAGGTGTTCCTCACGGCGCTGGCAATCGCCGACGACCTGGGCGCCATCATCGTCATCGCCCTCTTCTACGGCGGCACCATCGAGTGGGGCTGTCTGGCTGTGGCGCTGGCTATCATGGCGGCGCTCTACCTGATGAACCGCATGGGCGAGACCCGCATGATGTGCTACCTGATCCCCGCCATCGTCGTCTGGAGCCTCTTCTACTACTCGGGCATCCACTCCACCATCTCGGGCGTCGCGATGGCTATGCTGATCCCCATGAAGCCCCGCTACTCGAAGGAGTATTACTTCCGCAAGCAGGCCTGCCTGACCGAGTCGCTGACCCGCTCCGCAGAGACAGGTGAATTCCCCGACGAGGAGCACCGCTACTACCTGAGGCGCCTGAGCCGGCTGGCGCACTCGTCGATGGGCATGAGCTACCGGCTGGAGCACGTCCTGACGCCCTACGTCACCTTCCTGATCATGCCGATCTTCGCACTGGCAAACGCCGGCGTGGTGATCTCCTCGGCCGAGTACTTCAACATCTTCCACTTCTCGCACGAGATCGGTTCGGTCGGCATGGGCGTATTCTTCGGTCTGCTGATCGGCAAGCCGCTGGGCATCTTCACGGCCAGCTGGATCGCCGTGAAGAGCAAGTTGGCCGTGATGCCCGAGGGGGCATCGTGGAGAATGCTGTGGGCGGTCGCCTGCCTCGGCGGTATCGGCTTCACGATGTCGATCTTCGTCGACACGCTCGCCTTCTCCCATCCCGAGATGATCGACCGCGGCAAGATCGCCATCCTGATGGGATCGACCGCCGCCGGCATCCTGGGATCGACCCTGATCCTCCTCTTCTCGAAATCGAAAAAAGAGCGCCGGTATGAAGCATAGACAGCGCACCCGGCTCACGACCGCCCTCCTGCTGCTGGCCGCGGCAGGCTCGCTGCTCGGCTGCTCGAAGCGCGGAGGCGAGGCGACGGCCCTGAACTCGGAGACCGACTCGGTGGCCTATATCCTGGGAATGAACATCGGCCGCAACCTCTGGCAGATGGACTCCGCCCTGAACGTGCAGGCGGTCTGCGAAGGGGTGGCCGACTACTTCGCCCGCCGCGAGCGGATGACGCCCGAGGAGGCGCAGGCCTACTACCTGAAGTACGTCAACGTCTCGAAGCCGGAGCATATCCGCGCCTACGAGGAGCGCTATCTGGAGGACATCCGCCGCAACAACCGTTCCTACGCCCGCACCAAGTCGGGCGTGACCTACACGGTCGGTGAGATCGGCGACGAATCGCTCACGCCCAAGAACCCGACCGACACCGTATCGATCCGCTATGTGGCGCGCACGGCCGACGGACGGGTGTTCCACTCCTCGTTCGAGCGGGGCGACACCACCCGCACGGCCCTCTCGGCACTGCCCGAAGGGTTGCGCGAGAGCCTGACGCTGATCGGCAAGGGCGGCCATATCGACGCCTATGTCCCGGCCCGGCTGGGCTACGGAGCCGCAGGCAACGATTCGCTGGGGGTAAAGCCCAACGCGACGCTCTACTACGAGGTGGACCTGCTGAACATGGAACGCCCCGAGAGAAGGAACACGGCGCGCGGCACCCGCCGGACGACCCTGGACCTCTGATCGGACCGGACGACGATTTTAACGCGAAAACGAACCAACTGACGAAGTTTTACGTATCTTTGTCTCCGCTATCGAGCAACGAATTACTTAACACATAAAAAAACATGAAAAAGATCTTTTTTGCAGCGGTACTGGCCGGAGCCGTGATGCTCACCTCCTGCGGACCGAAAAGCCTGATTACGAAGGGTAACGAAGCGCAGTTCGACTCGCTCTCCTACTCGCTGGGAGCCCAGATCGGTTCCGGTCTGAACTATCAGATGCGCAACATCCCCCTGGACTACGACAAAGTGGTCGAAGGTCTGACCGACGGGGCCTTCGAGAAGGGCGACATCACCCCCATGGAAGCGGTCGACCTGTTGCAGGACTACTTCATGAACAAGCGCGGCGAGCGCATGCGCGCCATCGCCGAGAAGCGTCATGCTGCCGACAGCATCCGTCTGATGGGCGGCGACTCGACCAAGGTGGAGTATCCCGTGGCCGATCCCGAGATGTTCGAGAGCGAGAAGGAGCGCGCCGACATCTCCTATGCGCTGGGCCTGAATACGGGCAGCGGCCTCTCCGAAATCGAGGTTCCGCTCCAGACCTACTGGATCGGCAAGGCCATCAAGGATGTTCAGGAGGGCAACGCCCAGATGGACGAGCGCACGGCCGGCATGTTCTGGAACAACTACATGATGATCGTTGTTCCGGCCCAGAACAAGGAGAAGTCCGAGCAGTGGCTGGCTTCAATCGAGAAGAAGTCGGGCGTGCAGAAGACCGAGTCGGGCCTGCTCTACAAGGTCGAGAAGGAGGGCGACATGAGCATGCGCGCCACCGACGATCGCGACGTGGTGAAGGTACACTACAAGGGTACGAAATCGAACGGCAAGGTATTCGACGCCTCGCGTTTCGCCGACATGCCCAAGATGCGCCAGGAGATCATGAAGAAGCAGATGCCCGAGGCCTACGACAAGGACGAGCCCATCGAGTTCCCGCTGAACCGCGTCATCAAGGGCTGGACCGAGGGTATGAAGCTGGTCGGCAAGGGCGGTAAGATCACGCTGTGGATCCCCTCCGACCTGGCCTACGGTCCCCGCGGCAACCGCGGCATCGGCGGCAACGAGGCCCTGCGCTTCGACGTCGAGCTGATCGACGTGACGCCCTACGAGGAGCCCGCTCCCGCAGAGACGGCACCCGCCGAAGAGCAGCCGGCCGAGGAGTAGTTCCTCCAACCGAACGAACAACGAACCCGTCGTCCGAACCCGGACGGCGGGTTCGTTTTACGGAGCACTCCCCGATTTTATACGACTTTTTCGCATTTCTTTACGATTTTTCGAACAAATTGCGGGGGAAACCGCTATATTTGCATTCGAAAATTGAAAATCAACCGTTTATGATGAAAAAACTACTCGCTTCCGTCGTGCTGGGCATCGCCCTGACGGCCTGCGTGAGCCGCGGCGACGCCGACCGAATGCAGTCGCAGATCGATTCGCTGCAGCGAACCGTTCATGCGAAGGAGGCGCTGATCGACGACGTATTCGCCACGATCGGAACCATCTCCGACAACCTCGAACAGATCAAGAGCCGCGAAGGCATTCTTGCCATCCCTCAGGAGAAGATGGCCGACTCCTCGGCCCTGAACCGGCTCAACGAGGAGGTGGCCGCCATCGACCGGCTGATGGCCGAGAACCGGTCCCGCATCGCCGAGCTGGAGCAGAAGGCCGAACAGCTGCGGAAAGCCAACATGAAGATCAAGGGGCTGAACAAACTGATCGCCGACCTGAACGCCCGCATGGAGGCCCGGGACGCCGAGATCGATTCGCTCCGGACGCATATCGGCGAGATGAACCTGCGCATCGCCGAACTGAACGAAGAGGTGGAGGCCCGCGGCGCACTGGTGGAGGCGCTGTTTGAGGAGCGCGACCATCTGGTGAACACCATCGACGCCAAGACGGTGGAGATGAACACGGCCTACTATATCCTGGCTTCGCAGAAGGAGCTGATCCGCGATCAGGTGATCGTGAAGAAGGGCTTCATCGGCCGGACGCTGACCCTCAACGAGACTCCCAACCTGGCCCTCTTCACCCCGGCCGACATGCGTCTGTTCAAGACCGTGCCGATCGGCCAGAAGGGCGTGACCGTGGTGACGACCCACCCCGAGGGCTCCTACTGGCTGGTGGAGAGCGAAACCCGCAGGAACGAGGTGGAGTCGCTGGTGATCCTCGACGCCGAGAAATTCTGGTCGCTGTCGAAAATACTGGTTATCAGCTACAAATAACGGACGGAGTATCGTCAGCAGGATAAAAGGGGCCGGAAATGCGCATTTCCGGCCCCTTTCGTTCGGTATCCTCCCGATTTTGCGGGGATAATTTTGATTTTTGATTTCGGGTATCTATCTTTGTGGAAATATCGCATACACACAGCCATGTCCAACAACTATCGAAATCTTACCGCATCCGAGATCGCCGCTCTGGAGCGGGCGGGTAACCGGTCGACGGATTGGTCGAAAGTCGAAGTATGCGGGAGCTTCTCGCCCGATCAGCTCTCGCACACCACGCTGGAGGGGACCGTCCGCATCGGCAACGGCACGACGATCCGCAATTCGACGATCCGGAACTACGCCATCGGCGACTCGACGCACATCGAAAGCGTCACCCGGATGGAGTGCCGCCACCGAAGCGCATTCGGCAACGGCGTCCTGGTAGCCACCATGAACGAGTGCGAAGGCCGCCGCGTGAAAATCTACGACCGGATGACGGCCCAGACCGCCTATGTACTGGCGCTCTACCGCCACCGCCCCGACACCCTGCACCGCATCGAGGCGTGGATCGACGCCCTGACCGGGGAACGCAGCTCCGACATCGGCGAGGTGGGACGCGACTGCACGATCGTCGGCGCCCGGTTCATCCGCGAAATGCGGATCGGCGACCGCGTGACCGTCGACGGAGCCTCCGCCCTGGAGAACGGCACCCTCTGCGACGACGCCTACATCGGAGTCGACGTCAAGGCCTACGACTTCATTGCGGCCGAAGGGACCCGCATCGCCAACGGCGTGACGCTGGAACGCTGCTTCGTGGGCGAGAGCGTCATTCTCGACAAAGGCTTCTCGGCCGGCGAATCGCTCTTCTTCGCCAACAGCCACTGCGAAAACGGCGAAGCGGCCTCCATCTTCGCAGGCCCCTACACCGTATCGCACCACAAGTCGTCGCTGCTGATCGCCGGCATGTTCTCTTTCTTCAACGCCGGCAGCGGCTCGAACCAGAGCAACCACCTCTTCAAGAGCGGAGCCGTGCACCAGTCCGTGCACCTGCGCGGCTGCAAGTTCGCCAGCGGCGCCTACATCATGTCCCCCGCCCTGGAGGGGGCCTTCACCATGATCCTCGGCCACCACTCCTACCACCACGACACCTCGGAGTTCCCCTACTCCTACCTGATCGAGAAGGAGGGGCGCTCGATGCTGATGCCGGGCGCCAACCTCGTCAGCTACGGCGCCGTGCGCGATATCGAAAAGTGGCCCAAGCGCGACAAGCGCCGCGTGAAGCGCGACCGGATCAATTTCGAGGAGTACAATCCGTATGTCTGCCGGTCGCTCGTCGCCGCGGTCAACACGCTCAACATGCTGGCCGGGGAGGATCCCGACGCCGAGACCTATACCTACAAGAAGGTCTTCATCAAGGCTTCGCTGCTGAACCGCGGACTGAAACTCTATAACAAGGCGATTGTTGCCTCGCTGGGGGCCATGCTCTCCAAAGGCGCCGCATCGCCCGCCTGCGACGGCCGGGGCCGCTGGCTCGACATCGCGGGACAGTACATCACCAAGCGGGCCGTGGACGAACTGCTCGACGCCATAGACCGCGCTGAGGTGCGGACGCTCGAGGCGATGGAGAGCCGCTTCAGCGACTTCTTCGAGCGATACGACGACTATGCGCACGACTGGGCGCTGGGCATCTATGCCGAACTGCTGGGCCACGAGCCGAGCGCCGAAGAGGTTCGCGAAGCCGTCGAGGCGGGGGCGAATGCCCACACCGCCATGCGCCGCACGACCGACGCCGACCGCGACCGCGACTGCTCGATGGAGATGGCCGTCAGCTACGGCCTCGACAGCGACTCGCCCGACGAGGTGCGCGCCGACTACTGCAATGTCCGGGGACTGCCCCTGACCTGAATTTCAATTTAAAAAGGAAAACAGCAAAAGGTATAAGGGTGCGAAAAACTCAAGCAGCACCCTAACGGCAAGCAAGGACGGAACAACATTATTAAAAGTATAGAACGGCTTTCGGTAAGAATCCGACCGGACGATAGACGAGTGGATAAAAAACAGCAACGCACTCCGATAAAGTCCTCCCTTTCTCAAAGGGAGGATTTAGGAGGGAATGTCGGGACTGAACATAAGGGTGCGAAAAGCGCAAGCAGCACCCGAACGGCAAGCAAGGACGAAAACGACATTATTAAAAGTATAGACCCCTTATGTTTTTGGAGAATGCCAGCCAGAAAGGCTGGATCGAAGTGATTTGCGGCTCCATGTTTTCGGGCAAGACCGAGGAGCTGATCCGCCGCCTGAAGCGGGCGAAGTTCGCCAATCAGCGCGTGGAGATTTTCAAACCCCGGATCGACGTCCGCTACTCGGAGGAGGAGGTTGTCTCGCACGACTCGAACGCCATCCGGTCGACGCCGGTCGAATCGGCGCAGACCATCCTGCTGATGGCCGCGGACGTGGATGTGGTGGGCATCGACGAGGCGCAGTTCTTCGATGAGGGAATCGTCGACGTGTGTCGGCAGCTGGCCGACAACGGCGTTCGAGTCATCGCCGCCGGACTGGACATGGACTATACGGGCAAGCCGTTCGGACCCATGCCGGCCCTGATGGCGACGGCGGAATACGTCACCAAAGTGCACGCTATCTGCGTGCGGTGCGGCAACCTGGCCCACCACTCGCACCGGCTGACCGCCGACGAGAAGCAGGTAATGCTGGGAGCGCAGAACTCCTACGAACCCATCTGCCGCCACTGCTTCGCCGAGCTGAAGAAGCGGTCGTAACGACAAACGACGGACAGAGAAAGTGCCGGGTGGATCACTCGGCACTTCTCTTTTCGGAGAGAAAGAACGAGAACTGCACGCTTCCGTAGCTTCGCTGCTGCCAGAAATTCGGATGGGCGGAGAAATCCTTCCCCTTCGAATGCTCGAAGATCAGCATCCCCCCTTCGCGCAGCAGACCGCCCCCCAGCACCAGGTCAATCACCTGCCCGCTCTCCTCCAGATCGTAGGGGGCGTCGGAGAAGATCAGGTCGAAGCGTTTGGTGCAGGCCTTCAGATAGAGGAAGGCGTTGGCCTTGACGGCGAAGAGATTGCGAATTCCCAGCTGGGCCGCCGTCTGGCGGATGAAGCTATGGTGGACGCTGTTGATCTCGACCGAAGTCACGCTCCGCACCCCGCGCGAGGCAAATTCATAGCTGATCGACCCCGTACCGGCGAAGAGGTCCAGCACGTCGCACTCTTCGAAGTCAAGCAGGTTCCCCAGCACGTTGAAAAGGTTCTCCTTGGCGAAGTCGGTCGTAGGACGCGCCCGCAGGTTGCGGGGCGGGTTGATCGACCGGCCCTTGTATTGTCCGCTGATTATTCGCATACGATTCGTTTGAATTGAGATTTCAACACCGTTCGCAACCCGGCGGCTTCGGAGCCCGACAGCCGAAGAGTCAGCCCTTTCAGCGAAGCGATCCTGGCAAGCTCGCCCACGTAGTAGAGCACGTCCGCCTCGCCGGCGGCACGCACCGCCTCGGCGAGCGTCAGTTCGCTGCCGCGCAGCAGTTTGATGTAGAGCAGATCTTCGTGCAGTTCCAGCACGAGGCTTTGCGGCTGCTCGCTCATCCGCAACAGCGGCGACGAGAACCGTACCTTCTCCGGCAGGCGGCCGAAAGCCTGCTCCGCGACAGCCATCACGGCCACGCGTCCCGCCCGTTCGTCGCTCCACACCGCCCGCTCCGAGGCATCGCAGGCCAGACCGCTCCACGCGAGGAAGCTCTCCGCCAGCCCGGCGCGGAACAGATCGGCAGGCACCAGCACCGTCTTGCGCCCCAGCAGTTCGACCGTCAGCGGTCCCTTCGGCAGTTCGGGAAAAGAATGTCCATCCGACCAAAGACGGATGGACATCTCATCGTTCGACGCCGGAGCGTCAGTCTTCCCAGTTTCCGGCCTCATTGTTGGCATTTTCCATCGAACCGAACTTCACTCCGGCATAGCGGTTGAAGTTGTTGACCTCGTTGTCGATCATGTTGATGATCTCCTGACGGTACTCGACCGTATCCAGGAAAGCCTTGTAGGGGATGCGGCACTCCACGACGGGAACGACCACGCCCGAACCGGTGGTCAGCTGACCGGCCTGGAGGATATACTGCACCTTGCGCTCGGTGAAGGGCACGTAGCGCAGCTCCTTCACCTGGTCGGGAGTGAGGGTCTTGGGGGCGAAAATGGTATCTATGACAGCGATCGTGAAGGTCTCGACGTTCTTCTTGCCGGCCTTCTTGAGCTGTGCCAGACCCACGGAGTCGTCCTCGTCGACGATCTTGCGCTCCAGCTCGAGCTCCTCGTTGAGCACGAAGTTGATGAGCGAATCGAAATCGCCGGTAAAGTGCTGGTACTTGGTCTTGAAGGCGCGCTCGGCCGTCCGGATATCCTTGATACGGTCGATGACGAGCGCCTTGCGCTGATTGGTCTCCTTCTCGAAGCGGATCGGCGTAGCGATCTGCTGGTAAATGACGTAGATCAAGCCCAGAATAACGATGGCGAGGGCCACTTGTACAAGTTTTTTAATCATTTGAGTATTTGTTTTTAAGTTCGTTCCTTTCTATCTTTGCCGTGAAAGACGGCCAAACCTGCAAAAAAATGTTTAGCACACGTATTGCGACCCAAATTTACGCTAAAATTTGTTTCGAAGCAACTCTTAGCCAAAAAAAAATCATAGAAAAACTCTCTGAGTATCTTGCCGATGACGATCCCTCGAAGATTTTCATTCTCAACGGATTCGCCGGGACGGGCAAGACGACGCTCATTTCGGCCTTTGTGTCGGCGCTTAAGGATTTGAATATCAAAACCATTCTTCTGGCACCGACGGGACGGGCGGCCAAGGTGCTGGCCCGCTACTCGCACGAGCGGGCGCTGACCGTCCACAAGCGGATCTACCTGGAGAGAACCAACGCCGCCTACGAATCGAAGTTCTCCCTGGGGCCCAACCGCGAGCAGGACGCGCTGTTCATCGTCGACGAGGCCTCGATGCTCTCCAACGACACGACGGGCGGAGCCCTTTTCGGCTCCGGGGCCCTGCTGGACGATCTGGTGACCTACGTCCGCAGCGGCAAGCGGTGCCGGCTGATGCTGGTGGGCGACAACGCCCAGCTCCCGCCCGTGGGGGCCGAGAACAGTCCGGCGCTCGATCCGGTCTTCATGTCCCGCTACGGCGAGGTGGTCTACGGGTCGATGGACGAGGTGGTCCGTCAGGAGGCCGAGTCGGGCATCCTCTTCAACGCCACGCTGGTACGCTGCATGCTCGAACGGGGCATCTACGCCGTGCCGCGCTTCAGGACGGACTTTCCGGACATCCGGAACCTCGACGGCGGGGAGTTTCTCGAGACCTTGCAGGAGTGCTACGACCGCTACGGACGCGACGAGGTGATCGTCATCACCCGCTCGAACAAGCGGGCCAACCGCTACAACGAGGGCATTCGCCGCAACATTCTCGGAGCCGAAGAGGAGATCGAGAGCGGCGACATGCTGATGGTAGTCAAGAACAACTACCACTTCACCGAGCGCATCGAGGAGTGCCCCGTCGGCTTCATGGCCAACGGCGACATCGTACGCCTGCGCCGCCTGCGCCGCTTCGAGGAGTTCTACGGCTTCCGCTTCGCCAACGCCGTGCTGTCGTTTCCGGACTACGACGACACGGAGATCGACTGCAAGATTCTGCTGGACACCATCGCCTCCGAGTCACCGTCGCTGACTGCGGAGGAGAGCCGGCGTCTCTTCGCCGAGGTGGAGCAGGACTACCTGGACATCAAAAGCAAGATCAAACGGCTCAAGGAGATTCGCGAGAATCCGCACTACAACGCCGTGCAGGTGAAGTTCGCCTATGCCGTCACCTGCCACAAGGCCCAGGGCGGCCAGTGGCGGGCGGTCTTCATCGACCGCTTTCTGTTCGGTGACGAGCAGATGACCCGCGACCGGATGCGCTGGCTCTACACGGCGCTCACCCGGGCCTCCGACCGGCTCTATCTGGTGAATTTCCCGGAAGAGTTCATCGAGTAAAAGATGGAAAACGAAACCGACAGACGACTATGACGACCGAACTGCACCCCCTGAAACCCTTTCTGCCCACCGAGGCCCGGCTGCTGATGCTGGGCAGCTTTCCCCCGCAGCGCAAGCGGTGGTCGATGGAGTTCTTCTACCCCAACCTCCAGAACGACATGTGGCGCATCGTGGGGCACCTGTTTTTCGGCGACCGGCAACACTTTCTCGACCCCGGCGGGCGCCGCTTCGACCGGGAGCGGATCGAGGCCTTCTGCCGGGAGCGGGGGCTGGCCCTCTACGACACGGCCGAGGAGGTCGTCCGCCTGCGCGACAACGCCTCGGACAACTTCCTGCAGGTGGTGCGCGAGACCGACATCGAGGAGCTGCTGCGGCAAATCCCCCGCTGCCATGACATCGTAACCACGGGACAGAAGGCAACCGATACGCTCCTGCGACGCAGCGGGGCGCAGGCCCCGCCCATCGGCAGCTGCACGACCATCCGCCTGGCCGGCCGCGAGGTGCGGCTCTGGCGCATGCCCTCCTCGTCGCGGGCCTATCCGAAACCGGTCGAATGGAAGGCGGAATACTATCGCGAACTGTTCCGCGCCTGCGGCCTGTTACAAAAATAATCACCCCGCCAAACCGCGCCTCCGGCTGTTTTTCGTATATTTTCCGTATATTTGTACCAATTTACATTAAATTCAAGAACGATTTGGCAACTGAAAAGAAATACGTGGAGACGCCCTTGATGAAGCAGTACTACAACATCAAGGCCGTGCATCCGGACGCGATCCTGCTCTTTCGGGTCGGCGACTTCTACGAAACCTTCGGCGACGATGCCGTGAAGGCGAGCGGCATTCTGGGCATCACCCTCACCCGCCGCGCCAACGGCAGCGCCTCCTACGTCGAGCTGGCCGGCTTTCCCTACCATGCCATCGACACCTACCTGCCCAAGCTGGTGCGAGCGGGCGAACGCGTAGCCATCTGCGAACAGCTCGAGGATCCCAAAACCGTGAAGGGGCTGGTCAAACGCGGCGTGATCGAGCTGGTGACCCCGGGCGTCGTGATGGGCGACAACATCCTGTCCGGCAAGGAGAATACCTACCTCGCCTCGGTCTATTTCGGCAAGCAGACCACCGGCGTCGCCTTTCTCGACATCTCGACCGGCGAGTTCTACGTGGCCGAGGGCACGGACCGCTACGTGGACAAGCTGCTCTCGAACCTCGCCCCCAAGGAGGTGATCTACCAGCGGGGCTGCGACGAGCGTTTCCGTCAGGAGTTCGGCACGCGCTGGTACACCTACCGGCTCGACGAGTGGGTCTTCGGCGAGGAGGTCAACCGCGAGAAGCTCTGCAAGCACTTCGGCACCCGCTCGCTCAAGGGGTTCGGCATCGACCACCTCACCAGCGGCATCTCGGCCGCCGGAGCCATCCTCTACTATCTGGAGTTCACCGAGCACCGCGACATCTCGCACGTGGACGCCATCTCCCGCATCGACGAGGACGACTACGTATGGATCGACAAGTTCACCATCCGCAACCTGGAACTCTTCTCCTCGAACGGCTCGCGCGACCGCTGCGGCTTCGCCGACGTGATCGACCGCACGCTGACCCCGATGGGCAGCCGGCGGCTGAAGCGCTGGGTCGCCATGCCCGTGAAGAGCATCGAGGAGATCGACCGCCGGCTGGACGTGGTGGAGCACTTCACCACGGAGACCGACCACGCCGAGGCCGTGCGCGAGCAGATCGCCCTGGTGGGCGACCTGGAGCGCATCGTGTCGCGCATCGCCACGGGGCGCATCCTGCCCCGCGAGCTGGTGCAGCTCAAGAACGCACTGACGGCCGTCGACACCCTGAAGTCGCTGCTCCAGTCGACCGACGCGGATCGGCTGCACGAACTGGCCGAAGGCATCGATCCGCTGGCCGAGGTGCGCGAGCGCATCGAACGCGACATCTACCCCGACCCCTCGAACCAGCTGCAGAAAGGGGGCGTGATCGCTCCGGGCGTCGACCCGGAGCTGGACGACCTGCGCCGCATCGCCCTGCACGGCAAGGAGGTGCTGGACACCATCCTGCGGCGCGAGACCGAGCGGACGGGCATCCCCTCGCTCAAGATCAGCTACAACAACGTCTTCGGCTACTACATCGAGGTCCGCAACGCCCACAAGGAGAAGGTTCCCGAGGAGTGGATCCGCAAGCAGACGCTGGCGAATGCGGAGCGCTACATCACCGAGGAGCTCAAGGAGTACGAGGCCAAGATTCTGGGCGCCGAGGAGAAGATGCTGCTGATCGAGCAGCGGCTCTACCAGCAGCTGATCGCCGACGTGGCCCGGGCGATTCCGGCCCTGCAACGCGACGCCGCCGTGGTGTCGCGCACGGACTGCCTGCAATCGTTCGCCCGTCTGGCCTGCGAGCGCCGCTACACCCGCCCCGAGCTGAACGAGGGCAAGCGGATCGAGATCCGGCAGGGTCGCCACCCGGTGATCGAGATGCTGATGCCCGTAGGCGAGGAGTACGTGCCCAACGACGTGGTGCTGGACGACAAGGAGCAGCAGATCATCATGATCACCGGACCCAACATGTCGGGTAAGTCGGCCCTGCTTCGGCAGACGGCCCTGATCGTGCTGATGGCGCAGATGGGCTCCTTCGTCCCGGCGGCCGAGGCCCGCATCGGCATCGTCGACAAGATCTTCACCCGCGTGGGAGCTTCGGACAACATCTCGCAGGGCGAGTCGACCTTCATGGTCGAGATGCTGGAGTCGGCCTCCATCCTGAACAACATCTCCGACCGCAGCATCGTCCTGCTGGACGAGATCGGCCGCGGCACGAGCACCTACGACGGCATCTCGATCGCCTGGGCGATGGTCGAATACCTCCACAACCACCCCGCGGCCCACGCCAAGACCCTCTTCGCCACCCACTACTACGAGCTCAACGAGATGGAGCAGATGTACCCGCGGGTGAAGAATTTCCACGTGAGCGTCAAGGAGGTGAACAACACGGTGGTCTTCCTGCGCAAGCTGGAGCGGGGCGGCACGGAGCACTCGTTCGGTATCCACGTGGCCCGGCTGGCCGGCATGCCCTCGTCGGTGGTGAAGCGGGCCGACGAGATCCTGAAGAATCTGGAGATGGTCTACGGCCAGAACGAGATCGTCCCCTCGACAAGCCTGCGCAACCGCGGACGCCGCAAGGTGCAGGGCTCGGTGAAGGAGGCGGCCGAGCAGGCCTCGCGGGCGCAGGAGATGCAGCTCTCCATGTTCCGGCTCGACGATCCCGTGCTGATGCAGATCCGCGACCAGATCAAGGGCATCGACATCGATGCCCTCACCCCGCTCGAAGCTCTCAACAAGCTGAACGAAATCAAGAAGATAACGGGGCTGTAGAGGAGCCGTCCGCAGTCGGAGGAGTGGTGTGTGCCGGAACACGAGTTCGGCACACCTCTTTTTTCGCCCCGGTTTGCTTTTTGCCGGGATTTTCCTATCTTTGTGGAAACGAAATCCGGAATCGGCATGAAACGCATACTCTCCGCCCTGGCGGTTCTGCTCGGCATCGCATCGATGCAGGCTCAGGAGCCCGCCGCCCTGCAACACCTCCGCAAGCGATACAACTACGTCGGCAAACTCTCCGACGGTCTCGTCCTGATTCACCGCGGCGCCGAAAACACCCATCCCTCCCTCGGCCGCTACCGAACCGACGGCCAGTTCGGCTATGCCGACACGACGGGGAAAGTAGTCATCGATCCGACCTGGAACTACGCCACGGATTTCGAGGAGGGCTTCGCCGTCGTGGGGCGCGGCAAGGGGGCGAAACGGAAATTCGGGCTGATCGACCGCACGGGAAAGGAGGTCATTCCGTGCGAATGGGACGCCGTCTCCCACCCCTCGGACAACCGGGTGCTGTTGCAGCAGGGCCTCGGCACAGACCGCTGCTACGGCTTTGCCGACACGACGGGCCGCATCGTCCTGCCGGTGCGCTACCCGTTCGCCCGCACCTTTTCGGAAGGGCTGACCGTCATCGGCAAGGGGAGCTGGATCGAGCTCTCCGAGGAGTATAAGAACAGCAAACCCAAATACGAATTCCAGGGAACATTCGGTTTCATCGACACGCTCGGAAATAACGTGACGGAGCCCGTCTACGAGGAGGCCTATTCATTCCGCAACGGACTGGCGCCCGTCGCCCGGGCCGGGAAATACTACCTCAAGTGGGGCTATATCGATTCGTCGGGCGCCGAGCGGATTCCGTTCGACTACTACGCAGCCGACCCCTTCTCCGACGACGGTTACGCCGTCGTATCGCGAATCAGCGGCGGAGCCCCCAAATGGGGATTGATCGACCGCACGGGGCGCATCGTCATCCCGGTGCAGTACGACCGCATCTCCCGTTTCAAAGAGGCGGTCTGGGTGGGCTCGGGCGACGACCCCTGCGCCTACACCCTGCTGGACCTCGACGGGAAGCCGCTGATGGACCGTCCGGTCTACGACCTGAACGACAGCGGCAAGCTGGGCCACTGCTCGGCCGCCCTGCCCGACGAGAACGGGATATTGCGCTACGGAATCGTCGACTCGCGGGGCCGGATCATCCTCCCTTTCCGCTTCGACGGAATTACGATCTTCTCGGAGTGGAACCCCGCCACGAGCGAGTACGAGGAGCGCGGCATCGCCGACCTCGACGGAGCCTCCCACCCCTTCACCCTGCGGAAACGGTGACCGGCCCCGCCGTGGGATCAACCGCCTTTTCGAAACGTTCCCGCGGACAGCAGCGACAGTCACAATGCTCAATTGTTCTGTATCTGTCACCTTTCGACTTCGCTATCGCTTCGCTCGAGGTGACAGAAATGATTGTCATTCCGAGCGAAGCCGCAGGTGCAGTCGAGGAATCCCGACGGTCGGACGGGCGTAAATCCGTGCGAATCGCACCGGCGAATGTTCCGTTTTGTCGGGATGTTTCGACTTCAGGGCTGGCCGCCCCTTCGCTCAACATGACATATAATCGTGCATTGTGAATTGTAATCCGCCCGGGGCGGCTAAAAAAAGAGGCGCGCCCCGAAGGGTGCGCCTCTGCTATGCTCCTGCTAAAGAGCTTATTTAACTGCGTTAACGATTGCTTCGAATGCCTTCGGCTCGTTCATAGCCAGGTCGGCCAGCACCTTGCGGTTGAGCTGGATGCCCTTGGCGTTGAGTTTGCCGATGAATTGCGAATAGGTCAGACCGTAAGCGCGGACACCGGCGTTGATACGGGTGATCCACAGCGAACGGAAAGTCCGCTTCTTGAGCTGGCGGTGTGCATAAGCATACTGCAAACCCTTCTCGACCGTGTTTTTGGCGACGGTCCATACGTTTCCCCTTGAACCAAAGTTACCTTTGGCAAGTTTCAAAACCTTTTTTCTTCTTGCGCGGGACGCAACTGCGTTTACTGAACGTGGCATAGTTTGAAAGTTTTTGACGAGCTGTCAGCGACAGGTTTCTCTCCTGTTCTTCGGGGCTGTTTCGCTCTCGGTTAATAAAATCCCTCCGGTCAATTACTTAACCAGCAGGCTCTTGATTTTTGCCTCATCGGCGGGCGACACCGTGCTGGAGTAGCACAGATTACGCTTCTGTTTTTTCGTCTTTTTGGTCAGGATGTGACTGTGAAAAGCGTGCTGACGCTTGATCTTACCTGTGCCGGTGAAAGTAAATCTCTTCTTTGCAGCGGCATTAGTTTTCATTTTCGGCATTGCTGTAAAAGTTAAATTAGTTAAACATAGCGTGCAAAGATAGTAAAAATTCGGGACACGATGCACGTTTTCCCGAATTTTTCTCCTTTTTCGAAGTCGGAGCCCCGGCGAACGGCTACAGCGTCTGCGTCACGCCGTTGTAGTGGATCGTGGTGTAGATCGCGTTGTTCGTCACCGTATAGACCACCTGCACCGATGAGGAGGGATAGTCCGCGGCCGGATAGTCGCCAGGGCTTGTCAGACGCGCCGTCTCGGTGCCGCCGGTCGGCTTGGTGGCGCTCAAGGTCTTGTCGGGCTGATAGAGAAGCGGCGTCGACTCGCTCACCTGATAGCTCATGCGGGTCGTGGAGGCGTTGTTGAAAGCGTAGAAGGTGTTGCCGTCGGCCTCGCCGTACATGGTGAAGCTGTCCTCGCCGTGGTTCTTGAAGCTCAGGTCATCCCCCTCGGTCGAAGGTTTCCAGCAGAGCGAGCCCGACCAGTCGGAGACGAACTGCGGCGTGAGGGCGAAGCAGGACGCCATCCCCTCGAACTCGATCCGGTAGATGCCGTCGGCCTGACGCCAGAGGCGGGTCTGACCCTCGGTCAGCCGGTAGTTGGTCGAGGCGTACTGGTTGCTGCCGTAGAGGTACATCACCTCGGACTCGATCTCCGCGCTCCAGGGGTTCTCGGCCGTAGCCTCCGAGAGCGACACGCCGCCGGTGCGCACCAGATAGGTCCCTTCGCGGCGATAGGCGTCGAGCACGGCGGGCGTCGAGGGCACGAACCGGATCCGGTACTCGCCCGGCGTCTCCTCCGACTCCTCGATCATCGCCCCGCGGCCGAAGAGCAGCTCCTTGAGCGAAATCTCGGTCTTGCGGAAGATGACCGTCAGCTCGTCGAAGCTCTTGTCCTGCACGGCGGCCTCGTCGATCAGCATAGCCATCCGCACGGCGGCCGCAGCCGGATCGGTCGCCACCGAATTCTGGATCACGGAAGCGTTATAAATAGAGATACCGGGGCGGATATTGGCATAGGGATCGACCGACCCGCCGTTGTCGTCGTTCATGCAGGAGGTCAGCGAAAATGCGGCCAGCGCGGCCAGTGAAAAGAGTTTACAGATCTTCTTCATCATCAATCGTTTTTTTGAATCACATAACGGAAAGCGGAACGGTTTTCGTACTTCGTTTCCGGCGTAAAGATAGCGATTTTTCGAAGATCGCGCTCTTTTTCGGCGAAAGATTCTCTTTTCCCGGGAAAAACGGTATCTTTGTAAAAACCGCCGAAACATGAAACGAACATCGACACCTCTGCTTATGGCTACCGCACTCACCGTCGGCTGTGCCGACGACCGCACCCCCGCCTACCCGACCGACACGCTCCCGACGCCGAACGGCCGAACGGTGCAGGTCACCTTCTTCAAACACGCCTCGCTGGCCTTCGATATCGACGGCCGCAGGATCTATGTCGACCCCGTGGGCTCATTCGCCGACTACGCCTCGCTGCCGAAGGCAGACCTGATCCTGATCACCCACCACCACTACGACCACTACGATCCCGAGGCCGTCGCCCTCGTCTCGCAACCGGGTACCCGGATCGTCTGCGACGCCACCACGGCCGGGCTGATCGGGGAGGCGGGCGGCGAGGTCTGGGCCGCCGTCGCACCGGGCGAGCAGCTGCGCCCCTTCGACGGGCTGTGCATCGAGACCGCTCCGGCCTACAACACCACGGAGGGACATCTTCAGTTCCACCCCCGCGAGCGGGGCGACGTGGGCTACCTGCTCGAGTGGGACGGGCTGCGCATCTACGTGGCAGGCGACGGGGAGAACACCCCCGAGATGAAGGCCCTGCAGGCCGTCGACGTCGCCTTCCTGCCGGTGAACCAGCCCTACACGATGACGGTCGACCAGGCGGTCGACGCCGTGCGGGCCCTGCGTCCCCGCATCTTCTACCCCTACCACTACGGTCAGGTGGAGGAGCGCACCGACCTGGAGCGGCTGCGCCGCGAGCTGGAGGGGATCACCGAGGTGCGCATCCGGGAGATGGAGTAGCCGCACAAGGGGTTCTGCCCCCGTTTTTGGATGGAATTGACATTTTCCTGCACAAATTTAAGTGCGGGAATGTCGATTTTTCACGTCCTTTGTGCAACCGAAAAACCGAAAATCAGAACCATGAAGAGACTTCTATTCCTGACCGCTCTGGCGCTGGGCCTCGTCTCCGGCCTGCGTGCCCAGCAGCCCGCGACGCTCCGGCCCGACGCCGAGACCCTGATGCACGAAATGCGCGCCACCCCGTCGCCGCTCGACGGCGAGACGGTAGCCGACCGCAAGGTATCGTTCCAGTGGCCGCTGCCCGAGGCGATGAGCACCCGCGAGACGGGGCTGGACGGACCGCTGAACGCGGCCAAACAACCCAAAGTGGACAAACGCACCCTGCGCTACCGTCTGCGCTGGTCGCCCGACGCCGAATTCCGCAGCGGGGTGACCGAGGTGGAGACCCGCTACCCCTTTTACAACCCCGACCGCGACCTGAAGCCCGGCGTCTGGTACTGGCAGTACGGCTACGTGGAGAAAGAGGGGGTGAAATGGTCGCCCGTCCTGCGGCTGACCGTGGAGGAGAACCCCGCGAAATTCTGCCCGCCCGCCCTGAAGGATTTCCTGCCCCGCTTCGCCCGCATGCGCCACCCGCGCGTGCTGATCGACGGCCGCGAGTGGGACCGCCTCATCGAAGAGACCAAAGGGCTCGCCGACCGCAAGGTCTACATCCACCGGGCCGACAAGGCGCTGGCTACCCCCATGAAAACCCTCGACGACATCAACACGAAACTGGTCGAAGGGCTCAAGAACGAGATGCAGCGCAACGCGATGCTCACGCGCGAAAGCCGCCGCATCGTCGATCAGGAGGAGGCCAACACCGACGTGCTGATCCGCGCCTACCTGCTCACCCGCGACCGCCGCTACGCCGACGAGGCCCTGCACCGCGTGAAGGTGATGGCCGGCTGGGACGGCAGCGACAAGCTCTCGGGCGACTTCAACGACGCCACCCTGCTCTCGCTCTGCTCGCAGGCCTACGACGCCTTCTACGATCTGTTGAGCCGGCAGGACCGCGCCCTGCTGCTGGAGAAGGTGCGGATCATGGGCACCAAGTTCTACGACCGATACAACAACCATCTGGAGAACCACATCGCCGACAACCACGTCTGGCAGATGACCCTGCGCATCCTCACGATGGCCGCCTTTTCGGTCTGCGGCGACCTGCCCGAGGCCGACGTGTGGGCGGACTACTGCTACAACATCTGGCTGGCCCGCTTCCCGGGACTGAACCAGGACGGCGCCTGGCACAACGGCGACTCCTACTTCGCCGTCAATTTCCGCACCCTGACCGAGGTGCCCTATCTCTACAGCCGCATCAGCGGGTTCGACTTCTTCAGCGACCCCTGGTACCGCGGCAACGCCCGCTACGTGATCTACCAGCAGCCCCCCTTCTCGAAGTCGGGCGGCAACGGCAGCTCGCACCAGAAGATCCTCGCCCCCAACGGCACCCGCGTCAGCTATGCCGACGCCCTGGCGCGCCTGACCGGCGACACCTTCGCGGCCGACTACGTACGGACCATTCAATCACGCCAGCCCGACATCCTGCAGCAGGGATGTACGGGCAAGGCCGGTGGACTGGCCTGGTTCCGCCTGCAATGCCGCCGTCCGCTGCCCGAAGGCGACGGACTGGAGGCCCTGCCGCTCGGCCAAGTATTCCCTCAGTCGGGTCTGGCCTCCTTCTCCACGGCGCTCGCCGACACGGACCGGAGCGCCATGCTCTCGTTCCGGTCGAGCCCCTACGGCAGCACCTCGCACGCCGTCGCCAACCAGAACGCCTTCAACACCTTCTTCGGCGGGCAGTCGCTCTTCTACAGCAGCGGCCACCACATCGCCTTCGTCGACCATCACAGCATACTCTGCCACCGGGCATCGCGCGCCCACAACACCATCCTGGTCAACGGGCTCAACCAGCGCATCGGCACCGAAGGCTACGGCTGGATTCCGCGCCACTACGTCGGCGAGAAGATCGGCTACGTCGTGGGAGACGCCTCGAACGCCTACGGCAAGGTGATCTCCACGCTCTGGCTCGACCGTGCTGCCGCCGCCGAGCTGGAGTACAGCCGCGAAAACGGCTGGGACGACACGCCTCTGACCCTTTTCCGCCGCCACGTCATCGAGCTCGGCACGAGCGGCTACACGGTAATCTACGACGAGCTGGAGGCCTCGGAGCCCGCCGAGTGGGACTACCTGCTGCATGCCGTGCGCAACCCCATCGACTTCGGACCGGCCGGCGACGGTGCGCTCCGCATCCGCACCACGAACGACTTCGGCGCCTCGGATGCCTTCCTCTACGGAGCCGGCCCCTTGCAGGCCGAGACGACCGACCGGTTCTTCCGTCCGGCCGTCAACTGGCTGCGGGCCGACGCCGACGGCAAGTTCGAGTCCTACCCCGACCACTGGCATTTCACGGCCCGCAGCGACCGTCAGGCCCGTTACCGGTTCCTGACCATCGTCCACACCCACGCCGGCACGGAGCCGACCGCGGCCCCCGAGGTGCTGTCCGACGGGTCGATCCGCATCGCCGGCTGGCATATCGAGGCGAACCGCACGACCGAAGGGGCCGCAGCATTCCGCATCACGGGTACGCAGGCCGACAACGTCGACGTCGAGATCGGCTACACGGCCGGGGAGCCGACCCTCATCCGCGAAAAGGGCGGCGAAGTCCTGCTGACGGACCGGCTTCCGCAACTGGAGATCTGAAAAAAGCACCGGGGCTGTTGAAAAACAACCCCGGTGCTTTTTTCTGTCACTTTGAGCGGAAAGCGAAGCCCGCAGTCGAAAGGTCCCGACTCCCCTGAATATTCACCGTTGCGGTTCGCACGGACTCCCGCCGATACGACCGTCGAGATCCCTCGACAGGCTCGGGATGACAGAGAAAAAACAAGATTTACTCGGCAATCTTCTCGATCTCGAAATCCGCGAAGCGCACCGCCTCGTCGCGCAGCTGGCCCTTCAGCGCCCCGTCGTCGCCGATGCTGCGATAGATGCCCCACTTGGGACGCAGACCGGCCGTCCCCGTCCGCCAGAGATTCCGGCTTACGTTTTCGAGCCGCAGCAGCTCCCGGCCGTCCGCGATCCGGGTCAGCACGAGCGAATAGCTCCCCTCGCGGGCGAAGCGGACCCGTTCGGTCACGGCCACCCATTCGCCCAGCAGATCGGTCAGATCGATCCGGGCCAGATAGTCGTTTCCGGCCCCCTCCTCCGTGGGCGGCACGTGAATCACCTGAAACTGCTGCCTTCCGTTCGAGAGGGTGCGCGGGGAGAAGGTGATGAGCGGCAGCGACACGTCGGCCGTCCCTTCGCGGTTGTCGATCCCCTTGAGCTGGTGCACATGGCAGAACTTCAAGGTGGTCCGCATGCCTGCGGGGAGGCGGAATTTCCAGCGCATCTCGAGCGTCTCGCCCTCCTGGGCCACCATCGACGCCGGCGAGTGGCCGTCGGTCTTGATCTCGTTGCGCTGCCGGTCTCTCTTCTGGGGATTGCCCTTGTCGTCATCGTTCTCGACATGAATCCGGAAATCGAACACCCAGCGTTTCAACTCCTGGTCGAACACCTGCCGGATGTGCCGGAAAGGCTCTTTCGCATGGTCCCCCGATGTGTCGGGCGCCTCCTGGTTGTAGCCCTGCGCCACGATGAGGGCATAGGTCCCGGCATCGTCCCCGTCCGCCACGAGCGTCCCCTCCCCCTGCCGTACCAACGGCCAGCCGGGCAGATCTTCGGGAACGGGCGGCGCAGGCTCCTCCTGATCGGGACCCGAGTTCGTGCCGCCTCCTATAGGGGCCGGAATCACGAACGAATCCCCGCCGCAGGAGATCATCGCCGTAAGAGCCAGGAATAAAATCGCTTTTTTCATTTGGTTCACCAATTAATTTTCGTATCTTTGCCAAACAGGATTGGTCGACCAATTCCCGCTTTACAAAAGTAACAAGAAAATTACACAAAACCTAAAACCGATGAAAAAAATTCTCCTTGCGGCGCTGCTGTTCGTCGCCGCGACCGCCGGAGCCCAAACGGCGCAGAAGGTTCCCACGAACCGCTATTCGATGAAGCTGCAGCCCAACGAGGACGGCACCTACTCGCTCCTGAACGAGGCGCGCTACGCCAAGCTGGTCGACCTGACGAAGATCGACGACCTGCTGGTGCCCTACGAGCACAAGAACGACCGTCTTTCGAGCCGCGACTACAAGGGCGTCGAGACCCGCGAAGTGGTCTACAAGAGATACGACGGCTACGAACTCAAGCTCGCGATCGACCTGGCCGTGAGCGGCGAGCCCACCCCCGTGGTGTTCTATTTCCACGGCGGCGGCTGGGAGCGGGGCAACAACGGCGCCATGCGGGTGCAGTCGCAGTACATGGCCCGGCAGCACAACGTGACGGGCGTGCGCGTGAGCTACTCGCTCGCTCCGCAGAGCGACGACGTGACGGTCGAGGTCTCGATCCGGGACGTCCGGGACGCCGTGCAGTACATCCGCGACCATGCCGCCGAACTGAACATCGACCCCGCACGCATGGGCTTCATGGGCAACTCGGCCGGTGCGCATCTGGCCGCCGTGGGAGCCATGACGACCCCCGAAGCGAAGGCGCTCGTGGGACTGTCGGGCATCTACGATCTGGAGACGGCCGCCATCTCGTCGCGCGCCAAAAAGGAGATGCGCGTACGCTACTTCTGCGACAAGAACCCTAAGGTGCTGCACGACGCATCACCCGTAAACCTGATTCCGAAAAAGCGCCGGCCCGCCGCCCTGCTCATCTGCGGCACGGCCGACATCACCGTGGAGTGCGGGCAGAGCAAGGCCTTCGCCGAGGCGCTGAAGCGCCGGGGCGACGACAAGGTCGAGCTGGTCGTCTACGAGAACTACGACCACAACCTGAGCGCCAAGGCCTCGGACAAGATGGAGGAGGTATTTTTCCGTGCCATGGATTTCCTGGCTGCCAATCTCTAAACGGCCATGAAACGTCTGTTTCTGCTCTCGGCCCTGCTCGGGCTCGCCCTCTCCGCTTTCGGAAAGGTGGAGGTTCCGGCCCTCTTCTCCGACCACATGGTGCTCCAGCAGCGGAGCACGGTCGAATTCCGGGGCACCTCCGACAAGCGGGAGGTGACCGTCGCCCCGTCGTGGGGCGACCCCGTAACGGTTCGCGTCCGCAACGGCCGCTGGCGGGCCGGCATCGCCACGCCCGAAGCCTCCTTCGCGAAGCACCGGATCACCGTATCCGACGCCGACTCCGCCGTCGAAATCGAAGATCTGCTGATCGGCGAGGTGTGGATCTGCTCCGGCCAGTCGAACATGTACATGCCTCTGCGCGGCTACTCGGGACAACCTGTCGCCGGTTCGTTCGAAACGGCACTCGAAGCCTCGCGCTACGCCGACCGCATCCGCATGATAACCCTGCCCAAGCGCGAAGCCGACACGCCGCAGGAGGAGTTCGAGGGGCGCTGGGAAGTGCCCTCCCCGCAAACGGCGCTGCTGATGAGCGCCACGGCCTACCACTTCGCCCTCGCCCTCACCGAAGCGCTCGACCTGCCGGTCGGCATCGTCTCCGCCAGCTGGGGCGGCTCGGCCATCGAGGCCTGGATGTCGCCCGACGACCTGCGGGAGATGGGCTACGACACGGAGACCATCAACTCCGACCCGAAGATCGAACCCCGCCGCCAGTGCTCGAAGCTCTACAACGGTCTGATCGCCCCCGTCGAGGGGTTCGCGGCCCGCGGCTTTGCCTGGTATCAGGGCGAATCGAACCTCCGCACCGCCGACCGCTACGCCGAACAGATGGAGCGTCTGGTCCGTTTCTGGCGCACGCAGTGGGGCGATACGAAGGCCCGCATGCCCTTCCTCTACGTACAGATCGCCCCCTATGAGAACAAGGACGCAGCCGGCACGGAGGCTCCGCGGCTGATGGAGGCGCAGATCGACGCGCTGGAGCGCATTCCGAATTCGGCGCTCGTCTGCACGACCGACACGGGCGAGAAGAGCTGCATCCACCCCGCCGCCAAAAGGACCGTCGGCCAGCGCCTCGCCGCCCAGGCCCTGCGCCGCTGCTACGGCGTGAAGCTCCCGAACGAGATGGTCGAGGGCGTGCGGTTCGAGAAGGCGGAGTTCGCCGACGGGAAAGCCGTCGTCACCTTCCTCAACGCCCGCTACGGCCTGACCCCGCAGGGCGAGCCGATCCTCGGGTTCGAACTGGCCGGCGCCGACGGCGTATTCCACCCCGCCGAGGGGCGGATCGTGAAGTCGAAGCCCGTGGTCGAGGTCGCCTCGCCCGCTGTCCCGCAGCCGGTGGCCGTGCGCTACGCCTTTCGCAACTTCACCCCCACCAACCTGCACAACACGCTGGGACAGGCGGTCTTCCCTTTCCGCTCCGACCGCTGACGCGACGGGAAAACAACAGAAACGGGGTCCGGTTCATAAACGAACCGGACCCCGTTTCCTTTGCGAGCCTACCCGCTACAGGTCGAAGTAGAGCAGCGACAGACAGTCGCTCTTCTCCGGACGGCAGCCGATCTCGCCCGCCGTCCGCACCCACTCCTCCCGGCCGAGGGCACGACCCGCCGCATAGAGGATGCGGGCTCCGCGGTCCCGCTCGAAAGGCTTGATCTGCCGGTGGGGCCAGGCGGCCGGTTCCCGGTAGTAGGGCTCCAGATAGGCCACCGCCTGCTCCAACGAACGGCCCTCGGGCGAACGATAGCTCCAGAGCGAATAGCCGGTGTCGGCCGTCAGCTCAGCAGAGAGGGCGACAGCCTCCAGCGCGAAGGTCGAGTAGTGGAGCGAGAGCGTCCGCTCCAGCTCCAGCGGCAGCGAACCGTCCTCGGCGATCTGCCCCGCCAGACGGGGTGCCAGCGAATGCTCCGCTATCTGGCGGGCCCGCTCCCGGTCCCCCAGCCAGGCCACCATCATCAGCCGGATGGCGTCATACCAAAGACCGTGGTTGTTGGCCGAGCAGATCTCCTTGCGGCCGTTCTCGCTCTCCTCCAGCCAGCGCAGGAACTCCGTCGTCCAGCGGCGCAGACCCGCCTCGTCCTCGTCGCTCCAGGCCTTCGAACCGCGCAGCCATGCCGCCGCACACAGGGCGTAGCAGAAACGGCGCGAATCGATGATTCCCGTACCGCGCACGGTCGTGCGGCCCGGAATCAGCTGGGCATAGGCCATATTGGGATTCATCCCCCGTTCGGGGTCGAGAAACCAGCCGCGGATCCACTCGGCGCACTTCGCGGCGTAGCGCTCCTCGCCCGTGACGGCATAGCAGAGCGCCAACGTCCGCGCGGCTTCGCCCAGCAGACCCGAGTTCTCCCGCTCGGGATAGTCGTACACCTCGGGGTTGCGCTCGCCGTCGCGCCGCACATAGGGCAGGCCGTCCGGTTCGGCCGGATCGGGCCACCAGTAGGGCGAGAGGGTCATGTAGTCGCGACGGTCCCCGCTGGGAGGCAGTTTCCGCTTCTGGGTTACGTGAACCGGCTCCCGGTCCAGGTACTCCCCGGCCAGCTCCTCCAGAGCCGCCACCGCCTCCCGGGCCTTCTCATCGCCGGCCGCATAGGCCTGCCTCACACGCTCCAGCCGCTCGGCGGGAAAGATCGACTGCGCGGCGACCGCTCCGGCCGTAAGCAGCACGCAGACTGTAAGGACAAGTGTTCGTTTCATCATGCAGTTCGAAAAAGACGGGCGATGCCGCGCACCGCCCGTCGGGTTCATCTTCAGACGGTCCTCCGATTAGGAGAAGAGGGTACCGCCGTTGATATCGATGTTCGTACCGGTCAGGTAGGAGGACTCGTCGCTCGCCAGGTAGCAAACCAGATCGGCCACCTCCGAAGCCTCGCCCTCGCGACGCAGCGGAGCCGTGTTGTGCAGGTTCTCGCGTGCCTCGGGCTTGGTGAAGCGGTCGTGGAACGAGGTGTTGATCATACCCGGAGCCAGCGCATTCACGCGGATACCCTGAGGACCCAGCTCCTTAGCCATGGCGCGGGTGTGGCACATCACGGCAGCCTTGGCCGTAGCGTAGACCGAAGCGCCCGGGCCGCCGCCGTCGCGGGCAGCCTGCGACGAGAAGTTCACGATCGAACCGCCGGCGGGCATCATGGGCACGACCTCGCGGGTGCAGAGGAATACGCTGCGCATGTTGACATCCATCAGGAAGTCGTACCACGCCTCGTCCTGCTCGACGATCTTCTTGCGGCCTACGATACCGCCCACGACGTTCACCAGAATATCCACCTTGCCGCCGAAAGCCTCGCCGGCCTTGGCGAAGAGGTTCTTCACATCGGCAGCCTTCGTCATGTCGCCCTGCACGGCGATCGCCTCGCCGCCATCGGCCTTGATCATATCGAGCGTCTTTTGCGCATCGTCGGGGTTGTCGAAATAGTTGAGGCACACCTTGGCGCCCTCGCCTGCCAGTTTTACGGAGATAGCACGACCCAGGTCGCGAGCGCCGCCCGTAACTACGGCTACTTTTCCAGTCAATCTCATAAGTGTAACTTTTAGAGTTTAATTAAGGTTATTGAATTCGTCTTGTTATGCGTCATTATTTCGCAACCTGCTCGATGCGTCCGCCGAAGAGGAAGATGCAGATCAGGCACAGCGGCACGAGCGAGGCCCCGAGCACGAAGAACGAGGTCCAGTTGCCGCTCTGCGTCAGGTAAGGAATCAGCAGCGTCGACACGATGGTGCCCAGCACGGCCGAGGCTCCGCCCAGTCCGGCCAGCGAACCGACCGCCTTGCCGGTCTGGAAATCCGAAACGAGCGTCTGGATGTTCGTCATCACGAACTGATAGCCGCCCAGGATGAAGGCCATCATCACCACGGCCATCATGGCCGACGAGGCGGTGGCGGCCATCGCCATGCCGGGGATGATGAAGCAGCTGCCGACGATCATGGCCGTCTTGCGGGCGAAGTTGACCGAACGCCCCCGGTTGATGAGCAGACCCGAGAACCAGCCTCCGGCGATGGAGCCGATGGCGGCGCCCACGTAGGGCACCCAGGCCGACATGGCGATCTGCTTGATATCCAGTCCGAACACTTCGATCAGGTAGATCGGCAGCCAGGTGACGAACATCCACCAGATGGGATCCAGGAAGAAGCGGCCCAGAATGACGGCGTAGTTCTTCTTCTCGCCCAGCAGCTGGCCCCACGACTTGGCCGTGTCGCACGACACCTTGCACTCGGGCTGACCCGAGAGGATGTAGTCGCGCTCCTTATCGGTAATCCAGGGGTGTTCCTTCGGACCCTTCTTGTTGATCAGCAGCCACGGAATCACCCAGACGATGCCCAGCATACCGACCACCACGAAGGTGATGCGCCAGCCGAAGGCCAGGAAGAGGGCCGGGATGATGATGGGAGCGACGATCGAACCCATCGACGCGGCACCGCCGAAGATGCCCTGCGCCAGCGCGCGCTCCTTCTGGGGAAACCACTCGGCATTGGACTTGGTGGTTCCGGGCCACGGACCCGCCTCGCCCAGACCCAGCATCACACGGAAGAAGGTGAGCGACTTCAGCCCCGTGGATACCGAGGCCAGCGCATCGGCACCGCCCCACAGCAGCGCCGAGAGGGTGAAGCCCCTGCGGGTGCCGATCTTGTCGTAGATCTTGCCCGATACGAGCTGGCTGATGCCGTAGGCCACCATGAAGAACATGGTGATGATAGCCAGCATATCCTTGGCCTGACGCTGCTGATCCTCGCGCGGAAGCGAGGTGTCGATCAGCCCCAGGTCCTTGGCGATGCCGCCGTACTGCGTGTATTCGATGACGTCGCCCGTCCGGGTCGCCTCGGCAGCGGGTACGGTTACCGTTTCACCGTCGCGCTGAAAGGTATAGGTGTCGGCCTCTTCATCGAACGTACAGTCGGCAAGCGCCACCGTCTGCTTCGTGTTGGCCACCCACATGTAGTTGAGCGTACCGCGGTCCAGATAGTTGATGATGGTCACCAGCGCAATGAGCGACAGGACGATCCATCGTAAACCCCTCACTTTCATTTCGATCTCGCTTTGCAGGGGTTACTTCACGAAATCGGCGCGATGGGGCGAGAAGGTATCGATCAGAATGCCCTCCTCCAGGCAGACGCAGCCGTGCAGCACGTCGGGAGCCACGTAATAGCCGTCGCCGGCACCCAGCACCTTCTTCTCGTCGCCGATCGTCAGCTCGAACTTGCCGCTTGCCACATAGGTGGCCTGGCTGTGGTAGTGCTTGTGCATCATGCCCACCGAGCCCTTCGTAAACTTTACTTTCACGATCATCAGCTGACCGTCGTAACCCATGATCTGACGGACCACGCCCTCACCGGCGGGTTCCCATTTCAATTCGCTTTCCAGTTGGAAAACACCGTTCCAAGTCTCCATAATATTGATTTTTTAAAGTTAGTACATTCTTACATCATAATTTCCCGTCCACTCGTAACGCTCTCCGCCGACCTTCACGCGGTGCGATGCCGCCGGGTCGCCGTCGTAGGCCACGCAGAGGACCACCGTGCGGCCGCCCTCGAAAGTAAAGCGCGCCACCGTGTAGTCGGAGGTGTCGGCCAGCACCTTCGCCTCTCGGCACGAAGCGGTCAGATTGGCCGACTGCTCCACCTGCAGGTCATAGGTGCCATGGGTCTCCAGCGCCGAACAGAAGGTGTGGTTCCTCTTCCCCTGCTCGCGGATCAGGAAAGCCGGCTCGTTGCGCAGGTAGAAATCGGGGTCGTTCGCCCCCGAGCGCACCAGCCGCAGCTCCGTTTCGGGAGTCGTGGCGGTCGAGAGGCTGTAGAAGCGGTCCCCCGCGATCCAGGTGTAGCAGGCCGTGTTCGAGGCGGTGTTGCGCCCCTCGGCCTCGACCCAGATATGCTGGTAGCCGTTCTTTTCGCCCAGCGGAACCATCCGGTCCACCGCCCGCTCATAGGGGAAATTGAGCGAAATCATGTGTCCGTTGTACCAGTAGGGCAGGTCGTAGCGGTGCTCGGCGGCGCTCTCGGCCTTCACCAGATCGAGGATCAGCGGATACTGGAGGAAAGGCGTCGTGACATAGGCCGTCGTGCGGCGCATCGCGATCCCCTCGTAGGCATTCCGGTCCACCGCCGACACGATCTGCACGTCGGGACGGTCGAAGTCGGCGAAAAGGATCTCGGCATGGAAGTCCGAGGCGCGCTTGATGTCGGCGTCGAAGTGGCTGCGGCCGTCCGCCGTCAGGGTGTTGTGGGCGATGGTCTGCATGGCGAAGCCCTTGTTCAGCTTCGTGTAGTGGCCCTTGTACTTGGCCTCGATGTTGATGAAGCGCGAAGCGCCGTAGTCGGTCAGAATCTCGTTGCCGTTGTCGTAGTAGGCCATCGTCAGCTTGTCGTAGTGGCCGTGGCTCAGGCCGTGCGAGGTGGCCTTCAGGGTCACGAGCGAGTTCAGGGCCGGGTCGGTCGACCGGATGGCGGCCACGCCGCCCTCCGTGCCGTCGCGGCCGTCGCGATAGAGGGCGCTCCGGAACTGCAGGGGACGGGCCTCGCCGCGGGCGATGTCGCGCGCCACGGCATAACCGGCGTCCGTAGGCAGGAACTTGCCCTGATAGCGCTCGGCGATATCGAGCAGCTGCTTGTTCGAGGGGTCGGCCTTGTAGGCGATATCGACCGCATAGATCAGCTCCTGCGCGTCGTAACCCTTCAGCAGCGCATCGTTGAAGCGCAGGAAACGCCCCTCGTACGCCAGCTGGGTCAGCGTGGCGACCGCCTTCGGAAGGATGCCGTCGCGATACCGGAAGATGCCGATCTCGGGCCGGTTGTGGTCGATGCACTGGGCGAAGACCACGAACGGCCAGATGGCGTAGCGCTGGTAGTAGGCCCCCTCGGTGAAGTAGCCGTCGGGCGAGAAGAGGTAGTCCAGCTGACGGATGAAACCGCCTCTTTTTCCGCTCTTGTCCGAGCCGTAGAGGGCCCGATCCACCAGATCGTCGTCGCCCATCGCCATACCGATCATACCCACGGCGGCCGTAGCCCAGGTGCCGTGGTTGTGCATCTTGTTGAACACCTTGTTATTGGCCGTATTCCCGTCCATGCCGTTCATGATGAAGTCGGCAATGGGACGGAACAGGTTCTCCTCCACCCTCTTCCGCTCGGCATCCGAGAGGTAGTCGTACACGCAGTCGTAGGCGATGGAGGTATGCACGAGCCATACGCTCTCGTTGAGCGTCTGCCAGAAGATGCGACCCGGCGTGCCGGAGAGCTGCACGGGGTGGAATCCCAGCGTGGGATAGAGCTCGGCGTACTTCAGCAGCATGTCGACCACATAGCGGGCATAGCGCTCGTCGCCGGTCATCTGCCAAGCGACGCCGCAGTCGAACATCTGATAGTAGTTGAGCTTGTGCTGCTCGTGGGTGTAACCGCCGCCGCCGTCTTTGGGCTGCGGCACGACGAGGGGCAGCGAAAGAGCCTTGTCCGCCCCCTTCAGGGTAGCCTCCAGCGAGCGGTCGAATGCGGGCACCGTACCGCGCCCGGCACGAATCTCCTCCACGCCCTGCCGAGTCAGCAGCAGCGAGGGGTGTCCCTGCGCCCAGGCTCCGGCCGAGAGACAGATCGTGAGAAGCGTAAACAGAATCTTTTTCATGGTTCGTAGTTCGTTTGGTATTATTTGCGTCGGAAGTCGAAATGCTCGGCATCGACGTAACGGGGTTTGTTATGGGTGATGCCCCCGCGAACGACCTTTTCGGTCATCGTGAGGATGCGGCCCGAATTCCAGAAATTGCAGTTGCGGATGTCGATCTTCTCCCACGAGGTCTCGTCCAGCCGGATCGAGACGCCGCCCCGGCCGCTGTTCGAGAAGTTGCACTCCTCGATCGTCATGACCTGCGGACCGATGGCCCGGATCACCGAGCCGCGCTCCTTGTTGCAGCAGTCCTCGAAATTGCAGCCCCGGATAGTCACGTAGGGACCGGCGGTCGACTCGTCGCTGCCGCCGCGGTAGATGTTGATCGGCAGCCCCAGCAGCCGGTAGAACGAGCAGTTCTCGATCAGCATGTCGTCGGCGCTGTAGCGGCCCTTGTCCTCGCGCTCGTCGGCATAGTTGACGGCGTCGCCCGAGAGATTGCGGAAGAGGCAGCCGCGAATCGTCACGCTCTCGCCGAAGGTACCCTTCGTGCCCTTGACAGCGAAGAACCCGCCCTCGCCGAAATCGGCGAACTCGCAATCCTCCACCGTCAGCCGATAGGGTTCGATCATGTCAACAGCAGTCGAAATGCCGGCCTTTGCCAGCGGCTTGCCCGGCTCGGGACGACCGCTGAAAGCGATGCCGCGAACCGTCGCGTCGCCGCAGCCGTCGGCAAGGGTAATCATATTGTCGGTCTTGTCGCCCGCGAAACGAATCACGGGACGCTCGGCGAGCCCCTCGGCCGCAGCGATGACCAGCTCTTTGTCCAGGACCAGCGCCCGGTCGATCACGTAGTCGCCTCCCGAGGTGGTGAGCCAAATGACATCGTGCTCTTTCGCCCGCTCCACGGCCGTGGGCAGGTCCTCGCCGGCCGCCACTTCGATCGGGCCGAAATAGCACTCCATAAAATCATTCGAGACCGGATGGCGTCCGGCACCCGTCCCCTCGGCCATCTCCCGATAAGAGGGGACTGCGGGCACCTCGGCCTTCACGCTCCGGAAACCTTCGGCTTTGTAATTTCCGGCGAGTTCGACCTCGTTGTTCCGGAAGGTTACGCCCTTCACGTCGTCGATGACGATGTAAGGCTCCGCCAGCTTCCTGTTCACGATCGTATTGTTCTCGAAGAGCACCCGCTCGGGAGCCAGCGTGCGCTCCTGGTCCTTGCCCGTGCCGAACTCGATGTTCGTGCAGTCGATGAAGAGGTTGTCGCGGATGTCGATATCCTCCACCAGACAGTAGCGGTTCGGAAGCGAGTTGGGCACGGCGTTCATCAGCGCGAGCGCCGAGAAGAAGCGGCCGCCCGCCAGCGAATAGAAGCGGTTGTCGTGAATCCGGTGGCCGGCATTCACCACGCGCACACCGCCCGTATTGCGCTTGCCGTTGCCGACGAAGATATTGCCGTACACCTCGTTGCGGTCGCCGTGGCGCAGGGCCAGCACGCCCTCGCACTCCCAGAAGCGGTTGTTGCGGATGATGTTGTCGCTCGACTTGATCGACACCACCTCCACCTCTCCGTTGCAGCGGTCGAAGAGGTTCTCCTCGATGATCGTGTTCGACGACGAGTAGGCCTCGTGCGAGGTGCCCACGCGGATGGTCTCGGCACCGTTCGATCCGTAAACCGGACGATAGCCGAACCGGTTGTGGTCAATCCGGTGGTAGTTCTGCAGGTTGCGCTCCTCGTTCAGAATCACCACGAGGGTCACGCCCAGATTGAGCTTGCCGGTCAGATTGCAATGGTCCACGCGATTGTACCGGCCGTAGAGGGCGATATAGCTGTTGGCGATGTCGCGCCGCACGGGATTGTAGCGGTCGATGACGCAGTTCGTCAGGCGGCAATTGTTCGCCACCTCCTTTCCGCAGCGGAACTCCACCACCGCCCCTTTGGGGGCGCATCCGTCCAGAAAGTCGAGGCCCTCCACCTCGATCCACTCGCCCGCCAGACGCAGGCTCGACCGGCCGGTGATGACAGCCCCCTCCGGATCGGCCTCGATGCGGATGGGCGCCTGCTCGGTGCCGTGTCCGACCCATTTCAGTTCCAGATCCCGGTAGGTGCTGCTCTCGATTACGATGCGGTCGCCCGGAGCGGCCGTCTTCAGCACTCCGGCCACCTCGCCCAGCGCCACGCGATACTCCTTCGCCCCAGCCGCAAGGGCCGTCAGCAAGCAGAGCAGCAGGATCGTTATTCTCTTCATTCGGTTCATAGGTTGTCTCTCTATAAATTCGGCATTACCAGTTTATGCCGGCCGCACGGCGGATGTTCTCCACCGCCCCCGCCACGCGGGGCAGCTCCGGTTTCTGCGCCGCCACGGGGAGCTCCACGCCCACCTGACGACCTCCGTAAATCGTATTGTCGCGCCAATCGATGTCGGCGGCCGGCTCGGCCGCACAGTTGACGGCATAGTCGCCCGCCGAGGACAAAGATACGACATTATTCTCAATGACCGTCTCCACGACCGGCATCACCTGCGTCGAAGAGCCGTAATTCACCTGAAAGGCGTAGCGGCAGTCGACCGCGACATTGCGCCGCACGGTGGCACGCTTGACCTGCCAATACCCGTTCAGGGCGGGGTCCTTCTGTCCGCGCACCAGACAAATGGCCGTCTTGTAGCCCGTGCCGCGCAGGTTCTCCAGGTAGTTGTTCTCCACCGTGTGATCCTCGCCGATCACGCGCACGCCGCCCGTTCCCTCCATGCCGTTGCCCAGAAAGAAGTTGCCCGTCACCAGACAGCGGTTGCCGTGGCGCAGGGTCAGCGAACCCTTGCTCTCCTCGAAGAGGTTGCCGCGGTAGATGTTTTCGCACGACTTGTTCGAGACGATCTCAGCCTGCTCGCCGTGGCAGTGGTAGAACCAGTTCCCCTCGACCGTGCACCGCGCGTCGTCCATCGACGTCTCGCTCGTGCCGATCCGGATGGTCTCCTGACCGTTCATCGCCTTGCCGTCGCCGTCGAAAAGGGTCAGGGGGCGTTCGAAGCGGTTGCAGAGAATCCGGTGGCCGGGCACGATCCCGCTCTCCATCCACACCACCAGCAGCGTACCCATGTTCCGCTTGTCGCGGAACGTGCAGTTGCGCACCGTGTGGCTGCGTCCGTAGAGCGACACCCACTTGGCGTCGATATCGGCGGCCTGGGCCGTCTTGTCGCCCGTGATGGCGCACTGCTCGACGATGCACCCTTCGGAGCCGCGGTCGAGCGTGATGACCGCCTTGCCCTTCACGGCAACGGGATTCTGCCACCAGAAATCGCGCACCACGACGCCCGAGCCCTTCACCGCCAGCCTTGAAGTGCCCGTAAAGCGCACCTCGCCGGGCTCCTCGGCCCGCAGCACCACGGGATTCTCCGCCGTGCCGGCCGCCTTGAGGGTCACCGTCTGGTCGGCGAAGAGCCCCTTGCTCCAGACGATCTCCGTACCGGCGGCCACCTCGCCCAATGCCGCCACCTCGTCGGCCGACGACACCCGCACGACCTTCGTCCCGGGATCGGCAGGCTGTTCGGGTTTCGTCCCGCAGCCCGGCAGGGGCTCGGGAATATCGAGCGTATGGCCGTTGCAGCTCCAGATCAGAAGCAGAAAGGCGGCCGTGGAGATAAGATGTTGCATCCGCATCGTTGTCGACAATTTATCGTTTTCGGGGATTCATCGTCCGGGAATCCGGTCGTCCGCCCTTGAGGCGGACGACCGTTCCGGATTCAAAACCAACCAAAACCTTTTTCCGTTATTCGTTCAGCGTCTTCGACCAGTAGAAATCGAACTTCACGTGTCCGTTCAGATCGGTAGCCGTTCCCGTAGCGGCATCGCCGCAGGTCACCTCCTTCACCACCATGTAGCCCTGCTTGCAAATATCCTCGTCCGCCGCGGGCTTGGCTCCCTTCGTGTAGGTGACATATTGCACGGCGATCACGTCGCCTGCTACGAATTGGTTCGCGGTGCCGAATGCGGGAGCCGACGATCCGGCCACCTTCTCGATCTCGGTCATCGAGGTGAACTCGCCCGCCTTGACGGCATCGAAGGTCGCCCCCTCCTTCAGAACGTTGTAGAAGATGATCGGCGTACCGAAGGTGGACGACACGGCCGTCTTGCCCTCCTCGTAGCGGTGGGTCTTCAGCTGCGATGCGGAGTTGGCCGGATTCTGGAAGGCCAGTTTGCCGTTGCTGGCCGCCGAGAGGAAGATATAGGGCTGCACGCCGTAGTACTGCTCGGCCGTCACACTGGCCTTGTTCAGGGTGTTGGCCGACGTAATGGCCGCATTGGACGCACTCAGTCTGGCGAAGGCGTCGACCGCCTCGTTCACCCACGTATCGGTCGAGATCACCTCGCCCGAGTCGGGCAGGAAGAAGGCGTTCGTCCAGGCATATTCGGGATAGGGATAGTTCTTCACGGACGAAGAGCCCGAACCCATCGTGACATCCTTGTAGTAGTAGAAGGGATAGATCGTGGCCGTGCCGAAGTCGACCTTCGTGCCGCCGTTGTAGAGCACCTCCACGGCCACCTCGGTAGCCTCGGTGAAGGTCACGCCGTCGGGTACGATGAACTCGGCCTGCACGTCGTTGGGCTCGCCGGCCAGTTCGGCCGCTACGCCGTCCACGAGGAAGCCCTCGACCGAAGCCATGTTCTCACCCGTAACGGTAACGACCTTGCCCAGATAGAACTTGCCGTCCTCGGCCGTCATGCCCTTCAGCACCGGCTTGGCAGGGCCCTGCGGGGTCGTATCCAGACGCCAGGCAGCTGCCAGCACCACCGGCTGGGCCGGTTCGCCGTAGACGCCCCGGATGTCGGCCGCCGTCACGACGGGATCCGTCGCATCGATCGACGAGGGGAACTTCACCTTCAGCGTCGAAGCGGTCTGCTCCAGCACGATCAGCTCGCTGTCGCCCCACTCGATCTCCGAAAGGAGGTCGAGGTATTCGCCCGTCATCGTCACTTCATCGCCGATCAGGGAGTTCGTGCCCTCGGGCTGCTGCAGGGGGTCGACACGCGGCGTCTGCATGCGGAAGAGCACTTCGCCCGTCACGTCGATCTCGTTCACACCGCCCCACACGGCAGCGATAGCCACCTCGCTCTCGCCGGCGGCGTAATTGCCGGCCGGAACGGCGAAGCTGACGGAGCTCTTCTCGGCACCGGCCACCACCTCCGTAAAGGCGTCGGAGAGGATCGTCCGGTCGGCGAAGCGGATCTCGGTCACCTGCTCCAGATTGCGTCCCTCGATGGTAACCACCGTGCCCACCGTACCCTCGGCGGGCGAGTAGCCCGAAGCGAGCGCGTCGGTCACCGGTACGGTCACGTAGTATTCGTAGCGGAAAACGATGTTTCCGGTGCGGTCGAGAACCAGCAGATCGGTGCGGTAGGAGTCGTCGCGCTGGGCGAGGTCGAGCACCGGCACCTTGAACTTCAGGGTCTTGATCGTCTGCTCGACGATCTCGGCGCTCACGCCGTCGAAGGTCACGTCGCCCACCTGGTCGAGGTTGAAGCCCTCGGCCGTCACGACCGTGCCGACATAGGCGCGGGTCGTCCCGCTCTCGCCGTTGGAACCCGTGGCGTCGGGGGCGAGCTTGCGGGTCGTGACGTCGATGGCCGGGACGTGGCCGTCGGGTTCGGTCGAATCATCGCCGCAGGCGGTCAGCAGTGCCGCTCCCGCGAGCAGCGCCGCCATACCTTTCCATATGTTTTTCATAAGAGTCATCGTTTCAAATTATTTCACTTTCGAATAGTCGTAGTCGTACTTCTGCCAGTAGATGTTGAAGGTGTAATCGCTCAACGTGGCGGGCTTCGAGCTGTTGGCCTGATCGATCCTGAAATTCACTTCGGTGATGTGCAGCAGACCGATGCGCTTCACGTTCGAGGCGTAGTTCAGCTTGTTCTCGGCATCCTTCGCCGGGCCGTTGTGGTCGTAGTAGAGCACCAGCACCACGGCGTCGGGCTTCACGTTCAGCACGTCCGACTTCTTGTCGCCGAACAGACCGTCCGCCCACTCGCTGTCCTTGAGCTGCGCCGAGGCCGAACCCACGCCGATGCCGGCCACCGTTTTGGCCTCCGCATCGATGGGGAAAAGGCTCTCGTCGATGTTCTCGATCTGACCGGCGCGCACCTTGTCGATGAGCTCCTTCTCGGCGGCGTTGTTCTCCTTCAGGGCGCGGAAACCCATGACGGCCGTACCCCAGCAGTTGCCGTTCGCACCGGGCAGGCGGTTGGCGTCGCCCGAAGCGTTGGCTACCCAGAAGTTCTTGAGAAGACCGGCCGAGCTGGCGGGCGAGTTGATCGACACCACGCAGCTGTTGTTGCAGTAGAAGTAGAAATAGGGAGGGACCGAGCCGTACTCTTCGGCCGAAACGGCGGGAATCTGCGCCTCCTTGCAGGTGTTGCCCTGATACTGGTAGGCCACGGGGTCGAGCGACGTGCGCCAGTCCATGTTGGCGTAGACGTGGCCCGTCTCGGGCGAGAAGAAGCAGGCGAGCTGCTCGGCGGCCTTGCCGTGACCCCAGACGCGCATGTTCTCCCAGTACTTCACGAAGGGGACGTATACCAGGAATTTCTCGGCCAGCGTATAGCTCTCGTGTCCGTCGAAATAGGAGGCGACGAGGGAGGTCTCGGTCTCGCCGTCGGCGAAGTCGCCGGCCGGCACCGTGAAGGTGAGCTTCGCGTGCTCCTTGAAGAGCTGAGCCTCGAACTCGCCCACCAGAATCTTGTCGACCTTGTCCAGATAGCTGCCCGTCACGGTCACCGAACGGCCCACGGCGGTGCGCTCGAAGGTCACGGCGTCGAACGAGGGCTTGTAGCGCTTCACCTCGATGGCGGGAGCCTCCTCCATCGGAGTCTCGACGCTCTCGCTGCCGTTGAAGTAGCGCAGGGTGATGCGGGCCCGGTTGTTCTCGACGTAGGGGCACTTCACCACCAGCTCCTCGGAGTTGCGGCTCACGATGGCGGCCTCGTTGCCGGCGGTCATCCCCTCGGCCGTGAAGATCACGGCCTCGACGGCTCCCATGTAGCGGCCGGCGATGAGCATCTGGTCGCCCATGTCGACCGACGGCTGGAGGATGGAGGCGGTGATCTCCGGAGCGGCGTAGCTGTAGACGAAATCGCTGCCCGAAACGCCCGTTCCGGTGGGGTTCTCCAGCGCGATGCGTCCGCTGCGGGCCTCGGCCGCAGCCAGGATCGACAGACGCGTATCGGATACGCGCTCGACGATGGGAACCTCTACACCGTCGATCGTGGCTCGGGTCACCGTGTTCAGAAACGCACCCGTGATGACGATCTCCTCACCGACGGGGGCCGATGCGGGAGAGAAGGAGTCGATGCGGGGAGCCGAAACGACCTCCTCGTCGACATACGTCTTGTCGCAGGACGCGGCGAACAGAAGGGCCGACGTCGCGACAAAACCCAATATGCGGTTGATTGACTTTTTCATAGGGACAAAGGGTTAATATCCGACATTCTGTGCCACGTCGGGGTTGATGTTGATGACCGAGATCGGAATCGGGAGCAGCGTCTGCCACTCGGCGATGGGGTTCACCGTGTAGTTGTAGCCGGAATAGAAGCTCTCGGAGGCCAGATAGTCGTTGACGACCGACACGGCCGACCCCCAGCGCAGCAGGTCGAACCAGCGCTGGTTCTCGAACGAGAGCTCCACGCGGCGCTCGTCGCGCACGGCCATGCGGAACTGATAGCGGGAGGTGAGATCGGCCGAGGTATATTCCCGGATGCCGGCGCGGCTGCGGACCATATTGAGATACTTGAGCGCCTCGTCCGTGGCGCCTTCCGTCTCGTTGATGATCTCGGCGTAGAGCAGCGCAATGTCACCCACGCGGAGCACCGGCCAGTCGTTCTCGGCGTCGTATTCCGAAGCCATGTCGGGATCGAGGAACTTGGTCATGTAGCGCTCGTCCTTCCACAGACCGGTGGTGATGTTCGTATAGCCCTCCGAAAGGACCACGGCCTTGCGCAGATCGGCCTTGTCGCCCTCGGCATTGGCATTGTAGGCGGCCAGGATGTTGTCCGAGGGGAAGTTGTAGTGCTTGGGCGAACCCATCACCACGCTGTTGCCGTTGTTCATCGGCCCGAAGAGGGTCGTGAAAGGCGAGCCCAGCCCCACGTTTCCGGAGAGGTAGCGCACGGCGAAGATGATCTCCTTGTTCATCTCGTTGTCTCGGGCGAAGATCTTGTCATAAGGAACCAGGTCGGCACCCGTCTGCGGGTCGCCCACGGCCGCAAGCACCTCCTTCAGAAGCCCTTTAGCCAGCATGTACTTCTCCTCGCCCACGGCGTAACGGGTCATGTAGACCTTTGCCAGCAGCGCCTTGGCCGCCACCATCGTGGCGCGTCCGGTCTGCGAATCGGGCAGTCTGTCGGGGAGCAGGCCGTTCTCGACGATCGAGTTCAGATCGCCTTCGATGAGGGCATAGACATCCTCCACCGGAGAACGCTGGAGGCGGCGCGCCTCGTCGGCGCCTACCTTCTGCGTCACGACGAAGACCGGTCCGTACAGCCGCACCAGATTGAAGTAGAGCATGGCGCGCAGGAACTGCGCCTCGCCCTGATACTGGGCGCGGAGCGTGGGGTCGTCCACCACACCGAGGTTCGCCAGCACGTCGTTGGCCCGGTAGATCACGGCATAGGTGTCGTCCCAGTAGTCGCCCACCCATTGGTGCGAGGTCTCGATGGTGCCCTGGTCGAGCTGTTCGATGAGCTTCGAGTCCTGGCTGGTGGAGCCCGTCACGCGCATGCGGGCGTTGTCCGTGCGCAGCTCGGTCAGAGCCCATTCGTTGTAGAGCACGGCATGGAGACCGCTGTAGGCGCCGACCACCAGGTTATTGACCGCTGCCGCGTCGGTCACGTACTGATCGGACGCGATCTCCGAATAGGGATATTGATCCATGTTGCAGGCGGCGAGCAGCGATGCGGTCGCCAGAACCAGCATATAGTGTAATCTTTTCATTGTCGTCGGTCGTTTAGAAGTTAAGATCGATGCCGAAAGTTACGGTCGACATGAGCGGGAAGCCGCCGCGCTGGTAACCGGAGATCAGCGGGCTCTCGTACTGGCTCGAGGTGAAGCGCGACTCGGGGTTCACGCCCTTGTACTCGTCGCTCCAGAGATAGGCCAGGTTGGTACCGGTCACGTAGAGACGCAGGCCGCCCAGATGGAGCTTTTGCGCGATCCGCTTCGGGAAGGTATAGCCCACGGTCACGTCGCGCAGACAGAGGTAGGAGGCATCCTGCAGCGGATAGTCGGTCAGCATGAGGTTGTAGCCGGTCTTGCCGAAGGGGGTCTTGCCGTCGCCGCGGTAGCCGTCGCTCACCCAGCGGTCCTTCAGATAGGCCTTGTTATACTTGTGCGACTCGTTGTAGAAGACGTCGCCGTTCAGCACCGTCACGCCCTGTACGCCCTGGAGCAAAACCGAGATGTCGAAGCCGCCGATGCGGAAACTGTTGGTCATACCCCACGTGAAGGAGGGATAGGGATTGCCCAGCGCGACGCGGTCGTTGTCGTCCAGCACGCCGTCGTTGTTGATGTCCGCGATGCGCAGACCGCCCGGCACGTCGCTCGCGAAGTGGGGATGGGAGGCGATCTCATCGGCATTGTTCCAGACGCCTATCGTGCGGAATCCGTAGTACTGGATCAGCGGGTCGCCTACGCGGGCGATGTAGCTCTCGTTGCGCTCGCCCTGGCTGATGACCTGCGCCTCGCCGCCGATCTCGAGCAACTTGTTGCGCGAGAGCGAGAAGTTGATGCTGGTCTGCCACTGGAACTTCGAACGCTGGATGTTGTAGGTGTCCAGCTGCACCTCGACGCCCGAATTGCGGACCTTGCCGATGTTGTTCCAGTAGGAGGTGAAGCCCGTGAAGGACTGCGAGGGCTGCTCGAAGAGCAGGGCGCGGGTTACCGAATAGTAGCCGTCCACGGTCAGGTTGACACGGTTGTTAGCCATGCCGAGGTCGAGACCGAAGTTGAACTCGTCGGTCTGCTCCCAGGTGATTCTGGAGTTGGCGAGCGTCTTCTCGGTATTGGCGATGCCGGGAACGAGCGAGCCGTTGCCCGAACCGGTCACATAGTTCGAGCTGCTGAGCAGTTCGAGAGCGGCGGTATGGGGTACGCTGTTGTTGCCCGTCACGCCGTAGGATGCACGGAGCTTGAGATTCGAGAGCCAGCGCGAGCTCTTCAGCCACGGCTCCTCGGACATGCGCCAGCCCAGCGACACGCTGGGGAACCAGGCGGTGCGGTTGCCTTTGGTGAAAAGCGACGAGATGTCGGAGCGGATCGACGCGGAGAAGAGGTACTTGCCGTCGAAGCTGTAGCTTACGCGGGCGAGCAACGACTGGAGAATCTCGTCGGGCAGGCGGTAGGTGCCCGTACCTGCGGTCTTGCCATTGTTCACCGCGGCCAGCTCGTAGATAGTGGCGGCGTTCAGCGTGTGGATGTTGTCCGTCGGGAAGCCCGTAGCGGTCAGCGACACGTAGTCGCTGCGGGTGCTCTGCGCCGTATAGCCGGCCAGAATATCCAGGTCGTGACGGCCGAAGGTGCGGTGGTAGTTCAGCGTGTTCTCGGTCAGCAGGTCGATGAAGAGCTGGCTGCGGAACGTGGCCTCACTGGGCGTGCCATCCTTCAGGGCATCCTTGTTGGCATAGGAATAAGCGGGCGAGTAACGCAGGTTGAAGCCGTTCGAGGTCTTGAACTGGAGCCCCTTGCAGATGTCGATAGTCAGGTAGAGGTTGCCCGTTCCGGAGAAGCGCTCGCTCCAGCGGGTCGTGTTCTCCATGACGCTCTTGGGGTTGTTGTTCGCCGAGTTGAAGGGCGAGCCCTTGTCCCAGGTGGGGTTGCCGTACTCGTCGGGGGCGCCCGTCGGGGTCACGATGTTGTTGAAGTGGCTGCCGCGGGCGAAACCCGTGTAGCCGGTGAAGGCCGTCGACCAGGCGTTGTGCCGCACGGGCAGGAACGACGGAGTACGGTAGAAGTCGATGAAGTTGTTGCGCGGACGGGTGCCCTTCTGATAGTTGGCCGCCACGTTCACGCCGAACTTGACCGCCTTCGAGAGGTCGGCATCCAGCTTCGAGCGGAAGGTCACCTTCTGCACCTCGTTCTGGAGCATGATGCCCTGATCGCGGGTCCACGACGCGGACGAGTAGTAGCGGACGTCCTTCTTGCCGCCCGACACCGAGAACTGCACGTTGGTGATGCTGGCCGCATCGCGCAGGCCCTCGCGCTGCCAGTCCGTAGCGCCCATGTTCGACTCGACCCATGCAGCAGCACGATCCTGCGCCTTCACGGCGGGACCTCCTACCGACTCCTCAAACTGCTGCAACTGGAGGTACTCCGTCGCGGTGAGCAGATCGTGCAGCTGATAGGCCCACTTGACGCCCTGATAGAGCTTGACCGAGTATTTCGCCTTGTCGGCCGAACCGCTCTTGGTAGTTACCATGATAACGCCGTTGGCGGCACGCGAACCGTAGATGGCGGCCGAGGCGGCGTCCTTCAGAATTTCGATCGATTTGACGTCGGCGGGGTTGATGTCGGCCAGCGTCAGCGAGCCGGGGAATCCGTCGACCACCACCAGCGGCTGGCTGTCGGCCGAGATCGAGCCGGTGCCGCGCACGCGGATCGAGGGGGCGACACCCACCTCAGAGGTGGTATTGTTGATTTGAAGACCGGCGATCTGGCCCTGCAGGGCGGTCGTCAGGTCCGATGCGGGACGGTCGGCGATGGCGTCGCCGTCGAGTTTCGAAATCGAACCCGTGAGGTGCGATTTCATCTGGGTACCGTAACCGATCACGACCACCTCGTCCAGCGCGGCGGCTTCGGCTTCCATCGTGACACGGATTTCGGTCTGCGAGCCGACCGGGATCTCCTGGGTGCGATAACCCACGAAGGAGAAGACCAGTACGGCATTGTTATCAGGAACCGCCAGTTCGAACGATCCGTCCAAACCGGTGGAAACGCCCGTCGGGGGGGGTCGCGCAACACGACGGAGACACCCACCATGGGGCCTTCGCTATCGGAGACCACTCCTCGTACCGTACGCTTCTGAGCCAGCGCCGAGGCCGCTCCCGTCAAAACCACGATTGCGACGACCAACGCTTTGAAAAGTAGATTCTTTGCCATAAGCGATGAAGTTTTACATTTGTTATTCAGTTAGTTAGTTTCAGTTTATCGCCTCAAATCTGGTTAACCATTCTGGTCTGTCAATCTGGTTTACCAATTCTATTTACCGCAAAGTTAAAAGAAATTATCTTGAAAATGAAATTTTTCGTTAAAAATATCGCAGAGAAAATCCGAAAAAAACGACGATCGGACGAACGTGAGAGAAGCGGGGCGACGAACCGCCCTGCCGCCGCCGAAAGAAAAAGAAAAAGTGCGGCCCCGAAAAGGAAACCTCCTATTATATATAGTTACGAAACGCAGCGCGCGGGAACCCCGATCGAGGATTCCCGCGCGCCCGAATCGAAAGGTTCGGCCTCTACCGTCCGCCCTTCTCCGCAAAGCGGATCTCCTGCAGCAGTTCGCCGGCTCCGGCGTACTTCTCGATTACCCACATCACGAAGCGGATATCGACCGACACGGTGCGGGCCGCCCGGGGATGGAACCAAAGGTCGCCGGCCATCGACTCGCGGTTGCCGTCGAAAGCCAGTCCGATCAGCTCCCCGCGTCCGTTGAGCACGGGCGAACCGGAGTTGCCCCCCGTTATATCGTTATCCGTCAAAAAATTGACTGTCATATCACCCCGATGGCACCAGCAGCCCCAATCGCGCTTCGCAATCAGGCCGCGCATCCGGTCATCCACGCGGAAGTCGTAATTATCGGGATCGTGCTTCTCGGCATAGCCGCACGGCGTCGAACGCCAGCCGCAGCGCACGCCGTCGGCCGGATCGAGCCCCACTACCCTGCCGAAAGTCAGACGCATCGTGGAGTTGGCATCGGGATACTGGGGCATACCCTGCGCCTCGCGGTAATCATATTGCAGGCTGCGGTAGCTGGCCTCCAGCGCATCCACATCGACACCCGCCCCGAGCTCGGCCTGCGCAACCGCCGAAGCGAACTGCGGAATGCCGACCGAACCGGCCAGCTCGACCAGCGGATCGCGCTGCAAATCGCCCACCGTACACTCCCCGGCGAAGCGGGCCCCATAGCTCGAAGCGTCGCGGCAGAAGGAGCCGTCGAAGGCTTCGGCGGCCAACAGCCCGGCATCGCCGCCGAAGCGGTCGAAAGCCCCGGACAGCGCATCGCCCCACATCGAGCGGGGAACGTTGTCGGTAAAGTGACGGACGCAGCGGATCAACAGCTCGCGATCGGTCTGCGCATCGTAGTTCCCGGAGAGCGGACGCCCGCCCGAAGCGAGCCGACTGAAGAGCGGCGACCCGGGCTTCAAGGTATCTGCCGGGTCGAGCTTGGCCAAAGCAGAAGCGATCCGGTTGGCGGCGATCAGCGCCTGGCTGGGTCCGAGCCAGCTCTCCTGAAACCAGGTGCGCACCTTCATCGCATCGCGGCGGGCCGCATAGCCGCGCTCCAGATCGGCGATCAAGGTTCCGTAGCGGGCCGCACGGTCGGGATCGGCAGCAATCCACTGCTCGATGGCCCGTTCCTCGTCGGCACGGTGCGACCGCACGTCGTAACGGCGCAGGCAGATATTCTCCCAGCGGGCGTAGTCGGCGTAGTTGCTCAGATTGAAATAGCTGTCGGAGTAGGCCATCCGCACCTCGGGGTCAGCCTCCATCCGCCGGCGGATGATCTCCATCCGGTCATGCCGGCACCGCTCTACGATCGGATTCCTGACCGTGCGCTTCTCCTCGGCGGCGAACGACGATCCGTAGCGGTGCGTCCGGCCGGGAAAGCCGATCACCATCGCGAAATCACCCTCCCCGACACCGCGCGTCGAGACACTCAGCACCCGCCGCGGGCGGATGGGGACATTCCCGGGCGCATAGTCGGCCGGACGCCCCTCGGCATCGCCGTAGACGCGGTAAAGGGCGAAGTCGCCCTTGTGCTGCGGCCAGCTCCAGTTGTCGGTCTCACCGCCGAAAGCGCCGATCCGAACAGGGGGTGCCCCCACCAGACGCACGTCCGTATAGACTTCGTAATGGAACAGCCAGTAGGACCGGCCGCCCCACATGGCCACGCACGACGCCTCCAGCCCCTTGCGGGCATGGCGGCGCTCCATCTCGCCGGCCAGTTTGCGGCTGCCCATGATTCCCCATCGTCCGGTGCGCTGCAACTCGTCGCGATAGGCCTGCGCTTCGGCGGTCACCTCCTCGACGTCCCGCAGAAACCAGACCGTCTTTCCCTTAACGGGCAGCTCCTCACCACGGCTCCGGGCCCAGAAGCCCTCCTCCCGGTAGTTATGCTCGGCCGTGGAGAGCGCACAGATATCGCCGAAGGCGACATGGTGATTGGTAATCATCAGCCCCTCTTCCGAGATCATGCTGCCGGTACCCAGGCCGCCGTCGATCGCCACCACGGCGTCACACAGCGATTCGGGTCCGCCGAAGATCTCCCCGGGCTTCATCTTCAGCCCCCGCCCGCGCATTGCGGGATAGACCTGCTTCAGCAGGTTGACGAGCCACATGCCCTCGTCGGCCGCCGCACGGCCGACGAGAAGCAGGGCGCAGAGCGTTAACAGAATCCGTTTCATAACCTACTCTTCAACCGTCCGGCCCTCGATCAGGAAAGCGATGCGCGGCTCCGACTCCTGGAAGGTGCCGTCAGCCATGCGCAGGGTCCACTTCTCGGCCTTGAATATCTCGTTCCAGATCCGGTCGGGGGTCCACATCGTGCTCACATAGTGCAGACGCAGCGCCGGCGAGCAGTCGCGCAGGACGAAATCCACGCTCAGGATACCCTCTCGCGTGGAGAGGAAGCTCTTGAAATAGGGGAACCCCATCCGCACGGGCATCTTCTCGATGCCGGCCATCGGCAGTTCGTAGATGGCACGGGGGTACTGTATCGAATCGCCCCAGCGCTCCAGATTCTCCACGAAACGGCCCTTCAGCTTCTCCACGTCGGCGAACATCGTCTCGGCGAAGCTCCGGCGCGAAACGGTATCGCCGAGGCGGAAGCTCTTCAGTTCGAAGTGCATCGGAATGGGCTTCACCTCCTTCTTGGCGTTGGGGAAAGCGTACTCCTCGACCTCGACGATCTCACGCAGGGCCTTCTCATCGAGCGCGAGAGCGGGATCGACGTACAGCCGCACCCGAACCGGGCAGTCGAACTCCGACGTGAAGCCGTAGAAACCCTCGCGGCCGAAGAAGAGCAGCCCGAAGTGGGACATGTCCATTTTGTCGCGCAGTCCCTCGACACCCAGCTCCAGCACCTGCAGCACGGGCACCGTCTCGTCGGGCGTCTCGTACTTGCGGATCGTGGGCGAGAAGAGCGACTCCTGCAACTTGCGGTCATTCGTCACGGCCGGATCGTAGAGGATCTCCACGCCGTGACGCCGCACGAAGGTTCTCAGACCGTAGACGCCCGGCACGGTCTGCATCTTGGCGGCCAGCGCCTTCGAGCTGCCGAAGCACTTCACCGACAGCAGTCCGTCCATCGAGAAGGTCTCCAGATGCTCCACCTTCTCGTAGTCGCCCCACTTCTCGTCGATGGTGGGCAGCTCCCAGCGGTTGCCGAAGATCAGCGCGAAGATGAAGAGCACGACAGCCAGCACGCCGGGCAGCCAGCGCAGGCTCCGGCGGCGGTTCACCTGAAGGGCGCCGGTCGCACAGGTGGAGATGCACTGTCCGCAGAGCGTACAATCTACGTGACGCACCTTGTCGAAGTGGTGGATATCGATATGGTAGGGGCACTTCTTCTCGCAGGCACCGCAGAGGTTGCAGTCATGCTCGTCGCGCGTGACGGCCAGCAGCGGGAAGAAGCAGCTGCGCAGCTTGATCACCTCGATCAGATAGCTGCCGCCGCAGGCGACGGCCAAAGCCCACACCCATCCGTTCGCCACGCCCAGATAGCCCAGCAACCAGGTACCGGCCAGCACGATGACAAAGAAAGGGGTGAACTTGAAGAGGTTGCTCACCGCACCCAGCGGGCAGATGTAGCGGCACCAGAACATGCGGACGAACACGCTGCCCAGAAAGAGCAGGACCACCGAGGTGCAGGCCATCCAGAAGACGATCTCCCCCTTGAAGCCCGTAGCCAGGGCGTAGTAGGGATCGAAGCGCTTGCAGAAGAGCTCGCTCGACGAGACGGTATAGTAGAAGACCACGAACAGCAGCACGTACTTCACGACACGCAGCAGCCGGTCGACAGCCGAACCCGATCGCAGGTCGGCCTGCACACCGAATCTGCGGCCCAGCTTGCCGAGCCACTCGCCTGCCGTTCCCAGCGGGCAGAGATAGCCGCAGAAGAGCTTGCTGAAGAGGATGACACCCACGCCCAGCACGATACCCATCATGATCTGGAGCATCGACATGGAGCAGGCCAGCGAATGCCGCTGCAGATAGGTGGACAGGGCCTCCAGACCGCCGAACGGACAGTAGGCTTCGACATCGACGGGCTGCTCGGTCCAACGGGCATGGAGAATCGTCCCCACGATCGCCGCCAGTACGCCCCACTGCAACAGATGTTTCAGGAAATTCGGATGTTTCTTCGTTTTCATAGGGTCATTATTTTGGAGTTTACTTACAAAGATAGGTAAAAAACGGTACGGATCGTCGGTCCGCACCGTTTTTTTCATTCGTTCTCCGAAAAAGACTACTGCCGGTCTTTCACGCAGCGCACCGAGTAGCCCGACGCCCCGTTGCCGTAAGCTACGGAGACCTTGTTGTTCGAGGCGTTGTAGGTCGACATGAGCGAATAGTACTGCGCGTTGGTCAGCGAACCGTCATCGGCCTTCCTGACCAGATAGCAGGTCGATCCGGCCACGTAGGTCATGGCGCCGTAGGTATCGCCGTAGTTCGTCACGAGGTAGGAGCCCGTACCCGTGAACGAAGCCTTGTTGCGGGCTCCGGCGAAGATCCAGTTGAAACCGGCTTCGTTCAGCGTCGGAATCAGGGCACCCTTCGCTGCGGCATCGTAATAGGGGGCCGACGTATCGGTCAGCGCTCCGTTCGCATTTTGGCCTACCAGACCGGTCAGCTCGGCATTGGTCGGAATGTGCCATCCCTTGGGGCAGATGCCCTGGCAGCCCTCGAAGCTCTCGGCATTCTCCACCGTGATCTTCTTCACGCCGAATGCCGTGGCGAAATCGTAGAGATAGCCCAGCGCGGGCACCAGCGCGGGATCGGCCTTCTTTTCGGCATTCGCAGCGGGATACCAGATGCCCGCATCCGCTGCCGGATCGCCCGAAGGCGTCTTTCCGGCAGGCACGATCCGCAGGTTCTCGGCCATCCAAGTGTTGCCGTCGGCCAGCTTCACGGTCCGATAGCTCTCGCCGTCGTAGACGAAGTGGTCGTCGAACTCCTCGAACGGGACCTCGGTCGTCTCACCCAACTGGCCGCCATCCTCCCAATCCTCGATGTCACCGGACAGCGACACCTTCACCTCCGCAGGCAGCACCTCCACGTTCATCGAGTACTGCGCGCCCGACTGGAGCGTCGAGGCGGTGAGCCGCTGGGTGTGCACCTCGCTCTTGCCGCCGTCGTTCACCGTCACGTCCACCCGCAGGCCCACGGTCTGCGGAACCAGGATGGCGGCGTACTTCGTTCCGGCAGCCACCTCGCGGGCCTCGATCGTCACGGCGGCGGCGCCCTCGCGGGCGGCAGCCGTCTGCGCTTCGACATTCACGTCGGCCGTACCGATCGAGTTGGAGATCGAAACACCTTCCACGACCATACCGTACTCGTTCTTCACGTTGATGACCAGCTTCACCAGCTTGTGGCGGAAGGTCATGCCCACGGCTGCGACCGAAGGGGTCACACCCTCCTTGCGGGCCATCATCAGGTCCGAAGCGCCGTATCCCCCGGCACGCTGGTCCTCGGCCACCGCGAACTGCGTCGGCACGACGTCGGCATAGGGATAGTAGGCCGTCAGGGTCGAGGTCAGCCCCAGGTCGTCGTACCAGAGCAGACCCGATGCCGACACGAAGTTACCGTCGGCGAAGGTCAGTTCGGTATTCTCGGCATACAGACCGTCGGCCGTCGTGATGGTGAGGCCCACGGCGTCGCCCGTTTCGAAATCCACCTCGGTGGCACGGGTGATCGTCGGGTCGATCCGCACGGGTGCCGATGCTCCGGAAACGGGCGTATCGGCCTCTTTCGAGCAACTTACGACTGCGCAAGCCGCCAACAGGATAAAGATCTTTTTCATAAGCATATGTATTAAAGTTATTCCTACCACTTGTAGCCCAGTGCCAGCACCGCCTCCACGCGGTTGGGCTGGGGAATGTATTTCAGGTCGAAGCCGTGCTCGTAGCGGGCCGAGGCGTCGGCATAGAAACCCTTCGCGATATTCACCCTCAACCCCAGCAGACAGCCGATGCGGGTCGCCGTACGATACTCCCGGCTCCAATCGGCATAGCTGTCGAGCCGCTCGGGATAGGCGCTTCCGACCGCGATGTTTCCCGTCGTGCGCTCCCGGTCGGCGCAGCTGCCCCACGCTACGGAGAGTCCGCCGGAGAGTTCGACGCGGCCGACCGCCCAGATACCCTCGGTCCAGAGGCTCCAACTGCGCAACGACTCCTCGCGCACTTCGGGCCAGAGCAGCGACGACTGCCGGCGCAGCAGATCGAAGTCGGCACCGAAGCGCAGATCCGACGCCCCGCACATCCACTCCCACTCCAACCGGCTGGAGAGCGAGCGCTCGGCATAGACGGGCACCGTACCCCAGACGACGGTATTCGTCACGCCGCCCGTCGTCTCGCGCGAAAGCACCGACTCCTCGTTTTCGCGGCGGTTCCAGCCGACGGTCGCCCGGACGAAGTGGCGCGACCGCCCGGGGCCGAAGAAGGCGACCAGGTGGGCTTCCAGTCCGTCGCCTCCGAACTCGTGCCAGACCGTACCCTTTTCGCCCGTATCGCCCGAACGGCGGCGGTAGATGAGATCGGCATAGAGCATCCGCCATTGCAGTTCCAGCGAGGCGCCGTGCAGCATCTCACGCACCGGAAAGGCCGAAATGCCGGCATCGGTCAGATGGATATTGTTTCCGGTCCAGAGACTCCGGTCGCCGTAGAAGAGACCCTTGTCGAAGAAGGCCTCGTAGGAGAGCGGCGTGGAGCCGATCTCGTCGGCCTCGATCCGCTCGCTGTTCTTGCCGAACAGGTAGGCGGCGCCCACGGCCCAATCGCCGGCACGCCACTGCACGGAGGGTGCGATCTCGAAATCGAGCCGCGTATTCTTGTGCCTGAGGTCCTTGCGCTTGGCGTAGTTGGCCGCCGCGAAGTCGACCAGCAGGCCGCCCCGCCACTGCCGGCCGAGATCGACCGCCATTTCGCCCCTGAAAGCATAGGTCTCACGGTTCTTGCGACCGGGAGTGAACTCGTAGATATCGAACGGATAGTATCCGGGGCGGATGAACATCGAGCCGCACATGTCACGCCCCTGGAAATAGTCGTAGGAGAAACCTCCCGCGAAGGAGATCTTCTCGAAGTGGCGGATCGACTCCGTGCGGACGCCGGCCGAAAATCCGTCGGCCGACCGGGAGTGGTCGGTGAAGGCTCCGTTCTGCTTGCCCGCCCACACCTCGGCATAAGATAACGAGAGGGTGTCGCCGCGCAGACCGGCCCGGTCGGGACCCGTATTCCAGGCATTGCGCCGTTCGACGGTTTCGAACCGCTGCGCCCGCAGCGCCGCCGGGGCGCAGGTCAGGGCAAGGAGCGTCAGAAGCGTATGGAACAGAATCTTTTTCATTCGTGCAGAGATTGAACCTCCCGCTCGTAGAAGTCGTTGGAGGAGTTGTTGGTATCCTGATAAATTTCGAATCCGGCCGCGGCGGTCGCCGTCTCGTCGAGACGCCGGTGGAGCGTATGGCCCAGGTACGAGGCCGACAGGTAGACGAAGCCGGCATCCACGGCATCGCTCAACCGCTTGACGTTATTCGACGACGAACCGCTGTAGACCTCCACTCCGTCGAGAATCCACTCCCAGGGGATCTTCACGCAGATCTCGCTCGAACCGGGCTTGGTGACGGTCGACGCCGCGCGGTCGGCCAGATAGTCGTCCATTTCGACACCGACGGACCGGAACAGCACCACGGTCGGGGAGCTGAGCGACAGGATGTAGCTATTCGAACGCCCCACCTTGACCGCCACCTCCATGTAGCGGGCCGGCTGAATCCGGTCGCCCGGCACGGGATGGTAGGTCGTGTTGGGATAGAGAGTCGGATTGTAGCATACGAAGTACTCCCCACGGTTCAGATCGACCGACAGCGGATATTGCAGCGTGTGATCGACCGCACCGTTGATGGCCACCACGGCGTCTTCGCCGGGTGCCAGCGGAAACTGTTCGCCGTCGCCGGGGAAGCGCCAGACCGCCTCGACGACAGGGGCGTACTCACGGAACAGGGTGGCACCCGTATCGGGATCGGTCGAGGTCCAGACGTTGCCCGACGTGGAGTTGGAGTTGTAGGGCTCCAGCGTGCCGAGGCAGAGGCCGTCGAGGCAGTGGGTCTCCGAGGAGTTGTTGTGCAGGATGACGTACCGGTCCGCCTGATAGGTTCCCTCAAGCGGCGCCCGCGAACAGCCGCCGCAATAGATCTCCTTGATCAGGATGTTGCCGGGGCGCGAATAGCTCAACGGCAGGGTCAGAGCCAGATCACCGTCGGTCAGGCGCACGCGGTCGGTCATGCCGTTGAAGATCGCCTCGCCGGCGTTGTCCGAGACGGCGACACGATAGATGCCGCGCGTCACGCGGAAGCGGGCGCAGCCTCCGGCATCGGTCGGAGCCGTATAGCGGCCGGCCGACGAGACCTCCTCGATCGCGACCTCGACCCCCTCGCGGCAATAGTCGGCATAGGCTTCGGGATAGGTTATCCGGACCTCCAGCGAGAGGAGCGCCTCCTCGTAGGGGGTCTCGGGCAGCGACGTGCAGGCTGCCAGGAACAGAGCGAGTATGAGACTGGTACGTTTCAACATAGGGCATCAGAATTTCAGGCGCAGCGTCACTCCGTAGTAGAACCCGGGGGTGAGGATGACCCTCGTACCCGTAGCGAAGGAGGAGACATAGCGGCGCGAATTGGTGAAATTATTGGCGTAGAACGAGATGGAGGCGATGTCGCCGATCTCCTTCGTGATACTCAGATTGGCTGAGAAGTAGGGGTCGTAGCCGTCGGGGGCGTACTGATAGACGTTCCCCGAGCGGAGGATCAGGCTGGCGAAGGCGGGATCCGCCGCCTCGGCATCGGTGAAAGGATGCACTGCGCCGGCGGTATCCATGTAGTAGAGCGGCCGGATGGCCGTATATCCCTCGTCGTCGTAGACGCTTCCGCCCGTCGGATTCCCCTGCTCGTCCACCTTATAGGCGTACTCGCGGCCGTCGTAGCAACTCAGATTCTGCGACCGCTTGACCAGCGACGCCTCCAACCGCAGCGTGACGATCATCCGGATCGACGGGATGTGGGTCGTCGTGGTCAGGTTCATGTCGAGGGCGTGGCTCTTGCGGCCGTTGTAGGTCACGGTCGCCGAGCCGCCATTGTCGGCATAGATGCCCACGTATTCATAAGAGTGCCCGGGATTCGCAGTGCTCGACACCGAGGGGTAGTACCAGGCGTGTCCCTCCTGCACATATTTCGTATAGCCGTAGGCGGCATCCAGACGGATCTCGGTCCGGATGGGCCTGATGGTGGGGAACTCGGCCGTCAGCTCCACGCCGCAGCGGTCCACGGGCGAGCCGTTCTCCTGCACCAGCGAGCGGGTGAAGGTGCGGTTCACGAAGTCGAGCGGCAGGGCCACCCAGCCCTCCTCCATGCGGTCGGCGTCGCGCACGAACATCTCTCCGGTCTGCGAGTCGACCTTCAGCAGCGGATTCGCCGGCATCGCATACCCCTCGGGCAGACCGTACTTGTTGAAGGCGGCCGGCAGATACTCCGTCTCGGTCGTATAGGGGTTCTTCGTGCGGTTGAAGTAGGCCGCCAGCGAAATGCGGGTGCCGCCGAAGTTCATGTCGACCCCCACCTCGGCATTGCGGTTGCGCTGCCACCGCAGATCGGGATTGTAGCAGATTTCGTAAGGACGGGTATAGTAGACATAGGAGTTGCCACCGCTCCACGAAGCGTCGAACATGCGCACGTCGGTGTACTGCGGACGGGGATAGAGCACGCCCAGCGAGGGAAGTTTCTCGACCAGACCCCAGCCGCCGCGGATCGTGATCCGGTCCGAGAGGCGCCAGCGGATGTTCAGACGGGGCGACCAGGTAGAGGTGTTCCTGTAGTCGGTGCCCTTGAGGAAAGTGGTCTCGCCGCGCAGACCAGCCATCAGCGACACGGAGGTGGAGCCGACCGGAAAGGTGAAGTTCTCCTCCAGCCAGTAGGCCAGGTTGTGCATGTAGGGAATCTCCTCGTAGGAGTAGGGGCGATAGCCCGTGGGGGCCAGATCGGGGACCTCGTAATACTCGCCCCGGCCGATGTTGCCCTCGGCACGCCACGCGATGCCCGCCTTCAGGTTGCTCAGCGATGCCCCGCCGTTCCACGAGCGGATCCACTTGGCCTTGAGCGAAGCGGCATAGTTCAGCTCCCGCGAATCGATCACCTGGTCGGAGTAATAGGTGGGCGGCAGCATCGTCGCGAACCAGTACCCCTCGCCGAGGCTGTGCACGGCCGGCTGGCTCGTACCGTTCGAGACGAAGAGCCTCGTATCGGTCCGGTTGTCGGCGTAGTTCACCGAACCGTCCAGCGCCACGTCGGTGATCCAGCTACGGTTCAGCAGCCACACCAGCGAGGCATTGGCCCGAAGCACGTTTTCATGCCCCCGCGTCCGCTGCCCGCGGAAGGCGTCGGGGTCGTCCTTCGAGTTCATGCCGCCGACATTTCCGGAGAGGCCGGCGGAGAACCTCCACACATGGGCGAACGTATTCGAATAGTTGAGCGAAAGATTGGTGCGGGTGTAGGAGGTATAGGGGGTCACCGGATCCTTCGTGGCGCGGGTATACTCGGCCGAGGCGTTCAGCACGCCCGCGTCGCCGCCCAGGTCGAAGCCCTTCGAGAGCGAAGCCTGCTTCGTGCGGGGATTGGTCGCCAGCAGCACCGTCCACGGGGTCTTTCCCTTGCGGGTCGAGATCTTCACCACGCCGCTGCTCACGTCGCCGTACTCCGCCGAGGGCACGCCCGTCACCACCTCCACCCGTTCGATGTTGGTCGAGGCGATGTTGCGGGTCGACAGTCCGGCCGGATCGCCCAGCGAGGCGTTTGTCGACAGCCGCACGCCGTCCACCTCGACGGCCGTGCCGAAGGTGGCGTTTCCCTCAGTCGATCCGCCGCTGCGCAGCGAAAAGCGGTTGTCGTCCTCCCGCGTGCCGAAGAGGTCGGGATTGACCGTCTTGCCTCCGGGCAGCAGCGACACGACATCCGAAGCGTTGACCAGCTGCATGTGTTCGAGGGCGTTGCCGCCGATCGTGCGGGAGGTGGACATGGCGCCCGAGCTCTCCTGCGCAGTCACCACCACGTCGTCCAGCTTCAGGTTGTCCTCCGTCAGCTCAAAGAGCAACGGACCCTTGCCGGGCACCTCGACGGTCCGCTCCAGCGGCACGAAACCCAGGCAGGTGACCGCCACGGCCTGCTCGCCCGCCGGCACCCCCTTCAGCAGGAAGTTGCCGTCGGCATCGGCCACGGCCCAGAGTCCCAGCCGCGGCAGTTCGACGACGGCCATCGGAACCGGAGTCCGGCTCTCACGCACCACGACGCGGCCTTTCACGTCGGCACGGGGCTGTGCCTCTGCGACGAACGGCGAAAGCACCGCGAACATCCATACAACAAGCAGCAGTTTCTTCATCGGAATCCATTTTTTCAAAGGTCCGCCAGTTTCACGGACCGAAACCGGGTACAAAAGTAGCGAAACGAAAAGCGGATCGAAATACCGAAAATCAGGTATTCCAAACAGCCCGTCGGCCGATCTTGCATGCCGGCCTGCCACAAATATAGGAAAAATATCCCGAAAGTGTATTTCCGTCGGTAAAAAAAACGCCGGCCGTAAGACAAAAAGGAACTGCCGCCCCTCCAAAAGACAGGGAGGCGGCGTGCACGATTCCGGATACGGCCCTTTCAGAAACGGCCGATACAGTGTTCCAGCCCGATGCCGTGAGAGCCTTTGAGCAGGACGAGGGCATTCACCACCGGACGGCGCGACAGCTCCGCCTCCAGCTCCGCCCGGGTGGCGAAGAGACGGACCGGCGGGCGCTCCGCCGAGGGTTCCAGCGCCGCGAAGGCATCGGCGAAATGCGGTCCGACCAGCCATACATCGGCCCTGCCCGAGAGCGCCTGCCTCAGGATCTTCAGATGCTCCCCGCGCGACCAGACGCCCAGCTCCAGCATATCGCCCAGAATGAGCAGGCGGCGTTCGCGTCCCCCGAGCGGCATGTGCAGCACATGGTCGACCGACGCCGACATGCTCGAGGGGTTGGCGTTATAGCAATCCACGATCAGCGTATTGCGGGCCGTTTCGGTCCGCTGCGAGCGGTGGTTGTCGGGATCATAAGAGGCCACCGCGCGCTCCAGCTGCGGACGGGCGATTCCGAAAAAGCGCCCCACGGCCATGGCCGCAGCGATGTTCATGCGATTGTACTCCCCCTCCAGCCGGCTCTCCACGCCGTCGGCCAGTGCCGTCGGGTAGCGCTCCAGCCTGAGCCCCGGGCGCTCGGCGGCCATCGCCGTCAGCACGGCGTCCTCCTCCCGCACGAAGGCCCGGCCGCCGTGAGCGGCCAGATAGTCGTAGAGTTCCCCCTTGCCGCGGCGAATCCCCTCGGGACCGCCGAACCCCTCGAGATGCGACCGGCCTATATTGGTGATGATGCCGTAGTCGGGCTGCGCAACGGAGCAGAGCAGGGCGATCTCGCCACAAGCGCTGGCACCCATCTCCACCACGCCGAACTCCGTGTCACGGGTCATCGACAGCAGCGTGAGCGGCACGCCGATGTGGTTGTTCAGGTTGCCCCGGGTGGCATGGACCCGGAACCGTTCGGCCAGCACCCGGCTCACGAGCTCCTTGGTCGTGGTCTTGCCGTTCGAACCGACGACGCCGAGGATCGGAATCCCCAGCCGGCGCCGGTGCTCGCGCGCCAGCTCCTGCAAGGCCGCGAGCGCATCCTCCACCACGACCAGACGGTCGCGAAGATCGGGGCGCGAAGCGGCGACCGACGGATCGTCGACCACAGCGAAGGAGGCCCCCCGGTCCAGGGCATCGGCGGCGAAGCGGTTGCCGTCGAACGAAGCGCCGCGCAGGGCGAAAAAGAGCGATCCGGGGGCGATGTTCCGCGAATCGGTCGTCACCGCCGGATGGGCGGCGAAAAGATCGTAAAGCGTCGTCATATGAACTTCTCCCCTTCGTTGTATTTCACCTCGTCGATGAACTTGCGGATGTGCTGCTCCTCGGCCCGAGGACAGATCATCAGCACGTCCCCGGTATCCACCACGATGTAGTCCTTCAGCCCGCTGATGACCGCCGCCTTCTCTTTCGGCAGCGAGATGATGCACGAACGGGTGTCATAGGTGTAGCACCGCTCGTCGGGCTTGGCATTGGCATAGCGGTCCTTGCGGACGTGGTGGTAGAAGGAGCTCCAGGTGCCGACGTCGCTCCAGCCGAAGTCGCCGCAGCGCACATAGGCGTTGTCTGCCTTCTCCATCACGCCGTAGTCGATCGAGATGGAACGGCACTCGGCAAAGACCCGCTCGACGGCGGCCTCCTCGCCGGGGGTGCCGTAGGCGGAGAGAATCCCGCGGAAAAGAGACGAATTCTCGGGCAGATACCTCTCCAAAGCCCGAACGATGTCGGCCGCTTTCCAGATGAAGATGCCTGAGTTCCAGAAGAACTCGCCGCACTGCAAAAAGGTCTGCGCCAGCTCCAGCCCGGGCTTCTCGGTGAAGCTCTTGACCTTCGAGATCACCTTGTCGTCGGAGATCTGAATATAGCCGTAACCGGTCTCGGGACGGCTGGGCCGGATGCCTACGGTCATCAGCGCGTCGTGCGTGTCGATGAACGCGAGACACTCGCCCACAACCGAGCGGAATGCCGTCTCGTCGAGAATCAGGTGGTCCGACGGGGTGACGATCATCCGCGCATCGGGATCGCGGCCGAGCAGCGAATAGGCCGCATAGGAGATGCAAGGCGCCGTATTGCGGCCTATCGGCTCGCAGAGCACCTGTCCGGGCTCCAGTTCGGGCAGATGCTCCAGCACCAGCTCGCGATAGCGGCGGTTCGTGACTACCAGAAAATTCTCCGCGGGGATCATCGGACGGAACCGCTCGAACGCGTGTCGGATGAAGGACTTTCCGGTTCCCAGAATGTCCTGGAACTGCTTGGGGCAGCTCTGTCGGCTCAGGGGCCAGAACCGGGCCCCCACGCCCCCTGCCATGATGACGCAATAGGTATTCATTGATCGTGTATGTCGTTTTTCAATTCGCTATTTTTTCGCCCGGCATCCGGGATCGGATAACAAAGATAAGCATAAGCGAGGGCAAAAACAAGTTTACTCGTATTTTGCCGGGCGTAAGCGGCTAAGGCAAAGCCAAAGATCGGGATAAATTCGGGTTTCATATGGCGAAGATCGGCCCGGATCATACTGCGCGGAGCGTTTCCCCCGCCCCGAAAGAGGGAAACCGGATTTTTTTCGTATATTTGCCCGTTAAAGTTCGGATTTAAATTTTACGGAAACGATGAATATACGTCTTTTCACCATCCCCAACTGCGTGACGCTCTGCAACCTGCTCTGCGGATCGGCGGCAGCCGTCATGGCTTTGGTCCACCACAACCTGCCCGCCGCCTTCGCGCTGGTCATTGCCGCCGCCGTCTTCGACTTTCTGGACGGCTTCTCGGCCCGCCTGCTCAAATCCTACTCCGGCATCGGCGTCGAGCTGGACTCGCTGGCCGACATGGTCTCCTTCGGATTCGCTCCGGCAGCCATCCTATTCACCCTCTTCGGCACGTCGGAGAGCCGGTGGGAGTGGAGCGAAACGGCCCGCGCGGCCGGAGCCTGGGTTCCCTTCCTGATAACCGCCTTTTCGGCCCTGCGACTGGCGAAATTCAACGTAGACGACTCGCAGCACACCGAGTTCCAGGGACTTACCACCACGGCCAACGCCATGTTCTGCGCCTCGCTGGGCTGGCTCTCGGCCGAGGGAGAAATCACCCTGAGCGCCGAGACGATCGTGCTCATCGCACCGGTCATGTCGTGGCTGCTCGTCTCCCCCGTCCGGATGTTCTCCTTCAAATTCGAACGTTTCGGATGGCGCGGCAACGAACTGCGCTACCTCTTCGCCGTCGTGGCGCTGGTGCTGCTCGGTCTGCTGAAGGGGGCTGCGATTCCGGTCATCATCCTGCTCTACATCATCGTCTCCACGGTTCGCTGGATCGGCGGCCGGAAATCGGTAAAGCCCTGACGAATTGCTGTTTCAAGAAATTTCAGTATCTTTGCGGCGAATCTCCTCGCTACGGAACATGCGGAAAACATCGACCATCATCTTCCGGCTCCTGCTCTGGGGCCTGCTTGCGGCACTCCCGCAGGTCGCTTTTCCGCAGCTGGACGCCAAAACGCTGATGCAGGCCCAACGCAACGGAATCAACAATCCCCTCTACGGCAACAATCCCTACGAAAACGGGGAGGACGAGGAGAACCTGCCGCCGAATCCGGCCGATACCGCCAAGGAGAAGCGGATCCGCAAGCCGCTGGAGTCCTATTTCTTCAACGACTCGATCCGGGCGCTGAACAATTTCCTCTGGACCATCAGCCGCGACTACAACCGCGTGAAGATCGAACCGCTGGACACCACCCTTCAGGATTGGCGGATCGACTACCCCTTCTACCGCAAGGGGGTGGGCGACATCGCGCTGGGGCCGCTGGGCCAGGCCTCGATGCCCACGGACTACTTCGAACGCCCCCGTTACGAGAACTTCTCCTTCTCGCAGGCCTATGACGCCTACACCTACAATCTGGAGAACGTCCCCTTCTACAACGTCAAGAAGCCTTACCTGCAGATGACCTATCTGGAGTCGGGCCAGAAGAAGTTCCGCGAGGAGCAGTTCGGGCTGACCGTGGCCCACAACATCTCCCCCTCGACGGGCTTCAACATCAACTACAAGGCGCGCGGCACCCGCGGCCAGTACGACCGCTCGCGCACCAAGAACCACAACCTCGAGGTGGCCTTCTCCCACACGGGCAAGCGCTACTCGATTCATGCCGCCTATATCAACAACCACATCGAGCAGGAGGAGAACGGCGGCGTGGTAGGCGAATGGGCCATCGTCGACACCACGTTCGAGATGCCGTCGGGCGTGCCGATGCGGCTGGCGTCGGCCGAGGCGGAGAACATCTTCCGCAACAACGCCTTCTTCGTCGAGCAGTCCTACGGCATTCCGCTGCTCCCGGTCACCGAGAGCGACTTCTCGATCGCCCATCTGCCGGCCGTCTACATCGGCCACACCTTCGAATACAACTCCTGGAGCAAGATCTACTCCGACATCCGCTCGACCTACGTCGACGACCGGGGTTCGCGGGACGAGAACGGCAACTTCGTCCCCACGGAACACTCCTTCTACAAAAACTGGTACATCAATCCGCTGCAGAGCCGCGACTCGATCTACGAACGGATCATCTCGAACCGGTTCTTCGTCCAGGCCCAGCCCTGGAACCGCAACGGAGTGGTGGGAACCCTCAACGGCGGTGTGGGTCTCGACCTGCACACCTACTCGCAATTCGCGATGGATACCTATCTGACCGGCGAATACCGAAAGACTAAAAAGACCGGATTTTACGTTTACGGTTCTATCGACGGCAAGATCCGGCGGTATGTCGACTGGGGAGCCGACTTCAGGCTCTACCCCTCGGGCTACCGCAGCGGAGACCTCTCCGTAGGCGCCAACCTGGCGCTCTCGGCCAAGGTGAAAGGACACCCCCTGATTCTCGAAGGACGCTTCCGCATGGAGCGCCGCTCGCCCTCCTTCTGGGACGAGAATCTATTCTCAAACCACTTCGTGTGGTTTACTCCTCTATCGAAGGAGACTGACACTCGATTCGAAGTCACGTTCCGGGTCCCGGACTATGCGCTCGAAGTGGGCGCGAAGCAGGGCGTCGTGACCGACAAGATCTACTACGGCGCCGATGCCCTGATTACGCAGGCCCCGGGAGCCGTCAGTCTGACGAGTGTGTATGCCCGCAAGGATTTCCGCATAGGCGGATTGCACTTAGACCACAGGGTATTGTTGCAGTGGAGCTCGGATCAGGAAGTAATACCTGTACCGCTTGCCAGCGCCTTCCTCTCGTACTACTACGAGTTCTGGGTGGTGCGGAACGTGCTTCGATTGCAGATCGGCGCCGATTGCCGCTATAACACGAACTACTACAGTCCGGGTTATAATCCGGCCTTGTCGGCCTTCTACAATCAGCGGGAGGTTCGAACGGGAAACTATCCCTACACGGATCTCTTCGTCACGGGCAAGTGGAAGAGAATGCGCATATTTTTGAAATACCAACATATCAACAAGGGGCTCTGGGGCAACGGCGAGTACTTCTCGACGGCCCGTTACCCGCTCAACCCCGGTATGTTCAAGATCGGCCTCTCCTGGGGGTTCTATGATTAGCGCGCTCTACGGCACGGAAAAAGCTGCCCGCAAAGCACTTTTTTATGTTGAATCTTAAATTAAAGAGAACTCTTTTAACAGTTGCGTTCTTAACCTTACTGACTACCTTCTACGGTTTCGAGGCCCGGTTCGCGGAGCCCGCAACGGATGCCGCAGCATCGGAGCTGGCGGCTGTCGAACCGACCGATCCGGCTGTCCTGCCCCTTGCGGAAAGCTATCAGATCTCGGTCTACGACAACATCATCCGCCGCATCAGCGGCGAGGAGGGGAACGACTGGCGGCTGATGAGCGCCATCGCCTATCACGAATCGCGTTTCACGCCCGACATCGTGTCGCGGCGCGGCGCAAAGGGGCTGATGCAGATCATGCCCGTGGTGGCCCGCCAGTTCGACGTGCCGCAGGAGCAGCTGCTGGACCCCGAGACCAACGTCCGGCTGGCGAATCTCCTGCTGAACGAAATCGCATCGACGCTGCGCCTGCCGGCCTCGGTTCCCGAAAAGGATCGGATGAGCCTCATTCTGGCCAGCTACAACGGCGGCATCGGCCACGTGAGCGACGCCCGCCGGCTGGCACGCAGCCACGGGGAGAATCCCGATTCGTGGGAGGTCGTCGCCCGCTATCTGGAGCTCAAGGCCGACCCCGCCTACTACGAGGACGAAGTGGTACGCTGCGGCCGTTTCACGGGTTACAAGCAGACCCGCGCCTATGTGGACGACGTCATGAAGCGCTACGACCGCTATTGTCAGGTGGCGAAATAATTGCGAAGAAGATAAAAAAGAGGGGAGTGTGTCGTCTGCACACTCCCTTTAATGTATATTTCCGGACCGCCTACTCCAGAAAATGGTTCTGGGGAGCGGTATAGGAGAAATCGGTCAGCGACTTCAGGTGGGTGCGGATCATGGCCGCGGCAGCCTCCTCGTCGTGCTCGCGAATGAACCGCAACATCTCGCGATGTTCGAAGAACACCTCTTCGCTGGGTACCGAACAGACCTTGTATTTCTGGTAGTAGCGCAGCACATCGGGAGTGATGATGAGCAGCAGCGACGCGATGACGGGATTATGTCCCCCCTGCGCGATGGCCTGATGATAGGCGAAGTCCTTGCTGACGCGCTGATCGGTGTGGAACATCGACTCGCATTCGGACAGCGCCGTCTCGATGTTGGCGATATCCTCGTCGGTCCGGTTGCGGGCGCAGAGACGCGCTGCCTCGATCTCCAGCAACTCGCGGACATGCACGAGCGAGGCGAAGTCGTACTTGTCGATCTTCAGGGCGTCGGTAATCAGGCTCTCGAGCACCTGCATCTTCTCCTGCGCCACCACGGTGCCGCTCTGGGGATAGGTCTTGACGATGCCGAAGAACTCCAGCTTCTGGAAGGCGGTGCGCACGTGGGCACGGCTCACGTTGAGCTGGGCGGCCAGCCGGCGTTCGGCGGGCAGACGCTCGCCGGGCTCCAGACGACCGCTGTAGAGCAGTTCCTTTATGTGTTTCAGCACGGTGTCGACTTGTTGTGCTGTCGAGGTCGCATTCATTTTTTGATTATCACTTACGAATTTGGGACTACAAAATTAGTCAAAAAACCAGTTTCACCAAATCGATTCCGCGAAAAAATTTTCCCGAAACGCTGGCCGTTTTACGAAAAATCACTATTTTTGGTAAACCAATCAAGACGAAACCGATGAAAAAGAAGAGATTGTTCATGCTGACCGGGCTGCTGACCCTCTGGATGGGAACGGCCGCCGCCCAACCCTATCTGGTGGATGCCGGAGCGGCCGAACGGGTGCGTACGGCGGTGGAGCGGGGCGACACGAGGCTGAAGCCGCTTTACGACCGCGCCCTGCGCGACGCCGACAAACTGCTTGCCGAGCCCGATCCGGCGGTGACCGACAAGGGGATGACTCCCCCCAGCGGCGACAAGCACGACTACATCAGCATGGGGCGTTACTGGTGGCCCAACCCCGACACGGAGGACGGACTGCCCTACGTCCGTCGCGACGGACACTCGAATCCCGATCTGAAGAAGTTCGACCGCGACCGGCTGGGGCGCTTCTCGGCGAACCTGCGCCGGCTGACCGGAGCCTATCTGCTGGCCGGCCGTCCCGAACACGCCCGCAAGATGGCCTCCATGCTCCGCACCTGGTTTCTGGACGAACGCACCCGCATGAATCCGAACGGCACCTACGCCCAGATGGTTCCGGGGCGCCATGACGGGCTGGGGCGTCCCGAAGGGGTATTGGACCTCTACTCGCTGATCGACGCCGTGGACGCCGCGACGGTGCTGGAGCGGGACCGTCTCCTCTCGAAAAAGGAGATGAAGGCCCTGCGCGGCTGGTTCGCCGACTACGTGGAGTGGCTGCTTACCAGCGAGAGCGGACGGGGCGAATATGCTGCCAAAAACAATCACGGCATCGCCTACGACGTGCAGACGGCGGTCTTCGCCCTCTTCGCCGGTCGGGACGAGGTGGCCCGCGACCTGATCGCAGCCTTCGCCGAACGCCGGCTGGAGAGGCAGATCGAGGCCGACGGCAGGCAGCCCCTCGAACTGGCCCGCACGACGGCCTTCGGCTATTCGACCTACAACCTGACCCACATGCTGGACATGTGCGTGGTGGCCCGTTCGCTGGGGATCGACCTCTACGACGCAGCCGACGGAGCCATCGACCGCGCCATCGGCTACCTGATCCCTTTTCTCGGGAATCGGGAGCAGTTTCCCTACAAACAGATCAAGGATTGGCGGGGCGTGGAGCAGAATTTCGCCCAGCAGCTGCTGCGGGCGGCGCGCCTGAAGGAGAACGCCGCCTATCGCCGCCTCTACGAGCAGTACCGCCCGGAAGAGGATGCCCGGCAGGCACTGTTCATCCTGATGAACGAGTAAGAGCCACCCTCGCAAAACACAGCCGGATCGGACTTTCCTGCCCGATCCGGCTGTGTTTTGCAAAGACCCCTACAGCAGGAAAAGCAGCAACAGCTGGGCGATCAGCACGCGCAGGAACATGCAGACCGGATAGACCGTCGCATAGGCCACCGAGGGCTTGTCGCCCTCGATCGTGTCGTTCGCATAGTTGAGCGCCATCGGATTGGCCATGCTGCCGCACAGCAGGCCGGCCACCGTTCCGAAATCGAGTTTCGCCGCCCGCAGAGCGACCACCGCCACGACGACGACCGGCACGAAGGTAACCAGAAAACCCAGCAAGAGCCACAAGGCACCCTCGGGACGCATCACCGTAGCGAAGAACTGCGCCCCGGCATCCAGCCCCAGGCAGGCCAGATAGAGCGACAGCCCCAGCGCCCGCAGCATCAGGTTGGCGCTCTGGGTGGTGTAGGTAATCATGTGCAGGCGCGGGCCGAAAGTGCCGATCAGGATGCCCACGATGATGGGTCCGCCGGCCAGTCCCAGCTTCACGGGCATCGTGACGCCCGGCAGGGAGAAGGGGATGCTGCCCAGCACCAGACCCAGGATGATGCCGATGAATACGGCGACCAGATTGGGCTCGTTCAGGCTCTTCACGGCGTTGCCGAGAATGCGCTCGACATTGCGGATCGCCTCCTGCTCGCCCACGACCGTGAGGCGGTCGCCCAGCTGAAGGGTCAGGTCGGGCGTAGCCAGCAGCTGAACCCCCGAACGGTAGACCCGGCTGATGTTGATTCCGAAATGGTTGCGCAGACGCAGCGAGCTCAGCTTGCGTCCGTTCAGCTCGGGCCGCGTCACCAGAATGCGCTGCGACACGAGCTGGCTGTCCACGGCATTCCAGTCGATGTTCTCCTTGTTCCAGTCCTTGTGCTGAAGCTCGCCGAAGAGCATCGTCAGCGCCTGCACCTCATCGGGCGAGGTGACTACCAGCAGCCGGTCTTCCAGCTGCATCAGCTTGTCGGAGGTGGGAATCGATACCCGTCCGTCACGCCAGATGCGCGAGATAACGAAGCGATGGTGGCTCCCCTCGGCGACCTCGCGGATGCTCAGCCCCTGCAGGGCGGGATTCGTGATGCGGAAGCCAGCGATGAAGACACTCTTTCTGTATTCGGCATCGGGGGCGGGCAGATCCTGCGGCCTGACGAAACATTTGCGGACGAAGATGATAGCCAGAATAACCCCCACGACGCCCAGCGGATAGGTCAGCGCGCAACTCAAGGCGGCGCCGCTGGCATCGAACCCCAGCTGCACGAGGGTCTGCTGGGCGGCACCCAGCGCCGGCGTGTTGGTGGTCGCACCGCAGAGAATGCCCGACACGTCGGGCAGCGAGACGCCGCAGAGTGCCCCCATGGCCACGGCCAGCAGCGTTCCGGAGAAGACCACCCCCATAGCGACGGTCAGCATCGTCGCACCGCCGGCGCGCATCGAGGAGAAGAATCCCGGGCCGACCTGAAGCCCCAGCGCATAGACGAAGAGAATCAGTCCGAAGCTCTCGGCATAGGAGAGCATGCGCGCATCGATGCTCAATCCGACGTGTCCGGCCAGAATGCCGACGAAAAATACGAACGTCACCCCCAGCGAGATCCCGCCGATGCGGACCTTCCCCAGCAGGATGCCCGCCGTGGCGATCAGCGAGAGGACGACGACGGCCTGAATGGCCGAATGTTCGGTGAAAAGCGTAACTAACCAATCCATAATTCGTTCCGTTAACCGTCCGGCCGTTTGCATCCGGTCGGAACGCATCCGCCGCCTCACCTTTCGACCGAGCGGCGGACAGCGGGGGCAAAAGTACGAAAAATTTTCCGATCCGCCCGCATCCCGGGGCCGAAGAGCTCCGGCGGAGCCGTTTTTTGATTATTCGAAATTTTTCGTTAGATTTGTCCTCATTATCCGGCTGTCGGACAACTCATAAAAAACAGATACATGGAAAATCGGAAACCTCAGAACACCCTCCCCGAAAACGCCTATCGCGAACTGAAGCCGGGCGAGGAGTACGAACCCCTGATGCCCGCCTCGGCCTCGCCGGCCGAGGTGACCCCCTACTCGGTGGGTATGGGCATCCTGATGGCCGTCGTCTTCTCGGCCGCCGCGGCCTTCCTCGGACTCAAGGTCGGCCAGGTATTCGAAGCGGCCATCCCCATCGCCATCATCGCCGTGGGCATGGGCTCGATCCTGGGCAAGAAGAACATGCTGGGACAGAACGTCATCATCCAGTCGATCGGCGCCTGCTCGGGCGTGATCGTCGCCGGAGCCATCTTCACCCTCCCCGCCCTCTATATCCTGGGGCTCGAGGCGCAGTTCTACCAGGTGTTCCTCTCCTCGCTGCTGGGCGGTCTGCTGGGCATCGTACTGCTGATCCCCTTCCGCAAATACTTCGTCAAGGAGATGCACGGCAAGTACCCCTTCCCCGAGGCGACAGCCACCACCGAGGTGCTCGTGTCGGGCGAGAAGGGGGGCAATCAGGCCAAACTGCTCGCCGTAGCCGGTCTGGTGGGCGGCCTCTACGACTTCGCGGTCGGCACCTTCGGCCTCTGGACCGAGGCGATATCGACCCGCATCGCCCAGTGGGGCGTCGCCGCGGCCGACAAGTACAAGGTGGTCTTCGGGCTCAACACCTCGGCGGCCGTGCTGGGTCTGGGCTACATCATCGGACTGAAATACGCCGTCATCATCACCGCCGGCTCGTGTCTGGTGTGGTTCTTCATCGTGCCGCTGGTCGGCTCGATGGCCGAAGCGGTCGACCCCGCCGCGCTCACGGCGCTGCTCGGCGTCACCGCCCCCTCGATCCTGAACGATCCGCAGCAGATCCTCACCCCCGAAAACCTCTACCAGTACATCGGACGCCCGATCGGCATCGGCGGCATCGCCATGGCCGGACTGATCGGCATCGTGCGCCAGGCGGGCATCATCCGCTCGGCTCTGGGGCTGGCCGTCACGGAGCTGGGCGGCAAGAAGCAGGAAGAGGGGGGGGGAACCGCCGAGCGCACCCAGCGCGACCTGACGATGAAGCTGATCCTCACGGTGCTGGTCGCCGCCCTGCTGACTACCTTCGTCTTCTTCCAGTTCGGCGTGCTGAACGACTGGATGCAGTCCGTGGTGGCTATCCTGATCGTCTTTCTGATCGCCTTCCTCTTCACCACCGTAGCGGCCAACGCCATCGCCATCGTGGGCACCAACCCCGTGTCGGGCATGACCCTGATGACGCTCATCCTCTCGTCGCTCATTCTGGTGAGCGTAGGGCTGACGGGTACGAGCGGCATGACCGCCGCCCTGATCATCGGCGGCGTGGTCTGCACGGCCCTCTCGATGGCCGGCGGCTTCATCACCGACCTGAAGATCGGCTACTGGCTGGGCACCACCCCGCGCAAGCAGGAGGCCTGGAAATTCCTCGGCACGATCATCTCGGCCGCCACCGTGGCCGGCGTGCTGATTATCCTGAACAAGACCTACGGTTTCGACGCCGAGGCCAACCCCGAAGCGCTCGTCGCCCCGCAGGCCAACGCCATGGCGGCCGTCATCAAACCGCTCATGACGGGCGGACAGACCCCCTGGGGGCTCTACTTCATCGGTGCGGCGCTGGCACTGGTTTTGACCGCTATCGGCATTCCGGCGCTGGCTTTCGCGCTGGGTATGTTCATCCCCATGAACCTGAACGCACCGCTGGTCGTGGGCGGTCTGATCGCGTGGTTCGTCTCCGGCCGCTCGAAGGATGCCGCCCTGAACAAGGCTCGCACCGACCGCGGCACGCTGATCGCCTCGGGCTTCATCGCCGGCGGCGCCCTGATGGGCGTGGTGAGCGCTCTGCTCAGTTTCTACGAGGTGGACTGGAAACTGACCGAATGGGCCGCCTCGAACGCCGCCGAGTGGACCGGTCTGGCTGCCTACGGCCTGCTGATCGGCTACTTCGTCTGGCACACCCTGCAGGCGAAAAAGGAGGAGTAAAAACATTTTGAACCGAAAGCATATGGAACTCAAGGAACGTTTTCTGAAATACGTATCGTTCGACACGCAGTCGGACGAGAACAGCGACACCTTCCCCTCGACCGAGAAGCAGAAGGTGCTGCTCGCCTGCCTGGCCGACGAGATGCGCGCGCTGGGGATGACCGAGGTGACGATGGACCCCCACGGCTATGTGATGGGCACCGTCCCCGCCACGAAGGGGATGGAGAACGCCCCCGTCATCGGCTTCATCGCCCACGTGGACACCTCGCCCGACATGAGCGGCGCCGACGTCAAGCCCCGCGTGATCGAGGATTACGACGGGTCGGACATCGTGCTGAACGGCCAGCTGACCATGCGCGTGGCCGATTTCCCGGAGTTGAAGCTCTTCGAGGGCCACACCCTGATCCACACCGACGGCACCACCCTGCTGGGTGCCGACGACAAGGCGGGCGTGGCCGAGATCATGACCGCCGCCGAGTACTGGATGACCCATCCGGAGGCGCCCCACGGCAAGATCCGCATCGGCTTCACCCCCGACGAGGAGGTGGGCCGCGGAGTGGACTACTTCGACGTGGCGGCCTTCGGCGCCGATTTCGCCTATACGGTCGACGGCGGATTCGAGGGTGAACTGGAGTACGAGAACTTCAACGCCGCCGGAGCGAGGATCCGCATCCAGGGCCGCAACGTCCACCCGGGATACGCCAAGGGCAAGATGCTCAACGCCATCGATATCGCCTGCGAACTGAACGCCCTGCTGCCCGCGCAGGAGCGCCCCCAGTACACCGAGGGGTACGAGGGCTTCTACCACTGCGTGGGCTTCAACGGCACGGTGGAGCAGGCCGACCTGAGCTACATCATCCGCGACCACGATGCCGACAAATTCGAACAAAAGAAGAACTACCTGTGGAGTTGCGTCGACCTGCTGGTGAAAAAGTACGGGCCGGGGGTGCTGAGCCTCCAGATCAAGGACCAGTACTACAACATGCGCAAGATGGTCGAACCCCATCCGCAGGTGATCGAAAAGGCGAAGCAGGCGATGGAGATGGCCGGAGTCGTGCCCATCGTGCGCCCCATCCGCGGCGGTACGGACGGCGCCCGGCTCTCGTTCATGGGGCTCCCCTGCCCCAACCTCTTCACCGGCGGCATGAATTTCCACGGCAAGTTCGAATACTGCTCGCTCACGACCATGCACCGGGCCGAGCAGGTGATCCGGAACCTGGCCGAACTGTGGAGCAAATAGGCGCCCGATGGACCGTTTCGGATACATGAAGGTGGCAGGGGCCATCCCCTCGGTGCGGGTGGCCGACTGCCGTTACAACCGCGAGCGCATCGAGGCGCTCGTGCGCCGGGCTGCGGACGAAGGGGCGGAGCTCGTCGTCTTTCCCGAACTCTCGCTGACGGGATACACCTGCGGCGATCTGTTCGGCCAGCCCCTGCTGTTGCAAGCTGCCGAAGAGGCGCTCGGCGAACTGGTGGCCGCCACGGCCGACTGCCCCGTCGCCGTTGTGGTGGGCATGCCCGTCGCTTCGGGCCCCGCGCTCTACAACTGCGCCGTGGCCTTCGCCGAGGGGGAGATTCTGGCGGTCGTGCCGAAGATCCACATCCCCAACTACACCGAATTCTACGAGGCGCGCTGGTTCGCACCGGGTGCCGACGTACGCGGCAACAGCCTGACGCTCTGCGGTCAGGAGGTGCCCTTCGGCGTCGATCTGATGCTGAAGATCAACGGCGTGGAGTGCGGCATCGAGATCTGCGAGGACCTCTGGGTCCCCGCCGCTCCGTCGGCCGACCTGGCGCTGGCCGGAGCGAAGCTGATCGTCAACCTCTCGGCATCGCCCGAGCAGGTGGGCAAGTACGACTATCTGCGCACGCTGGTCCTCCAGCAGTCCGCCCGGCTGCGGGCCGGCTATCTCTACGCGGGAGCGGGCTTCGGCGAGTCGTCGACCGATCTGGTCTTCGCCGGCAACGTCCTGATCGCCGATCAGGGCCAGCCGCTGGCGGCGAGCGAGCGCTTTTCGCTGGAGGAGCAGCTGCTGACCGCGGAGATCGACATCGGGCAGATCGACACCGAACGCCGGCGCACCACGACCTTCCGCCCCGCCGCCCCCACAGGCGAATATACCCTCTGCGAGTGCGAATTCGCCCCGAAGCGCTGCGAACCGCAGCGGGCGGCGGACCCCACCCCCTTCGTGCCGGCCGATCCGGCCGTGCGCGACGCGCGCTGCGAGGAGATCTTCAACATCCAGAGCAACGGACTGGCCCAGCGCCTGCTCCATACGCACTGCCAGCGGGTCGTGATCGGCATCTCGGGCGGACTGGACTCGACACTGGCCCTGCTGGTCGCCGTCCGCACCTTCGACCGGCTGGGGCTCGACCGCCGGGGCATCCACGGCATCACGATGCCGGGCTTCGGCACCACGGGCCGCACCTATCGCAACGCGCTGGAACTGATGCGCCAGCTGGGCATCACGCAGCTCGAGATCCCGATCTCCGCCTCGGTCGAACAACATTTCCGCGACATCGGCCTGCCGGCCGACGACCGCTCGGCCACCTACGAGAACGGACAGGCCCGCGAGCGGACGCAGATCCTGATGGACTACGCCAACAAGGTGGGCGGTCTGGTGATCGGCACGGGCGACCTGAGCGAGCTGGCGCTCGGTTGGGCGACCTACAATGGCGACCACATGTCGATGTACGGCGTCAACGGATCGGTACCCAAGACCCTCGTACGCCATCTGGTGCGCTGGGTGGCCGACCGCGAAACGGGACCGACCCGCACCACCCTGCTGGATGTGATCGACACGCCGGTCAGCCCCGAACTGCTGCCCGCCGACGAGAAGGGCGAAATCGCCCAGAAGACCGAGGATCTGGTGGGTCCCTACGAGCTGCACGACTTCTTCCTCTACCACTTCATCCGCCGGGGATTCGCCCCCGACAAACTGTTGATGCTGGCCCTCCGCGCCTTCGGCGACCGCTATCCGCGCGAGGTGATTCTGAAGTGGATGCAGACCTTCTTCCGCCGCTTCTTCGCCCAGCAGTTCAAACGTTCGGCCCTGCCCGACGGACCGAAGGTGGGCAGCGTCTCCCTCTCGCCGCGCGGCGACTGGCGGATGCCCTCCGACGCATCGGCCGCCGTATGGCTCGACGCCGTGGAAAAACTGAAATAAAAAAGAACCGAAACATGAAAAGAATCGCATGGATAACCGCCCTGCTCTGCTGCATGACCGCAGAGGCCGGGGCACAGGATTGGAAAGGCCTGCTGCGCGGGCTCTTCGGCTCGTCGGACAAGCAAACCGAACAGCCCGCACCCGAACCGGCTCCGAAGCACCTCACGGCGCAGCAGCTCGTCGGCACGTGGGTCTATGCCGGGGCCGTCATCCGCTACACGGGCGAGGATCTGCTGGCCTCGATGGCCGTCGGCGTGCTGGAGGGCCAGATCGAGGAGTACTGCGCCAAGGCGGGCGTCGTCGCCGGACGCGACCGGGTCACGCTGGACCGCAGGGGCGGAGCGCTCGTCCGGATCGACAAGCACGAAGCGAAGGGGAGCTACCGCTACGACCCCGCCACGGGCTCGATCTGCGTCGAGATCGACATCCGCGGCAAGCGGGGCACCCTGACCGGCACGACCGAGTACGAGAACGGCACGCTGACCCTGCTCTTCGACGCCCGCGAAGCGCTCGACGCCATGATGGCGGCGGCCCCCGGGCTGGCCCAGAACGAGAAGATCAAGATGGCCTCGGCCCTGATCGACCAGTACCCGGGGCTGAAGATCGGCGCCAAAGCGACCCGGTAAGCGGAATAGCCAATAAGAAATGAGCAATCGGAAAGGTTTCCGATTGCTCATTTTTCATTGAAAATACCCCACAGGCTCGGGGTGACAGCTATGCTGTCATGTCGAGCGGAGGGCGAAGCCCGTAGTCGAAACATCTCGGCGCTGCGGAACATCCGCCGGTACGATTCGCACGGGTTCACGCGAATACGACCGTCGAGATTCCTCGACTATACGCCTTCGGCTTCGCTCGGAATGACAAAAAAATGTCACCTTGAGCGAAGCACCGAAGGTGCGCAGTCGAAAGGTCTCGACTTAACATAACTTTCACGAATACGGTTCGCATGGATTCACGCGAATACGATCATCGGGACTCCTCGGCAAGCTCGGGGTGACATTCGTGCGTGCGCGGCACCGGGATGACAGAGAAAAAAATTACAGGAACAGAATTGCCAGCGTCATGACCAGAAATCCGCCGCAGAATCCGGCCAGGATCTGGAGTCCGTTGTGGCAGCCCAGGTAGAGACGCGACGAGGCCAGCAGGCCGCTTCCGACGACGGCGACCAGCAGCGGTCCCATCAGGTCGCCCACCCCGGCGATGCTCAACAGCGAGAAGAGCGCCACGACAGCCCCCATGCCCGTCAGGTGCAGGCTGATCTTCCAGCGCAGAGTCACCAGCAGGCAGAGGATTTCGCAGCCGGCGGCGGCCACCATGATCTTGCGCAGCAGGAAAGCCGAGGGGACTTTGACGAGCGTCAGGGCGCAGAGCAGATAGAAGAGCGCCCCCAGCGCCAGAGGCAGGTAGCGGTCCCGGCGCCGGTCGATCCTATAATCGGCGAGCCTGCCCAGCGCGCGGAGCACGACGAGTGATAGAGCCGGCAGCACGAGCGTGAAGAGCACCACCACCCACACCAGATAGATCTTAACGCCGAGCGCATAGTGCGAGAAGACCGTGCGCGTAAAGAGCAGCACGAGCATCATGTAGAGCGGCACGAAGAAGGGGTGCAACAGCCACGACACGCCGTGAGCCCCCTGCCGGTAGGGGTCGCGTATCGGAAACGGATTTCGGTTCGGAGCGCAGCTGTTCATCGTCGGAATCGTCAGATCTGTTTGCGCAGGCGGGCGACGGGAATGCCCAGCATCTCGCGGTACTTGGCCACCGTGCGGCGGGCGATGCGGTACCCCCGGTCGTTGAGCATGTCCATCAGGGTCTCGTCGGTCAGCGGACGGCGCTTGTCCTCGTCGTCGATGCAGCGCTGCAGGAGGGTCTTGATCTCGTAGCTCGATACCTCCTCGCCGCTCTCGGTCTGCATCGCCTCCGAAAAGAGCGACTTGAGCAGGATGATACCGAAGTGGGTCTGCACGTACTTGCTGTTCACCACCCGCGAGATGGTCGACACGTCGAGCCCCGTGCGGTCGGCGATATCCTTCAGGATCATCGGCCGCAGCTTGCTCTTGTCGCCGTCGCGGAAATACTCCCGCTGATAGTCCAGAATCTCCTGCATGGTGCGCATCAGCGTATCGTGGCGCTGCTTGATGGCCGAAATGAACCACTTGGCCGAGTCGATCTTGTTCTTCACGAACTGAATCGCCTCGCGGTCCTCCTGGCGGACCGTGCCGTCCGAGGCCACCATGCCGCGGATCATCTCCACGTAGCGGCGGTTCACCTTCACTTCGGGCACGTTGTAGGAGTTGAGCGACAGATCGAAACGTCCGTCGTGGTAGTCCAGCATGAAGTCGGGGATGATGTAGGGCGTGGCGTCGGTGCCCCCTTCGGAGTAGAGGTTGCCCGGCTTGGGCGAGAGGCGGCGTATCTCGGCGAGCGCCTCGCGGAAATCGTCCTCCGAAACCTGCAGGCGGACGATCAGTTTCTCGTAGTGCTTCTTGACGAACTCCTCGAAATGCGACGTCAGGATCTTGCGGGCCAGCCGCCGGGTGCGGCTCGTCATGGGCAGCTGCTCCATCTGCAGCAGCAGGCACTCGCGCAGGTTGCGGGCCCCGACACCGGCGGGCTCCAGCTCGTGGATGATCCGGAGCAGCCGCTCCAGCTCGTCGGGCGAGGTCTCGATGCCCACCGTAAAGGCGATGTCGTCCGCAATGGATACCAGATCGCGGCGCAGGTAGCCGTCCTCGTCGATCGATCCGACCAGATAGACCGCCAGCCGCAGCTCCCGCTCCGAAAGGCTGCGGTAGCCCAGCTGCTCCACCAGATACTCCTGCAGGGAGCGGCCGCCGGAGAGGTAGACCGGGCGCTGCTTGTCGTCTTTCGAGAAGTTGTTGATCCGGCTCTTGTAGGAGGGGGTATCGTCCTCCTTGAGATACTCCTCGACGGAGATGCGCTGGGGCTCCTCCGTCTCGTCCTGCTGGGGCTCCTCCTCCAGCACGATATTCTCTTCGATCTCCTGTTTGATGCGCTGCTCCAGCTGCACGGTAGGCAACTCCAGCAGCTTGATCATCTGGATCTGCTGCGGGGAGAGCTTCTGCTGGAGCGAAAGCACCTGTTTCTGATTGATTGCCATAAAGCTACACCATTCTAATCCAACATCGGAAATCGGAATCGTTCATTTATTCAAAACCGCCGCACGGTCGTGCCCGAAGCCCGGTCGTGCGGCGGAAAGTCAGGTCGTTGCCGACAGCGGCGGAAATCTCCGTCGCCGGGGATCAGAACTCCGCGTTTTTCGGAGTTCGCGGGAAGGGCTGTACATCGCGGATGTTGCCCAGTCCGGTTACGAACATCAGCAGACGGTCGAAACCCAGGCCGAAACCCGAATGGGGAGCCGATCCCCACTTGCGGGTGTCGAGATACCACCAGATATCCTTCTCGTTCATGCCGAGCTCCCGCACTCTCGCACAAAGTTTGCCATAATCGTTCTCGCGCTCCGAACCGCCGATAATCTCGCCTATTTTGGGGAAAAGCACGTCCATGGCGCGCACGGTCCTGCCGTCCTCGTTCTGCTTCATGTAGAAAGCCTTGATCGCCTTGGGATAGTTGATGAGGATGACCGGGCGCTTGAAGTGCTCCTCCACCAGATAGCGCTCGTGCTCCGACTGGAGATCGTCGCCCCACTCGCAGGGGAACTCGAACTTGCGGCCCGAAGCCTTCAGTATCTCGATGCCTTCGGTATAGTCCAGACGCTTGAAATCGTTGGCGACCACGAAGTTCAGACGGTCCAGCAGCTCCGGATCCCACATCTTGTTCATGAACTCCAGATCCTCGCGGCAGTGCTCCAGCGCATAGCGGATGAGGTATTTGAGGAAATCCTCGGCCAGCTCCATGTTGTCCTCCAATTCGTAGAAGGCGGCTTCGGGCTCGATCATCCAGAACTCCGAAGCGTGGCGTACGGTGTTGGAGTTCTCGGCGCGGAATGTGGGGCCGAAGGTGTAGATGCGGCCCAGCGACAGGGCGCCCAGCTCGCCCTCGAGCTGGCCCGACACGGTCAGGTTGCAGGGCTTGCCGAAGAAGTCCTGCGTGAAGTCCACCTTGCCCTCCTCGTTGCGGGGCACGTTGTTCAGATCCATCGTCGTGACGCTGAACATGGCACCGGCACCTTCGCAGTCCGACCCCGTGATGATGGGGGTGTGGAAGTAGTAGAAGCCGTGGGTGTGGAAATATTCGTGGATGGCGAAAGCCATGGCGTGACGGATGCGCAGCACGGCCCCGAAGGTGTTGGTGCGGGGGCGCAGATAGGCGATCTCGCGCAGGAACTCCAGCGAGTGACCCTTCTTCTGCAGGGGATAGGTCTCGGGATCGGCCGTACCGTAGATCTCGATCTTCTCGGCCTGCACCTCGACCCCCTGGCCCGAACCGGGCGAGGCGACGAGCCTGCCGTCGACCCGCAGGCAGGCGCCCGTCGTGATCTGCCGGAGCTGTTCGTCGCCGAATTTCTGAAGGTCGACCACCACCTGCACGTTCTTCACGCACGAGCCGTCGTTCAGGGCGATGAAGGCCACGTTCTTGTTGCCGCGCTTGGTGCGGACCCAACCTTTTACCACCACGTCGCTGTCGACCTCGGCCGATGCCAGCAACTCTACAATCCGTCGTGTTTTCATATCGTTCGTTCTCTTTGGCTGTTTGGATGCGGAATCCCGTCCGGATTCCCCGTTATTCAAGTTTACAAAGGTAGCCATAATTTGGGATTTGGCAAAAAAAAAGTACCTTTGTCGGGAGATAAACCGATTTTTCCAGGTCATGAAAACCCTGCTACTCCCTATGGTGCTGCTCCTGTTCGGACTTCCGGTCCGCGCGCAGGAGGCCCGCCTGTTCCGCTCCGAAGCCGTACCCTACGACAACCGGCACGACGCCGCGGTGAACGGCGACCGCACCCGCAGCTCGCAATACATCCCCTTCAAGCCCGAGGTCGAGGGGCTCGACGGCCCGACCATCTGGCTGGGACAGACGCTCGAAATCCCCTTCGTGTGGACCGACGGTCTGACGATGCTCCACCTCGAAAACGTCGGCCAGGCCTACTCCGTGTGGGTCAACGACAGGCAGGTGACGGCCTCCGCAGACGGGTTCACCCCCATGGAGTACGACCTGACCCCCTATATCCGGCAGGGCGAAAACCGGTTCCGGATCGGGCTGCACCGCTCCCGGGCCGAGGAGTTGCAGCAGGGGCTGCGCCTGCAGGGCGAACGGCTCTCGGGGAGCTATCTTTTCAGCCAGCAGCGGCGTTCGATCGCCGACTACCGCATTGCGCTGGTCCCCGACTCGCTGAGGAGGTTCGGAGTGCTGAAACTCGAAATCATCGCCCGCAACGGCTACAACTACGAGGAGCCGGTCAACGTGGCCTACGACATCTACTCGCCCGAGGGCAAGCTGCTCGACTTCTCGGACCGGCCGGTCACCATCGCGGGCCGCTCGCAGGACACGCTCCGCTTCTCCCCCTTCATCTACCACACCAACGGGCACGAATGGGGCGACGGCCGGGCCCCGCTCTACCGGGTGATGCTCTTCACGAAGCGCGACGGCAAGATGTGGGAATACATGCCCCTGCAGATCGGATTCAGCGACATGCAGTATCGCGACGGCCGGTGGTACCGCTTCGGCAAGCCCTATGCGCTGAAACCCGCGGCCTGCGATGCCGGAGCCGACCGCGAAGCGACGAAGGCGGCGATGACCGCCCTCCGCAAGCAGGGATACAACACGCTGAAGCCCTCCTTCCCGCAGCCCCACTGGTACTACGACCTGGCCGACGAACTGGGGCTCTACGTCATCGACTGCGCCGCCATCAGCGCCCCCGACCGGCGTTCGGACCGCAAGAGGGGCGGCACCCCCGCCAACGACCCGCAGCTGGCGGACGAGTTCGTCCGCCGCGTGCAGAACATGTACTACCGTTCGCGCAACCACACCTCGGTGATCGCCTTTTCGCTGGGCAACCCCTCGGGCAACGGCTACGCGATGTACAAGGCCTACGAGTGGCTGAAATCGGCGGAGCGAGAGCGACCGGTGTTCTACGACGATGCCGACGGCGAATGGAACTGCGACTGAAGATGAACATCGAACTGATCGTAATCGGAAAGACCGACTCGAAGGAGGTGACCGCCCTGGTGGAGATGTACGCCCGGCGGGTGAATTTCTACTGCAAGTTCGCCATCACGGCCCTGCCCGACATCCGGAACACGAAGAACCTGTCCGTCAAGCAGCAGCGCACGGCCGAAGGGGAGATGCTGCTCAGGCAGTTCGCCGAGGGCGACTACGTGGTGCTGCTCGACGAACGGGGCGAGGAGATGCGCTCGGTGGAGTTCGCCTGCTGGCTTCAGAAACGCATGAACGGCGGAACGCGGCGGCTGGTGCTGGTCATCGGGGGCCCCTACGGCTTCTCGGAGGCGGTCTATGCCCGGGCGAACGCCAAACTCTCCCTCTCGCGCATGACCTTCTCGCACCAGATCGTGCGGGCGCTCTTCGCCGAACAGATCTACCGGGCCTTCACCATCCTCCACAACGAACCCTATCATCACGAATAAGATGCGCACCCCACCCCGAATAGCGGTCCTGAGCCGCAACGGCCTGACGGGCATCGGACTCAAGAGCCTGCTGGAGAAGATCATCCCTGCGGCCGAGGTGGATCTGTTCGATGGTTTCGAGGCCTTCGCCGCTGCCGATCCCGACCGCTATTTCCACTGCTTCGCGGCGGCCGACACGGTCATCGGGCACAACCTTTTCTTCCGCGAACGGCTCCACAAGACCATTCTGCTGACCGACGGCACGCCCCAGCCCGCCCTGAGCGGATTCCACGGGCTGAACGTCCGCCAGTCGGAGGAGGGGATCGTGCGCGACATCCTGCGGCTGCACCAGCACGCCCACCGCGAGGGATATCGCGGAGCCGCCGAACCGGAGGCTTCCCCCGCGTCCGAACCCCTCTCGCCGCGCGAGATCGAGGTGCTGCGGCTGGTGGTGCAGGGGCTGCTGAACAAGCAGATCGCCGACCGGCTGCGAATCGCCCTCACGACGGTGATCTCCCACCGCCGCAACATCATGCAGAAACTCGGGCTGCGCTCGGTGTCGGCCCTGACGATCTACGCCGTCACGAAGGGATACGTCGACGCCAACCGGATCTGACCCCCGCTCCTCACAAATGAGGATTGCGCGGACGGAACTTTTGTCGTTACTTTGCAGCAAATTTTCCCGCCGATGCACCCTTTCCGACATATCCTCCTCTGGCTGGCCCTGCTCGGCCCGTGCGCCGCTGCGGCCTCGGGGCGCGGCGGGGAGATCGACACGCTCGTCACGGTGGAGGATGTCCGCATCACGGTGCGCTCGCTCAAGGAGGCGCGAACGCCGATCGACTCTCCGGTCGCCGTCTCGCACTTCGGCCGCGAGGAGGCCGAGCGGCAGCGAATCGCCACCCTGCGGGACCTTTCGGCCCTGGTTCCCAACCTGCACGTCCCGGATTACGGCTCGCGCATGACCTCGTCGGTCTACGTGCGGGGTCTGGGCGCCCGCATCGACCAGCCGGTGCTGGGGCTGCTGGTGGACGACATCCCCGTGATGAACAAGGACGCCTACGACTTCGACGTGACGGATATCCTCGGCATCGAAGTGCTCCGGGGGCCGCAGAGCACCCTCTACGGCCGCAACACGATGGGCGGCGTGATGCGGATCCGCACCCGCTCGCCGCTCGACGGCGAAGGGGTCCGCGCCGGAGTGGAGTACGGCAACGGCAACACCCTCAGGGCCCGCGCATCGGGCTATTTCCGGGCTACGCCCCGCTTCGGCATCGGCGCCGCGGGATATTACACCGCCTCCGACGGATTCTTCCGCAACGCATACGACGGTTCGCCCTGCGACCGCGAGCGCTCGGGCGGAGGAAGCCTGAAGCTGCAGGGACGCTTCGGACGCACCGAGATCCGGAACACCCTCCGGTTCTCCCGCACCGACCAGGGGGGCTACCCCTACGCCTCGGTCCGCACCGGACTGATCGCCTGCAACGACCCCTGCGCATACGAACGCACCTCCCTGACCGAAGGCCTCACGGTTCGCCACGACGGCGGACGGATCGCGCTGGAGAGCGTCACCTCCTATCAGTACCTCGACGACCGGATGACCCTCGATCAGGATTTCCGACCCGAAAGCTACTTCACGCTCGTTCAGGACCGCCGCGAACATGCACTGACCCAGGAGTTCGTCCTGCGGTCGTCGGGCCCCGGCCGCTATCGCTGGCTGGTCGGCGCCTTCGGCTTCTACAAGCGGATGAGGATGCAGGCCCCGGTCACCTTCGGGGAGCAGGGAATCCGCGAACTGATCGTCGACAACGTTCGGGACCACACGGGATATGCCCCCGTCTTCTATCACGACGAGTTCCCGCTGGAGAGCGACTTCGAAAATCCGGTCTGCGGAGCGGCCCTCTACCACGAATCGTCGCTCGAGCTGGGACGCTGGCAGCTGACGGCGGGGCTCCGGGTGGAGCACGAGCGGGCGCGGCTGGACTACCGCAGCTCTACGCTCTACCCCTGCCGCATCCAGCAGAACGAAATCGCCCCCTTCGCCATCGACGGACGGCTGAAGAGGCGCTTCACGGAGTGGATGCCCAGGTTTTCGGTGCTCGTGCACGCGGGCCGCACCCGGATGAACACCCTCTATCTGTCGGCCGCGAAGGGCTTCAAGGCGGGCGGATTCAACACCCAGATGTTCTCCGACGTGCTGCAAAACGTCCTGATGGAGAAGATGGGCGCCGCCTTCGACCGGGGCTACGATCCCGACCGGGTGGTGGGTTACGATCCCGAGGAGAGCTGGAACTACGAACTGGGCGGCCACCTGCACCTCGCGAAGGGCGACCTGCAGATCGACTGGGCGCTCTTTTGGATCGACTGCCGCAACCAGCAGCTCACCGTCTTTCCGGAGGGGCGGACCACGGGCCGCATGATGACCAACGCCGGCCGCACCCGCAGTCTGGGCGGCGAACTCTCGGCAACGGCCCGGCCCTGGCCCCGGCTGACCCTGCAGGCCGCCTACGGCTACACCCGCGCCGAGTTCCGCCGTTTCCGCAGCGGAGACGACGACTTCAGCGGCAAGCGGGTCCCCTACGCCCCCGAGCACACCCTCTCGGCCCGCGTCCGCTACGAGATTCCGGTCCGCGGCAGGCTGTTGGAGCGGATCGTGCCGAGCGTCGACCTGCAGGCCGTCGGACCCATCCGCTGGAACGAGGCGAACACACTCGTACAGCCCCTCTACCAGCTCACCGGACTCTCCGTGCGCTTCGAGCAGCGGCACTACGCACTCGATCTCTGGTGCCGCAACCTGACCGGCACGCGCTACGACACCTTCTATTTTCTCTCCGTAGGCGAGGAGTTCGTGCAGCGGGGCCGGCCGCGCACCTTCGGGGTCGCCCTGCAACTCGATTTCTGAACATCAACGAACCGAAAAAATAACGAAACCATGAAAAGACTCTTTGTGCTGATGCTGGCGGGCCTCTGTCTGTCCGCCTGCGGCGACGAAAACGAAACGCCGCCCGCCCCCGTCGTCGAGCCGGCCGACTATGCCGGATTCCGCGGCCAACTCGCCGTCGCCCCCAATCCCGGCAGCCCCTTCCAGCCCTTCATGGAGCAGGAGGTGGAGTTCCGGGTCTTCCGCGAGAGCGACACGCAGATCTCGATCCTGATCCCCAAGATCAAGTTTGTCAAGGAGATGCCCGTCTACGTCGCCTTCGAGCTGCGCGACCTGCACGACACCGCCCCGACCGATCCGGAGCAGTTCCTCTTCGCCGTGGAGGAGTGCCTCCCCTACTGGAACGGCGCCCCCTACGATCCCGATCTGGATCAGGACGGCAAGCCCGACGGCATCTACCGGATCACGAACCTCCGGGGCAGCTGCGCATCCGAGAGCGGTCTGCTGGAGGTGGAGTTCGACTGCTACTCGATGCACGTCACCTATTCGGGCCGCCACGACGAAGCCACGAAGCCCTTCCGGCCGTAACGGCGGCACACCCTGCAAGAGCCTCCGGACCGAATCGACCGGTCGGAGGCTCTTTTTTTGCATCATATCCTGAATTTTATTCCTATCTTTGCGCCGATAAACGAAAACCGACAAACCCAATAAACAAGCGCGTATGAAACCCGAATACAAACCTTTCGTAGACGAACTGATCGAACTGGCAATCAAGGAGGACATCGGCGACGGCGACCACACCTCGCTCTGCTGCATCCCGGCCGACGAACACGGCCGCATGCGCCTGCTCTGCAAACAGGAGGGGGTGCTGGCCGGCGTGGAGATCGCCGAGCTCGTGCTGCGCCGCCTCGACCCCGAAATGGCCTTCGAGCCGCTGCTGGCCGACGGCACCCGCGTGAAGCCCGGCGACGTGGCCTTCTATGTCTCGGGCCGGCTGCGTTCGCTGCTCCAGGCCGAGCGCATCCTGCTCAACATCATGCAGCGCATGAGCGGCGTGGCGACCCAGACGGCCGTCTACGCCGACCGGCTGAAGGGCTACAAGACCAAGGTGCTCGACACCCGCAAGACCACGCCCGGCATGCGCGTGCTGGACAAGATGGCCGTGAAGATCGGCGGCGGCGAGAACCACCGCATCGGCCTGTTCGACATGATCCTGCTGAAGGACAACCACATCGACTTCGCGGGAGGCGTGGAGAAGGCGGTCCTGGGGGCCAAGGCCTACCTGCGCGAACGGGGCAAGGAGATCCCCATCGAGTGCGAGGTCCGCACGCTGGAGGATATTGACCGCGTATTCGCGGCCGGAGGGGTCGACCGCATCATGTTCGACAACTTCACTCCCGAAATGACCCGTCAGGCCGTGGAGAAGGTGGCCGGACGCTGCGAAACGGAGTCGAGCGGCGGCATCACGCTGGAGACTCTGGCCGATTACGCCGCCTGCGGGGTGGACTTCATTTCGGTCGGCGCGCTGACCCACCAGATCCGCTCGCTCGACATGTCGCTGAAAGCCTGCTGATGAAACGGTTGCTCCATAGTCACACCGCCCTCACGGCACGACGTATCGCCCTGCTTTACGTCGTGCTGGCACTTTGCAGGCTGATCTTCTGGAGCTACAACCGCCCCCTGATGGGCGCCGTCGAATCGTGGGGAGGGGTGCTGAAGGGGTCGCTTCTGTTCGACACCGTTTCGATCCTCTATGCCAACGCCCTCTACATCGTGCTGGCGCTGCTGCCCCTCCCGCTCCGGGTGCGCGAGCATCCGCGCTGGCAAAGCCTGCTCTTTTGGCTCTACGTCTCGGTCAACTCGGTGCTGCTGGTGGCCCTCAACCTCGCCGACGCCGTCTATTTCCGCTACACGCAGAAACGTTTCACGGCCGACGAAATCTTCTTCGCCGACAACGGCAACTCGCCCCTGCTGGCGATGAAGTTCGCCGCCGAGAACTGGTACCTGGTGCTGGCCGGCATCGCGCTGATCGGCCTGCTCGCATGGAGCTACGGCGGCCGCATCGTCGCCCGCTCCCCCCTGCGCAGCGCGTGGAGCTACTACCCCGCAGCCACGATCGTGCTGGCCCTCGCCGCCGGCCTCTCCGTGGGCGGCATCCGGGGCGGATTCACCCGCATGACGCGCCCAGTCACCCTCTCGAACGCCACCCTCTACGTCCCGACGAGCGCCCAGGCCAACGGCATCCTGAGCAACCCCTTCTGCATCCTGCGCACGGCCGGAAGCAGCGGGCGGATCGAGGTTCCGGACTACCTCCCGCCCGAGGAGGCCGACCGGCTCTTCAGCCCCGTTCACCGGCCCGAAGCCGGCACGGGAGGTTCGCTGCGGGGGCGCAACGTCGTCGTCTTCATTCTGGAGAGCATGTCGGCCGAGCACTCGGCCCATCTCTGTCCGGAACTCTACGCCGACAACCCGGAGAAAGGCTTCACCCCCTTCCTCGACTCGCTGATGCGCACGGGCTACTGCTTCCGCCGCATGTACGCCAACGGGCTGCGGTCGATCCAGGCCATGCCGGCCGTGCTGGGGAGCATCCCGTCGTTCAAGACCCCCTTCGTGCTGATGCCGCAGTCGCTGGGCGAGAGCCGCCAGCTGCCCCGCATGCTGCGCGACAAGGGGTACGAAACCGCCTTCTTCTGCGGGTCCGAAAGCGGTTCGATGGGCTTCGGAGCCTACGCCCGTTCGGCGGGCATCGAGCGGCTCTACGCCCGCGAGGAGTATGAGGCGCGCCACGGCAAGGGAGATTTCGACGGTTACTGGGGCATCTGGGACGCTCCGTTCCTCCGGTTCGCCGGCGAGGAGCTCTCCGCTCTGCCCGAGCCCTTCTTCGCCACGCTCTTCACCCTGAGCGCCCACCACCCTTTCCGGGTTCCCGAGGAGCTGGCCGCAGAGCTTCCGGCGGGCCGCACGGCCATCCACCGCTGCGTGGCCTACGACGACCGCGCCTTCCGCGACTTCTTCGAGCGGTTCGGAGGCGAGAGCTGGTTTCGGCGGACGCTGTTCCTCTTCGTGGCCGACCACGTATCGTCGGAGCGTTACGGCGCCGCCTCGGGAAGCTGGCCGGGCGACCACCACATTATCGGATTCCTCTACGCCCCCGGCAGCGACCTCCGGGGCGAGAGCGACGAACCCGCCCAGCAGATCGACCTGATGCCTACCGTGCTGGGGCTACTGGGCAACGAGGAGCCCTACTTCGCCTTCGGCCGCGACCTCTTCGGCGAACCGGAGCGCACCCCCTGGGCCGTGGCCTACGAGTCGGGCTACGAGGTGGTGACCCCGGAGGGCGCTGCCCGCTATCCGGAGGATGCCATCCCCGACGATCCGACCGGCCGCCGCCTGAAGGCCCTCGTACAGCAATACTACAAGCATCTATCCGAAAAACGTTATGTCGTCGATTGACAGCATCCCCTTCAAACCGATCGAACTGGCCGACAAGCCGATCATAGAGTCCTTCACCCTGCGCAGCGACTGCCGCAACTGCGACATGTCGTTCGGCAACATCTTCTGCTGGCGGGAGCACTACCGCAGCGCCTGGGCCGTGGTCGACGGATTTCTGGTGATCCGGTTCCGGATCGGCGGCGGAGGCAGGCTCGGCTACATGCAGCCGCTCGGCGAGGGTGATTTCACCCGCATCCTGCCCGCGCTGGCTGCGGACGCCCACCGGAACGGCCAGCGGCTGCGGCTGATCGGCCTCTCGGACGCCGGGTGCGAAACGATGCGGGGCGGCGACTGCTCGGAGTTCGCCTTCGACGCCGACCGCTCGCTGGCCGACTACATCTACCTGGCCGAAGAGCTGCGCACGCTCCCCGGCCGCAGGTTCCAGCCCAAGCGCAACCACATCAACCGCTTCACGTCGGAATACGACTACCGCTACGAACCGCTCGTCCGCGAACGGTTTGCGGAGTGCATGCGGCTCGAGGCGGACTGGCGGCAGGCCCGCGCCGGACAGGGGCACACGGCGGAGATGGGGGCCGAACAGCGGGCCATGCAGCAGGCCTTCGACCACTTCGAGGAGCTGGACATGTCGGGCGGCTGTCTCTACGTGGGCGACCGGCTCGTCGCCTTCACCTACGGCTCGCCGATCAACGGCGACACCTTCGACTGCCACGTCGAGAAGGCCGACACGGCCTACGACGGCGCCTTCACGATGATCAACCGGCTCTTCGCCGAACAGCTGCCCGCACGGTTCCGCTACGTCAACCGGGAGGAGGACATGGGACTGGAAGGGCTGCGGCGCTCGAAACGCTCCTACCACCCCGTTTTGCTGTGGAACAAATGCACGGCGATCCACCTGCACGCCGACGAACGGGCCTGCAAGGCGCTCTGGCAGGAGGCGTTCGGCGACGACGACCGTTTCGTCGACCGCTTTCTGATCCGCTATTTCGACCGCCGGAACATGCTATCGGTCACGGAGCAGGGGCGTCTGTCGGCCATGCTCCACCTGCTGCCTTTCCGGAGCGAACTGGGGCGCACGGGCTACATCTACGGCGTTGCGACCGCCGCCGACCGCCGCCGCTGCGGGCTGGCGACCCGGCTGATGCACGAAGCGATCGACCGGGCCCGGACCGAAGGGTACGACGCCCTGATGCTGATCCCGGCCGACGAGGAGCTGCGCCGCTTCTACGCCCGCTTCGGATTCCGCGGAGCCTGCCCCGTCCGCTTCACCTCTGCCGCCGACTTCGATTTCGGAACCGGGTCGCCCGAGACGGACCTCGCGGCCATCCTCCCGCTGAATGAGGAGGTCTCCCTGCCCGACACCCTCAACTGCCGCTTCGGCAGGCAGCTCTCTCCCGACGAATGATTTTTCCCTCGAAAAGCGAATAATTCACAAATATTTGACTATATTTGTAGGACATTCGCCTACATACGCTCTATCGCCGGCAGAACGGGAACGACAACCTAAAAAATACTGTTATGAGCGATCTTGAGAACAAACGCCCCGGGGGAGGGTATTGCCCGCCCGGGATTATTGTGGAGCGAATCGACATCGAATGCGGCTTCGCGAGCTCCCTCGATCTGTCGGGAGATGACAAGCAAATCGACGACCTCGAAAACTGGGAGGGGTGGGACTAACCTTAAAAACGAAGCGAATCATGAAAAAACTGACCCTTCTGGCGAGCCTGCTCGCCCTATTCGCAGCTTGCAGCAAGGACGCCCCGATCGACGAGGGCGGACGCACCCTTATCCCGAACAGCCGGCTGACCATTCTCGGCTCGGCATCGGACGACGAATCCCGCACCCAGTTCTCCGACGGCGAGACGGGCTTCATCCTGAACTGGGTCGCCGGCGAAGACCGGATCGGCCTCTTCATGCGGGCCGGTGAAACCAGGATCGACAACCTGCCTTACGCGGCCGACCGTTCGGAGGCCACCACCTCCTTCACCGCCACCGGCGAGGAGGCCGACTGGGCGGACGAAACCACCGCACACGACTTCTACGCCTGCTACCCCTACGACCCGACGGTGACCGACCCGACGGCCGTGCCCCTCTCGGTGCCGGCCGTACAGACGCAGCTGCGGGCCGGCGACACGGAGCATCTGGCCGCACTCGACTTCCTCTACGCCGCAAGCGAGGGCATCTCGAAGCCCGAGGACGGCCGTGTCGTCCTCCGGTTCCTCCACCCGCTCTCGGTGCTGGAGTTCGCCATCTCCTCGGAGATCGACCTGACCGACGTCACGACGATCATCCTGCGATGCACCGACGAGCAGGAGATCCTCTCGGCCGAAGGGGCCGCCATCGACCTCACGAGCGGCGAGGTGGACTACTCCGCCGCCACGGTCTCGCACGAGATCGCGCTGGAACTCGCCGAACCCGAATCCTTCACTGCCGGCGAGCCCGCCAAGCGTTTCTTCGCCCAGATCACCCCGGGCCACGGGGGCAAGCAGCTGCAGGTCATCGCACGGTCGCAGGGGCAGGAGATCCTGCTGGGTACGAAGTTCGTCCCCGCATCGGGCATACCGGCCGGCAGGAAGGCCCGGATCGGCTTCGGCGTCTCGGCCAAGGTCCGTCTGTCGAACAACGGCACGGCCAACAGCTACATCGTCAGCCGGCCGGCGACGCAGTATCTGTTCAACGCCACGGTGAAGGGCAACGGCAAGGCCGCCCGATACGAGTGGACCGACGGAGCGGGCAATCCCCGCACCAAAACCCTGACGGCCGCCGACATCGCCATCAGACCCCGCAGCGCCAAGCTGCTCTGGACGACCGAATCCGCAGAGACTCCCGTGATCGAAAACGTCGCCTGCGACCCCTCGACCGGCATGATCTCGTTCGAGACCCCCGCCACGTTCATCGACGGCAATGCCGTCATCGCCGCCTACGCCTCGGACGACTGCACGGGCGACGTGCTGTGGAGCTGGCACATCTGGGCACTCCGCGACTACGACCCCGACGGCAAGGCTTTCCGGGTGGGCGACAGCTCCATGTTCATCATGGACCGCAACCTGGGGGCCACGGCGGGCGGACGCATCGACGACGGACAGAAGGCGGCCTTCACCGTCGGTCTGACCTACCAGTGGGGCCGCAAGGACCCCTTCCCCGGACTGGGCGGCGGCAACTCGAACCTGACCTGGGCCGACGGCGGTCTGGGCGGTCAGGGTACGGTCACCTACTCGCCCGACGGATCGATCGCCCACACCACCCGCTACGGCAGCGATGTGCAGGGTGTCCCCAACAAGGTCTACCACTACGCCCAGAGCGGCGTGACGGACGGCATGCAGCAGGTCGACGCGACCTCCTTCACGAACGACGTGGAGGGAGCTGTCGCCCAGTCGGTCAAGGAGCCGTGGCGCTACCACACCGTTCCGTCGAACGCCAAGATCCCCTACGTCGGCACGACCGACGATCCGGCCGACTGCGCCTGGCTGTGGGGCAACCCGACCGGCAATCCCGACGGCGGCGAAAAGTCGATCTACGACCCCTGCCCCGCCGGGTGGAAAATCGCCCCGTCGGGCATCTACACCACGCTCTCGGGCCTCAACCGCGCCAACGGAACGCTGGGCGCCTATCTGGGCGGCACCTACTTCTACTTCCGGGGCGGTCTGCGCGAAGCCGGCACCGGCTACTACGCCGGCAGCGTCAACAAGGAGGGCAACCTCTGGACCGACAGCCGGGCGACCCGCTTCCTGCTGACCGACACCGGCATCAATCCGGCAGACGGCAACGCCAACCCGTCGTGGGGCATTCCCGTGCGCTGCGTGAGCGACCGGCCTATCGACCTGTTCGCCAACGCCGAGGATTTGAGCGCCGCGGGCACCTCCAACGCCTATGTAGTCAGCAAGGCGGGCACGCTCTACAAGTTCAAGGCCACGGTAAAGGGCAACGGCAACAACCCCCTCCCGACCGGCACGGCGGAGCTCGCTCCGGTCAAGGCGCGCATTCTCTGGGCCCAGCAGCAGATACGCGCGAAGGACGGCAGCTGGCCCCAGAACGACGGCAGCGACCCCACCCTGAGCAGTACGATTCTCTACAGCTCGGTGACCCTGAAGGAGGGCTACATCTATTTCCGCACGAACGAGAACATGGAGAACGCGAACGTATTCATCGCCGCCACGGACGAGGCCGGCACCGTGCTCTGGACCTGGCACCTCTGGTGCGTGAACGGATACGATCCCGACGCCACCGCCCAGACGGTAACGGCCAAAGGCATCAACAGCACGATGCTCGACCGCAACCTGGGCGCCTTCGGGAATCCGGGGCTCGTCGCCGACCCCACCTATCAGGACTACGTATCGGCCCGCGGACTCTACTACCAGTGGGGTCGCAAGGATCCCTTCCCCGGATTCCGCAGCATGGCCGGATTCAACTCCTACGTCACGTGGAGCGACGCCGAGGGTGCGACCTCGACCAGCATCACCTGGTACGACGGCACGTGGAACCAGAACTACATCCGCCGAAACACCGACCTGGGCTTCGCCACCCTCGACGAGACCCTGGCCTACATCGCCGCCAATCCGATGGTATTCATCTCCGTGGGTCTGGACAACTCGCCCAACAACTGGACGCAGGGTGCGAGCGAGCCCGCAGCCGGCACCGAGGCCGAATGGGGCATGCTCTGGGGCAACCAGCAAAACCTGGCCCGCAGCCCGAAGTCGATGTACGACCCCTGCCCGGCCGGCTACCGGGTCCCCTCGACCGACCAGCTCCGCTTCGTGACCTCCCACAGCGAGAACATCTCGCCCACGTGGCTCAAGCAGGCCCCCTGGAAAGCCAACTGCCGGGAGGCGATATACGATGCCGCAGGCAACAACGTCAGCGCCTACAACGCCGAGGGCAATCCCTTCTACAACGAACCCTACGGTTTGAATTTCTACATCCACGGCACGAAAAGCGAACTTCAGGAGGGAGACGAAGGGTATGATCCCGAAGCGGCCAACACGGGCAAGGCTCCGGAGGATGCCGCGGTATCCTATTTCCCGGCCCAGGGCTGGGCCTGCTTCACGGGAGTGGTGATCGGCGTGAACAGCTACCAGAGCTCGGCGCAGATTCTGATCCAGGCCAATGCTCCGAGCGGCAGCACCGCCAACGGCGGACGCACCTACCGCATGCGGGCCTCGCACGACGGCTATTTCTACTTCAACGCCGACGACGGCGCATGGGCCGAGCGCTCCGGCACGGGCCTGCCCGTCCGCTGCGTAAGGGAGTAACGACAGGCTGCATGGCAGAAAAAGGGCCGTCTGGAAACAGACGGCCCTTTTTCTGCGGTCAGGTCCTCCGCCCGCGGTAACGGCTATTTCCGAAAATTTTTCGTATCTTCGCCTCCCGAAAAAACCGTTCAACAACATTACATCATGAAAATGGACAAATGGCTATTGGCCTGTGCAATCGCAATGCTGTCGATTGCCTGCTCAGACAACGAGGAAGAGATCATTCAACCGACACCCGCACCGGCCGAAATACGGGTGCTGACCTTCGAGGACGCCGACTACAAGGGAGGAGATAACCTCGTGGGCGAACGCAATTGGTCGTCGCTCGTCGATCTGGAATACGAAGGGCCGCTTCTCTACCCCACCGACAACACGCTATACCGCTGGGCGGACGACAACAACACCTTTCTGGCTTCGGAGTTCCCGAACAACTACGGCGACTACAAGTTCTGGGGCGGCGGCGAGGCGCTCTCGCACTACACCCTGACCGACTACACGCAGAGCACCTTCCAGCAGCAGCTCTCCGTCGCCTGCATCCACCCCGATACAGGCTTCGGCGGTCACGAGGGCTCGCGGAACTTCTGCGTACACAACGGATTCGTCAACGGCAACACCGCCTCGGGACTCCGTTTCAGCGACGGAAAGGCCCGCATCGTCGACCACCTGTGGGTCGTCAACACGGCCTACGTGCTGAACAACGCCCTGATCGGCGACAACTTCAACCCGGCCTTCGGCGACGAAGACTTCCTGAAGATCGTCGCCACGGGCTGCGCGGCCGACGGCCGGACCGCTACGGCGGAGTTCACTCTGATCGAGGGACGCAAGGCCGTCACGGAGTGGACCCGCTGGGACCTCTCGCAGCTGGGTGCGGTCGTGAAGATCGAATTCGACATGCAGGGCAGCAAGAACAACGAATACGGGCTCTCCACCCCCGCCTACTTCGCTTACGACGATATCGCCGTCCGTTTCTGACGAGCGGCTTCCCGACCCGGAGGGCGTGTGTCGAAATCCTTGTTTCGACACATTAAGGTAATATAAGGATCGGACCAAATCCCGGGCATAGCGCAGCGCAGACTCCCGCTCTGTCTCTATTTTGCGGACCCGATCAGCGGCGAATCGGAATAAAAAAGCTATCTTTACGGCATGAAGTCACGCACTGCCCATCTTTTTATCGTGCTGTCGTTCGCAACGGCGGCGCTCTTCCTCTTCGATCTGACGACGGGAGCCGTGTCGATTCCGCCCGGCGACGTGTGGGCGGCCCTCACGGGCGGCGAGGTACCGGAGGCGACGGCGAAAATCGTCCGCTCGATCCGCCTGCTGAAGGCGGTCGTGGCGGTGGCGGCAGGCGCGGCGCTGGCCGTCAGCGGTCTGCAGATGCAGACCCTCTTCCGCAACCCGCTCGCCGGACCCTATGTGCTGGGCATCAGCTCGGGCGCGAGCCTGGGCGTCGCGCTCTTCATCCTCGGCGCGCCGCTGTTAGGCGCCGCAGGTCACGGTGCGATGACCTCGCTCGGCATCGCGGGGGCTGCATGGGCGGGATCGGCGGCCGTGCTGGCCGTCATCGCCGCCGTAAGCCGCCGCATCCGGGACATCATGGTCATGCTAATCCTGGGCATGATGTTCTCCTCGGGAGTCGGCGCCGTGGTGCAGATTCTCCAGTATCTGAGCCGCGAGGAGGCCCTGAAGAGCTTCGTCATCTGGACGATGGGGTCGCTGGGCGACGTCACGGGGGGACAGCTCGCCCTGCTCCTCCCCGCAGTCGGAATGGGGCTGGCACTCGCCGTCGCCGTCATCAAACCCCTCAACCTCCTGCTGCTGGGCGAGCAGTACGCCCGCACGATGGGGCTCGACATCCGCCGCTCGCGGCAGCTGATCTTTCTCTCGACGACCCTGCTGGCCGGCACCGTCACCGCCTTCTGCGGCCCCATCGGCTTCGTGGGGCTCGCCGTGCCGCACGTCGCACGGATGCTTTTCGGCAACGCCGACCACCGGGTTCTGATGCCCGGAGCGGCCCTGGTCGGAGCCTGCGTGCTGCTCGGCTGCGATATCGTATCCAAACTGCTGACCCTGCCCGTCAACACGATCACCGCCCTCGTGGGCATTCCGATCGTGGTGTGGGTCGTCGTCCGCAATCAATCCATCGCCTGACATGATCCGCATCGAACACCTCACCCTCGGTTACGGCGGGCGCAACCTGCTCGAGAATGTCTCGGCAGCCATCCCCGCCGGCTCGCTCACGGCCCTGCTCGGCCGCAACGGAACCGGCAAGTCGACCCTGCTGCGGGCGCTGGCCGGGCTGGGCGAACGTCGCGACGGACGGGTCAGGCTCGACGGCACGGAGCTCGACGGCATCGCCCCGCAGCGACTGGCCGAGACCGTGGCTTTCGTCGCCACCGAACGGGTTCGCATCGCCAACCTGCGATGCCGCGACGTCGTGGCGCTGGGACGCGCCCCCTATACCAACTGGATCGGACGGATGCAGCCCGACGACACGGCCGTCGTAACCCGTGCGCTCGCCTCGGTCGGCATGTCCGACTACGCCGACCGCACGATGGAGCGCATGTCCGACGGCGAGTGCCAGCGGGTGATGATCGCCCGGGCCCTGGCGCAGGAGACCCCGATCATCCTGCTGGACGAACCCACCTCGTTCCTCGACCTGCCGAACCGCTACGAACTCTGCTCGCTGCTCGCCCATCTGGCGCACGACGAGGGCAAGTGCATCCTCTTTTCGACCCACGAGCTGGATATCGCCCTCACACTCTGCGACTCGGTGGCGCTGATCGACCCGCCGCAGCTGCACCACCTGCCGACTGCGGAGATGATCCGCAGCGGCCACATCGAGCGGCTGTTCAGCAACGACACCGTGCGGTTCGACGCCGCAACCGGAACCATTTCGATAAGCCGAGAGCAATCGGGCTTACACGAATTGCCGAGCAAGAAATGGAAAAAAGAGATTCAACGATAATATGCGGCAAGCCATGAAATCGCAGCAGGAGCTAACCGAAATTCTCGGCTTCATCACCGAATACGCCACCTACCAGCTCGGCTCGGGAGTGCACACCTCGCGTGCGGTGCGCAACTCGCGACGGATCGGCGAGGCGCTGGGCGTGGACGTCCAGCTGTCGAGCTTCCAGAAGAGCACCATCCTTACGGTACTCGACCCCGCGAGCGGCGAGGCGGTGACGCGCGTAGTGGCCATACCGGCGCTGCCGATCAGCTTCGAGCGCAACTCGGATTTGAGCGCCTTGAGCTGGGATGCGCTGGACGAGCGGCTGCCGCTCGACGAGATCCGCCGCCGCTACCGCACGCTCGTGGAGAAGCCGCGCATGGATCCGGTCTTCACACTGATCGTCGTCGGACTGGCCAACGCCTCGTTCTGCCGGTTGTTCGGCGGCGACTGGACGGCCGTTGGGATCGTCTTCACGGCGACGCTCGTCGGCTTCGCCGTGAAGCAGCGCTTGACGGCGCACGGCATCAACCACTTTCTGATTTTCATCTGTTCGGCCTTCGTCGCCTCGCTCTGCGCCACAGCCGCCCTGCGGTTCGACTGCGCGGCCGAGATCGCACTGGCCACGAGCCCGCTGTTTCTGGTACCGGGCGTGCCGCTCATCAACGGTGTCATCGACATCGTGGAGGGACACGTGCTGATCGGCATGAGCCGGCTGGTCAACGCCACGCTGCTCATCATCTGCATCGCCGTCGGCCTCTCGGCCACATTGTTAATGGTTAAAGACTCCCTGCTATGATCGTTGCGGACATCCTTCTCGACGCGCTCTTCGCAGCCGTTGCCGCCATCGGATTCGGAGCCATCTCCGATCCACCGATGCGCACCTTCCCCCGCATCGCGCTGCTCGCGGCCTGCGGTCATGCGCTGCGCTTCGCCCTGATGCGTCACGCGGGGCTGGACATCGCCTCGGCATCGTTCATCGCGGCTTTCACGATCGGCATGGGCAGCCTGTGGCTGGGCCGCAGCGTCCGCTGCCCCATGACGGTGCTCTATATCCCGGCCCTGCTGCCGATGGTGCCGGGCATCTACGCCTACAAGACGGTCTTCTCGCTCATCATGTTCCTCCAGTCGCTCGACCGGGCAGACGAGGGGATGCACTACATGCAGGCGTTCTTCCTCAACGCCACCGTCTCGCTGAGCGTCATCGGCCTGCTCGCGGCCGGAGCGACACTGCCCATCTTCGTATTCAACCGCCGCGCCTTCTCGATGACGCGGCGCAAACGACAAAACAATTAAGGTTATCATGGAAATCTTCTGGAACACGATTGCGGCCTACAACGCCGCGACATGGCTTGCGCAGATCGTCTTCACGGTCATCGCGGCCCTCCTGCTCGGGCTGCTCTACCTGCGACCCGCACCCGCTGTGCGGGTGGCCATGAAACTCTTCATGGCGCTGCTCAACTTCTGGATCGCAGGCGTCTACTACATGGTCTACTGCCGGCCGCGCGAGTATCACGGCATGCTGGCCCTCTTCTGGGCCGTCATGGGCGGCATCTGGATCTACGACCTGTGCATCAAGCACGCCTCGCTCGAACGCACCGGTCAGCACAACGGGTTCGCCATGCTGCTGCTCGCCATGCCGCTCCTCTACCCCTTCTGCTCGCTGGCACTGGGGCGCTCGTTCCCGATAATGACCATGCCCGTCATGCCCTGCTCAGTGGCGGTCTTCACCATCGGCCTGATGCTCGCTTTCTCCGAGCGGGTCAATATCGTGCTGGCGATGTTCCTCTGCCACTGGGCCCTCATCGGCCTGTCGAAGGTCTACTTCTTCGGCATCCCCGAAGACTACCTGCTGGCGTGCAGCACCGTGCCGGCGCTCTACATCTTCTTCCGCGAATACGTCCGCGCGAACGCCGACCGGCCGTCGAAACCCTCGGGACGCGTGCTCGATGCGTTGCTGCTCGTGCTCTGTCTGGTCATCGGCGTCTTCTTCACCTTCACGCTGCTCCACCAGCTCGACCTCTTCTCGGAGATCTGAAACCAGAGTACAATCGTACATTTCTGCGACAAAATGGCCTGTAAAACGGGCCGAGAGGGTGCGGCCGCAGCCGAAATCGCTATCTTTGCGTACCAACCTAAACCCCTTGTCCTATGAAGAACCGCACGCTGCTGATGCTGCTGTTGTCGCTGACCTGCCTGCCCCTGACCGCCCAGATCCGGCTGGAGGGCGACCGTCAGGCCGACATCCATCCCGAACTGATCGCCGGCGCCTGGACCGCCCGCTGGATCTCCGTCCCCGGAGAGCCGCTCGACGGCTTCGGCGTCTACCACATGCGCAAGGCGTTCGATCTGGAGACCCTCCCCGAACGCTTCATCGTGCACGTCTCGGCCGACAACCGCTACAAGCTCTACGCCAACGGGCAGTTCGTCTCGCTCGGCCCGGCCCGCGGCGACATCTACAACTGGAACTACGAGACGGTCGACCTCGCCCCCTATCTGAAGCCGGGGCGCAACGTGCTGGCCGCCGTGGTCTGGAACTTCGCCCGCCTGAAGCCCGAGGCGCAGATCAGCTTCGGCCGGACGGGCTTTCTCCTGCAGGGCAACACCGCCGCCGAGGCCGCCGTCAACACGGACGGCAGCTGGCTCTGCTGCAAAAACGAATCCTACGCACCCCTCACGCTGGCGGCCAGCGGCGTCTACTACGCGGCCGGCCCCTGCGAACGGCTCGACGCCTCGAAATACCCCTGGGGATGGGAACTGCCCGACTATGACGACAGCGGCTGGAAAAAGGCCTGGGCCAACGACTGGGCCACCGGAAAGGACCACCGCCGAAGCTCGGGACGCCGGCTCGTGCCCCGCCCGATACCGCCCATGGAGATGCGTCCCGAACGGTTCAAGCGCGTCCGCAAGGCCGAGGGGATCGAGGTGCCGGCGGGTTTCACGGACGGAAAGGCTCCGCTGACGATTCCGGCCGGAAACCGGGTGACGCTGCTGCTGGACAACGACAGCCTCACGACGGGCTACCTGAACCTCCGCTTCGCCGGCGGCAAAGGCGCCGAGATGACGATAGCCTATGCCGAAGCGCTCTTCGAGCAGCCGGGCGGCAAAGGCCTCGCGAAGGGTAGCCGGAACGAGACCGAGGGGAAACATTTCTCGGGCTATGCCGATAGAATCATCGCTGACGGAGGAGCCGACCGTTCGTTCACGCCCCTCTGGTGGCGCACGTGGCGGTTCGTAGAGCTGACCGTGGAGACGAAGTCCGAGCCGCTGGTCATCGAGGACCTGCACGCCACCTTCTCGGCCTACCCTTTCCGGCGCGAATCGACCTTCGAGGCTCCCGGACACGACGACCTGAAACGGATTCTCGACATCGGCTGGCGCACGGCGCGGCTCTGCGCCCACGAGACCTACATGGACTGCCCCTACTACGAACAGCTCCAATATTTCGGAGATACGCGCATCCAGGCGCTCGTCTCGCTCTACAACACGCGCGACGACAAACTGGTGCGCAACGCCATCGAACAGGGACGCCAGTCCATCGTCGCCGAAGGGATCACGATGAGCCGCTATCCCTCCGATCCCTATCAGCTGATCCCCTCCTTCTCGCTGTGGTGGATCTGCATGGGGCACGACTACTGGACCTACCGCGGCGAGGACGCCTGGCTGCGGAGTCTGCTGCCCGCCCACCGGGGCATTCTCTCCTGGTACGAAGGGCTGCTGAAGTCCGACTACAGCCTCGCCTCGGTCCCCTACTGGTTCTTCGCCGACTGGGCGGCGGAGTTCTACGGCGGCGACCCGGTTCGGGAGAAGGAGGGCAACTCGGCCTTTCAGGATCTGATCTATCTGATGGCGCTGGACGCCTCGGTCCGGATGGAGCAGGCCTTCGGCAGCCGGACGCAGGCGGAGCACTACGCCGACATCGCCGCAAAGATCCGCGGCACGATCCGCACGAAGTACTGGGATGCCGAACGGGGTCTCTTCGCCGACACGCACGACCACCGCAGTTTCTCGCAGCACGTCAACGCCATGGCTGTTCTGGCCGACATCGTGACGGACGACGAGGCCCGGGTGGTGATGACCCGCACGCTGGAGGACAAGTCTCTGATCCAAACCACCATCTATTTCCGCTACTACCTGCACCGGGCGCTGGCCCGGGCCGGGCTGGGCGACCTGCTGCTCGACAACCTGCAAATCTGGCGCGACCAGATGGCGCTGGGTCTGACCACATGGGCCGAGACCCCCGAGCCGAGCCGCTCGGACTGCCACGCCTGGGGCTCCAGTCCGAATATCGAGTTTTTCCGCATCATACTGGGAATCGACAGCGACGCCCCGGGATTCGGCAGGATCCGCATCGCACCCTCGCTATGCGGTCTGAAGCAGGTTTCGGGCTCCATACCCCACCCCGCCGGCACGGTTTCGGCCGATTACAAGATAGACAAGCGCGGGAGGCTGACGGCCCGGCTGACCCTGCCCGAGGGGACGACGGGACGCTTCATCTGGCAGGGTGAGCAGCACGAACTGCATGCCGGCGAGCAGGTATTGAAATTATAGAAAAGATAAGGAAAGGTACGGAGGAGCCTATTTAAGAATAAGCTCCTCCGGTCTTATTTTCGGGACATAGTGCACACCGTCCCGCCGGTAGTAGGTCCGGTCCTCCCCGGCGCCGATTCGGACCCGTTCGATCCGCTCGATGCTCCGGCCGACCGCCACGATAAGCAGCGGCTCGCAGGGGAGCGAGAATTCGCGGCGGATGCGTTCGCGGTCGAACGCCCCGATGCACAATCCGTTCAGGCCGATCTCCACGGCGCGAAGCAGCATGCTCTGCACCGCGATACCCAGATCGATATCGACATACCGATCCTCGGGAACGGTCGAGCAGACGATGATAAAGGCGTTCGGCTCGGTTCCGGGCAGCGGCAGGTGCAAATCGGGCAGAGCCCCTCCCATCCTTACGCAGGCCAGTACGCGGGGCGCCTCGTCGGCCAGCACCGGCCGAAAGCGCAGCACCTGCTGATTGCGAGCCGACGGGACGGCCGCATTCACCTCAATGAGGGTGCGGAGCTGGTCCTCCCGCACGATGAACCCGGCGTCGTAACCCCGGCAGCTGCGGTTTCGGGCCAGCAGCCGGCCGAGCGTCATCGCCGGTTTGCGGGGCGCCGTTCGCGCCCGGTACTCCTCCATCTTGTTCTCCAGATAGTTGTCTGCCATGATTTCGATAGTTCGTCAGGTTATATCACGCGCTGCGCCTGCGGGGCAGCCGCGGGAACAGTTTGCGGAACCGCACCAGAAAAGGGGCAATCCGGCCTCCGGCGACGATGATCGTCACGGCGGCGAGAATCAGTGCCATGCCGGCCGTCGTGCGGAGCGTCAGCCGTTCGCCGAACACGGCCACACCGAAGAAGACGGCCGTAAGGGGTTCGAGCGCCCCCAGAATGGCCGTCGGCGTGGAGCCGATATATTGAATGGCCCGCGTAGTCGCCACCAGCGACACAACGGTCGGGAGCAGGGCCAGCGCACCCAGGTTGAGCCACCGCACGGGATTCGCGGGGAGTTGCAGCCCTCCGCCGAATCCGATGCGCGCGACGAAGAGCACCCAGCCGAAGAGCAGGACGTAGAAGGTCAGTTTCACGGTCGGGATCTCCTTCAGGCGGGGCAGGTTGACCGCCACCAGATAGAGGGCATAGGCCAGCGACGAGAGGAGTACCAGCGCAACGCCCGCGGGGTCGAGCGTCGCACCGTCCCCGCTCCGGTAGAGCAGGCCTATGCCGGTCAGCGCCAGGGCGATGCACCCCGACGTGAGGAGAGTGATCCGCTCGTGGAAAAAGAGCGCCATAATCAGGGCCACCAGAATGGGATAGACGAAAAGCAGGGTCGAGGCGATGCCGGCGGCCATGTAAGTGAAGCTCAGAAAGAGCCCCAGCGAGGAGAAGGCCATCACGCCGCCCAGCGCCGCCAGCGGGACGATCTCGCGGCGGTTCAGCCGGAACGAACGGCCGCGGGCGCGGATCATGCACCCCAGCAGGGGCAGCGCCAGCAGGTAGCGGAAAAAGAGCACCGAGTCGGGCGACATGCCCTCCTCGTACAACGGCAATGCGAAGAGCGGATTCATGCCGTAGGTTGCCGCCGCCACCGCTCCGTAGAGGACCCCTTTCGTCTTTTCGTTCATCATTCCATCGGTTTTCGACCGCAAAGATAGCGCATCGCGAAGAAAAATGTACTCCGAGACGGTTAATGTTCCGGAAGGTCGAGACCTTTCGACTGCGGGCTACGCCCTTCGCTCCAGGTGACGGATTCTCTGTCATCCCGAGCTTGTCGAGGGATCTCTGCATGCCGGAACATTCGCCCTCGCGATCCGCACGGGTTCCCGCTGATACGACCGTCGAGACCCCTCGGCTCCGCTCGGGGTGACAGCCGTACGCCGAATAAGAAACGAGAAACCGGGACGATCCGCGGTTTCTCATTTTCAGGCAACGCTATCGGTTCGACCGGCGCTTCAGGTGCGGTTTGCGGCCCTCGTCCCAGTCGGAGTGGTCGGAGTCCGCCGGATCGTTCAGCTTGAGGAGCGGCAGCAGGAAGAGCCAGGTCGTGATGCAGAAGGGAGCCGTCAGCGCGGGCAGCCCCACCGGCGTCAGCACCACATTCATCGCCGCCTGCACGAAGACCGTCAGGACAATTCCCAGCAGGGTCCACAGCGCCGTGCGCCACGACGGTTTGTAGAAGATGGAACCCAGTGCGATGCCCGTCAGCACGGGACTGAATCCGTAAAGGCCCCCGGCGATCGAAGCGCCGGCGCCCTGAAACAGCAGAATCGTACCGAGCGAGAGCGCCGAAGCCACGGCGGCCCAGAAGGCCGACCAACCGTTCGAGAGGGCCAGTCCCACCAGAAAAAGCAGGCCGGTGACCCACGAATCGATCAGAAAGACCTGCGCAACCCCCTTGAGAGCGTAGACGATCAGATCGAGCCACCCTTCGGCGACGCTGACCGAGAAGGAGGCCGGAAAGGCCGGATCGGCAAGCCCCTCGACCGGGAGTCCCTTCATGGCGTGCGCGGCGGCCAGAAAGAACCAGGTCATCAGCACGAAGGGCATGGTGAAGGAGTTGACCCGCCAGGGGGCCATCACCCGGTTCAGCCCCTCGCGGACCCATACCGTCGAAGCGGCGCAGAGCAGCATAGCCAGCCAGCAGAGGGGCGTGGGCCGCAGAAAGGTCATGAAGGCGCACCCGACCAGGATGCCGTTGAACCCCCACAGCCCCTGCCGGCCCTCTTCGGGCTTCAGGCCGAGCAGGGCTCCCGTTCCCGTCGAGACGACCAGACCGGCCACGGCACCCCAGGCCACGGCCATCCGGCCCTCGATCCAGGCACCCCAGAAGATACCTGCCAGAAAGAGCAGCGAGGTCCAGACGCTCTTCTGAAACATCACCTGACCGGCGCCGCACAACGTACCGGAGAGCACCTCCGCCACCGTTCCGTTTTTCGTATTCTCTTTTTCCATATCGACTGAAAGTAAGTTGTTTGACAAGAATCGAGGAGCGCCGTTCAACGCCACGGGAACTCGGGCGGCAGGGGGCGCCCCTTCACCGTCCGGCGCACCGTGGAGCAGAAGTCGCGCACGGCCTGTTTCACCGTGCCGCTGTCCATGCCGAGCACCCGGAAGCTCAGACCGCACCCGTCGGGCAGACGCAGGATGCCCGTCGCCAGCTGCCGCTGGGGGTCGGAGATGCACTCCGTCGCGGCATAGATCGCCTCGGCGCATGCGGGCGGGGTCAGCACCACCGCATTCGCGAAGACGTCGTAGCCGCCCATCGCGCCCCGCGTTTCGGGGCTGCGGAATGCAGGCCGGATGACGAACTTCTCGCGGAACAGCAGCCGTTCGTCGGGCCCGTAGGCGCGCGAGGCGACAGAGAGCAGGTCATAGGCGAAGCGCTCCCCCTCGTGGTGGCGCCGCCCTGCGAGGTAGATCTCCGAGTAGAAGAGCGTCGCCGAGGGATCGACCCGAAACTCCGTGTCGGACCAGAAGCGGGTCCGGCGGCACGGGATCGTCGGTTCGGGCAGAAACTCCAGATAGGCCCCGGCCTCCAGCCGAAAGGTCTGGCGCAGGGCCGAAAAGTTGTAGCGCATGGCGGCCAGTTTGGTCGCCGCCCCGGTCGACACGTGCGCCGAAGCACCCCGCCTCACGGTGATGTGCTGCTCGTAGCGGTCGCCGTCGACATTGGGGCCGCCCGACGAGAGGATATAGACGCAGGGCAGGTCGGGCAGCTGCTCGTCGAAATAGAGGGCCTGCTGCACGATCAGCGGCGCCCGCCGCTCCCAGTCGCGCAGGATGGAGCGCCCCGAGGCATCGAGCTCGAACCCCAGGCGCAGATAGCCCGACTTGCCGGGGGTTCCGACCGCCATGGCCGGCGGGTCGGAGAGGTAGGGCGTCATTTCGCGCACGGCGGAGAAGTCGGTCATAACGCCTCCTCGGCTTCGGGCACGACATCGAAAAGGGCCATCCGGCAGATCAGCCCGACCAGCTCCGCGATACCCTCGCCCGTCATGCAGTTCGTGAACAGAAAGGGTTTTCCGGGACGCATGCGCTCCGAATCCTCGCGCATCACCTCCAGACTGGCGTGCACGTAGGGGGCCAGATCGGTCTTGTTGATGACGAGAATATCCGACTGCGAGATGCCGGGACCGTCCTTGCGGGGAATCTTGTCGCCCGCCGCCACGTCGATCACGTAGATGAAGAAATCCACCAGCGCCGGGCTGAAGGTGAGGGTGAGGTTGTCGCCGCCCGACTCGATCAGCACGACGTCCGTGTCGGGGAACTTGCGCTCCATCTCCTCCACGGCGGCCAGGTTCATCGAGGGGTCCTCGCGCACGGCCGTGTGGGGGCAGGCTCCGGTCTCCACTCCGATGATGCGATCCTCGCACAGCACCCCCTTCAACATCTTGCGGACGTGCTTGGCATCCTCGGTTGTCACGATATCGTTCGTGATAATCAATACTTTCAACCCCAGTTTCAACAGATGGGGCGTCACGGCTTCGATCAAGGCGGTCTTACCCGACCCGACCGGGCCGCCTACTCCGATTCGGCAAGTAGACATAGATACGATTTCTTTAGATCAGTTCATAAACATCCGCATGTTTCCCTTTTCGTGCCATGCGGCCAGCACGTCGGCTTCGGGGGTGAAGAGGTTCATGTCGTCGAGCGTAAGGTCGCGGGCCTCCCTATAGAGTTCGTCGCACAGATCGCCCAGCCGGTAGAGAATGGCCTGCGTGTCGAAGTGCGACACCCGCACGCAACGCAGGGCGGCACTCAGGATCAGATTGGCAACGCCGTACTGGTGCGAGGCGAAAAGGCTCTCTTCGTCGAGCTCCGCAGCCGCGAACAGCACCGCCTGCGCCACCGGATAGCAGTCCGGCGTCCGCTCCCCGCGCACCGCCGCGGCCCACGTCGCCGCGAAAGGGTCCGCCAGCAGCCGCTCCGAAAGCTCGGTCAGCTTGCGTCCCATCCGCTGCGTCATCCGCCGGTTCTCGTCGCCGGGCTTGCTCGCCCACACCCGGGCATCGGCCGTCAGCACCCCCTCCAGATCGCACGCCGCAGCGGCCCGGCGGGCACAGAGCGCCGCCACGCCGTCCGAGAGCGCCGCCTGCACGGTCATCGTCCGGACATACTCCTCCAGCGACGCGGCATCGCGCACGAGTCCCCGGTCGGCCGCCGTCTCCAGCCCGTTCGAGAAGGAGAAGGCCCCCACGGGAAAGGCCGAGTCGGAGAATTCGGCCAGGCGAAGCAGCCGGGCCACTTTGGACCGTTTCATCACCCGTGCACGTGTACGTGAGTATGCCCGGCCTCGCCGCCGCAGGCGTCGTGCTGGTGGGCCGGATGCTCCGTCCCCCCGAAAAGCCGTCGGATCTCGTGCGGCGCCAGGTAGGGAATCACCTCCTCGCCCGGCTGAAACCGGTAGGTGATCCCCTCGATATGGTGGGTATCCATGACGCTCGACATCACCTTCCGATCCACGGTCAGCGGCACGTAGACCTTCTCGTCCCGCACCACGGCCGGCCAGTGCTGGTTGCCGAGGGCGTGACCGAGTTCGACGGCGCGCTGCAACTGCTCCTCGTGCGGCCAGGCATAGAGCCCCCTGAGGTCGATAACCAGCACGTCGTTCAGGCGGACATAGACCACGACGGCCCGGTTCCTATCGGCATCGTAGGCCAGAATATCGCCGTTGAGCACCCGCGTATTGCGCTTCAGGGCCACGGCATAGTCGCCGCCACGGTCGCCACGGGCCACGAAACGGCTCTTCTGCGCCGTCCACTGGTCCAGTTCGACCCGTTCGATATCCGCACCGCGCAGCGTCTCGGACCAGTCGGGCATGAAGATGTTGCCGACCACTTCGGTATAGATTTCCGGTTGTCTCTCCATAACTCCGTCTCCTTTAACTGAACCAATACATCTGTCCGAGCGGGAATCGCTCCGCAGGTTTCACGTTGACCAGCTCGCCGTCGATCCGCACCTCGAAGGTCTCGGCATCGACATCGATCCGGGGCATGCCGCCGTTCAGATACATGTCCGCCTTCGTCAGCTGACGGGTCCGCAGCACGGGGCAGACCATTCGCTCCAGCCCCAGCTTCTCCTTCACGCCCAGCTGGAAAGCCGCCTTCGAGACGAACGATATGCAGCTCTTGGGCATCGCCCTGCCGATGCCGCCGAAGGCGGGACGGTAGTACATCGGCTGGGGCGTGGGCAGCGACGCGTTCGGGTCGCCCATGTTCGACCAGCTTATCATGCCCCCCTTGATGACCATCTTGGGCTTGGCGCCGAAGAACTGCGGCTCCCAGAGCACCAGATCGGCGATCTTGCCCTTTTCGACGGAACCCAGATAGTCCGACACGCCGAACGTGACGGCCGGATTGAGGGTCACCTTAGCCAGGTAGCGCCTTACGCGGAAATTGTCGTTGCCGGCGGCATCCTCCTTCAGCCGGCCGCGGGCCGACTTCATGTAGGAGGCCATCTGGAAGGCCCGCATGAACGATTCGCCGACACGTCCCATCGCCTGCGAGTCGGAGGAGATCATCGACAGCACCCCCAGATCGTGCAGCACGTTCTCGGCCGCCTGGGTCTCGGGACGCACGCGGCTCTCGGCGAACGACACGTCGGAGGGGATCTTGGGATTCAGGTTGTGGCACACCATAATCATATCGAAGAGCTCGGCCTGCGAGTTGATGCCGAAGGGGAGCGTGGGATTGGTCGACGACGGGAGCACGTTGGGCATCGAAGCCACCTTCAGCAGGTCGGGCGCATGGCCTCCGCCGGCCCCCTCGGTGTGGTAGGTGTGGATCGTGCGGCCGTTCATGGCGGCGATCGTATCCTCCACGTAGCCGCCCTCGTTGAGCGTATCGGAGTGGATAGCCACCTGCACGTCGTAGCGGTCGGCGACATCGAGCGCCACCCGGATCGCCTCGGGGGTCGAGCCCCAGTCCTCGTGGATCTTCAGACCGCAGACACCCGCCTCGATCTGCTCCGCGATGGGATGCGGCATCGAGCAGTTGCCCTTGCCCAGCATGCCGATATTGACCGGCATCCCCTCGATGGCCTGCAACATGCGCTCGACGTTCCACACGCCCGAGGTGATGGTCGTGCCGTTCGTGCCGTCGGTCGGACCCACGCCGCCGCCGAACAGCGTCGTGATGCCGTTCGAGAGGGCGGCCTGCGCCTGCTGCGGCGCGATATAGTGGACGTGGCCGTCGATACCGGCCGCCGTCAGGATCAGATGCTCGCCCGAAATGGCATCGGTCGACGCCCCGGTCACCAGATCGGGATGCACCCCGTTCATGGTGTTCGGATTTCCGGACTGTCCGATGCCGGCGATCTTGCCGTCCTTGATGCCCACGTCGGCCTTCACCACTCCCAGCACCGGGTCGATGATCGTCACGTTGGTAATCACGAGATCCAGCGACCCCTCGCTCGAATCCATGCTGTTGGCCAGCCCCATACCGTCGCGCAGCGTCTTGCCGCCGCCGTAAACCACCTCGTCGCCGTACTGGCGCAGGTCCTTCTCGATCTCGACATACAGATCGGTATCGCCGAGGCGGATCTTGTCGCCCACCGTGGGGCCGTAAAGGTCGTTATAAACCTGTCTGGTTATCGTTGCCATACTCTCTACTTGTTCTCTGCGTTTTTCTTCCGTTGCTGCTCCTGCTCGTATCGGGCGTATTCATCCTCGGCCTTCGCCTCGGCGATGCTCTTGAACCCCTGCTGCGCCATGCGGAGAATGGACTGGCCCCGCGTGGGGAGGTAGATCGGCGTATTCTCGTCGCCCGTGTAGCCCATCACCAGACCGTTGAACCCGATCACGCGGCGCTTGCCGGCGAACGGCACCAGCTCGATCTGCTTCTCGTCGCCGGGCTCGAAACGTACGGCCGTCGTGGCGGGGATATTGAGGTGGCAGCCGAAAGCCGCCGGGCGGTCGAACTCCAGATAGCGGTTCACCTCGAAAAAGTGAAAGTGCGAGCCCACCTGAATGGGGCGGTCGCCCGTATTGCGCACGGCGATCCTCTTCACCGGACGGCCGACGTTATATTCGATCTCCCCCTCGGCGAAGATCACTCCGCCCACGCGCACCGGACCGGCCGGCGCGAACCCGGGCTCCGAGGGGTAGAGGGTCGATTGGTTGGTATTTTCCATATTCATGCGATTTTAAGAATTTACTACTTGATGGGCTGGTGGATGCTTACCAGACGCGACCCGTCGGTAAACACGGCCTCGACCTGCAGCAGCCCCACCATGTCGGCCACCCCCTCCATCACGTCCTCCTTGCGGAGCACCGAGGCGGCATCCTTCATGACCTCCTCCACGGTCTTTCCTTCGCGCGCGCCCTCCAGCGCCGTGGAGGTAATGTAGGCCACGGCCTCGGGATAGTTGAGCTTGAGCCCCTTTTCCTTTCTGCGCTCGGCGATCAACCCGAGCGACAACAACATCAGCTTGTCGATCTCTTTCGGTGATAAATGCATACCTGTTTCGGTTCAAGTGAGTTCGGCGAACTCGGTTACTGTTTTTCGCAACCCCATTGCAAAACCTTTGCCACAGCCCGAGCGATCGGGATTTGGAACGGAAGTTGTAACTTTGACCGCCGGAAACAACTATAAAACATCGAAATCATGCTGAAACTGATGCTCGTCGCCGGTGCCGGCGGCTTCTTCGGAACCTGCCTCCGCTACCTGAGCGGCAAACTCTTCCACTGGCTCGCCCCCGCCTCGGCCTTTCCCTGGAGCACCCTGACGGTCAACGTCGTGGGCAGCCTGCTGATCGGCATCTTCTACGGACTGGCCGACCGCCACAACATGCTGACGCCTGCCATGAACGTCTTTCTGATTACGGGCTTCTGCGGCGGCCTGACTACCTTCTCCTCCTTCGCCGACGACCTTTTCCTGCAGCTGCAAGGCCGCGAATTCCTCCACTTCGCCCTCTACCTCATCGGCAGCCTGGCACTGGGACTGCTGATGGTCTGGGTCGGCCGGATGCTGGTCCGGGGCTGAATACCGGCCCCCGGCCGACATCTCCTTCCGGCAGCGACGCGAACGAATATGCAAAAAAACGACGAAAAATGTTGCCGGATAAAAATTTTGTATTACCTTTGTAGCCGCAATCAGCGAGGTGCGTTAGTTCAGCTGGTTAGAATACGTGCCTGTCACGCACGGGGTCAGGGGTTCGAGTCCCCTACGCACCGCAGA
>Ga0073908_1000131_pt1 | contig 115013 bp, 117 predicted proteins | sample MucameincwithD2O_FD_65484 | JGI IMG/M metagenome (GOLD analysis project Ga0073908, IMG submission 65484) | Mouse cecum microbial communities from Vienna, Austria - Mucus amended microcosms incubated with D2O | ecosystem: Host-associated > Mammals > Digestive system > Large intestine > Cecum... | reverse complement strand
AGCATTGTTTTTTTCCTTATTTGAAAAGAAATAATAAAGCATTGACATATTTAATGTCTTTCCAAATCTTCTAGGTCTTGTATAAAGCATAACAGCATTACTAAATACATCAGCTATTAACTGGGTTTTATCTACATAGTAATAATCATTATCTATAACAGTCTTAAAATCTTCTATTCCTGTACTGATTTGTTTCATACTCATCATTCCTTTCCTGGTTTCATTATTATAACATGTTTAACGATGAAAGTCATTTTTACAATTTTTAATCCGACACATATTATATTGTAATCTTTTAAATAGTTCTTAATTGTTGAGTCTTAATGTAAAAGAGATATTTGCACCAAATAAGTAGAAAAACTATTATATAGTTGTTTGCTAAGGCTGATAGTAATATCATAGACATATTTAATATTATTGTAAACTTATAAAATGTTTTTTTATCTAATTATTTATTGTTGATTGTGTACTAATAAATAAAATGCCAGGTAATTAAGAGTGTAACAAGAATGTTATTGAGATAAGCTATTTTAACATTAATATTATACTAAATAATATGTCTATTGTCTTTGATTGGTGTCAAGGATTAAAATAGTAATAAGTTTATTAAAAGATTAAAAATGAATTGAGGAGATGTAATATTTAAATGTGAATAAAGATAAATTATTTATTTTAGATGAAACAGAGTATTAAAATGTCATTAAATATTCTTGCTTTTTAAAAAAATATTATATATAATCTTTTTAATCCAAAGAACAAGCTTAAACAATTATATCTTTTTTTAGAGAGAATACGGGTGGTGAAAGTATTTAAAAGAAGATTGTGGGACACTTGGGAGGAGTTGCTTTGAAGTAAGTAGGAGTAAACGTATGTCGCGTTAAGACAAAAGAGCGTGTTGTAAAACACGAATTAAGGTGGTACCGCGTTGATTAACGTCCTTATTTTAAGGACGTTTTTATATTATAAAGGAGGAAAATAGAGATGATTTATAAAGCTGCTCGAGGAACAGTAGATATTTTGCCAGAACAAAGTGCTAAATGGCAAACATTAGAACAATTAATTAGAACTATTTGTGCTAATTATAATGTTAAAGAGGTAAGAACACCTGTTTTTGAACATACTGAATTATTTTGTCGTGCTGTTGGTGATACAACAGATGTAGTTAGTAAGGAAATGTATACTTTTGCTGATAAGAAAGGACGTTCAATGACTTTACGTCCTGAAGGGACAGCAGGTGTTGCTAGAGCATATGTAGAAAATAAAATGTTTTCTAATCCTGATAAAATTAGTAAACTTTATTATATTGGACCAATGTTTAGATATGAACGCCCGCAAAATGGACGACAACGACAATTTCATCAGTTTGGTGTAGAAATGATTGGTTATGAATCACCATATTTAGATGTTGAATGTATGACAATGGCAGTTACCCTTGTTGAAGCATTAGGATTAAAAGGAGTTAAGTTACATATCAATACACTTGGTGATAATGAAAGTCGTGATGCTTATCGTGAGGCTTTAAAAGCTCATTTTGAACCATATTTAGATGAATTATGTGGTGATTGTAAAAGTCGTTTTGAAACTAATCCATTAAGAATTTTAGATTGTAAAGTTGATCATGATCATCCAGCTATGACCAATGCACCAAAAACGATTGATTATTTAAGTGATTCAGCAAAACAGCATTTTGCTAAAGTGTGTGAATTGTTAGATGATTTGGAAATCGAATATGTAGTCGATACAAATTTAGTTCGTGGATTAGATTACTATTGTCATACAGTATTTGAGGTTATTTCTGATGATCCACGTTTAGGAGCTGGTTCAACAGTTGGCGGTGGTGGCCGCTATAATGGTTTAGTTCAAGAATTAGGTGGACCAGAAGCTCCTGGAGTTGGATTTGCCTTTGGAATGGAACGATTGTTAATTGCAATGGATGATGATTTAGAAGAAGCTGATGGATTGGATGTATATGTAATGCCTTTGGGTGATCAAGCTAAAGATTTAGCGGTTCAGATTACAGCAATGCTTCGTGCTAATGGATTTAGTGTTGATATGGATTATCAGGGGCGTTCTTTAAAAGCTCAATTTAAAACGGTTGATCGAATGAATAGTCATTTTGCAATGATTATTGGTGATCAGGAAGTAGTGGATGAAGTAGTTAATATTAAATGTACTCATTCTAAAACACAAGATGTTGTACCAATTGAAAATATTGTTGCTTATATTGAAAATCATATGGAGGGACACGTTCATGAATAGAACTCATAATAATGGTGAATTAAGAATTAATGATGTTAATAAGGTTGTTGAATTAAAAGGCTGGGTAGCTAAAAAAAGAAATCTTGGATCTTTAATTTTTATTGATTTAAGAGATCGTTATGGAATTACCCAAATTGTTTTAAATGAAGAAATGGAAGCTATAGGTAGAGAAATAAAAAATGAGTATGTGTTACATGTAACTGGTAAAGTAATTGAACGTAGCTCTAAAAATCCTAATATGCCAACAGGAGATATAGAAATTGAAGCTATGCAAATTGATATTATTAATACTGCTAAAGTAACACCTATTTATACAACTGACGATACTGATGCAAGTGAAGATGCTAGAATGCAATATCGTTATTTAGATTTAAGAAGACCAGTAATGCAAAATAAAATTATTACACGTCATAAAATTACAAGCAGTATTCGTAATTTTTTAGATAAGCATGATTTTATTGATGTAGAGACTCCATATTTGAATCGTTCAACACCTGAAGGAGCAAGAGATTTTTTAGTTCCTTCACGAGTTCATAATGGTTCTTTCTATGCTTTACCTCAATCACCACAATTGTTTAAACAACTATTGATGGTTTCTGGATTTGAACGTTATTATCAAATTGCTCGTTGTTTTAGAGATGAGGATCTACGTTTAGATAGACAGCCTGAATTTACTCAAGTAGATGTTGAAATGAGTTTTATGACAACTGATGAAATCATCACTATAGGAGAAGAGTTATTAGCTCAAGTGATGAAAGATGTTAAAGGGATTGACCTTCAATTACCATTACCACGCATGACTTGGCATGAAGCAATGGAAAAATATGGTATTGATAAGCCAGATATTCGCTTTGGATTAGAGTTAGTGAATTTGAATGAAATAGTAAAAGATGTTGAATTTATGGTTTTTAAAAGTGCATTAGAGGCTAATGGACATGTTAAGGGGATCAATGTTAAAGGAGAAGCTGATAATTTTTCTCGTAAAGCAATTGATAAATTAACAGATGTAGTTAAAACATATAAAGCTAAGGGATTAGCCTGGTTAAAAGTTAAAGATGGTAAAGGTGAAGGACCAATTGCAAAATTCTTTAATGATGAACAAATGACACGTTTATTGACTGCTATGGATGCTAGTGATAATGATTTATTATTATTTGTTAGTGATGCTAAATATAATGTTGTGTGTGATGCTTTAGCAGCATTGCGTAATCATTTGGGAAAAGAGTTGAAATTATTTAATAATGATGAATTTGCATTTTTATGGGTTGTTGATTTTCCAATGTTTGAATATGATGATGAAACAGAGCGTTATTATGCAGTACATCATCCATTTACTCGACCTAAAGACAGCGATATTGATAAAATAGAAAATGATCCAGCTAATTGTTTGGCTGATGCATATGATATTGTTTTAAATGGTTTTGAATTAGGTGGTGGATCACAAAGAATTTATGAACAAGACTTACAAGAACGAGCTTTTAAAGCATTAGGATTTACTCAAGAAAGAATAGATAGTCAATTTGGCTGGTTTGTTGAAGCTTTTCAATATGGAACACCACCACATGGAGGATTTGCATTAGGTCTTGACCGTCTAGCAATGTTACTTACTGGTAGTGAAAATATTCGTGAAGTCATTGCTTTTCCTAAAAATGCAAGTGCTGTTTGTCCAATGTCTAAAGCTCCAAGTAATGTTGATAATGCTCAATTAGAAGAATTAGGGATTGCGGTAATCGAAGATGAACAAGAGTAGAATTGATAAAGTAGTTGCTAATATGAAGGAAGCTAATTTAGATTATTTATTAATTAGTGAACCTTCATCTATTGATTACTTAATTGATTATGTTAATCATCCTGGTGAAAGATTATATGTTTTAATGATAGCTAGAAATGGACAGCATAAACTATTTTTTAATAAATTGTTTTTTGTTGAAAATGATTTAGGGATTGATATTATCTGGCATAGTGATACTGATGATGCAATACAAACGATTGTAGATAATCTTGATAATCCAAAGATGATTGGTGTTGATAAACATTGGACTGCTAATTTTTTACTTAGTTTAATGGAAAAAATGCCTAATGTTAGATTTGTTAATGGTTCAAAATGTATTGATTATGTTCGAATGATAAAAGATGAAACAGAGCAGGCTTTGATGATTGAAGCAAGTCGAATTAATGACAAAGCTATGAATGAGGTAATTAATCAAGTGTCTTTAGGATTATCAGAGCTTGAAGCAGCAGATAAGTTAGGCAAAATTTATACACAATTAGGTGGTGATGGCAATAGCTTTGATGCAATCATTGCCTATGGTGCCAATGGAGCTAATCCTCATCATGAAAATGATAATAGCTGTTTATTACCTGGTGATAGTGTTATTATTGACATGGGATGTAAATATAAGGGTTATTGTTCTGATATGACTAGAACAGTTTTTTATCAGGAGGTTAGTGATGAAGCAAGGAATGTTTATGAATTAGTAAAAGCAGCTAATGAAGCAGCGGAGGCAATAATAAGACCAGGAGTTAAATTATGTGATATAGATAAAACTGCTCGTGATTTAATTACTGAAGCAGGTTATGGTAAAGAATTTAATCATCGTTTAGGTCATTTTATTGGAAAAGATGTTCATGAGTATGGAGATGTTTCAATAAATTTTGATTTGGAAGTTGAAGAAGGAATGATTTTTTCAATTGAACCAGGTATTTATCTACCAGGTAAATTTGGAGTAAGAATCGAAGATCTAGTAATGGTTACTAAGGATGGGTGTAAAGTATTAAATAGTTATCCTAAAGATTTAAAAGTAATTTAATGATTAAGAGAATAGATCTTAATCATTTTAATTGTCGATAAAAAATTATACTTTTTAAAATACGTTAAATACTTTTATCTTAATTTATGCTAAAATGGTGGAGTGAGGTGACAGAAATGTATTATTTTATAGGTATTAAGGGGTCAGGAATGGCACCGTTAGCGGAAATCCTTTATGAACTTGGTAATGAAGTATGTGGTAGTGATATAGATAAATATATTTTTATAGAAGAAGAATTAAGAAAAAGAAATATTCCAATTTATTCTTTTGATGCTGATAATATTAAGGATGGTTATACTGTTATTATAGGTAACGCTTTTAATGATGAACATGTAGAGGTTAAAGCTGCGTTAGCTAATCCAAATGTCAAGTGTTATCGATATTTTGAGTTTTTAGGTCAATTTATGGAAAAATTTGTTTCTATCAGTATTGCAGGTACTCATGGTAAAACCACAACAACAGGAATGGCTTATCATTTGTTTGAGGATTTTGATAAAACATCAGTTTTGATTGGTGATGGAACTGGTCATGCGGTTAAAGATAGTAAGTATTTTATTGCAGAGTCATGTGAATTTCAGGATCATTTTCTATATTATTATCCTAAATATGCTATTATCAATAATATTGAATTAGATCATGTTGATTATTTTAAAACATTAGAACGATATATTGAGTCATTTGAAAAATTTGCAAATCAAGTAAAAGATACAGTTATTGTTTGGGGCGATGATCCAAATATTAAAAAAATTAATTTTGAAAAAAGAGTTATGAGATTTGGTCTAAATGACTATAATGACGTTAGGGCGGTAAATATAATAGAAAATAATTTAGGTTTTTCTTTTGATGTTTATATTCATAATGAATTATTTGGACATTTCAATTTGCCATTCTTTGGTATGCATATGTTATATAATTCACTAGCTATTATTACACTTGGTTATTTAGAAAACATGAGTAGTGAATATATTCAAAATAGATTGGCAACTTTTGAAGGTACGAAACGCCGCTATAGTGTTACTGAAGTGGGTAATAATGTTTACGTTGATGATTATGCGCATCATCCAACTGCAATTAAATATGTAATAGAGGCCACTAGGGTCAAATATCCTAGCAAAAAAATTGTTGCAATATTTAAACCAGATCGTTTTTCTCGAGGCGCTCGATTTGCAGTTCAATTTGCACAGGCGATGGATTTAGCTGATTATCCATATTTTTGTCCTTTCCCTGAAAATGCTGTAAAAGAAGACGGTATTGATATTGATATATATGATATTGCTAAAAATTTACCGAGAGCAAAAGTTATTGGAGAAGATCAAGAAGCAGCTGAAGAGTTAGCCAAATATGATGATGTAGTTTTCTTATTTATGTCAAGTAAAGATATATATAAACTTGAAGAAAAAGTTATCACGATAAAAAAATCTATATAAGTATTAAAAGTTGTGATATAATATTTTTTAGAAAGTCGAGGTAAAATTATGACTGCTATAGATGTTTGTTACTGTGTTTTGATTTTATCAGGAGCTTTTGCATTAGTTTGTTTAGGAATTCTTTTGCTTCGTAGCTCAACAACAGTAAAACAAGTTGGTAACACAGTAGAAATGGCTCAAAGTACAATTGATAAAGCAGAAAAAATTATGGATGATGTAACTTATAAATTGGATCTTTTAAATGCACCAGTTGAATCAATTGCTCGTTTTTTTGATCCGAATCGACCTAAGTTTAATCCGATTAGTGCTATTATTAGTTTATTTAGAAAGAAATTTTAGAAAGGTGAAATTGTTATGAAAATTGGAAGATTTATAGCTGGTATTGGTATTGGTACAGTAATTGGGATGTTGTTAGCTCCTAAAAAAGGTAGCGAATTAAGAGATGATCTTAAGGAAAAATCTCAAGAATTATATGATAAGGCTCAAAATATGACCAAAGAAGATTTTGAGGATTTAATCAATAATACGATTGAAGACATTAAACTTGCAATCGATGAATTTGATGTTGAGGAATTTAAAGAATCAACAGGTACAAAATTAACAGAGGTAAAAGCGAAATTAGAACAATTAGCCAACTCTGTTAAATCAAGTGATGAATATGCAAACTTTAAGGCATCAGTTGTTAAAGTTGGCAGTGATTTAACAAATAAGTTAGATGAAATTAAAATGAAAATTCAAGACAAAGATTTTGATGCAATAAAAGAATTAGATGATGCAATGGATGATATTGAAGATGAGCTGGATGTCATCATTGAAGATTTAAAAGATTAATGAAGAAAGTTACTATTTATGATGTTGCAAGAGAAGCAGGTGTTTCTCTTGCAACAGTTTCTCGAGTGATCAACGGTTCAAATGTTGTTCGGGAAAAAACTAAACAAAAAGTCTTGGATGTTATTGAACGCTTGGATTTTAAACCAAATGATATTGCAAGAGGATTGGCAACTAGTAAAACTACTACAATTGCAATCGTATTTCCACAGTCATTATTTGCTCATGTAAAGGATATGATTGGTGGGATTGGAGATACTGGTAGACATTTAGATTATAATATCAATATGTATACCACTGATGATATTGGTGATGAAAATACGGTTGCTGATGTTACTGAGCGTTTAGTTAAATCACGAGTAGATGGAGTTATCTTATTTAATAATGATAATATTGATGAAACTATCGATTCAATTGTTAAATATAATTTGCCAATTGTAGTTATTGGTAAAAAGATTTCTGGTGAAAATATTGGTTCTATATATATTGATGTTAAAAAAGCAGCTGAAGAAATTGTTGATAAATATTTAGCAAATGGAAAAGATGATATTGTTTATATTTTGCCAAAGCAAAATTTAATTAAAAGTGATGAGATTATTGAAGGTATTAAAGATACATATAAAAAATATGATAAAGTTTTTACAACAAATCAGATTTTAACTAGCTCAAGCCATTATGAGAATACTTATCCTAATTTTGTTGAATATTTCAAAAAACATCGACATGATTTAGTGTTTTGTGGATATGATAAAGATGGTGTAGCAGTGATTAATGCAGCTCAGGAAAATGGAATCAGTATTCCAGAAGAAATGGAAGTTGTGGGAATGTTAAATACTAGTTATTCAATAATGTGTAAACCAACATTATCTTCAATGAATGTGCCTGTTTATGATATGGGAGCGCTTGCAGTGCGTTTATTAACAAAGTTTTTACATGATGAAAAAATTGATTCTAGAGAAATTGCTGTACAATATATGTTTATTAAACGAGATTCTACTAATGAATAGATATTATTTTCTATTCATTTTAATATATTGATAAAATGTCTATTATTTATAATGAAAAAGAATAATATGAGGTAATTAAGATAAAGTTGTTTTCCAGTATGTTGACTTATTAAAAAATATAGCATATAATTCTATTACGACGTTGAAAGAAAATAGTAATCAAAATAGGCATTTAAGAGACCTTGTGGCTGGTGAAAACAAGGATGTACTACTGATGAATACACTCTGGAGTTTCTAGATGAAAAGTCTAGACGGGTAATTCCGTTATTGGTTTTTTGAGAGCATGTGTAAACATGAATAAAGGTGGTACCGCGAGATTTCGTCCTTTTAGGATGGAGTCTCTTTTTATTTTATAGATGGAGGATAAGAGATGAAAATTTATGATGAATTAGTATGGCGTGGATTAATTAAGGATGTTAGTTCACCTGATTTAGAAGAAAAGTTAAATAATGGGGGAATGACTTTCTATATTGGAACTGATCCAACTGGTGATAGTTTGCATATTGGGCATTTTTCATCATTTTTAATATCAAAACGATTAAAAGAAGCAGGACATAATCCTATTTTATTAGTTGGTGGTGCAACAGGATTAATTGGAGACCCTAAACCTGATACAGAAAGACCAATGATTACTAAAGAAACAGTAGAGCATAATTTTGCATGTTTAAAAAAACAAGCTCAAGATTTATTCGGTTTTGAAGTAGTAAATAACTATGATTGGTCAAAAGATTTAAATTTTATTGATTTTTTAAGAGATTATGGTAAGTATTTTAATGTTAATTATATGTTAAACAAAGATATTGTTAAACGTCGTTTAGATGCTGGGATTACATATACAGAATTTTCTTATATGATTATGCAGGCAATGGATTTTGAATGGTTATATAACAATAAAAACTGTGTGATGCAGGTTGCTGGTCAAGATCAGTGGGGGAATATTACTGCTGGTATTGAGTTGATTCGGAAAAAAGATGGTAAAGAAGCTTATGGATTTACAATGCCTTTATTGACAAAGAGTGATGGTACAAAATTTGGTAAAACTAATGGTAAAGCTATCTGGTTAGATAAAGAAAAAACATCTCCATATGAGATGTATCAGTTCTTTATTAATTCTGAAGATGATAAAGTAATTGATTATTTAAAGTTCTTAACATTCTTAACACCTGAAGAAATTATGGGATTAGAAGAAAAGAATAAAACACAGCCCCATTTAAGAGAAGCTCATCAAGCTTTAGCACGTGAAGTAATTACATTTTTACATGGTAAAGAAGCTTATGATGAAGCAGTGAATATTTCAAAAATGTTATTTTCCGGGCAAATTCAATCTTTAACTTTAGAGCAGGTTAAAGTATGTTTTGAAGGAGTACCTAGTGTAGAAGTAAAAGAAGATTTAAATATTTTAGATGCTTTAATTACTTGTGGAGGTGCTAAAAGTAAACGTGAGGCAAGAGAATTTGTGAATGGTGGTTCTATTTTAATTAATGGTGAAAGAATTAAAGATGTTGAGTTTATAGTAAGTAAAGCAAATGCTTTTGGCGGTGAAGCAACAGTAATTCGTCGTGGTAAGAAAAATTATTTTGTTATTAAACATGTTTAAAAGTGGACATATGTCCACTTTTTTCACAGTTTATTCACATTTGTGAATTTATTTTTCTTTAGGTGTTTTTTTCCAAAGCATCGTATTTTTTTCATTAGTTAAACTAGTTAAAAGGTTACTTTTAGCTTGTGGATATTTTTTGTATAAATCATTTAACAAATGCTTGAATTCCTCACGTTTAGTGTGCTTATCAGCAGGGCAAGTAGAAGTTACAACAGGAACGCTAGCTTCTAGTACTGCTGAAACTATATCTGATTCATAAGCATAAACAAAAGGACGGATAAAATTCATTTCTGTTCTACTTAAATACATTTTAGGAGTAAAAGTTGCGATTTTGCCACCATAAACCATATTCATAAATAATGTTTCAACAGCATCATCACCATGATGTGCAAAAGCAACTTTATTACAACCATATTTTTTTGCTCCATCAATAACTAATGCTTTTTTAAATTTTGAACAAAGCGAACACTGTAATCTTCCATCATCAGTTTTATTTAACTTGAGAATTTCATAAACATCACTAGGTTCATGATATAGTTCTATATTATTCTTTTTACAAAAGGTATCAACTTCACTAAAATCCATATTGGGAAAGCCCATCTCAATATGAACGCCAACTACATCAAACTTTACTCGAGCAAATTTTTTATAAAGTGATAAACAGTATAAAAGCAGGGTTGAGTCTTTCCCTCCAGATACACCAACACAAATTTTATCACCATCTTGAATTAAATCAAATTCTTCATCGGCTTTTCGAATACAGCCTAATACTTTTTTCATTGTCATTTTAATCACCATATTCTATTCTATCAAATTTATTAATATATGCAAAGATATTTGCATTTTATTGCAATCCTCTGTAAAATGATAAACGGTGATAAAAAATGGATGGAATAATATTAGTAAATAAGCCTAAAGGAATGACTAGCCATGATGTGGTTAATAAATTACGAAAAATCTTACATACTAAAAAAGTTGGTCATTGTGGAACATTAGATCCTGATGCAAGTGGTGTACTAGTGGTATGTATTAATAAAGCAACAAAAGTTCTTCAATTTTTGACAAGTGAAAATAAGGAGTATATCACAACATTAAATTTAGGAACTAGTACAGATACATATGATGCTAGTGGAGTAGTATTAGAAATTAAGGAATATCAGTCAATTGATAATGATAAAATAATTAATTGTATAAAAAGTTTCGTAGGTGAACAGGTTCAAAAACCACCAATGTATTCAGCTATTAAGGTTAATGGCAAAAAGTTATATGAGTATGCTCGAGCTGGAGAAGCTGTGGAAATACCTGAAAGAACAATTAATATTGATTATATTGATGTTCTAGAAATTAAAAATAATTTGATTAAGTTTAAAGTTGGATGTTCTAAAGGAACATATATCCGCTCGTTATGTTTTGATATTGCAGCAGCATTAGATTATCCTGGACATATGCAGGAGCTGATTAGAACGAAATCAGGTAAGTTTTCTCTAAATGAATGCTATACACTGGAACAGATAGCTGATGGGCAGTTTAATTGTTTAAATTTAGAAACTGCTTTAAGTGATTATCAGTGGTTAGAAGTTGAAGATGAAAATATTGTTTATCATGGTAAAAAGATTAAGTCTGATATGAATGAACAGGTTGTTATTGTAAATAAGGATAAAAAGGTTTTGGCAATGTATGGGCCTGATGGTAAAGGGTATTTGAAGAATATAAGAGGATTATGGTAATGAAGATCATATATTTAAATGAACAAGATAATTTGTTCTTAAAACCAAGTTGTGTAGCATTAGGTTTTTTTGATGGTTTTCATTTAGGACATTTGAAATTAGTTAAAGAAGTTATAAGTGTTGCCAAAAAGAATGATTTAAAAAAAGGATTATTAACTTTTGATGTTCAACCAAAATCTTTTTTAACTAATCAATCATTTAAGTATTTAATGAGTTTAGAAGATAAGATTGAATTATTAAAGAAATATAATTTTGATTATCTTTTTGTGTTGCAATTTAACGAAGCCTTAGCCAAATTAGAACCTGAAGAGTTTATTAAAGAATATATTATAGAAGCAAAAATTAAACATGTGGTATGTGGTTTTGATTTTCATTTTGGAAATCATGGTTTAGGTGACAGTAATCTTTTAATCAAAAATAGTAATAATAATTATCAAGTAACAATAATTGAAAAATTAGAATATGAAAATCATAAAATATCATCTAGTTATCTTAGAGAATTATTAAATAATGGAGATGTAGAAACTGTTACTAAATTATTAAATCGTCCATATAGTGTAAGTGGAGAGGTTATTTATGGGCGCCAAAATGGTCATAAAATTGGATTTCCAACTGCTAATATTGATGTTAAAGATTATGTATTACCCCAAAATGGAGTTTATGGTGCGAAGGTTTTTATTGATGATAAAGTTTATTTGGGAATGGCAAATTTAGGTTTTAATCCAACTTTTAAAACTTTATCTAAAGTTTCATTAGAAGTTAATATATTTGATTTTGATGAAGATGTTTATGGCAAAGTAATTACTATTGCATTTATAAAGAAAATAAGAGCTGAAAAAAAATTTGAAAGTGTTAATAAGTTAATTGAGCAATTAAACAATGATAAGCAATATATTACAACACATGTAAAATAAATATATGTAAGAGTCAATTGTAAAAAGTATATTGTGTTTGATAAAGAGGCTGAAGAAGTTGAATCCAATAGAAAATTATTTATTGATGAATAAAAACTAGTAAAATAGTTTTTTCTCAATAAATAGATGCATATATAAATGGTAGCATATAATTATATGTGACTATGATATTGGGGTATATTCCTTTTCATGTTATATAGATTAAAAACAGTTATTAAGATGACTGTAATGGGATAGATTTAAGTTAGTTACCTTTATATCAGAAATTAAATTGCTAATTATAAAACTTAGAAAAAAGTTGAGTGAATATAGTTTTAGTTTAATAAAAATATCAAAGCAGTGAAAATCACTTTTTATAATCGTGATCTCACTGCTTTTTGTATGCATGGCATATATCTATGTGGTGAAAGTCCATTTTATGGACGATGTCGCAACTACATATAAAAGATTAATATCATTATATTATTTTATCTTTTTCTTTTATAAGGCTTTTTCTCATTTGTTAAATTTAGAATATAATCGATACTTGTATTAAAGAATAATGCCATTTTAATTAAAATATCAAGTGGTATGTTAATATCACCACGTTCATATCTCGAATAAGTGGTTTGATTGACATTCAATGTTTTTGCAATATCAGCCTGGGTCAAGTTCTTATCTTCTCTTAAATCAAGCAATTTATTTGCTTTCATTTTCATAGTCCTCCAACTAATTTTAACTTATGCATATTGCGCATATTGACATTTATGCATATTTTGCATAAAATAAATATGTAGTTAACTACAAATACAAAATGAAATAGGCAAAGTCTAGATAGTCTATCCTTTTTCAACTGTGCCAATATTTTTCAATATATATGGTTGTTTCATTTATAAATGAGTTCTTGCTTAGTTATTTATTATAAGAACAAAAACTTTCCAATTTCATTAGAAATTTATAACAACTTATTCAGATCAGTATTTTTTGAAATAGAAATTAGGAACTGTTTCTTTTTTACAAATGGATGACTCATTACAAGATATTTATCTACGATAAAAAAAATAAACAACCTGAACATTAGTGTTAAACTGTCTGTTTATATTCAACTTTTCTTATTTCGAATATATAGTTTAGATACAATAGAGGGCTATTTATATGCATCATAAATCCATTAAACCTAAATTTAATTCGAAAAAATTTGTCATATATGGCCTAGATTACTTGTTATGTATTCTAAAAAACTAGCCTTGCTTCTATTGGTATACTTCCTCCTTTCCCTATTTAACTTTCATTACATTAGATCACATTATAGGAACAATGATTTCAAAATTGAAATATATATCAAGTCCAAAAATGTGCACAAAAGAAAGGGAATGAAAATAGAAAACAGCAAGAGTTTAGGAAAATTATTATTATTAATGTTATAATAAAGGTAGTTTAATATGTGAAATAATCAAATTATTTTTGCTCACTTTGGTGGAAGTAGCGAAAGATTGTATTAAAAAATGCGATTTTACTATTTTATTTAGAATATTTTACTAAGTGGTTAAAGATATGTTAAATAATCATGGGTGAAGCAAATACGGGTTATTATCAAGTAATTGATGAATAAATAACAAAACAATTGAAAAAATCAATAAAGATTCACTATCGATGAGAAAGAAAAGTTTACTTTATTCAACTATTTTGTGATAAATGATTTATTATCTGTGATTATTATTTTAATAAAAAATTTTACTAGAATCTTTATAAATTATATCAATATAATTTAGCACTTACGTTAAAATATATAAAATCTCACTATTTTTTATTTATTTGAATTGTTAATTAGTAATTTTATTCTAACTTAGGAAAAACTAATTCATTTAAGTCTAGATTTGAAATTAATGATTGCCTGTTGTATAATTAGTTTGATTGCAAGGAATCGTAAGTTTTTCATATGATTTAAGTAGGTAGGCTAATCAAAGTAGAGGATTAAAAAATATAAAATTCTTAGTATAGCGGGATTGTGGTATAATTGAATATAAAGTAGCTTATTTATTAGAGTTTAATAACAACATAGAATGTATTGAAATTTTATCATTACCTCGATTGGGCTATGATATTATGGTTAATAACAACATAAGATGTATAAAAACCAGTATAAACTAGCTTTAGGTTATATTGTTTTTTTAGTTTTAAAGTAATTTAACTGGTAATACTAAAACTGGTGATATAATGTATGGCTGGTTGATTTTCGCAAGTTTTCTATGGGGTAGTAATGTATTAGTTATGAAATATATGTTAGAACATGTATCAACGTATTATTTAGCAGCTTTAAAAGTTTTTCTTTCTGTTTTAGCTATTTTATTTGTGATGAGATATAAAAAAATAAAGTTAAAAAGAAGACGTGATTTTTTAGGGTTAAGAGTAGCAGTATTTTCCATAACGATAAATTTTATTTTAACATTTGAGGGATTAAATATAATTAGTGGTAGTTCTAATGCTATTATTAATTCATTAGCACCATTAATTACAATTCTTTTGTCTTGGTTTTTATATAAAAATAAAGTAAATAAAAATCAATTAATTGCGATGAGTGTTGCTTGCATAGGTTTTTTGATTTCAATAAACTTTAAATTTCAAGAACTTTCTTTAGGACATTTGATGCTGGTTGGAGGAATAATTTTTTATAGTTATGGAAACTTATTGATTCAACATAATTGTAAAAAGGAAGATAGTTTAACTTTTACATTGGAATATTTAAGTTATGGCTTTATACAATTATTAATAATATCTATTTTATTTCCACAAACAAACAATTTTAAAGATATTTCAATTATGTTGTGGATTTTATTTGTTCTCTTTTCAGGAATAGGATTTGCAATTATTCAGTTGATTTATTTTAAGGCAGTTCATGAAATAGGGAGTGTTAAAACCAGTTTTTTATTAGGTCTAAATCCAGTGTTTACATATATAGGTTCATTATTGTTACAAGAACAATTTGATTTTAGTAAAATGCTGGCAATGATTTTAATGGTGGGGGCAATGTTTCTTGCTAATAGAAATAATCTTATAGATAAAGAAAAAAGATAGTCAGGACTATCTTTGGTAATATTTAATTATTGCTTGGGTTCCTAAATCGTCATCTCCATTAGATTGCATAGTTTCAAACATTTTTAAAACTGTATTTAAAACTTCAAGGTCAAGGTTATTAGTTTTGTTTACATCCTTGGCTATTTTCATGTCCTTAATATAATGTTTGATAAAAAAACCAGGATCAAAGTCACCAGATAACATTTTAGGACCATTATTGTTCATTTGCCATGATCCAGCTGCTCCACTAGAGATACATTGAAGCATTTTTTGAGGATCGAGGTCAACACTTTTTGCGTAAGTGATAGCTTCACATACACTAGCTAATGCCCCAGCTAAAGCAATCTGGTTAGCCATTTTTGTATGTTGTCCATAACCTGGTAAACCAACATAATTAATATTAGTTCCTAAAACTTCTAAGATAGGTTTTACTTGTTCAAAAATTTCTTTGTCACCACCTACCATAATAGAAAGTGTTCCGTTAGCTGCTCCAATATCCCCACCAGAAACTGGACAATCTAAACTGAATAATTTTTTTATTTTAGCCTGATTGTAGATTTTATTTGCTAAAAGTGGACTTGAGGTTGTAAAATCAATTAAAACTGTATTTGGTTGAGCACTATTTATAATCCCTTTTTCACCAAAATAAACTTCCTCAACATCATTTGGAAAACCTACCATGGTCATAATTATATCTTTATCTTTACAACATTGTTCAATATCATCACACCATTTTATTTTTTCATCTAAAAGATCTTTAATCTTATCTTTACTACGGGTATAAATAGAAATATCGTAATTAGTTTTACTTAAATTTAAAACCATACCTCTACCCATTACTCCAACACCAATAAATCCAATTTTTTTCATTTATCTTTCCTCCAACAAATCTTTGAATAAATTTAAAAGCCTTTGTTGTATTTTATCATTATTTTTTTCTGGATGCCACTGTACACCAATAATATTATCCTTTTCTATACCTTCAATAATGTTATCTTCGCTTTTAGCACTAATCATAAAATCTTTAGCTAAGTGATTGATTGCCTGGTGATGAAAAGAATTGGTCATAAATTCTTCACCTAAATATTTTTTTAAAAGAGAATTATTTGTGGTTTTTACTAAATGCTGATAACTTGTTATTTCTTTTTGCATATGAAAATCTGATTCAAGATCTTGAATTAATGTTCCCCCAAAAGCAACATTAATTGTCTGTATGCCACGACAGATTCCTAGAATTGGTTTGTTTTGCTGAGTGAACATTTTAATCAAAGAAAATTCTAATGCTTCTAATTCAAATAGTTCTTTTTTTGTTTTAGGATGTATTTTTTCCTGGTAATAAATTGGGTCAATATCAAATCCTCCTGTAAGTAAAAGCCCATCACAATTGTCAACAAGAAATTGTTGAGTATCTTGGCTTGTTGAACCGATTGTAATTATATCTAGATGTGCTTGTTTGAACATTTCAAGATATTCATTATAAATATATAAAACACGTCTAGTACTGTATGAACGAAGTGGTGCTAATATTTTTTTGTTCATTAATAAATTCCTCCTTATATCTATATATTAAGATAAACGAAAATAATGTAAAGTATTGTAAAAATTATTAGATTCCACTTAGACATGACTTGTATGTTGTGGTATACTACTATAGGTAAGCTGTATATAAAGAGGGATGCGTAAATGAAATTTTTAGATAATATATTAGAAAAATTTGGTAGACAAAATGTTATTATTGTATGTGTAAGCATATTAGTGATTATTATAGGTATAATTGTTTATCGTGCCATAAAATTAAAAATGTATCGTAAAGAAATAGTAGAGCTTGAGAATCAAATGAATGCAATAAAAACTTTGCCAATCCAATATCGTTTAGGAAGAGTAAAAGGTATTGGTAAAAACATGCCAGAAGTACTTGAAAAATATGAGATATATGAAACTGAATTTAATGAATTGAATCTTTATCAAAATAATGATATTGCCCCATTGATTAACGAGGTAGATGAACAGCTTTTTTATCGTAAATTATCTGGGGTTCATGGTAAATTAGTGAAGTTAAGAAAAGAAATTATTGAATATGAAAAAAGAGCACAAGATTTATTAAAAAAGATTGAAGTTATTACAGAAATTGAGAATGTTCAAAGGGTAGCGATTATTAAGATCAAAGAAAAATATCGGGCTGCTAGTGACAATTTTGCTGCAGTACGATTTAAAATTGAGGATTTTGTTCCAGCAATTCCTGCTATTTTTAATGATATTGACAGTCGTTTTGTTTCATTGGAAGATATGATGAATAATCAGCGCTTTGATGAAGCAAAAACATTTGCTTCTAAAATAGAAAAGGATGTTGATTTGTTATCTGCTAATCTTCGAGATTTACCTACGTATATTTCGATCGTTCGTAAATATATTCCTAAACGTTTAGAAGAATTATATGGGATTTTAGAAGTGATGAAAGAAAAAGATTTTTCAATCGAAAAATTAAATGCTTCTGTACGTTATAATAAAATATATTCTGATTTAGAAAATACGATTCAAGCAATCAAAGATTTAATGTTAGAAAATGTTGGTGCTTCTATTGAAGTAATGACTGAAGAACTAAATACTTTAGGAGCTGATTTAGAAAAAGAACAGACTGCCTATAATCAATATGAAGAAGCTCGTAATAATTGTTATCATCATATTGAACGTTTAGATGAAGGGTTGAAACGTACGGTTAGTTCATTTGATGAATTACAACGTAATTATTTACTTACTGATTATGATATTACAATCAATGATGATTATAAAAAATTTAAGTTAGTTGTGGATGATTTAGCAAAATTAACTAATATTATAGAATCAAAGGATTTTTCATATAGTGCTTTAATTGAACAGTTTGGTGAATTGGTGACACGCTGTCAACCATTTGATGATGCTTTAACTAAGTACAATGAATTAGAGAATTCATTACGTCTTCAGGAAAAAAGAGCTCTAGATGAGTTAGATAATATAAATATTGTTTTATTAGAAATAAAATCTGAGATAAAAAATAAACATTTACCAATGATTAATGAATCATATAAAGATTATATTGATGACTCATATTTAAAAGCGGATGAAATTTTAAAGTTTATACGTCATCGGCCAATTGATTTAGAAAGATTATCGGTTCAAGTTGATGCAGCACGTGATGTAATATATAAATTATATGATAATGTTCATAATTTGATTGTGACAGCAGAGATGGTAGAAGAAGCAATTATTTATGGTAATCGTTTCCGTAGTTCTTTTTTAGAGGTTAATACAGAATTGACTAAAGCGGAATTATTGTTTAGAAATGGAGAGTATACTAAAGCACTTTCTACAGCTGTTGATATTATTGAAAAAATAAATCCAGGTTCTTATGAGATGTTGATTAATAAAAACACAAAGTCAGTGTAGGACTTTGTGTTTTAATTGCATATAATAAAATAGGGGGTTATTATGATATATTTAGATTATGTAGCAACAACGCCGTTAAATTCAGAAGTTTTAACGACATACCATAATTTATTAGAAAATTATTTTTATAATGCTGATTCAGCATATGATAAAGGTATTGAAATTAATCGGTTGATGGAACATTCACGAAAACTATTAAGTGAGACATTTAAAGTTAAAGAAGATGAATTGATTTTTACTAGTTGTGGAAGTGAAGCAAATAATTTAGCTATTAAAGGTACTGCTTTTCAATATCAAAATCGTGGTAAACATATTATTACTACAGCTATTGAGCATTCATCAGTTTATGAAAGTTGTAAAGAATTAGAAAAAGTTTTTGGATTTGAAGTTACTTATTTAAAAGTTGATAAAAGAGGTTGTATATCTTTACAAGAATTGCAGGATAGCATAAGGGATGATACTATTTTAGTATCTATCATGTATGTAAATAATGAAATTGGTGTTATTAATCCAATTGAAGATATTAAAAGAATTGTTAAAAAACACGATAAGATAAAGTTGCATTTTGATATGGTTCAAGCTTTAGGAAAATTGCCAATTGATTTAAATGATGTTGATCTAGCATCTTTTTCAGCTCACAAAATATATGGATTAAAAGGCAGTGGTTTATTATTTAAGCGGCGTTCAACTACACTTGTACCATTAATAAATGGAGGTCAACAAGAATTTGGTCTACGAGGAGGAACATCTAATGCTTGTACTAATATTGTTTTTGCAAAAACTCTACGTTTAGCATTAGAAGATTTTGATAATAAAGTACAGCATATAAAAAAAATCAATGAGTATGCAAGACATTGTTTAAAACAAATTCCTGGAATAGTAATTAATAGTGATGAGTCTTGCTGTATTACAACAATTTTGAATTTTTCATGTCCTGGTTATAAACCAGAAGTTATTTTACATGATTTAGAAACTAAAGAAATTTATCTTTCAACACGTAGTGCATGTTCTTCTAAAACAAGCAATGTTTCAAGAGTTATGGCACAATTACACCTAGATGATGCAGTTGCTTCAAGTGCGCTTAGAATTAGCTTTGGTGAGCATACTAGTAAAGAAGATATTGATCAGTTTTGTTACTATTTAGAAGAAAGTTTGGTAAAATTAAAGAAGCAGAGGTAGAAAATGGAAGCAAATTATATATTAGTTCGCTTTGGTGAGCTTACAACAAAGGGAAAAAATCGTAAACTATTTACAAATCGTCTTTTAAAAAATACAAAAGAAATCTTAAGTGATTTTAAACAATTAAATTATGATTTACAACATGATCGTATGTATATTATTTTAAATGGTACTGATCATCAAGCTGTAAGTGATAAATTAAAAACAGTTTTTGGTATTTATTCTTTTTCAGTTGCTTATAAGTTAGAAAAAGATCTTGAACTAGCCAAACAAGCAGTTTTACAAATAATTGAGAATAATGAAGGAAATACTTTTAAAATTAATACTAAGAGATCTGATAAAAATTTTCCAGGTTCTTCTCAAGAGATAAATCGAGAAATTGCAGGATACATTTTTCATCATACAACAAAAAAATTAAAAGTAGATGTTCATAATCCTGCAATTCTAGCAACAGTTGAAATTCGTTATGATGCAATCTATGTTATGGATAATATTATTAAAGGAGCAGGTGGTTATCCAGTTGGTGTTGGAGGAAAAGCTTTACTAATGATGTCAGGAGGAATTGACTCACCAGTAGCTGGTTATTTGACATTAAAACGTGGAGTTGATCTTGAATGTATTCATTTTGCTGCTCCACCATATACTAATCAATTAGCACAAGAAAAAGTTTTTGATTTGGTTGATAAATTACGTCATTATACCCATGGTCAAATTAAAGTTCATGTTATTAATTTTACTAAACTGCAGCTAGCTGTTTATGATCATTGTGATGAAAGCTATGCGATGACAGTAATGCGACGAATGATGTATCGTATTAGTGAAAGAATTGCTCATAAAAATAATTGTTTGGCTTTGGTTAATGGAGAAAGCATAGGTCAAGTAGCTTCACAAACACTAAATAGTATGCAAGTAATTAATGAAGTTGTAAGAATTCCAGTATTAAGACCTGTTTTATGTCTAGACAAATTAGAAATTATTGATATTGCAAATAAAATAGATACTTATGAAATATCTATTCGTCCTCATGAAGATTGTTGTACAATTTTTACACCTAAAGCTCCTGCTACAAAACCCAAAAGTTATAAAGCAGAAGCTTTTGAAAAAGAATTTGATTTTGAAAAATTGATTGAAGAATGTATTGAAAATGATGAAGAAATTGTAGTAAATAATACTTATAAGCAAAATATTGAATTTTTTTAAAAAAAGATGCATAAGTTTTTAACTTTGACACAAGATATATGTGTCAGGAGGTGAAACTATATGTCACAAAATAACTCTAGTAGAAACAAATTAGTTGTTCCCGGAGCTCAAAATGCAATTGATCAAATGAAATACGAAATTGCAAACGAATTTGGCGTTAATTTAGGTCCTGATACAACTGCTCGTGAAAACGGTTCTGTCGGTGGCGAAATTACAAAAAGATTAGTTGAGATGGGACAAAAACAAATGACTTCATCAAGTCGTTATAATCAATCTAAATAGATGATAAAACCCCAGAATTATCTGGGGTTTTAATGTGTTTATGCTAATTATAATAAAAGGTGATATTTGATTTTTTACTCCGTTTTAACTCCCATAGGGTTTTACTTCTTCATAACATTAGTTATTTGTTCGTATTTATCTTTGAATAATTATCAATAACCGCTATCAGATATTTGATTGTAACATAAACTGGCTGTAGTTTGAATCTAAAGTGAACTAGTTTTTTTGTGTTTTGTATAATAAAAAGGCTAAGACATTAATTGCCTTAACCCTATTTTAATATTTTATGTTAAAATCACTCTTCATCTGAATTTCTTTCAACTGATAAATGACAATGTTTTTGATTAAAATTTTCCATAATTGTATCCCAATCTCCATTTTCATAAAGTTCTTTATTTTCTGAAATAAAAGAATCTGTTATGTCTTCTCCTTTATTTGAATCTATAATTTTTACACCATATTCATTTTTATTAAAAGCATCTTCAAGGTATTTGATTGTATTAGGATAAGGGTTTGAATCCCCGTCAATAATTGCGCATACTATAACTGATATTATTGCAAGTGCGAAAATGATTGTAATAATAGCCCCTTTTGATATTTTCATAAATAACTACTTTTTAGTTAAAAGTTAAAGTATCTGGAATTGAGAATTTATCATAATATAGACCCATTCCGCTATTATTACCATATTGTTCATCATAAACTAGAAATGAGAACTTGCTATAAGTGACTTTTCTTTTATTAGTTGCAACAGTTTTACTATATGTTAATTTAATATCACTTACGTTTCCAGAGGTAAGTGATCCTTTATATATATATGGATTACCAATGTTAGTATATTGTCCAATTGCATCGTTAAATGTACAAACAGCTTTTACTTTTCCACCAAACTCATTTGATGTTTTTCTACCATTATATTCTAAAATTTTATAAATCCAATCAGTTTCTTTGGAAACTGATTGAGAAACATATGGTGTTGGCACAGATATTTCTGGTTCATCAGTCTTGCTAACTTTTAACAGATAACCTCCACTAGCGTAATTTTCCATAACTGATTCCCAGGCTTTATTCTGGTTATCTAATATAAACTGTTCAGTGATATCAACACATGAATCATCAAAGATATGAACATCATGGACATTTTCATTAAAAGCATCTTTAAGATATTTATTTGTATTAGGATATGTTTTAGCATAATATCCTACACTTTCTGTTGCACTAACACTACTTATTGATAGCAATAAAACCACTAAAACTAATAATGCACTGCAAAAATTCCTATTCACTTGTTTTAAAATTTTCATTTTTTCTCCATCCCGCGGCTCTCACTTGCCACTGTTTTATTATTTTGCAAAATAAATAATAATGATAAAGAAAGCGCTCTCTATTATCAGAGTACCAATATGAGGTACAAAAGTCAAGCAATATTATATTTTAATAATTCCTGATATTTTGTAATAGATATCGTTGTTTCTGTTTTTTTATCCTTTAAACCTGTTTTACAGTCCCTATCAGTTTACAAAAATCTGTCAGAATACTTTATAATTTGTATATATAATTATATTCATGAGAGAAGAAAAATGGTGAAACTACATGAAATTATGGATAAATTAAAGAATAAATAAAAAAAGCACCTGATGATTGGATGCTTTATTCTTATTATATAATGAGTTTTTTGCAAAAAAAGCATAGTTATGGATGCCATTGAGAGAGGACCTAACTATGCATAAAGATATTATCATAAAAATTTATAAAAATGAAGTAATTTTATAGGATAAAATATACAACAAGAGATACAAATTAGAAACTAGCAATAAGAAAAAATATATTAATCTTAAAATCTTTAAATATTAGTTCATTATTTAAATAAGATGCTAATAAATCTCTTAGAAAATCATTTGTTTTTTTTGGTGAAATTGAACGTATGATATTTAATTATATGTTCTGCTTCTCGTACAAAAGAATAGACATAGTAATTTCCATTGTATCTTGAACACTTGAGTATAATTTCGTAGCACTCGTATGAAGATAACTCAAAATCAAGCTATCCTTTATAGATGGTAAAACCCTAGAATTATCTAGGGTTTTAATTATTAGTGAGGGTAGTAAAAAAATTAAATAATTTTTTATTAATATGTATAATTTAAAATTTATAACACAAAATATATGTGTCAGGAGGTGAAACTATATGTCACAAAATAACTCTAGCAGAAACAAATTAGTTGTTCCTGGAGCTCAAAATGCAATTGATCAAATGAAATACGAAATTGCAAACGAATTTGGCGTTAATTTAGGTCCTGATGCAACATCTCGTGCGAATGGTTCTGTAGGTGGCGAAATCACTAAAAGATTAGTAGCTATGGGACAATCTCAAATGAGTTCATCTAATTATAATCAATCAAAATAATTATTTTAAAACCCTAGTTTAACTAGGGTTTTAAATTTCAAATAAATTAGATTTTTTTAAGGATAAATCATAAAAATAACAATAAAATTTGGAAGTGCTTTCAAAAAATGTTGAGTTTAGTTGATATTTTAGGTACAATTAATATATGACAGAAATAAGGAGGAATTATAAATGGTAAAAGTAATGGCTATAAATGCAGGAAGTTCTTCTTTGAAATTCCAGTTAATCAATATGCCAAGCGAAGAAGTTATAACTTCTGGACTAGTAGAAAGAATTGGTTTAGAGCAAGGTAACTTTGAAATGAAATATAATGGTGAGAAGTTTACTAAACAATGTCCAATTGTAGATCATAGTGTAGCAGTACAACTATTATTAGATGCTTTAATTGATCAAAAAGTAGTAAGCAGTTTAAGTGAGATTGAAGCTTGTGGACATAGAATTGTTCATGGTGGAGAATATTTTAATGATTCAGTTAAAGCAGATGAGGAAGTTGTTGCTAGAGTTGAAGAGTTAGCTGAATTAGCACCACTTCATAACCCTGCTCATATTGTTGGTTATAATGCTTTTAAAGAAGCGTTACCAGGTGTTGAACATGTATTTGTTTTTGATACTGCTTTCCATCAAACATTAGATCGTGAAAGATATCTATATCCATTGCCATTAGAATATTATACAGATTTAAAAGTACGTAAATATGGTGCACATGGAACAAGTCATAAATATGTATCACAAGTCGCATTAGAAATGTTAGGAAATCCAAAACATTCTAGAATTGTTGTTTGTCATTTAGGAAATGGGGCAAGTATTTCAGCGGTTCAAGATGGTGTATGTATTGATACTTCAATGGGCTTTACACCACTAGCAGGAGTAATGATGGGAACACGTTGTGGTGATGTGGATCCTTCAATTATGCCTTATTTATGTAAAAAACTAGATAAGACACCAGATGAAATATTAGATATTTACAATAAAAAGTCTGGAATGTTAGGGATTTCTGGAATTTCTTCAGATTCACGTGATATTGAAAATGCCTTATTTAAAACTGGAGATGAGCGAGCTTTATTGACTGGGCTATTATATGCACGAATCGTATCTAAGTTTATTGGTAGTTATTTTGTTGAAATGGGTGGTATTGATGCTATCGCATTTACTGCTGGAGTTGGTGAAAATGCATCTTATTTACGTCGTTTAATTATTGATAATGTTTCTCGAGCATTAGGGGTTTTCTTAAATGAAGAAGCTAATGAGACAAGAAGCAAAGAAAACAGATTGATTTCGCACCAATATTCAAAAGTTGATGTTTATGTAATTCCAACTAATGAAGAAGTAATGATTGCTCGTGATACTGTCAGAGTATTGGGATTATAAAGAGTTAAGAAGTTATTGAATATTTATTTCAATAGCTTTTTCTTTATGTCATTTTTGTTTATATTTATAATAAAATATGTTATAGTTGATTGTATTATAAGGAGTGAGAAAATGGATCAAAATATTATTGCAAAAATTGAAGCATATGACTACATTGCAGTTTACCGTCATATTAATCCGGATTTTGATGCTTTTGGTAGTCAATTTGGGATGTATGATATCATAAAAACAACATACCCTAATAAAAAAGTTTATCTTTGTGGTGATTTTAGCTCAGAATTAGTAGGAAAATATACAATAGATTTTAATGATGATACAGTTGATTATAACAATGAAGTATTAGGAATTGTATTAGATACTGCTAATAGGGAAAGAATTGATGATGACAGTTATACAAAATGTAAAGAAATTATTAAAATTGACCATCATATTGTTATAGATAGTTATGGAGATTTAAATTATGAAGATAGTACAGCTAGTTCTGCAAGTCAATTAGTTACTCAGTTTTTTAAAGATAATTCTACTTTAAAGATAACTAAAGATGGTGCTGCTGCTTTATATTTAGGTATTATTGGTGATACTTCCAGATTTTTGTTTAAAAGTACAGATGTTAGAACATTTGATGCTGCAAGTACTTTATTAAAGACAGGAATTGATATAGTTGACATATATAATCGTATCTATCTAAGAAAAGCTAAGGATTTAGAAGTTAATAAGTTTATTTTAAATAATTATAAATTTGATGGTGGTGTAGCTTATTATGTTTTAAGAGATGAAGATTTAAAAAATCTAAAAATAAGCAGAGAACGAGGATCAGATTTTGTTAATATTCTTTCAGGTATTGAAGAATATAAAATTTGGGTAGCAGTAACAGAAAATGTAGTAGATAATAATTGGCGTATCAGTATTCGATCACGTGATATAACAATTAATGGGATTGCACAAAAATATAATGGTGGCGGACATGCTCTAGCAAGTGGTGCAAAATTGGATGATTTTGAAATGTTGCCAAAATTAATTGAAGATTTAAAGGAGCTAATAAATGAATAAAATTAATGAAATATTTGCAAATTTTGTTGAAGGATTTACCTTTCGTAAATATCAAAACAATGTGGTTAATAAATCAGAAAAAGGGGCTTTTGTTAAAGCTTTTATACTTACTTTAGTTATAGCTTTAATTAGTGAATATGCATTATTGATACCATTAAATATTAAGGCTCCACAATTTATTATTTATGTTTGTTTTTTATTAATTATTTTTGATTTTCTATATTTTAGTTTTAATCGTGGATTTAATAAGATCATGAAATATAGTCTGATTATTATTGGATTGTTAGTTATTTATGTGGCAGGAGGAACATTTGCCAGCTCAACGATATTTAATGCTAAAAGTTATCAAAAACAGTTAACATTAGATAAAAAAGCAGATTTCTTTGAAGATAATAAGACTATCTCTTATCAGTCAATTCCAGTTGTTGATCGTGACAGTGCAATTAAACTAGGAGATCGTAAAATGGGTGAAATGGTTGATTATGTTTCTCAATTTGAAGTTGATGAATCATATGAACAAATCAATTATAATGATAACCCATATCGTGTAACACCACTTGAATATAGTGATTTGATTAAATGGTTTACTAATCGTGGAGATGGATTACCTGCTTATATTCGGGTGAATATGGTAACCCAGGAATCAGAAGTTGTTAAATTAAAAGAAGGAATGAAGTATTCTAAATCGGAGCATTTTGGAAGAAAAATTGAACGGCATTTACGCGCGAATTATCCAACTTTGATGTTTGATACCCTTGCCTTTGAAGTTGATGAAAAAGGGACACCATATTGGATTGCTCCTGTTTATGATTATAAGATTGGTATTTTTGGTGGTAAAGATATAACTGGTGCTGTGCTGGTTAATGCAATTAATGGTGATCATCAGTATTATGATATTAAAAAAGTTCCACAATGGGTTGATCGGGCATATCCAGCAGAATTAGTTTTAAGTCAGTTGGAAAATTATGGGAAATTTACAAATGGATATATTAATACTTTACTTTCACAAAAAGGTGTATTACGTCCAACTGATGGTTATAACTATGTTGCTATTAATGATGATGTATATTTATACACTGGTTTAACATCAGTTTCTAAAGATGCTTCTAATGTTGGTTTTGCAATGATCAATTTACGAACTAAGGAAGGGAAATATTATAATATTTCTGGGGCAGAAGAGTATTCAGCAATGTCTTCTGCTGAAGGACAAGTTCAAAATCTTAAATATAGGGCAACTTTCCCGATTTTAATTAATGCAGGTGGACAACCTACTTATTTCTTATCTTTAAAAGATGATGCTAATCTTGTAAAAAAATATGCTTTTGTTAGTGTCGAGAATTATCAAATTGTTGCTACAGGTGATAGTGTAGCTCAAGCTGAACAGGCATATTATGCTTTGCTTGAATCAAATGGTAAAAAGATGGATGCTGGTGATTTTAAGACAAATAAATTGACAGGTGCAATAACTGCGATTAATGAAGCTGTAATTGATGGGAATAGTACTTATTATTTTAAAATCGAAGGTAATGAAACTGTATTTATTGGTGATATTAGTTTAAGTAATCGTTTCCCATTGGCTAAAGTGGGGGATAATGTAACAATTGAGTTTGTTAATAGTAAAGATGACAGTGAGGTAATTACTTCAATTAAATTTAACTAGCAGAAAACTGTAGTTTTCTGCTTTTTTACTTGGGGTTTGACTATATTTACAAAATAAATTATGTTATAATCTTACAATGAATTGAGGTGTTTATATGAAACCAAAGGTATTGGTAGTTGATGATGAAAAGGATATTAGAGAATTGATTGGGTTTTATTTAAATAAAGAGGGTTTTGAAATGTTAGAAGCTAGTAATGGTGAAGAAGCATTAGAAATCTTTGAAAACGAATATGTTGATTTAGGAATCATTGATGTTATGATGCCAGTAATGGATGGATTTGAGCTAGTTGAAAATTTAAAGGAGTTCAAAGATGTTCCAGTAATCATGCTGACAGCTAAAGGTGAAAGTAAAGATAAACTCCGTGGTTTTTCAGTAGGGGCAGATGATTATGTAGTAAAGCCGTTTGATCCTACTGAGTTAATGGCTCGTGTAAGAGCAGTGTTAAAAAGATATAGTGTAAATACATCAAACATCATCAAATTAAATGAAGTTGAATTTGATGGTGAAAAATATGAAATTCGCTATAAGGATGAAATGATTCATCTGCCATTAAAACAATTTGAGCTAGTATTTGAGTTAGCTAAACATCCTGAACAAATTTTTAGTCGTGAGCAGTTAATTGAAAAAATATGGGGAATGGATTATGATGGTTTTGATCGTACTGTTGATGTACATATAAAAAGAATTCGTGAAAATTTAGGTCATTTACCAGGATTTAAAGTTGTTACGGTAAGAGGGCTTGGATATAAGGTAGAAGTTGAATGATGAAATCTATTTATGGTAAATTAATTTGTGGTTTTTTAATTACCATAGTTTTTAGTTTTTCAGTTGCAGGATATGTAGCTTTAAGAAGCAATTATGATCAGATTGCAGATATGGCACAAAATGAATTGAGTGCGACAAGTGAATATGTTGTGGGAATTTTAAATAGTTTAGAAGATACTAATATTAATGATATCATGGATCAGTATGCAATTAGCTCAGAAATTAATATTACGCTATATTCACCAAATTATGGATATTATACATATGGTGGTAATAAATATGCACCATCTAAAGAGATGATGAAAAGATATTATTATGATGATAGTAAAAATGGCTGTTATGCTGAACAGAAAAGTATTCAGTCATATGGTAGTAAGACAAATATAAGAGATATGGATGTATATGTTTATGTTCAAAAAGATACTAGTTATGAAAAAAGTATTTTTGCCAATTCAGCTGTGTTAATTCTAGGATGTGTATTTTTATCAGGAAATTTAGTATTTATTGCGATTGCTGATATTATTGTCAAACCAATCACCCGTTTGACAAATGCAACTAAAGAGTTATCTAAAGGAAACTATAGTGTTCGAGTGAATTATGTTGGTGATGATGAGATATCAAGATTAAATCAGGGATTTAATCAAATGGCACAGCAGCTAGCTAAACAGGAGGAAACTAGACAGAAATTTATTTCTGATATTTCGCATGAATTTCAAACGCCATTAACTGCGATACAAGGATTTGCTAATATATTAAAAGAAGAAGATTTGCCAAAAGAACAGCGTCAAAAATATGCTGATATTATTTTGTTTCATTCTAAACGTTTATCAACATTATCTAAAAATATGTTACAATTGACTCTTTTAGAGCGGGAAGAAGTTGAGTTAGAGTTTACGACTTTTTCTATTGTTGAACAGTTATTAAGGGTTATTTCGACTCAAGAAAATCAGGCGATTTTAAAGGATATTGAAATTGAATTTGAAAGACCTCGAAAAGATGCCATGGTATATGGTGATGAACAAAGATTAGAACAAGTATGGATAAATATTATTTCTAATGCAATCAAGTATACTGATAAAGGTGGATTGATTACAATAAGAGTTAAAAAGACTTCTAGAGAAGTTGAAGTTTCAATAGAAGATACTGGACATGGAATGTCAAAAGAAGTTATTTCACATATATTTGAACGATTTTATCGTGAAGATAAGGCTCGTTCAGTTGAAGGTAATGGACTAGGGTTATCAATTGTTAAGTCTATTATTGATTTACATCATGGAAATATTGATGTTATTTCACAAGTTGATGTGGGATCAACCTTTATTATAAAGTTACCAAGTGAACGAAAATCTTTTGATTTAAAAGAGAAATTATCATTAAATAGAAAGGATTAATACATGGAATTATTAAAACAAAGAATTTTGAGAGATGGTATTGTAATTATGCCTAATATACTTAGAGTTGATAGTTTTTTAAACCATCAAATCGACTGTTCGTTATATCGTGAAATTGCTAAAGAATTTAAAGAACGTTATAAAGATACCAATATTAATAAAATATTAACTATTGAAGCTTCAGGAATAGGAATTGCTTTAGCGACAGCTTTTGAATTTGGAGATATACCAGTGGTTTTTGCAAAAAAAGGTACTGCTAAAACAACTAGTACTCATTTATATACATCGAAAGTTCATTCTTTTACAAAAGGAATTGATTATGATGCAATAGTAAGTAAAAAATATTTGAATGAAAATGATAATATTTTAATCATAGATGATTTTTTGGCTAATGGTCAAGCTGTTTTAGGAATGATCGATATTGTAAATCAAGCTAAAGCAGCAGTTGCTGGGGTTGGAATTGTAGTAGAAAAAGGTTTCCAAGATGGACGAAAACTGATTGAAAATCAAGGATATCGTGTAGAATCATTAGCGATTGTTGATGATTTTAAAGATGGAACAGTAATTTTAAGATAACGAAAAGGGGATATAAATGTATTTAAAAAGAATTGAATTACATGGTTTTAAATCATTTGCCGATAAAGTTAATGTTGAGTTCCAACCTGGAATTACAGGGATTGTTGGACCTAATGGTTGTGGTAAATCGAATATCTCTGATGCTGTTAGATGGGTACTTGGAGAACAATCAGTAAAATCATTACGTGGTGCTAATATGTCTGATGTCATTTTTGCAGGAAGTGAAGATCGTCGTGCTCAAAATTTAGCTGAAGTTACTCTTGTTTTTGATAATAGTGATCGTTTTATGAAATATGATTATAATGAAGTAGAGATTACAAGAAGGCTTTATCGCCAAAATAATGAAGCTGAGTATTTAATTAATAAGCAGCAGTGTCGTTTGAAAGATATTGTGGATTTGATCATGGATACTGGTTTAGGTCGAGATTCTTTATCAATTATTTCACAAGGTAATATTTCTAGTTTTGCTGATAGTAAGCCAGAAGAACGAAGAGGAATCTTTGAAGAAGCAGCAGGAGTTTCTAAATATAAAAAACGTAAATTAGAATCAATTCGTAAATTGGAAAGAACTAAGGAAAATCTGGAACGGATTGGAGATATTGTTGCAGAGTTAGAGAAGCAGGTTGGTCCTTTAAAAAGGCAGAAAGATAAAGCTGAAAAGTATTTAGCTTTGAAAGATAAGTTAACTGCAATTGAAGTTAATGTTTTAATTAGTGAAATAAGTGAAGCTAAAAAAACACTTGATGGGCTAAGTAAGACAATGAAAGATTTAAATGAACAACAGGTATCATTAGAAACTGATATTCAGTTAAAAGAAAATAGTAATGATGAGATAAAGAAAAAAATGTTTTCATTAGATCAGCAAGTTAATGCACTGCAAACCAAACTATTAGAAGCAGTTTCCAATGTTTCTAAATTAGAAACAGCTAAAGTAGAGGTTGATCAAAAAAGAAAACATGCTTTAGAAACACTAAGTAAAGAAAATTTACAAGAAAATATTGCTAATATGAAAGCAATTTTAAGTGATATTGTTAATGAATATAATGATCGTGTAGAACGTTTAGAAAATACTGAAAAAGAGTTAAATGAGGTAATTGAAAGTCAGGGAAATAGAAATAAATGTTTAGCTAAATTGAAAGAAGAAATTGAATATTTAGCTAGCGAAATTAATAAAAATAAATCACGAAAAGAAATTTTAATTGATGCAGTTGAAAATAAATCAAATTATCATCATGGAATTAAAACAGTTTTATCACTTGCAAAAAGTAATAAAAATATTATTGGAGTTTTAGGTGATTTGATTTCTACAAAGGAAGGCTATGAATTGGCAATATCTTCAGCATTAGCTGGGGCTCTAGAGTTTATTGTTACAACTGATGATTTAACAGCACGTGAGACAATTAAATTTTTACGTGATAATAAAGCTGGTCGGGCAACTTTTCTACCAGTTAGTACAATGAGGCCGCGTGACGTTCGTGAAGAACATCTGATGGTAAGTAAGACAATGGAAGGTTATCTTGGATTGGCTAGTGATTTTGTTAGTTATGATGATAAAATCAGTAGTATTGTGCTAAATCAGTTAGGAAATATTATTGTTGCTCAAAATATTGATGCTGCTAATGAAATAAGTAAGGCAACATTTTCACGTTATAAGATCGTTTCTTTAGACGGAGATGTTGTAAATGTTGGAGGTTCTTTGACAGGGGGAAGCTTTAATCGTAGAAAATCATCTTTGGTTCAAAAAAGAGAACTTGAAGAAGTGGCTATTACTCTAGAAAATCAGGAAAAAGAATATGCAATTAAGCGTAATGAATATAATGTATTGGATAATGAAATTAAAGAAGTTTCACATGCTTTATTACAAAAACAGATGGCCTATGCAAAATTAGAGGTTGTTGTTCAAGGCAAAAGAGAGGAATTAATTAAAGCAAAATCTGAATATGAATCTTTATCAGACCAAAATATAGAATTAGAGGATTTTGCAAGTGGTAAAACTGAAAGTAAATTGATAAATCAATTGAATGAAGCAATTAAATATCGAGATAATTTAACTGAAGAAATTAAATCTAAACGAGAACTTAGAATGTCTTATGTTAATCAAAATGAAGCTTTAGATGTAGAATTAAGAGAATATCGTAAAGATTTAAAAGATATTCAAAATGAAGTTAATAGCAGTGCTATTAAAGCAACTAAATTAGAAACAATGTTAAATAATCACTTAACTCGTTTAAATGATGAATATCGAATGACTTATGAATATGCTGTAGAACAATATCAAGAAGAAATTGATGTTGAACAGGCTAAACTAGAAGTCTATGAATTGCGAACTAAAATAACAAGATTGGGAAATGTTAATGTTGATGCTATTGAAGAATATAAAACAGTTAGTGAACGGTTTGAAAATATGAATCGCCAACGAATTGATTTGATTCAAGCTCAAGATAGTATTTTAGAGGCGATTAGGGAAATGGATGAAATTATGGTTGAACGTTTCTCTAATACTTTTGAAAAAATAAATTTGGAATTTAATACAGTGTTTAGAAGTTTATTTGGCGGTGGGAAGGCTAAAATAAAATATACTGATCCAACAAACATTTTAGAGACTGGTATAGATATTGATGTTCAGCCCCCAGGTAAAGCAGTACAAAATATTACTTTGTTTTCAGGTGGAGAAAAAGCATTAATTGCTATTTCCTGCTTATTTGCAATATTAAGAGTTAGACCGATTCCAATGTGTATTTTAGATGAGGTTGAAGCAGCTCTGGATATCGCAAATGTTGAAAGATTTGCCAAATATCTAAAAGAGTTTTCAGGAACGACACAATTTATTGTAGTTACACATCGTGAAGGAACAATGGAAGAATGTGATCTGCTTTATGGAGCGACAATGCAACAAAAAGGGGTTACTAAATTAGTTAGTGTTAAATTAGAAGAGGCAATTGATTTAAGTGATCCAAGTTAGGAGGAATTTTAGATGGGATTTTTTAGTAAAGTTAAGGAGAAGTTTGTTGGTAAGTCGGCTAAACAAAATGATAAGTATGTAGCAGGGTTAGATCGTTCAAATACAACTTTTTCTGATCGAATCAATGAATTAGCTGCTAGATTTAGAGAAATCAATGATGAGTATTTTGAAGAATTAGAAAATATTTTGATCATGTCAGATGTTGGGGTTTCAATGGTAATGAAGATTGTTGATGAAATCAAAAATGAAGTACGTTTACAAAATATTACTAATCCTAAAGAAATTAATGAAATAATTGTTGATAAAATGTTTGTGATTTATGCAAATGATAGTGTCATGACAACTAAGATAAATTATGCTGATGAAGGTTTAACAGTAATTTTGATGGTTGGGGTTAATGGCGCTGGTAAAACAACTACAATTGGTAAATTAGCTAATCGTATTACCCAAGATGAGGGTAAAAAGGTTATGGTTGCTGCTGGAGATACTTTTAGGGCAGGAGCAATCGATCAATTAGCTGTTTGGGCAAATAGAGTTGGTGTTGAAATTGTTAAAGGTCATGAAGGTGGTGATCCATCTGCTGTGGTTTTTGATGCTTTAAAACAAGCAAAGGAAAAGAATGTCGATGTTTTGATCTGTGATACGGCAGGTCGTTTGCAAAACAAAGTTAATTTAATGAAAGAATTGGAGAAAATGAATCGTATCATTAAACGTGAAGTTCCTGATGCACCACATGAAACTTTATTAGTTATTGATGCGACAACTGGTCAAAATGGAGTTAGTCAGGCTGTTGAATTTTCAAAAATCACTGATGTAACAGGCTTGGTTCTAACAAAAATGGATGGAACTGCAAAGGGTGGAATTGTATTATCAATTAAGGATCAATTAAATTTACCAGTTAAATTTATTGGGCTAGGTGAACAGGTTGATGATTTACAAGAATTTGATTTAGACCAATATATTTATGGTTTATGTAAGAATTTAGTAGAGGAATAACATGGAGTCTAGTTTAGAAAAGAAACAGCGAGTCAATTTACTGATAGATTGTTATGGTGATTTATTGACGGAAAAACAGCAGATGTATTTGGATTATTATTATCATGAGGATTATTCGCTTTCTGAAATTGCAGAAATATTAGATGTTAGTCGAAATGCAGTTTTTGATAATTTGAAAAAAGCTGTGCATTTATTGGAAAATTACGAAGAAAAGTTAGAATTAATGAAAAAACATCAAGAAAGACTTGACTTAATTCAAAGAATTGAAGAAGATATATCTAGTGAACATAAAGAAATAGAAGAATACTTAGATTTACTAAGGAAGATATAGGAAGGGGTAATTATGGCTTTTGATTCATTATCGGAACGTCTGCAGGGGACATTAAAGAAAGTCTCTGGTCAAGGACGTTTAACAGAAAAAAATATGGAAGAAATGCTAACTGAGATTCGTTTAGCATTATTAGAAGCAGATGTAAACTTTCAAGTTGTAAAAGAATTTATTGCTTCAACTAAGGAAAAGGCTTTAGGACAAGATGTTTTAGGGTCATTAAAACCAGGGCAAGTAGTAGTAAAGATAGTTCATGATGAATTGGTTGAATTATTAGGAACTAGTGTTGCTACAATTGACTATGATAAGAAACCTACTGTTATTATGATGGTTGGTTTACAAGGGTCAGGTAAAACTACTACTGCTGGTAAGATTGCCAATTTAATTAGTAAAAAACATGCTAAAAAACCATTATTGGTAGCAGCTGATATTTATCGTCCTGCTGCAGTTGATCAGTTAAAAACATTAGGTGAACAATTAAATGTCCCTGTTTATGAAAAAGGAACTTCACAATCAGCTGAATCAATTGTTGAAGAAGCGATGCGTTTTGCTCGTGAAAATAATAATGATGTAATTATTATCGATACCGCTGGTCGTTTACATATTGATGAACCTCTGATGAAAGAGTTATCAAATATTAAACAAATTGCACATCCACATGAAATCTTATTAGTAGTTGATGCTCTTACAGGACAGGATATTGTTAATGTTGCAAGTTCATTTAATGAACAATTAAGCATTACAGGGGCGGTTTTAACGAAATTAGATGGTGACTCTCGTGGTGGTGGAGCTTTATCTATTCGACACATTACTCATGTTCCAATTAAATTTATTGGGACTGGTGAAAAATTAGATGCTATTGATTTATTTTATCCAGATCGTATGGCGGATCGTATTCTTGGAATGGGGGATGTTGTATCTTTAGTAGAAAAAGTTCAAGATGTCTATGATGAAAAAGATACAATGAAAACTTATAAACGGATGCAGTCAGGACAATTTGGTCTTGATGATATGCTTTCACAAATGCAACAGTTAAGAAAATTAGGACCTCTTTCTGGAATATTAAAAATGATTCCTGGAATGCCTAAAATTCCTAAACTTAATGATGAGGATTCGGATCGTAAGTTAAAAGAAACTGAATCAATTATTTTTTCGATGACAAAAGAAGAACGCCGAGATCCTAGCATAATTAATCTTGCTCGTAAAGAAAGAATTGCAAAGGGATGTGGGAAAGATATTGCGGCAATTAATCGTTTATTAAAACAATTTGAAGAATCTAAAAAGATGATGAAAATGTTAGGTAATTTTGATCCAGAAACAGGAATGCCAACACAAAAACCTAAAAATAATAAATCATTTGATCCAAATCGTAAAAAAGTACGTCATAAAAAGAAAAAGAAAAAATAAATTTGAGATATCAGTAAATATCTGATATCTTTTCTATTTTTAAGATAGAATATAACTAGTATATTTTTTAAATCAATAATTAAGGAATGATTATTATTGTTATTTTTATTATTGATTGTATAAGTAATAAAGACTAAATTACTTGAGAAGATTAAATATATTAGGGTGTCAAGTTTTTTTGCTTGACACCTTAGAAGCATTATGTTAAAGTATACACGTAAATTAATTAGGAGGAAATATAAATGGCAGTAAAATTAAGATTAATCAGAATGGGTGCTAAAAAAGCTCCTTTCTATAGAATTGTAGCAGCAGATTCTAGAGCTCCAAGAGATGGGCGCTTTATTGAAATGTTAGGAACTTATAATCCTTGTACTAATCCTGCACAAGTTACAATCAAAGAAGAAGAAGTATTAAAATGGTTAAACAATGGTGCACAACCATCAGATACAGTTAAAAACTTATTATCTAAACAAGGAATTATGAAAAAATTTGCTGATTCAAAATTAGGTAAATAATTATGGATTATGCTAAGATTCTTAAAGATATCGCAATTGAATTAGTTGAAGACAAAGAGCATTTAGAAGTGCGTGAAATGCCTTCTTTAGAAGAAAATGTAGTTGTTTTGTATGTATATTCGGCTCAATCTGATATTGCTAGATTAATTGGTCGTAAAGGAATGATGGCTAATTCAATTAGACAATTAATGTCAGTAGCTGGTCGCAAGACTAATAAGAAACTAGATATTAAGTTTGAATCGTATGAATAATTATAGATGTGCATAGCACATCTATTTTTTTGGAGGAAAAATGGATAAAATTAAAATTGGTAAAATTGTGGGGACCCATGGTTTAAAAGGCGAAGTGAAAATTAGATCTAGTAGTGATTTTGGTGAGGAAAGGTTTAAAAATGGAAATTTTATAATTGTTAGCTATCAAGGAAATGAGCTTGAATTAGAAATTGTTTCATCTAGAGTTCATAAGAGTAATTATTTAGTTTCGTTTAAAGATAATCAAGATATTAATTTAGTAGAAAAATTTATCGGATCTTTTGTTTATGGTTTCAAGGATAAAGGTTTATTGGATGATGATGAATATTTTTATGATGACTTGGTTGGATTGGAAGTTAGTAGTATTAAGGGTAAAAAGATTGGGATAGTTACATCAATTTATAATAATGGACGTCATGATATCTTAAATATTGATTATAATGGTAAAAATGTTGCTATTCCTTATGTGGATGCCTTTATTAAGGATGTTGATATTGATAATAAAGTAATTATAGTAGAATTAATCAAGGGGTTAATTGATGAAGATTGATATTTTGACGTTATTTCCAGAAATGTTTACTGGTTTTTTAAATACTTCAATTATAAAAAGAACAATTGATAAAGAACTTGTAGATGTTAGATTGCATGATTTTAGAGAGTTTTCTAAAGATAAACATAAGCATGTAGATGATTATCCATATGGTGGTGGACAAGGTATGGTATTGATGTGTGAACCAATTATAGAATGTTTAAAGACACTTACCACTGATGATAGTATTGTTATATTAATGTCTCCTCAGGGTTTAACATTGAATCATGGTCTAGCAGTTGAATTATCTAATAAAAAACATCTAATTATTATATGTGGACATTATGAGGGATTTGATGAAAGAATTAGATATTATGTTGATATGGAGCTGTCGATAGGTGATTATGTATTGACTGGCGGGGAGTTAGGCAGTATGGTTGTTAGTGATGCTATAATTCGTTTACTTGAAGGTGCGATAAAAGAAGATAGTCATCAGGATGATTCTTTTAGTCATGGTTTATTGGAATATCCTCAATATACTCGACCAAAGTGCTATGATGGAAATGAGGTACCAGAAGTGTTATTAAGTGGACATCACGAAAATATTCGTAAATGGCGGAAGTATCAATCATTAAAAAAAACCTATTTAAAAAGACCTGATTTATTACAATCGTATCAATTTGATAAAGAAAGTTTAGAAATGATGAAAAAAATCAAAGAAAATGATTGATTTTTACTGTGTATTTCTTTATAATGAAAAAGTCGCAAGACTGCAGATGTTCCGCTGGTTAATCGAATGAACATTTAAGACAAATTTGTTAAAGGAGAATAAGGATGAATTTACAATTAGTAGAACAAATTACTAAAAAACAATTAAGAAATGATGTTCCTCAATTTAAAGCTGGGGATACATTAAAAGTATTTGTAAAAATTAAAGAAGGTGACAAATTCCGTGTTCAGTTATTTGAAGGGGTTTGTATTGCGAGAAAAGGTAGCGGTATTTCAGAAACATTTACAGTAAGAAAGATTTCATATCAAGTAGGTGTTGAAAGAACTTTCCCTATTCATACACCAATTATTGACCATATTGAAGTAGTTAAAGTTGGTAAAGTGCGTCGTGCTAAACTTCACTATTTACGTGGTTTATCTGGTAAAGCTGCTAGAATTAAAGAAATTAGAAAATAAGAAACGGATTCCCGTTTCTTTTTTATTAAAAATGTATTGGTATGATTTATAAAATTTTATTTAGTAAATGATTATTTATTATATTTTAGATTAAAATTGTTGTTTGGATTATAATCGTAAAAAATTGATGTTTTTATAATCTTAATATAATGAATATAAGAATAAAATTGTTTACAAACATTAAAAAAGCAGATATTATTTTAGTAGTAGAAAAATTATTTTATTAAGTTAATCTAGGCGATATATCTTTTTCTATTTTGATAATAATTTTGTAGGAGGCTTTCTAATGGCAAAGAATAAGGGACTAATCAAGTTTTCTCTTGAAATGATAGTGGTTGTAGTTATTGCTGCTATAGTTTTTACTAAAATTGTAATTCCTATACGTATTGATGGGGAAAGTATGTATCCTACTTTACACGATAAAGATACTGCTATTATAAATGCCTTATATCTAAGTAAAAGTGATATAAAACGATTTGATATTATTGTTTTAAGATGTGATAAATTAGATAAAGATATTGTAAAACGGGTAATTGGGTTACCAGGAGATACTATTATTTTTAAGGATGATAGATTATATATTAATGGTACATATTATTCAGAAGATTATTTAGATAAAAAATATATTGAAGAAGCAAAGGTAAAATATAGTGTTGAATTATTTACTAATGATTTTGAAATTGCTTTAAAAGATGATGAGATTTTTGTACTTGGCGATAATAGACTTCGTTCTGCTGATTCAAGGACTCTTGGAACATTTAAATATAGTGATATTATTGGCAAAAAAGGGATTATAATATATCCATTTAGTAATATGGAATTTATTAGTTAGGGAGGTAGAGTATGTCAAAACAAATTCAATGGTTTCCTGGACATATGGCCAAAGCACGAAGAGAAATTAGTGAAAAGATAAAATTAATTGATATTGTTATTGAATTGGTGGATGCAAGGGCTCCACTTTCTTCTAAAAATCCAATGTTTGATCAGATTTGTAATAATAAACCAAGATTAATTGTAATGACCAAAAAGGATTTGGCTGATGAAAGAGTTACAAATAAATGGATTGAGTACTTTAAAAAGAAAAATATAGATGCAATATGTGTTAATTTAAAGAATTTTAATGAGTATCAGTTAGTTATTAATATCAGTAAAGAAATTTTAAAAGAAAAGATGGAACGCGAAGCAAAACGGGGGTTAAAACCACGAGCGATGCGGGCAATGGTATTAGGAATTCCAAATGTTGGAAAATCTACTTTTATTAATCGTTTAGCCAAGCGTAAAGCAACAGTTACAGGTAATCGTCCAGGAGTGACTAAAGCACAACAGATTATTTGCGTTGATAAGGATTTTGAATTATTTGATACGCCAGGAGTGTTATGGCCACGGTTTGAAGATATCAATATAGCTCGTAATATTGCTTTAATTGGTTCTATTAAACAAGATATTTTACCATTAGATGAGTTATTTATATATGCGGTTAAATATTTAGAGGCTGTATATCCTAAAAGAGTAATGGATCGTTATGATATTGAAATCAATTTTAATGATGACTGGGTAGAAAAAGCTTATGATGATATTGCTAAAAATCGAAAAATTAAACCAGTTCGTGGGTATACTGATTATGATCGTGTAATGGAAGTTTTTTTTAATGATATATTTGATGGCAGTATGGGGAAGATTACGTGGGAGAGACCAGATGATACGTTATGAATATGAAACTAAATATTATCAAGAAGGTTATGATTATATAATTGGTTTAGATGAAGCAGGCCGAGGACCAATGGCTGGTGAGTTAGTTGTGGCAGGAGTTATTTTTCCTAAAGGTTTTTATGATGAAAGAATCAATGATTCTAAACAGCTTTCAAAGAAAAAACGTGAAGAATTATATGCTTTAGTGATTGATAATGCTTTAGCTTATGATATAGAAATTATAAGTGTTGAAGATGTTGATAAGTTAAATGTATATCAAGCAAGTAAACAGGGAATGGAAAAATGTTTAGAGAACTTAAAACGTGATAATATGTTTGCATTAAGTGATGCTATGCCCTTAAATTATATAAATCATGAAGCAATTATTAAAGGTGATGCGAAGAGTATTTCAATTGGTGCGGCCAGTATTCTAGCTAAAGTAACACGAGATAGATTAATGGAGGAATATGCAAGAGTATATCCAGAATATGGTTTTGATAAGCATAAGGGTTATGTTACCAAAATGCATAAAGAAGCGATTGAAAAGTATGGAATTTGTTCAATTCATCGTAAATCTTTTGCACCTGTTCAAAGAATTCTAAATAAACAAATGTCATTTAATTTGTGAAAATGATATTTGTTTATTTTTTTGTAGTAATGATATATTTGTTGGGGTAAAAGATAATGAGGTGATAAATAGTGGAGGAAATTCTATTATATTTTTCGTTAAAATATCAAGGAGACTTTGATAAAATATATCAAGCTTTAAAGTGTAAAGAAAAAGTAGATGTTTTATTGAAAGAAAGGTTATTAAAAAGTTTAAAATCACAATATACAACCATAATATCAAAAGACTATCCAAGTGCATTAAAAGAAATTAGTTGCCCACCATTTGTTTTATTCTATTATGGTGATTTAACGTTGACTGCTACTAAGTGTATTGGAGTTATTGGAATGCGTCATCCTAGTGATTATGGAACTGAAGTAACAAAGGCAATGGTTGCTAGTTTGGCTAAAGAAAATTACACAATTGTAAGTGGTTTGGCTTTGGGAATTGATGTGATTGCACATAAAAGCGCAATGAATAATTTAGGTAAAACAATTGCAGTTTTAGGTAGTGGTATTGATTATTGTTATCCACTGAAAAATAAGTCAGTATATCAGGCAATGAAAAATAATCAGTTGATTATTAGTGAATATCCTGGTAATTTAGTACCAAAGAAATTTAATTTTCCCCGAAGGAATCGCATAATTTCAGGGTTGAGTGAATCTATATTAGTAACTGAGGCAAATAAGCGAAGTGGGACAATGATTACAGTTGGCCATGCTTTAGAGCAAGGAAAAGATATTTATTGTATTCCAGGTAGAGTAGGTGATGCTTTGGGGTGTAATCATTTGATTCAACAAGGTGCAAAATTGGTTATGGATATTAATGATATTATTGATGATTAAACACTTTTTTTAAATTTGTATTGACAAAAGAATAAAAAACACTAATAATTGTGTTATTCGTGTGGAGGAAATGAAATGAGCAAAAAAATAGTTATTGTCGAATCGCCATCAAAATCCAAAACAATTGAAAAATATTTGGGAAGTGATTATATTGTTACTTCATCAAAAGGTCATGTTAGGGATTTGGCTACTTCTGGAAAAGAGGGATTAGGTGTAGATGTTGAAAACAAATTTATACCTAAATATGTAATAAATAAAGATAAGCGTGATGTTGTTAAAGAATTAAAACAATTAGTAAAAGAGTCAGATGATATATATTTGGCAACTGACCCTGATCGTGAAGGAGAAGCGATATCATGGCATTTAGCACAGGTGCTGAATGTTGATATGGATAAAGAAAATCGAGTTGTTTTTAATGAGGTAACTAAAGATGCAGTAGTTGATGCTTTAAGTCATCCTCGTAAAATTGATCAAAATCTAGTTAAATCACAGGAAACAAGAAGAGTTCTTGATCGAATCATTGGATTTAAATTATCAAAATTATTACAAAAAAAGATTAAATCTAAAAGTGCTGGACGTGTTCAGTCTGTTGCTTTGCGTTTGATTGTTGAAAAAGAACGTGAGATTGAAGCTTTTGTTCCTCAAGAATATTGGAAGATCAAAGCTGAGTTTGAAAAAGATGAAATTGAATTTACTGGTGAGCTTGCTAAATATAATAATAAGAAATTAGAAATTAAAAATGGTGAAGAAGCAAGTGCGATTTATGAATCTTTAAATAAAGAATTTGAAATTACAAATGTAAAAAAGACTACCAAAAAAAGAGAATCTAAACCTCCTTTTATTACATCTACTTTACAACAGGAAGCTTCATCTAAACTTGGTTATAAAGCAAGAAGAACAATGTCAATTGCTCAAAAACTTTATGAGGGGATAACATTAGAAGATGAAACTGTTGGTTTAATTACGTATATGCGTACTGATTCAACACGATTATCTGATTCATTTGTAAGTAGTGCTCAAGAATATATTAATGAAAAATATGGTAAAGATTACATTGGAAAAGTTAAAGTTAGTAAAAAAACTGAAAATGTTCAAGATGCTCATGAAGGGATTCGTCCTACCAGTGCACTTAGAACACCAGAAAGTGTAAAAGAGTTTTTAAAGCCAGAAGAGTATAAATTATATGCTTTGATCTATTCTCGAGCTATGGCTTCGCTAATGGCACCTGCTAAATTTGATGCAACTTCAGTTTCAATGATGAATAATGGTTATGAATTCAAGGCTAGTGGTTCGGTAATTAAATTTGATGGTTATCTAAGAGTTTATGGTGCTTACGAAAAACAAAATAATGAATTATTACCAATTCTTACAGAAAAAGAGATTTTAGAAAGTAAAAAGATTGAAAAGAGTCAGCATTTTACTAAACCACCTGCTCGTTATAGTGAAGCTAAATTAATAAAGGAAATGGAAGAATTAGGAATTGGACGTCCAAGTACGTATGCAATGATTATTGATACGATTCAAACTAGAGGATATGTTGAATTGATTGAAAAAACTTTCAAACCAACTGAATCTGGTATTTTAACAAGTGATCGTTTAACTCAATATTTCAATGATATTATCAATGTTGAATATACTGCTAAAATGGAACATGAATTAGATGATATCGCTGAAGGTGAAGATGATTATGTTAGTGCTTTACAAAGTTTTATGGATATCTTCCAGCCATTGTTAGATAATGCATATGATAAGATGGAAGTAATTGCTCCAAAGAAAACAGGTGAAAAGTGTCCTGAATGTGGTCATGATCTAGTTGAACGTAAAGGTCGTTATGGAACTTTTGTGGCTTGTGAAAACTATCCAGAATGCAAGTATGTAAAAAAAGATCCTGTAGAAATTGAGTATACTGGTGAAGATTGTCCTAAGTGTGGCAGTAAGATGGTTTTTAAGAATGGTCGTTTTGGTCGTTTTGAAGCATGTTCAAATTATCCAGAATGTAAATATATTAAAAATTCAAAGAAAAAAGAACCTGTTATGACTGATGAAACATGTCCAAATTGTGGGTCGCCAGTTGTAATTAAACAGGGACGCTGGGGTGAATTCAAAGCTTGCTCGAATTATCCAAAATGTAAAACAATTATCAAGTAGGACGTAAAGTTCTACTTTTGTTTTCAAATTAGAAATGATAAACTATAGAAGGTGATATAAAATGGAGAAAATAGTAAATATAATTGGGGCAGGATTAGCTGGTGTAGAAGCTTGTCATCAATTAGTGAAAAGAGGATATAAGGTGCGTTTATATGAAATGCGTCCTAAAAAAATGACACCAGCACATCATAGTGAAAATTTTGCCGAATTAGTTTGTTCAAATTCTTTGCGAGCTGATGGAACTGGTAATGCTGTAGGGGTTTTAAAAGCAGAAATGGAAATGATGGATAGTATCATTATTAAATTTGCAAGAATACATCAAGTTCCAGCTGGGGGAGCTTTGGCAGTGGATCGTGATAATTTTTCAAAGGCGATAACAGATTATATTGTTAATCATCCTTTGGTAGAAGTAATTCATGAAGAGGTAACAGAATTTCCAAAGGGAAAGACAATTATTGCTTCTGGTCCCTTAACTAGTGATAGTTTATCTAATGCAATTAAAGATAAATTAGGTGAAGATTATTTTTATTTTTTTGATGCTGCAGCACCAATCGTTACTAAGGAAAGTATTAACTTTGATATTGCTTATTATAAATCACGTTATGATAAGGGGGATAATGAGTATATAAATTGTCCAATGAATGAAGAAAAGTTTGAATCTTTTTATGATGCATTGATTAATGCAAAAGTGGTAAAACCAAAAGATTTTGAAGAAAAATTTTTTGAAGGCTGTATGCCTTTTGAAGAGATGGCTAGACGAGGAAAACAGACTTTATTATTTGGGCCCATGAAACCTGTTGGATTAACTGCTCCTGATGGAACTCGACCATATGCTGTAGTACAATTACGACAAGATAATGTGCAAGCAAGTTTATACAATATTGTTGGTTTTCAGACACATCTTACCTGGCCTGAACAAAAAAGAATAATACAAATGATTCCAGGACTTGAAAATGCTAATTTTGTTCGTTATGGAGTAATGCACAGAAATAGTTTTATTTGTTCACCTAAGCATTTATTGAATACATATCAGCTAAAGACTTATCCAGATATATTTATGGCAGGTCAAATTACAGGTGTTGAAGGATATGTAGAATCTGCTCAAAGTGGAATGGTAGCAGGAATAAATATGGCAAGAATGCTAGAAGGTAAAGAAATGTTAGTTTTTCCTAATGAAACAGTTATGGGCTCTCTAGCTAATTATGTTATTAATGCTTCAAAAGAGAATTTTCAGCCAATGAAAGCAAATTTTGGAATATTACCAGATTTTTCGATTCGTATAAAAAAGAAAGAACGAAAAGCAGCTTATGCCACTCGAGCATTGGATACAATGAAAAAATTTGTGAATGAAAATGAACTTGGATAAACTAGCAGGTCAATATCTTGAGTACCTTCAATATCAACGACATTATTCGATTAAAACAATTGAATCATATAATCGTCAAATCAAGCATTTTATTTATTTTTTAAATCAAGAAGCAATTACTGATTATAATGACGTTAATTATTTGATGCTACGTGGTTATTTAACAAAATTGTATGAAGAAAATTTAGCTAAAACATCAATCAATCATAAGTTAAGTGCTTTACGTAGTTTTTTTAACTATTTATTGAAAGAGGAATTAATTTTAGATAATCCATTTTTATTAGTTGAGTCTCAAAAAACTACTCAGCGTAATCCAGATTTTCTTTTTTTAGAAGAGATGCTTGATTTATTGGAGAGTATTGAAACAAAAGATGATTTAGGGGTTCGTAATAAAGCAATGTTGGAATTGATGTATGCTTCAGGTTTACGATGTTCAGAAGTTGTTAATTTACAAATATTCGATATTGATCTTGGTCAAATGATTTTATTGATTCATGGAAAAGGAAATAAAGATCGTTATGTTCCATTTCATGAATATGCCCGTGATTGGCTGATAAATTATATTGAAGAGGCTAGAACAAGTTTAATGATTAAAAATGAAGGTCATAACTTTGTTTTTGTTAATAAATTTGGTAATCCTCTAACAAATCGTGGGGTTGAAGATATAGTTGATCGAGTAACACGACATTACGATCCAACTAAAAAAATTCATCCACATACTATTCGTCATTCTTTTGCAACACATTTATTAAATGCTGGAGCTGATATTAGAACTGTGCAAGAACTCTTAGGGCATGAAAATTTAGCTACAACACAAATATATACTCATATTACAAAAGATCATTTAAAAGAAGTATATTTGTGTGCACATCCACGAAGTAGAGAAAATAAAGAAAATTAAAAAAATATGCTTGTATGGCTAGGTTTTTTATGATAAAATATGTCAGGTATGAAAATACACACATTATGAATTCACTTATCTAGTGCCTGATTAGGTGATAAGTGTTCGAAATAATGGAGGAAAAACAAAAAGGAGGAAGTTACAATGTCAGTAATTTCAATGAAAAAATTATTAGAAGTAGGTGTTCATTTTGGACATCAAACAAAAAGATGGAATCCTAAAATGGCTCCATACATCTTTACAGCAAGAAATGGAATTTATATTATTGATTTACAAAAATCATCTAAAAAAATTGATGAAGCTTATAAAGCAATGAATGAAATCGCTGCTAAAGGTGGAAAAGTATTATTTGTTGGTACTAAAAAACAAGCTCAAGAAGCTGTAAAAGAAGAAGCTATCCGTTCAGAAAGTTTTTATGTTAATTCTCGCTGGTTAGGGGGAACTTTAACAAACTTTAAGACAATTCAAAAAAGAATTAGAAGATTAATTGAATTAGAAAAAATGGAAGCTGATGGTACTTTTGAATTATTACCAAAAAAAGAAGTTATATTGCTTAAAAAAGAAGCTGCTAAGTTAGAAAAGAACTTAGGTGGTATCAAAGAAATGAGAAGATTACCTAATGCTTTATTTGTTGTTGATCCAAAAGCTGAACATAATGCAGTTGCTGAAGCAAGAATTTTAGGAATCCCAGTATTTGGTATTGTTGATACTAACTGTGATCCTGATGAAGTTGATTATGTTATCCCAGCTAATGATGATGCTATTAGAGCAGTTAAATTAATTGTTGCTGCAATGGCTGATGCAATTTGTGAAGCAAAAAATGAACCTTTAACTGTAGCGTACATTAAAGATGAAGATGATAAAGAAGTATCTATGAATGATGCAATCACTTCAGTTGAAAACAATCAAAGAAGAGCTCCTAGAAATAAAGGTGGAAGACCTAATTCTAGAAGAAATAATGCTCCAAGACCAAATAAAGATAACGCAGCTGGAACTGAAAAATAATTCTGTAGAATAAGGGAAAGCATAGCTTTTCCTTTTTAAATAAAAATATATAATAAAGGAGATAATAAAATGGCAATTAGTGCAAAATTAGTAAAAGAATTACGTGAAAAAACTGGTGCTGGAATGATGGACTGTAAAAAAGCTTTAGAAGCTTGTGAAGGTGATATTGAAAAATCATTTGACTGGTTAAGAGAAAAAGGTATTGCTAAGGCTGCTAAAAAAGCTGATCGTATTGCAGCAGAAGGTTTATCAGCTTTTGTAGTAGATGGAAATACTGCAGCAATCGTTGAAGTTAACTCTGAAACAGATTTCGTAGCTAAAAACGCAGAATTCCAAGGGTTAGTTAAGTTGATTTGTGAAACTGTTGCAGCTAACAAACCAGCTGATTTAACTGCAGCATTAAATGTTGAATTGGATGGTAAAAATTTAGAAACAGTTATTGCTGAAGCTAGTGGAAAAATTGGTGAAAAATTAAGTTTTAGAAGATTTGAAGTATTAACTAAAGAAGATGATGAAGTATTTGGTGCTTATTCTCATATGGGTGGAAAAATGACAGCGATCGTTAAAGTTGCTAACTCTACTGCAGAAAAAGCTCGTGATGTTGCTATGCATGTGGCTGCTTCAAATCCTCAATATATTGATAGAACTGCTATTCCTCAAGAAGTATTAGATCATGAATTAGCAGTATTAAAAGCTCAAGCAATGGAAGAAAATGCTCAAGCTGCTAAACCTAAACCAGAAAATATTGTTGAAAAAATGGTTGAGGGTAGATTAAACAAAAATTTAAAAGAAATGTGTTTAGTTGATCAAGAATTTATTAAAAATCCTGACGAAACTGTAGCTAAATTCTTAGGTGAAGGTAAAGTTTTAAGTATGGTAAGATTCCAAGTTGGTGAAGGAATGGAAAAAAGAGAAGAAAACTTTGCTGAAGAAGTAGCTGCTCAAATGGGAAAATAATTTTAGTTTTGTAAATCTTAAATAAAAACCTTGAAAATTTAGTGTTTTCAAGGTTTTTCCTTTGTATTCTGGGCATGACATATGTTTTGATTGATTCGGCGAAATTATCCATTCTTGTTTTTGTAATTATTACCATAAAACAGATGTGGAATTTTAGTAGGAGTTTGGTATTGGAATGACTTACAGAATAAAAAAACATATACTGAGGGATTTTGGATTCTATTTTTACACAATTGTAATATATCAAGTGAAAAACAAAAGATTCAAGCCTTCTCTTGAAACTGAGAAAGAGTAATGACATTGATGAAATTCAAGTAATTACAAAACGATTCATGTCAAGCAAATTTGAAAATGTCCCAAATTTATTCCAATTTCCTTATTGACAATGAGCCTCGATTCCTAAGAACCTAATAAATCATCAAAAAGGTAAAAAACAAGGAACAATATATCCTTTTTTGATGAAATAGTATAACTTAGAAATACTCATTATCAATAAGTCTTCTCAGCATAAATGGGAGAAAGTCATTTTTGATAAGTTGAGACAAATTCATTTTCGAATCACAGTGTACTTTTTTACCTGCCTATTGTACCTTGACTAAAGGAAGAAAATATGATAAATTTTTTAGAGAAAAAGTAATCATTATTGTTGATGATAAATGCAAAATTATGCATAAATCTTTTTAAAGAAATTATAAAAAAGGAGATTAATATGAAGTATAAGCGGGTATTATTGAAATTAAGTGGTGAGGCTTTAGCTGGTGAAGAAAAGACAGGAATAAGTGCTTTAACTGTAGCTGATATTGCACGTCAAATTAAAGATGCCAAGAACTTGGGTGTTGAAATTGCAATTGTATGTGGCGGAGGAAACTTATGGCGTGGTAAAACTGGTGCTGATATGGGAATGGATCGTTCTAGTGCTGATTACATGGGAATGTTGGCAACAGTAATGAATGGTTTAGCAGTACAAAATGCTTTAGAGGCTATAAATGTTCCTACTAGGGTTCTTTCTGCAATTGAAATGCGCCAGGTAGCAGAACCTTATATTAGAAGAAGAGCTATCCGTCATTTAGAAAAAGGAAGAATCGTAATATTTGGAGCTGGTACAGGGAGTCCTTTTTTTACAACCGATACAACTGCAGCTTTAAGAGCAGCAGAAATTAACGCTGATGTGATTTTAATGGCAAAAAATGGAGTTGATGGTGTATATTCTGCTGATCCTAAAGTGGATTCTAGTGCTATACGTTTTGAAGAAATTTCATATTTTGATGTCTTACAAAAAGATTTGAAAATTATGGATCAAACAGCTATTACTTTATGTAAAGATAATAATATTGATTTATGTGTATTTAATATGTCTGAAGATGGAAATATTGCTAAAGCATGTAATGGCGATAAAATTGGAACAACTATTACAGGAGGAAAATAAAATGATAGATATGATTTTAGAAGATACAACTGAAAGAATGAATAAAACTATTGAGTCTTTCCAACGTGATTTAACTACTGTTAGAACAGGTCGTGCTAATCCAGCAATGCTTGATCGAGTTATGGTTAGTTATTATGGGTCACTAACTCCAGTTAATCAAATAGCAGGTATTTCAGTAGTTGAAGGTCGTCAATTGGTTATTAAGCCATATGATAAATCTAGCATTAAGGATATTGAACATGGTATTTATGAAGCTGAATTAGGATTGACTCCTCAAAATGATGGTGAAATTATTAGAATCATGGTACCAGCTTTGACAGAAGAACGTCGTAAAGAGTTTGCTAAACAAGTTTGGAAATTTGCTGAAAATGCTAAGGTATCAATTCGTAATATTCGTCGTGATGGTAATGATGAAATAAAAAAAATTGATGGAAGTGAAGATGAGATAAAGGCTGGACAAGAAAAAATACAAAAATTAACTGATAAATTTGTTAAAGAAATTGATGAAATTGCCAAAGTTAAAGAAAAAGAGATTTTGACAGTATAATAGTGAGGATGCTAAAGTAAAATTTAGCACCTTTTTTAATTTGCTTGAAAGAGAAATTTTGAAAGCCTTTTTTTTATGAGGAATTTATGGTATAATCTCGAGTAGTTAAACAGGAGGTCAACAAATGTTTTTTAAAAAAGATAAAGTAGAAGGTAATGATTATCATAACCTTGATTTAGATAATATACCTAAACATATAGCATTTATTATGGATGGAAATGGGCGCTGGGCTAAAAAACGAAAAATGCCACGTACTTATGGTCATCATGAAGGAACCAAGACAATTCGTAATATTGCTTTAAAGTGTAATGAGTTGAAAGTTGAAGCGATGACAGTATATGCTTTTTCAACAGAAAATTTTGCTCGTCCTGAAAAAGAAGTACAATATATTTTTAAGTTACCAAAGGATTTTTTTGAGGCTTATATGAAAGAATTGATGGAAAATAACGTTAAAATTTGTACAATTGGTCATTTAGATATGGCCCCTCAAGAAACACAGGATATCATTAATACAGCAATTGAAAAGACTAAAGATAATACTGGTTTAAAATTATGTTTTGCTTTTATATATGGTGGCCGTGATGAAATTGTTCATGCTGGTAAAAATATTGCTATCAAATTAAAAGAGGGATTAATTAAAGAAGATGATATTAATGAACAATTATTTAGTAATGAATTAATGACTAAGGATCTTCCTGATGTAGATTTGATGATTAGAACAAGTGGAGAACAGCGTTTATCAAATTTCTTATTATGGCAGTTGGCCTATGCTGAATTTGTATTTACTAATGTCTTATGGCCAGATTTTAATGATGAAGAATTATATAAAGCAATTTGGCTGTATCAAAATCGTGATCGACGCTTTGGAGGTTTGAAATAATGAAACAAAGAATAATTACTGCTATTTTACTTATGGCAGTGGCCTTGCCTTGTGTTATTTTAGGGGGATATTATTTCAAAGGTTTAATAGGGGTGATCTTAGCACTTTCTGTTTATGAGATGTTGCATATTTGTACACGTCCTAAAATTAAATTATATGTTTATCCAATTGTATTTATATTTTTTAGTTATGGATTTTTATTTGACCAAAATGATTTGTTTTTGGCTTCGTATGGAGTTTTAGTTTATTTGATTACTTTGTTTGCAGCAACAATTTTTGATGAAACACTAACAATTGAAAGAACAAGTTATATTTTTACTATGGGTGTATTAGTATGTGCTGGTCTGCATTCATTGATGTCGCTTCGTGATGTGTATGGATTTCAATATTTGTTATTATTGGCATTAGCTACTTATGGCAGCGATACTGGAGCATATTTTGCTGGTGTGTTTTTAGGTAAGCATAAATTAATACCAAGACTTTCACCTAAGAAAACAATTGAGGGTTCGATTGGAGGAATTGTTTTAGGAACCGTTTTAGCAATTAGTTATGCAGGATATCTTGGACTTGTTGAAATAAATCCTGTTTTAATAATAGCTTGTTTTGTATTAACATTTACTAGTCAAATTGGTGATTTGGTTTTTAGTGCTGTAAAGCGTCATTTTGGAGTTAAAGATTATTCTAGTTTATTACCTGGTCATGGTGGTATTTTAGATCGGATAGATAGTATCTTATTTAATGCAATTGTATTTAGTTTCTTTTTAGTGATGGTGAGGTTATAAGATGAAAAAGATTACAGTATTAGGAGTAACTGGTTCAATTGGCATGCAAACTGTTGATGTTGTTAAAAATCATCCTGATAAATTTAAGATCGTTGCAATGTCAGCTGGATATAATATAGAAAAAGTTGAAGAAATTTTAAAAATAATCGATGTTAAATATATTTGTGTAGTTAATGAGGAAGATGCTGATTATTTACGAGCTAAATATCCTAATAAATATATTTATCATGGAACAGATGGTTTAGTTAAAATTGCAGTATTAAATGAAGTTGATATTGTATTGAATGCAATTGTTGGGTTTGCTGGTTTGGTACCAACAATAGAGGCAATTAAAGCTAAAAAAGATATTGCTTTGGCTAATAAGGAAACTTTAGTTGTTGCAGGGCATATAATTACTAAGCTTGTAAAAGAATATGATGTAGCTCTTTTACCAGTTGATAGTGAACATTCAGCAATTTTTCAATCATTAAATGGTGAAAATAAAAAACAGATAAAGAAAATTATTTTAACAGCTAGTGGTGGAAGTTTTCGTAATAAGACTCGTGAAGAGCTTATGGGTGTAAGTGTTGCGGAAGCTTTAAATCATCCTAATTGGTCAATGGGAGCTAAAATTACGATTGATAGTGCAACTCTTTTTAATAAAGGATTAGAGGTTATTGAAGCAAAGTGGCTTTTTGATGTTAGTTATGATCAAATAGAGGTTTTAATTCATCCTGAGAGTATTATTCATTCAATGGTTGAATTTATTGATACTTCAATTATTGGTCAATTAGGAAATCCAGATATGCGTTTACCAATTCAGTATGCTTTGACATATCCGCAACGTGATATTTTATTTGGTGGAGAGAGTTTAGATTTGGCTAAAGTTGCTACTTTAACATTTAAGAAACCAGATTTTAAACGCTTTAAAGCTTTAGCTTTAGCGTATCAAGCTGGACGAGATGGTGGTAGCAAACCTTGTGTCTTAAATGGTGCTAATGAACAGGCAAATGAATTATTTAGAAGGGGTAAAATAGAGTTTTTGCAAATCGAAGAGTTAGTTGAAAAGGCTTTGAACAGTCATCGATTTATCAAGGATCCAACTTTACAACAATTAATCGAAATTGATGCTTGGGCACGTAATTTTGTGTTAAAAGAGATAGGAGAAAATTAATGCAGACGTTAATAAATATAGTAGTTTTTATTTTAATCTTAGGAATTGTTGTTTTGGTACATGAGCTAGGGCATTTTTTAACAGCAAAATCTTTTGGTGTTTTTTGTAGTGAGTTTTCAATTGGAATGGGGCCAAAATTATTTTCTCGGAAAATTGGTGAAACTGAATATGAAATTAGAGCATTACCAATTGGAGGCTTTGTCAGTATGGCTGGTGAAGCAGATAATGATATTGAGGAGTTTAAAGATGTTCCTATTGAAAGAACTTTAAAAGGGATTAGCTGTTGGAAAAAGTGTGTTGTTTTTTTAGCAGGTGTTTTCATGAATTTTGTATTATCATTAGTTATTTTAATTGGTGTTTATTGTTTTATCAATGTTCAAACAAATACTTCAGAAATTGGTACTGTTAATCAAAATAGTCCTGCAATGATGGCTGGTTTAGAAGCTGGAGATATAATTTCTAAAGTAACATGTAATGGTCAAGAGAATATTATTGCTTCTTTTAGTGATCTTCAAGATGTGTTAAATAATTCAAATTTAAAATTAAATAATGATCAACTTACTTTAGAAGTTGAAATTGTTCGTGATGGCAAAACAATGACTAAAAATGTAAATGCCAAATATGATAAAGATAGTGATTCTTATGTTATGGGAATTAAAGCTGCCACAAGACATTTAAGCTTTTTTGAAGCAGTCAATTATGGTTTGGATCAATTTAAAACAATGTCGTTATTAATATTTACAACTTTAGGTAAATTAATTACTGATTCTGCTAATACAATTGGTCAATTATCTGGACCTGCAGGGATATATAATGTTACTTCAGAAATAACTCAGAGTGGTTCGATTAGTCAATTATTGATTTTATTATCACTATTATCTACTAATATTGGAATGTTTAATTTATTGCCAATTCCTGGATTGGATGGATGCCAAGTGCTTTTTGCTGTAGTGGAGAAGGTAATTGGTCGTGAGTTACCAACTAAATTAAAATATACTCTTCAAGTAATTGGATTGTTATTAGTATTTGGTTTAATGATTTTTGTTACTGTTAATGATATTTCTAAAATATTTGGCTAAAGGGAATTAAATTCCCTTTTCTTGTGTTATAATAGCATTTATGGATTTTAAGTTTAAATGAGGGGTGAAAGAATGGAAGATAAATTATTAATATTATTAAAGAACTTGAAAATTGATGAGCAGGTTTATAATTTAAAAGAGGGAAAAATAACCAAGGTAGTAGTAGGAAAAGATGATAACTATACATTTCATTTATCATTTAAACAACTAATTCCCTTTATTGAATATCAGTTATTGTTACAAGGTAGAGAAAATTTTCCCTATCCAATAAAATATCAAATCACTTATGAAGAAACAAGTTTTAATGTTGAAGAACTACTACCATATGTTGGATATCTTTTAGAAAAATTAAAATTAGATTATCCTGTTTGTTCTACTCTAACTGTAAATAACTTTAAAATTGGTTCAACTATAAAGATTGAGACTTGTAATGAGATACAATTAGAACAATTATCACAATTAAAAACAGTGATTGAAGCATTATTTACTAGTGTTGGTATTAATAAAACAATTGATTTTTATATTGATGAAAATAATGATGTATTTAAAGATATTAAAGAAGAAATGGAAGCTTATGAGCCTGTTGAAATTGATATATCATTATTACAAAAACCAGAAAAATCACCAGTCCAAGAAAATAATTATAAAAATAATTATCGTTCTAAAGGAACTGCTATAGATATGAAAATTGAAGAAATCACAAATCAAACAATGGAAAATAATATTGTTATTAAAGGTTATGTCTTCAAATCTGAGATGGTTAAAACAAGAGCTGGAAAACATATTCAAAGTCTTTGGGTTACTGATTATACTGATTCAATCATCGTTAAAAGATTTGAAAATAATTCAAATAATTCACTTGAAGAATTAAAAGTTATCGGTAAAGGAAATATTTGGATCAAGGTACGTGGTGAAGCACGATTCGATAGTTTTGCTCATGAAACTGTATTGATGGCTCGAGAGATAGAAGTAATTAAAAGTCCTGCACCAAGAAAAGATACTTGTGAAGCTAAAAGGGTTGAGTTACATACACATTCAAAAATGTCTGCAATGGATGGAATTGGTACTATTTCTCAATATATTAATGCTGTAGCTTCATGGGGGCATAAAGCTATTGCTGTAACTGATCATGGAAATGTTCAGTCTTTTCCAGAAGCCCAAATGGCAAGTGGAAAGGCAGGAATTAAGATGATTTATGGGGTTGAATTTAACATGGTTGATCCTGTTTTAAATATTGTATATAACCCTATTGATACATCAATCGAACATGCAACTTATGTTTCTTTTGACTTAGAAACAACAGGTCTTTCAGTAATTCATGATGGAATAACAGAGTTTGGGGCAGTTAAGATTCGTAATGGGGAAGTAATTGATAGAATGCAAAAATTTATTAATCCTGGTAAAACAATTTCCTCTAGAATCACTAATCTTACTAGTATTACTAATGATATGGTTAAAAACGAGCCAACGATTGATGCTGTTTTATCAGAAATAATAGAATTCTTTGATGACTGTATTTTAGTTGCTCATAATGCTAATTTTGATATTGGATTCTTAAATGAGAATCTAAGACGTAATAATTTACCAGAAATTACTAATCCAGTAATTGATTCTCTTGCTTTAGCTAGGGCAATCTTAAAACCAATGAAATCATATCGTTTAGGAAATGTTTGTCGTACATATCGAGTTAATTATGATGATGAAGTCGCTCATAGAGCTGATTATGATGCACAAGTACTAGGAGAAGTTTTTAATTTAATGATTCATCAAATTATGCAAACTGGCAAATATAACTTATTAGATTTATGTGAGTTGACTGGTGACGATATATATAAAATCGTCTACCCTTATCACATGACAGCGTTAGCTTTAAATAAAACAGGTTTAAAAAATATGTTTAAGTTAGTCAGTGAAGCAAACACAAAATATTTTCATGGAGAAACACGTATTCCTAAGGAGCGACTTGAATATTATCGTGAAGGCTTATTATATGGGAGCAGTTGTTATAATAGTGATGTTTTTGAAGCTGCACTAAATCTTTCTGATAAAAAGCTTGAACAAGTAATGAAATTTTATGATTATATTGAAATTCAGCCAATTGAAGATTACTACCATTTAATTGAACGTGGTAAATTACAAGATCGTGATGAATTGATCAAGTCATTACATCGAATTGTTGATTGTGCTAAGAAATTGGATAAGCTGATTGTAGCTACTGGTGATGTTCATTTTCTTGATGTAAAAGATAAAATATTTAGGGATGTTTTTATCTCAAATCCAACTATTGGAATTGGTCATAAAGCTCATCCATTATGTGATCGTCGTAATCCCAAGGCTAAAAATCCTTGTCAATATTTAAGAACTACAAATGAAATGCTGGAATGTTATCCATATTTATCTCAAGAAGAAGCTTTTGAATATGTGGTTACTAATACTAATAAAATTGCTGATATGATTGAAGAAATTAAACCTGTTCATGATAAACTTTTTACACCTAAAATCGAAGGTGCTGATGATAACTTAAAAAAATTATGTTATGAAACAGCTTATAAGACGTATGGTAAACCTTTACCATCGATTGTTGAAAAAAGATTAGAAAAAGAATTAAGTAATATTATTAAACATGGTTTTGGAGTAATTTATTATATTTCTCATTTATTAGTTAAAAAATCAAATGATGATGGTTATTTAGTTGGTTCGAGAGGATCAGTTGGTTCTTCATTTGTTGCAACAATGTCGGGGATAACTGAGGTTAATCCTTTACCACCTCATTATGTTTGTCTTAAATGTTCACATAGTGAATTTTTAGAAGAAGGGGTTATTGCTGATGGTTATGATTTGGAGGATAAAGTTTGTCCTAAATGTGGTGCAATAATGAAAGGAGAGGGTCATAATATTCCATTTGAAACCTTCTTAGGATTTAATGCTGATAAAGTTCCAGATATTGATCTTAACTTTTCTGGAGAGTATCAAGCTAATGCACATGCTTTTACAAAAGAGATTTTTGGTGAAGATCACGTGTTTAGAGCAGGAACTATTTCTACTGTAGCAGAAAAAACAGCTTATGGTTACGCTAAAGGATATGCTGAATTAATGGGAACTGATCAGAGTATTAGGAGTGCTGAGTTAGAAAGAATTGCTGCTGGTTGTGGTGGGGTAAAAAGAACAACGGGTCAACATCCAGGGGGAATTATTGTAATCCCTGGAGATATGGATGTGTTTGATTTTACACCGTATCAATATCCAGCTGATGATTTATCAGCAGCATGGAAAACTACTCATTTTGATTTCCATGCAATTCATGATAATGTGTTAAAATTTGATATTTTAGGACATGTAGATCCAACTGTTACTAGAGCATTACAGGATTTGACGGGAGTTGATCCTAAAACAATTCCTACTAATGATAAAAAAGTTATGTCGCTTTTTACAAGTAGTGAAGCATTAGGATGTAATTTGGATTTTATTGGATGTAAAAATGGTGCATTGGGATTACCAGAGTTTGGTACTACCTTTGTTCGAGGAATGTTAGATCAGACTCAACCTAAATCTTTTAGTGATTTAGTTATTATTTCGGGATTATCTCATGGTACAGATGTTTATTTAGGGAATGCTGAAAGTTTAATTAAAGCTGGTACTTGTACACTTTCTGAAGTAATTGGGTGTCGTGATGATATCATGGTTTATTTAATTGAAAAAGGTTTACCGAACAAAGATGCATTTGATATTATGGAATGTGTACGTAAGGGAAAATCACCAGCTGTTTTTCCTGAAAAAAAATATGAAGAATTAATGAAAAAACATAATGTACCACAATGGTATATTGATTCTTGTAAAAAAATTAAGTACATGTTCCCTAAAGCTCATGCTGTAGCTTATGTTCTTTCGGCGATTCGAGTTGCTTGGTGGAAGGTTTATTATCCTCGTGAATATTATGCAGTATACTTCTCAACACGTTGTGATTTCTATGAAATTGAAACTTTAATTCAAGGAAAAGATGCTATCATGGCAAGACGTGAGGAAATCACTCAGCTTAGATCAGAGAGAAGTGCATCAAATAAAGATGAAGGATTGTGGGATGTTTTTGAAATTGCTTTGGAAATGATTGAACGAGGATTTCATTTTCGTCCAGTTAGTTTAGAATATTCACAAGCAAGTAAGTTTATTTTAGACCCTAATGATGAATACGCATTAATTCCTCCTTTTAGTGCAATTGATGCTTTAGGGGAGGCGGTTGCTTCAACGGTAGTAGAAGCTCGTAAAAACGGCCCATTTTTATCAAAAGAGGATGTAATTAAGCGAACTAAGTTAAATAACTCACATATCAAGACATTAACTAAGATGGGCGTTTTTAATGGGATGCAGGAAAGAAATCAGTTATCGTTATTTTAAAAGGTTGCAATTCTAACTGATATATGCTAATATATGGTTAGTTTCATAGAGAAGCGAGTGGGGTAACCCACTCTTTATTATTGAATAGAGGTGAAATAATGGAACTTTTGGATAAAATTAGAATAATGATTGAACCAATTTTAAAAAGTAATAATGTTTATCTTGATGATCTTGAATATGTTCAAGATCGTGGAGAATGGTATCTTAGGATCTTTGTTGAAAAAAATGAGGGTTTCTTAGATATGGATACTTGTGTTGCGGTAAGTGAAGCAATTAGCCAAAAAATGGATGAAGAGGATCCGATTGAGGGAGAATATTATTTGGAAGTTTCTTCACCAGGTGTAGAAAAACCATTGAAAACATTTGAACAAGTTAAATCTTCTCTTGGTAAATATGTTTATGCTAAATTTTATAATCCTGTAGCAGGATTAGATGAAGTTGAAGGTTTTATTAAAAGAATTGAAGATGAAACGATTGAATTTGAATATTTAGTTAAGAATATTAAGAAAAAGATTAAAATTGACTATAACAATATTAAATTTATTAGACTAGCTGTGAAATTTTAGGAGGATAAAAAAGTGGCAAGTAAAAAATTCATGGAAGCATTAAATTTGTTGATTGAAGAAAAAGGAATTGAAAAAGATGTTTTCCTGGAGATGTTAAAAGAGTCTATTGCAAAGGCATATAAGAAAAATTATTTAAATCCTGATGCTAATGTTCGTGTTGAAATTAATGAAAAAACTGGAAAGTTTAGATTATTTGAAATCAGAACAGTTGTTGATGATCTTGATGATGAAGATATTGAATTATCGTTAGAAGAAGCTCAAGCTATTAATCCTTTTTATAAAGTTGGAGATGTTGTAGAAACAGAAGCTGATGTTGAACATATTGGGCGTTTAGCTGCAATACAAACAAAGCAATTATTTAGACAAAAAATTCGGGAAACTGAAAAAGAAACACTTTATAATGAATTTGCAGATAAAAAAGATGATATCATTACTGGTATTGTTGATCGTGTTGAAGATAAATTTGCAATCGTTAATATTGGTAAAACTGGTGCTTTTTTAGCTATAAATCAACAAATTCCTGGTGAAAAAATTAAAGAAGGACAACATTTAAAAGTATATGTTAGTGATGTTGATCGTGGAACAAAAGGTACTCATATTGTTGTTAGTAGAACTGAACCAAATTTTGTCAAAAGATTATTTGAATTAGAAGTGCCTGAAGTATATGATGGAACAGTTGAAATTAAAGCTGTCTCTCGTGAGCCAGGAGAAAGAAGTAAAGTAGCTGTTTATACAAGTAACGAAAGTATTGATCCAATAGGGTCTTGTGTAGGTCCTAAGGGAAGTCGTGTAAAAAATGTTGTTGATGAATTAAATGGTGAAATGATTGATATTATTATTTGGAGTAGTGATCCAGTTGTATTTATTTCAAATGCTTTAAGTCCTTCAGAAGTTAAATATGTTGCAATTAATGAAACTGATCATAGTGCATTAGTTGTAGTACCTGATGATCAGTTATCTTTAGCAATTGGTAAACGTGGACAGAATGCTCGTTTAGCAGTAAGACTTACTGGATGGAAAATTGATATTAAATCTGTTAGTGAAGCTTTAGAACTTGGTTTAATTACTGTAGATGATATTACTGTTTTAGTAGAGAATTCACCAGTTGATTCTAATTTTGAAGAAGAATTTGCACAAGAAATGTTAGAAAAAACTTTGGATGAAGATATTGATGATACTGAAGAAGAAATTATCGAAGAAGAGGGAAGTGTACCAGTTAAAAAAGTAATTGAATATGAAGATTTTGAAGATTTAGATGATGAATATAGTAAGTATGATGAAGAAATTGATTATGATGAATATGATAAATATTATGATGCTGATTAAGGAGTGATGATATTGCGTAAAATACCATTAAGGAAATGTTTAGCTACTGGTGAACAATTGCCAAAAAAGGAACTGATAAGAGTTGTTCGAAATAAAGAGGGCGAAGTGCATGTTGATCCAACTGGTAAAATGAATGGACGGGGAGCTTATTTAAAAAGAGATAGAAAAGCATTTGAGATCGCAAAAAAGAAAAAAGTTTTAGCTCGTGCTTTGCAAGTTGAGATTCCTGATCAAATTTTTGAAGAATTGGAAAAATTTGTTAATGAGTAATTTTTTAAACACACTTGGCTTGGCTAGTCGTGCTCGCAAAATTGTTACTGGAGAAACATTAATTAATAAAATTCGGTCTAATGAGGTACATTTTGTTATTATTGCAACTGATGCAAGTGATAATACAAAAAAGAAACTTACTGATAAATGCACTAGTTATAATGTGGATTATATTATTACTAGTAATATTGATGAACTTTCTAAAGCGGTTGGTAAAAATAATCGTGTTGCATTAGGTATCCAGGATGCTGGATTTGCTAAAAATTTAAAAGAAAAGATAGGAGGGTGAAATTATGGCAAAACAAAACATGAATAATAAAAAAGGGGCTCCAAAAAAGAAACAGCTTAAATCTAATTTTCCAAATAAAAAGGAAGAAAATGCAATTAAAGATGGTGTAATTGTATATGAAGAAGGGATTACAGTTGGACAATTAGCAGAAAAGGTGGGGCAAACTCCTGCAAATGTTATCAAAGTATTATTCTTACTTGGTACAATGGTTACAATTAATTCTTCTTTAACTGATGAACAAGTAGAGCTAATTTGTTTAGAGTATGGCTTCGAAGTAGAAAAACATATTGAAGTTAGTGAAGTTAATTTTGAAGAAATAGATATTGTTGATGATGAAAAAGATTTAGTTTCTCGCTGTCCAGTTGTAACTATAATGGGACATGTTGATCATGGTAAGACAACATTATTAGATACAATTAGAAAATCGGCTGTAGTTGAAGGAGAATTTGGTGGTATTACACAACATATTGGTGCTTATCAAGTTGATGTAAATGATAAAAAGGTTACTTTTTTAGATACACCTGGCCATGAAGCTTTTACAGCTATGCGTGCTCGTGGAGCTCAAGTAACAGATATTGTTATTATTGTTGTTGCAGCTGATGATGGTGTTATGCCACAAACTAAAGAGGCAATAGATCATGCTAAAGCAGCAGAAGTTCCAATCGTTGTAGCTATCAATAAAATTGATAAAGATGGTGCTGATCCTGAAAGAATTAAGGGTGAAATGTCTGAATATGGATTATTACCTGAAGATTGGGGTGGGGATACTGTTTATTGTGAAATCTCTGCCAAACAGGGAATTGGAATTGAAGAGTTGTTAGAAACATTGACTGTTGTTGCTGAATTAGCAGATTTAAAAGCTAATCCAAATCGTTATGCATATGGTAGTGTTGTTGAAGGCAAACTAGATAAGGGACGTGGTCCTGTTGCAACTCTATTAGTAGAAAACGGAACTTTAAGAGCAGGTGATCCAATTGTTGTTGGTACTGCTTATGGTAAAGTTCGTCAAATGTTAGATGATCATGGTAAAATAATCAAGGAAGCTCTTCCTGCCACTCCAGTAGAAATTACAGGTTTAAATGATGTACCTGCAGCTGGTGATAAATTTATGGTTTTTGAAAGTGAAAAACAAGCTCGTAGTGTTGGTGAAGCACGATTAAAGGCAAAACAAGATAAAGAACGTGCCACTGGAGCTGCTTTATCACTTGATGATCTATTTTCACAAATCAAAGATGGAGAAATTATTGATTTAAATATTATTGTTAAGGCAGATGTTCAAGGAACTGCTGAAGCTGTTAAGGCATCGCTTGAAAAAATTGATGTAGATGGAGTTAGAGTAAATGTAATTCGTTCTACTGCAGGTGGAATTACAGAAGCTGATGTTTTATTAGCGACTGCATCAAAAGCAATTATTTATGGATTTAATGTGCGTCCAAATGCTAAAGTACGCCAAAAAGCAGAAGAAGAAGGAATTGAAATTCGTCTTCATAACATTATTTATAAGATGGTTGAAGAAATAGAAACAGCTATGAAAGGAATGCTTGCTCCTGAAGTTAAAGAAGTAGTAACTGGTCAAGCTGAAATTCGTCAAATTATTAAAGTTTCTAAAGTTGGGAATATCGCTGGATGCTATGTAACAGATGGGTTTATTCGTCGTAATTGTGGGATTCGTTTACTTCGTGATAGTGTTGTTGTATATGAAGGTAAATTAGGTTCATTGAAGAGATTCCAGGATGATGTTAAAGAAGTTGCAAGTGGTTTTGAATGTGGTTTAAGTATTGAAAACTTTAATGATATTAAAGAAGGGGATATTGTTGAAGGATATATTATGGAGGAAGTAGAAGTTAAGTAGGTGATTGAATGGTTCTTAAAAAAGACAAATTAAGTGGTATTATTCAACGTGAATTATCACAGATTCTTCAAGTTGAAGTACGTGATCCTAAAATTGGTTTTTGTACTATTACTGCAGTTGATTTAACAAATGATTTATCAATTGCTAAGATTTATGTTACATTTTTAGGCAAGGATTATAATGTTCGTAAAGGTATGGAAGCATTAGAGCGTTCTAAGGGATTTATCCGTTCGTTATTGGCTAAACGTTTAACTATTCGTAAAGTACCAGAGTTACATTTTGTTCATGATACTTCATTAGAGTATGGTAATAAAATTGAAAAAATTATTGATGATATCAATCATCATGATAAATAATTTTAAATTATATTTATTAGGTCTTTTGGCTTACAGTATAAATCTGTTAGTCAAAAGACTTTTTATTTTTTAGTAATAATAAATTGCTAATGCCTTATTCGTATAATTTAAATATGAAAGTGTCATAATATGTTAATGATAAAGGAGATTGAAAAAAATGAGACAATGTATTATAAATGGACAAGTAATTTTAAAGGATAAAGTTATTAATGCTAATGTTTATGTAGAAGATGATCATATTTGTGAAATTTCAAAGCGTTTGCCTGATAACGAAAAAATAATTGATGCTAAAGGACGTTATGTTTCACCAGGATTTATCGAATCCCATAGCCATGGACGTAATGGTAGTGATTTTATGTATCCTTCTTTTGAAGATTTAAACACAATTACTAGTAGTTTTATTAAGAGTGGTGTGACTGGAATTTTAGCTACAACTATGACTATGTCAAAAGAAGATATCTATACAGCAGTAAAAAATATTGCTGAAAACAAAGATAAAGTTAGTGGAAGCAAAATTTTAGGTATTCATTTGGAAGGACCTTTTTTTAACCACAAATATAAAGGAGCTCAGCCTGAAGAATACATGCTTGCTCCGACAATTTCTAACTACAAAAGCCTAATTGGGAAATTTAGTTATTTGATTAAAAAAATAAGTTTAGCACCTGAATTGGAAAATGCTAATAAGTTAATTGAATATTTAGTAAAAGAAGGTGTAGTTGTAAGTTTAGGACATACAGATGCAACATATCAGCAGGCAATTGAAGGAATTAGAGTAGGAGCTACTTCAGGAACACATACTTTTAATGCTATGACACCACTTACCCATCGTAATCCTGGTGTTGTTGGTGCAATCATGGAAAGTGATGAAGTATATGCAGAATTAATACTTGACGGTATTCATGTAAATTATCCAGCTGCCAAAGTGTTATTAAAAGCTAAAGGGATAGATAAAGTAATGTTGATTACTGATTCAATGGAAGCTTCAGGACTTGAAGATGGGCAATATAAAATTGGTAATCAAGCTGTATATGTTAAAGATAATTCAGCGCGTTTAGAAAGTGGAACTTTAGCAGGAAGTGTTTTAGCAATGAATAGAGCAGTTAAAAATGCACATCATCATTTAGGGTTAACTATTTATGAAGCTGTTAGATTAGCTAGTTATAATCCTGCTAAAAATTTGAATTTAATTGATTTAGGAGAATTGGCAATTAATAAAAAAGCTGATATAATTATGTTTGATAAAGATATAAATGTTGACTTTGTTATGATTGATGGAAAGGTTTTAATTGGTGAAGGAAATGATAACATTAAAAAATGAGTTTTTAGAAGTAACACTTGAAAATAAAGGTGCTGAAATTATTAAAATAGTTGGTCAAAATGATAAAATCAATTACATGTGGAGACGTGATCCTATTCAATGGGGAAGCAGTGCACCAGTTTTATTTCCAATTGTTGGAGCTTTACAAAATAATGAATGTCGTATTGATGGGAAAACTTATAATATGAATCAACATGGTTTTTCCCGTCATAATGAGTATAATGCAAATCAAATTAGTGATCAGGAAATAATTTTTACATTGACTTCAAATGAAGAAATTATTAAACAGTATCCATATTTATTTAAATTAGAGGTTACGTATCGTTTAGTTAAAAATGTTGTTGAATGTAATTTTAAAGTTACTAATGTGGATGAAAAAGAAATATATTTTCAAATTGGTGGTCATCCTGCTTTTGCTTGTCCTTTTATGGATAATGAATCAAGTAATGATTATTATCTTGAATTTAGTGAAAATGAGACTTTAGATAGAAAAGTAATTAATCTTGAAAAAAAGGGAGTTACTCATGAAACTGTACCATTTTTAGATAATGAAAAAAGATTTTTTATTCGTCAAGAATTATTTAGTAATGATACAATTATTTTACAAGATTTTAAATCAAATAAAATAGCTTTAAAATCTTTAAATCATGATAAATCTTTAATTGTTCATATGGATAAGTTTACACATTTAGGAATATGGGCAGCTAAACATGTTGGTGGATTAATTGCAATTGAACCTTGGTTTGGTCATAGTGATTATGATGATTTTAAAGGTGAATTAAAGGATAAAGAAGGAGTCATTACTTTAAAACCAAATGAGGTATTTGAAGCTGTATTAAAAATCGAAATCAACCAATAATGACAAATATTTTGTAATTATAGTTTTATAATTTAATCATGAAAGTAAAAATTATTGAAAAAACGCATGAATTAGATTTAGAAGATGAAATCAATGAATTTATTGCTAAAAAAAATCCTAATATTTTAGCAATACATTATCAAGTAGCGATGACTTTTTCTAGTGAATTAGAATATAGTTTTAGCTGTTTGATTGAGTATGAGGATAAATAAATTTATTTATCCTTTTTTTGTATAGTTTTTGAAAAATATGTTAAAAATAACTATGGAGGTGATACCATGGCAAAAGATGTATGTTGTCATGTTGACAGTTGTGTATACAATCGAGATTGTAAGTGTGATGCCCAAGAAATTACAGTATGTAATTGTAAATGTAATGAAGCAAAAGATGTTAAAGAAACTGCTTGTGATACTTTTAGATGTAAATAGGAACTTCGGTTCCTATTTATTTTATTGTACAATAAAACGTGCTATAATAATGTGGGTGATTACATGAAAAAAATTATTTTTGTTATCATTTGTATATTATTGACTGGCTGTTCTAATGAGAATATAGTTGATGATGATAGTAATAGATTATATGAGCAGTATCTCGAATATGAAAAAAAACTTGTTAAGCAACAAGATTATCAAGTGACTAGTGATGAGTTTATGATCAGGCTTGTTGTTAATAAAATAGATGATAATAATAATCGATATGATATTATTATTGACAATCCCAAGATTAATATGTATCATTTACAAGCAATTGCTAAAGTTAGTCAAGATGAAAATGAAAGTCTTCCTAGTTTAGGAATTCTAGAAAATGATGTTTTTTCACTTATTCCAAATCTTGTTGACAAAGCAAATGGGATTTATAAAGGTGTAAATTTATCAGGGATAACGAAAGAAAATAAGTTTGATGTTTTAATATATCTAACATTTTATAGTGATGAAGAGTGTAAAAAAAAGGAAGAAAGGTATTTAAAATTATATGGTGATGCGACTAGATAAGCTGCTTTCAAATTATGGAATTGGGACACGTAAAGAAGTTAAAGCTTATATTAGAAAAGGTTTTGTAGAAGTAAATGGTAAAGTTATAAAAAAGGATGATACCAAAGTTGATTATCAAAAGGATATCATTATTTTTGATGGTGAAGTAGTAGAATATCGTCCTTATGTATACTTAATGCTTAATAAACCACAAGGTTATGTTAGTGCTACTAAAGATAATGTTCATCCTACTGTAATTGATTTAATTATTGGCTACGAAAATTATGATTTATTTCCTGTAGGAAGGTTAGATATAGATACAGAAGGGTTACTTTTAATAACTAATGATGGGGATTTTTCACATAAATTAATGGCTCCTAGTAGAAATCATTCTAAGCTTTATTGGGCTGAAATTGAAGGAGTTATGGATGAAAAAGATATAGACTCTTTTAAAAAAGGGATTGTTTTAGATACTGGATATTGTTGTAAAAGTGCTAATTTAAAAGTAATTGAAGTAGATGATAATTGTTGTAAAGTTGAAATAGAGATTTTTGAAGGAAAGTTTCATCAAGTTAAAAAGATGGTTGAATCTTGTGGGAAACATGTTACTTTTTTGAAGCGTTTAAAAATTAAAAATTTATTATTAGATCGTAGTTTAGAACTAGGAGACTTTCGTGAGCTTACAGATAAGGAATTAGTCGACTTGATGAATGATTTATGATAGAATATGCATATATGTAAAGGGGAGTAGTAATGCGACTTAGAAATAATCCAAAGGCTTATGAGATAATGAATGAAAATAGTGATTTTGTTGTTATTGAGCCTGAAAATTTAAAAAACAATTGGAATGATATTTTTGATAATGATAAACCAATATATATTGAAATCGGGATGGGAAAAGGTGATTTTATATTTCAGAATGCCTGTAATTATCCAGATATTAATTTTATTGGAATCGAAAAATATCCAAGTGTATTAGCAGCAGCAATTAATAAGATCAAACAAAAAGAAAAAAAAGTGACAAATCTTAGATTGATGCGTTATGATGCAATTGAATTAGAGAAAGTATTTAGTGAAAATGAAGTTGATAAAATCTTTTTAAATTTTAGTGATCCATGGCCTAAAAGCCGTCATGCTAAAAGAAGATTGACATCTAATAAATTTCTAGATGTTTATCGTAAAATATTAGTAGATGATGGAGTAATTGAATTTAAAACTGATAATCGAAGTCTGTTTGAATATTCATTGATTTCATTAAATCAATATCCTATGGATTTAGAATATGTGAGTTTAGATTTACATAACAGTCCAGAAAATGAAAGTAATATTATGACTGAATATGAACGTAAATTTTGTACGAAAGGACCAATTTATAAATTGGTAGCTAGGTATCGAAAGAATGGATAAGTTAATAGAAATTAAGACTATTGAAGAATTTGACAAGATTCGCACTGGTAAAACGATTATAATGTTTACAGCTAATTGGTGTCCTGATTGCATGTTTGTAAAACCTTTTATAGGTGATATTGTAAGTGCTAATCCTGAATTTAAATTTTATCTAGTAAACAGGGATAATTTATTAGATCTATGTAAAGATTTAGATGTTTTAGGGATTCCTTCATTTATTGCTTATGAAGATAGTGAAGAAATAGGACGTTTTGTAAGTAAATTACGTAAAACTAAAGATGAGATACAAGCATTTATTGATGGTTTAAAATAAGAGGTGTAGAGATGATATTTCATGGATTTTATAATTATAACTATGTTGGCGATATCGTGTTAGCTAGATGCGGTGAAGGTAAAACATTTGATTATGATAAGTATGATGATTTAGTTGTTTTAAAAGATAAAAAAGATAGTATAATTGGTTTTAATTTACTAAATGCAAGTAAATATTTAGGAAAAATTAATGATGGCTTAATAAATTTTAGTGATTCACAAATAGAGATTTTTAATGAATTATTAGCTAAATATAATTTAGCTCCAGTAGTTATAGATAAAACACCACGTTTTATTGTAGGAGAAATTATTTCTATGAGTGAACATCCTGATTCTGATCATTTGCATATATGTCAGGTTGATTTAAAGAACGAACAGACACAAATTGTATGTGGTGCTCCTAATGTTGAAGCTGGTCAAAGAGTAGTTGTTGCAACAGTTGGTGCAGTTATGCCAAGTGGTTTAATAATAAAACCATCAAAACTACGTAAAATAGAATCTAATGGTATGATTTGTTCAGCACGTGAATTAGGGTTACCTAATGCACCCCAAGTTCGAGGGATTTTAGTGTTAGATAAAGACAAGTATAATGTAGGAGATTCATTTTTTTAGAAAGGGTGATAAATATGTTTAGAAGCTTATTTAAAAAACATGAGCAGGATGATGACATTTTTGAAGTTGATCCTGTTGTTGAACAACGTCGTAAAGAAAAGTTCAGTACACCTTTAATTTATGATGAAGAATTTAAAGAGGAAGAGGCTAGTGAACCTGATGAAAAGGTAATAAGTAAGCCTAAAACAAAACCAAAGGTTAATGAGGTTAAACCAGTAGTTGAAGAAAAGCCCAAATCAGTTTATCAAATGAGTGAAGTTATCTCACCAATGCATGGTATTTCTAGACGAAAAGAAGCTGATAAAACTGAAAAAAGAAAAAAAATTTCAAAACCTAAAAAGAAGAAAAATAACGATCAGCTAGTACCAGTAATAAGTCCATATTTTGGTAACTATGAAGAAAAACCGATAATCGAGTCAGAAGCTAAATTAACTTCTATAAATGAAGAAAAAGAAGCTGAAAAATTAGCTAAAGAAATTGAAAAATTACCTACTGTTGAGGAAAATCTTCGTAATATTGCTAAAATAGTTGAGGAAGAAAAGGATCAGTTAAAAATTATTGAAGAAAGAACTGGTGAATTTAAATTAGATTTTGGAACTAAAGAAATTGAAAAACAAAATTCATTAATTGATGAAATTGATGATGATATGTCATTAGATGAATTAATGAGTTTATATGAGAAAAAATTTAAGGATTAGAAATGATTAAAGGTATTGGTTGTGATATTGTAGATTTAAGTCGTTTAGATATTAATAATGATAGCTTAGCGTTAAAAATTTTAACTGCTAAAGAGTTTGAAATTTTTAAAAATAAAAAAACTTTTAAACAAAAAAAAGAATTTTTAGGTGGGCGTTTTGCTGGAAAAGAAGCTTTTTTTAAGGCGATTGGAATTGAAAAAGGGTTAAATTCATTTCAAGATATAGAAATATTAAATGATATTAATGGTAAACCATATCTTAATTATTCTAAGTCATTTATTTCTTTAGCTCATGAAAATAATTATGCAGTTGCATATGTGGTTATAGAAGTCTAAAAGGGCTTCTTTTTTTATGTGTACTAATCACTTTTTTTAGTTTTTTTCGCCATTTTTCAATAGACATGTTTGGACTATTTTATCATATTTGGTTGATATTTAAACAAAAGTGAGAAAATAGTAGTCACCTGTGACTAATTTTAATTTTTTTAAGGAATAATGGTGAAAATGGTGAGCTTGCAAAAAAATATTTTTATGTCTATAATTGCATCTGCAAAGGAGGGGATTAAGATGTTGAATCAAGTAATGTTAGTAGGCCGTCTTATAGATATTCCAATAATGAAGACGACAAAAGGAGGTGTTAAAGTAGCTAATGCTACCCTTCAAGTCGAACAAGGATTTAAAAATGGTTTAGGTGCTTATGAGAGTGATTATGTTACAGTTTCATTGTGGCGTGGTATTGCTGAAATGATTATTGAAACAGCTACACCTGGTAGTATGATGGCAGTAAAAGGACGCTTGCATTCACGAACTTTTGAATGTGGTGATGCTAAAGTAATTACTTCAATTGAGGTTATAGCTGAACATGTTTCATTATTAGATAAATATTTTAATCAAGATAAATAAATACTATTTGAGTTTATCCTGCTAATTTGTTATAATATCATAACGAAAGCGGGTGATAAAAATGACTATTGATCAAAATAAAATAAGAAATTTTTCTATTATCGCACATATCGATCATGGTAAAAGCACCCTGGCAGATCGTATTCTTCAGATGACTGGAGCTGTTGCTGATCGGGAAATGAAGGCTCAGTTACTTGATAGTATGGATTTAGAGCGTGAAAGAGGTATAACAATAAAATTGAATGCAGTTCAATTAAATTATACCGCTAAAGATGGACAAACATATTTATTACATTTAATCGATACACCAGGACATGTCGATTTTACATATGAGGTATCTCGTTCATTAGCTGCTTGTGAAGGTGCAATATTAGTGGTTGATGCTGTTCAAGGGGTGGAAGCGCAAACATTAGCAAATGTTTATTTAGCGTTAGATAATAATTTAGAGATACTTCCAGTAATCAATAAAATAGATTTACCAAGTGCCGATCCTCAGCGAGTAATTAAAGAGGTTGAAGATGTTATTGGATTACCTGCTGATCATGCTCCAATGATTTCTGCAAAGACAGGTTTAAATATTGATGATGTTCTTGAAAAGGTTGTTAAAGAATTTCCTGCACCAGCTGGAAATATTAATAATCCAACTCAAGCATTGATTTTTGATTCATATTATGATAGTTATCGTGGAGTAATTGTTTTTGTTCGAATCAAAGAAGGTAAGATCAAGGTTGGAGATACTGTTAAGTTTTTAGCAACAGATGCAACTTATGAGGTTACTGAATTAGGAGTTAGAACACCAAGAGAAGTAAAGAAAGAAGAACTGGTTGTTGGTGAGGTAGGTTGGTTTTGTGCTTCAATTAAGTCAATTCAAGATATACATGTTGGAGATACTGTTACAACACTTGAAAAAGAATCAAGCGAACAGTTACCAGGGTATCGGCAAATGAATCCAATGGTATATTGTGGACTTTATCCAGTTGATAATGCTCGATATAAAGATTTACGTGAGGCTTTAGAAAAAATGAAGTTAAGTGATTCTTCACTCATGTTTGAACCTGAGACATCTCAAGCGTTAGGATTTGGATTTAGATGTGGTTTTTTAGGATTACTACATATGGATGTAATTCAGGAAAGATTAGAAAGAGAATTTGATTTGGATTTAATTGCTACAGCACCTTCAGTTATTTATCATTGTTATTTAACTGATCGTAGTAAAGTGATTGTTGACAATCCAGCAATGATGCCTAATCCACAAGTTATTGAGCATATTGAAGAGCCATATGTAAAAGCCTCAATTATGACACCAAATGAATTTGTTGGTGTGATTATGGAACTTTGTCAAAATAAACGTGGTGAATATATTGATATTGAATATATTGATGATACAAGAAGAAATGTTATTTATGAGGTTCCTTTATCAGAAATTGTTTATGATTTTTTTGATAAATTAAAATCAAGTACAAAAGGTTATGCATCGCTTGATTATGAATTGATTGGATATCGTACAAGTAAACTGCAAAAAATGGATATATTATTAAATGGCGAGATAGTTGATGCATTATCAACAATTGTTCATAAAGATTTTGCTTATAATAGGGGTAAAATTATATGTGAAAAACTTAAAGAAATTATTCCTAAACAAATGTTTGAGGTACCTATTCAAGCAGCATTACAAGGGAAGATAATTGCTAGAACAACAATTAAAGCAATGCGGAAAAATGTTCTTGCTAAATGTTATGGTGGCGATATAACGCGTAAGAAGAAATTATTAGAGAAACAAAAAGAAGGTAAAAAGCGAATGAAAGCAGTTGGGAATGTTGAAATTCCTCAAGAAGCATTCATGGCTATATTATCAGTTGATGAAGATAAGTAGCATTATCAAAGAGGACAATGTTTTTCAGTTGTATTTAACTGAATTGAGCATTGTCTTTTTTATTGAAGATATTTAAATAAGACTTTAAAATAATAGATATAATGCTATCAAGGAAAATTATGATAATTTTATATTTTTAGAAAGGGACTAAGGTTTGGAGGAGGATTTATTGATAAAGTTGCTTTTTTAAATGGTTTTTGTATTGAATTTATTTGTGAGTATTTGGGTTGGATTGTTAAAGCAGTTGAAAATGGGACTAATTGTTTAGGTTATCATTATTGGGTTACTTTAAATAGTAATTAAGAAAAGTGTTAATTGTATTAGTGAGGTAGCAAGAAGTAATGAATTTGAGTAGTAAATGATTTTGGTCACTTTCTTTATTTTATGGTAAATTTCTGTTTTGATTTACTTAAAAGAGTATTTAGTCTATAATAATTAGGTAATAAGGAGGCAAAGAAATGTCATTTAACTTTCGAAATAAAATACATAAAATTCGTTTTTATGGTGCCTTAGAACAGGAACGTGAACAAAAGAATCAGCAAGATAATATTATCAGTAGACGTTTGATCGTTTTGCTATGTTTTATTATTGCTGTTACTTCAGTTATGGCTGCTAGGTTGGCTTTTATCCAATTTAATGAAGCTGATGAATTGGCTATAAAGCTTGAAAAATATGGTATTGCTACTTATTCAACTGATGCGCCAAGAGGTGAAATTGTCGATCGTGAATATACGAAATTAGTTCAAAATACCAATGTTATTTGTGCCACATATTATGCACCAAAGAAGATTACTGATAAACAACTTCAGTCTTCAGCTAAATTTTTAGCTAAAACTATCAATCTTGATACTTCTTTGATTTCTAAACGAAATAAGAAGGATTATTTTATTATTGCTTTTCCTGATTTAGCTAAGAATCTAGTTAGTGATGAAGAAAAAGTAGAACTTAAAAAGCAGGCAAATTATGAAAAGGCTTTGTTGAGTTTGCAGATTGATCGTATTAGTGATGAAATGCTTAATGAACATTTGGATGAAGCTACTTTGATCTATACGCATTTTTATTATTTGATGAAAAGTTGTACTAGTGGTTCATCAATTTTAGCTGAGGGAATAACTGAGCAGGAAGCTAGTATTATTGGTGAAAATGCTGATATTTTACCAGGCATTAATGTAACAACAGATTGGTCGAGACAGTATGTTTATGATAATGAGTTTAAGCAGGTGCTAGGGAAAGTTACAACCAAAAAACAAGGATTACCAGTAGAATTGAAAAATCAGTTGTTAGCTTTAGGTTACCAAAATGATTCACGTGTAGGAGTATCAGGATTGGAAAAACAGTACGAAGAGATACTGCGTGGAAATGACAGTAGCTATACACTTAACTATGATAGTAAAGGAAATCCGATCATAACAAATGCGAAGACAGGAACAGCAGGGTCAAATATTCGATTAACAATTGATTGGGAACTACAGCAGTTAGCTGACAAACTAATTGAAGATGAATTAAAGGCAATGAATAGTCAAAACCGCTTTTTTAATAAGATGTTTTTTACAATGATGGATCCTTATACAGGTGAGATAATTGTAATGTCAGGAAAGATTATCAATAAAGAAACTGGCGAAGTAACAGACTATGCAGCTGGTAATTATTTAGATGCTAATCTTATAGGTTCAACAATCAAGGGAGGAACTGTCTATACTGGATTTAAAGAAGGATTAATTCAAGCAGGAACTACATTTATGGATGAACCTATCAAGATAAAGGGAACTAAAGAAAAGAAATCGCATCGAGATATGGGACTAATTAATGAGATAGATGCACTAGCATATTCATCAAATGTATATATGTTTAGGATAGCGATGTTGCTAGGAGGAGCAAATTATGTTTATGATGGACCATTGAAGATAAACGATGCAGCATTTGAAACACTAAGAAGAGACTTGGGAGAACTTGGATTGGGAGTCAAAACTGGAATAGATGTTCCTTATGAAGAATTAGGAGTTCATAGAGATAGAAATAGAACTGGGGGACTTTTGCTTGATGCTTCAATAGGACAGTATGATACTTATACAAATATCCAATTAGCGCAATATGCATGTACATTGGCTAATGGGGGAAAAAGAATTAAACCTAGGCTGATGATGGATTCATATGTAGATGATCAGGATGGAACAGCAAATGCAAATTATACAGCTAAACCAGAGGTACTAGATGATGTATCAAATCAGACAACAGCATTTAGTCAGATCAAACAAGGAATGAGAGCCTGTGTAACAAGAAGCAATGGAACATGTAATGCTTTTTGGAGTGGCAAATCATATATAACATATGCCAAGACTGGAACAGCCGAAGATTATACTGGAACAGGAGATACAGATTATCCTAATCATCTACAGATAGGCTATATACAAGCAGATGAAAATAGCAAGCCAGCGATTGCATTTGCATGTGTAGCGATTAGACAGACAAAGGCGACAACTGGAACAAGCTCTGCACCATATATCTCACACCAAATTGTTGATAAATATGTAGAAAAGTATGGTTTAAATTAAAAAATACTAGTAATTGTAAGGATACTGTGTTAATATATTTAACGGAAGTTTACAAATGGAGGTGTAAGTAATGAGAGAAAATATCATTCTTAAATGTACTGAATGTGGTGAAGAAAATTACATTAATACAAAAAATAAAAGAAATCATCCAGATAGAATGGAAGTAAATAAATACTGTCCAAGATGTAATAAAAAAACTGTACATAAAGAAAAAAAATAAGCCTAACGGCTTTTTTTCTTTATAGGAGGGTAGTGTAATGAAAGTGAAAACATTAATATTAGGGAATATACAAACTAATTGTTATGTTGTTAGTAGTGATGATAAACATTGTTTTATAGTTGATCCAGGGGCTAATGGTAAAAAAGTACTTAATTATTTAAATGAAAATGAATTTGTTTTAGATGCTATTTTATTAACACATGGGCATTTTGATCATATTGGAGCAGTAGATTATTTATATGAGTATTTTCATTGTCCAATCTATATTCATCAAGACGATTTGTTTTTATTACAGGATGTTAAAGCTAATCTGTCAGTTTATGAAAAACCTTTTGTTGTTAAAGCACCTGTAACAGTTAGTGAAGAAAAGATGCAAATTAATAATTTTGAGATAGTTTGGTTGCATATGCCAGGACATTGTCCTGGTTCATCAATGATATATTTACCTAAAGAGAATATTATTTTTTCTGGTGATGTATTATTTAAGGGATCAATTGGTAGATTTGATTTTCCTAATTCATCTAAACATGATACTAATATATCATTAGGTAAAATTAAAGAATTTGATTTTGATGCTATAGTTTATCCAGGTCATGGAGCTAGTACAACTTTACAATATGAATTATTAAATAATCCTTATTTATAAAGATTATTTAATTGAAAAGGTGTAATTGTTAAAAGTTATTTTAATGAAAATAAATACTATGTAATAATTATTCAATTAAAGGGTGCGATTTATTGTTAGTGACTTTATTTTTAGAGTTTACCAATATGGCAGTTATAAGTTAGGTTAAGACAAATTATGTCTTAACCTTTTTATATGACATGTTCGTGCTAACATGTTGTTTTCTATTTTTAATTTAAAACTTTTCATAGAAAATGTGAAAATCCTATTTCATGGATGCTGGTGTAAGAAGTTAATAATTAATTTATTTGTAAATATTAAAAGTAATTTTATTTTTAATATCGTAAGAGATAATAGGAGGATATTTTATGAATGACTTATTTGAAAAGATAATTAACCATGCTATAGATTATAAAACATCAGATATTCATTTATTGTTAAAACAGCAGTGTACTATTTCATTTCGCCAACATGGTGATTTAGTGCTTTATGATACGTTAGAATACAAAATAGGTATTAAATTGATGAATTATATTCGTTTCAAATCAAATATTGATATTAACTTTCAATTAAAACCTCAAACTGGACATATTAATTATACATATGAAAAGAAGATTTATTATCTCCGTATTTCTAGTTTGCCTGGTAAAGATGTTGATAGTATAGTTGTGCGAATACTAAATAATCATCATCAGTTATCAATAGATGAACTTACTATTTTTAAAGATACAAGAAATTTTTTAGAACAGATTGTTAAATTAGATTCGGGATTATTTATTGTTAGTGGGGCAACAGGATCTGGTAAATCTACAACACTCTATACTTTATTAGATACAATTCATCAACGATGTCAAAAAAATATTGTAACTTTAGAAGATCCAATTGAGATTAAGAAATCTTATTGTCTTCAGATTCAGATTAACGAAAAATTAGGAATAACATATAGTAATTCTTTAAAGCAAATCCTGCGTCATGATCCAGATATAATTATGATTGGCGAAATTCGAGATGAACAAACTGCAAAATTAGCAATCACATGTGCTTTGACTGGTCATCTTGTTTTAACTACTATTCATTCAAGTAATTGTTTAACGACAATTAGAAGACTTTTGAATCTGGGTGTTTTAAAAATTGATGTTGAAGATGTTTTGATCGGGGTCTTATCACAAAAAATGCTTTATCATAAAGATAAGCATACTCCACTAATTTTATCCGAATATTTAGATAAAAATAAGATAAGTACTTTTTTTAATAAACAAGTTGTTAATTATACAACATTTAGAGATAATGCACGATATTTATTAGAGAATAATCTAATTAATTATCAGCAAGTAGCAGGAATTTTTTATGAGTGATGATTATCGTTTTTTAGAAAATTTAGCTTATTTTTTACAACAAGGTTATTTAATACAAGATGTTTTAGAAATCTGTGAATTTATTTTTAATACTAATAAGGTAAAAGGTATTAAAAGAAAATTAAATAATGGTTTAACATTAGATGAGGCAATTATAGAAGAAGATTTTAATCATACATTTATTGAATACTTTAAGTTTTTTAGAATTAAAAATAATCTTTCTAAAGCAATTATTCAAAGTTTAGAAATTTGTAAAACAAAAGATAATACATTAAAGAAATTAAAAAAAGAATTAACTTATCCTGTTTTATTAGTGATTTTTTTAATGATGTTTTCACTGTTTATTGTTTATGCACTTTTGCCATCAATAATGCAGCTATTTATAGAATTTGCTATTGAACCAGATTTATTCACAAAAATCATGTTTAAATTATTTACAATTATTCCAATTATAATAATCATTATACTTTTTTGTTTTGGAACAATTTGTTTTGTCTCTTTATATGCGATAAAAAAACAATATTTTCAATTAATTGATTTTTTAATAAAACATGCCTGGATAATTCAAAGAATGATAAAAAAATATTATTCTATTAAATTTGCTTTATATTATAATGAACTATTAATTAATGGCTATGATTCTACAGATATAATTATTATGCTCTATCAACAAATCGATGATAGTGACATTAAAATGTTAATATATGAAATATATAGAAAAATTTTATTAGGGGAATCATTAGAATATATAATTTCTCAGTTTGATTATTTTGAACCACTATTTATCACTTGTTTTAAGATATTATTACATGATAATCGTAGCAATAAATCACTTGATAATTATTTAAAAATATCTCTAGATACTTTGCATTTTAAGGTAACTCAGGTAATTAAATTTACTGTTCCGTTTGTTTATTGTTTTACTGCAGGATTTGTTATTTTAGTTTATATTTCTATTGTTATTCCAATGATGTCAGTGATTAGTAATCTATAAGGAGGAGAAAAAATGAAAAGAAGAGGATTCACGCTTATTGAAATGATATTTTGTATTTCTGTTATCTTAATTATTTTATTATTAGTAATACCAAATGTTACCAGTAAAAATAGGGTTGTTAAAGAAAAGAGCTGTGATGCTCAAGTTGAAGTAGTTAATTCCCAAATTATTTTGTATGAGATCGAAAATGGATATTTACCAACTAGCATTCATGATTTAACTTCTGGTGAGCATCCATATTTAACTGAAAAACAGGTTACATGTCCAAGTGGATTAACAATTTCAATTAGTGATGGGCAGGCTTATGCGAGATAATCAGGGATTTACTTTAGTTGAAGTTATTTTTACAATTAGTATTATTATAATTCTTAGCTTATTTACACTCAGTTTTGCTATCTCATCACCACCACAATTATCAATTGATCAGCAATGCAGTAAAGTTATTGATTTATTGGAAGAGGTAAAAGCAAAAGCATTGATAAATCATAAACAAATTAATGTTTTAATTGATATTAATCAAATTAGTTATAATTATCAAAAAGAATTTATTGTTAAGCTTGATGAAAATTATTATTTTCAAGATAGTTTTGAACTTTATTTTAATAAAAACGGTAATGTTAATAGTGGAAATCATTTGAATATTTGCAATCAAAAAGAATGTCGAAGTATTATATTTAATGTTGGAAGTGGGGTTTTTTATGTTAAAGAATAAAGGGATGACACTTATAGAAAGTTTATTGGCATTTAGTATTTTTATTACTATTATAGTAGTGATTTTTAGTAGTTATACTAGTGGGTTAAAATATTATCAAAAAGACAATGAAAGTTATGAAAGATATATTGAATTTCAAAATGATAAGGAGCTAAATTTATGGCAAACAAACGATTTATCAACATCAATAAACGAGGTTTTACACTGATTGAAGTTTTATTTTCACTATCTATATGTTTATTAATTATTTTAAATGCACTACCAATTATTAAAACAATTGCCTATAAAGATAAAATATCTACTAATTCTAGTAATTATGCAATTGGTGCCAAACAGTTAGCTAAAATATTATACACTTCAAAAAATATTGTTGTTAGTAATGTTTTGTCATTTAAAGATGAAAAAGAACAGTTATATACTATTTCATTACATAATAATAGAGTTGTTAAAGAGCCAGGATTTGATATTATTATCAGGGATGTCAAGAGTTTAGATTTTTATTTAGATAATAAAAAAATATATATGCAACTAAATAATGGTAAAAAGGATTTTTACTATTTAATTGCTACAAATTATGAAAAGATATATGAAAACGATGAACAAATTCAATAAAACCCAAGGTTCAATTTTACAGCTAGTATTAATTATTTTTTTAGTGTTAGTATTAAATATTGGAGTGTTCTTTTCAGGGATCATTAATAATAGTAAAGCAATAAATAGAGTAAAAGAAATAAATGAGAGTCGATTAATTGAATTAACTATTTTAAGATATTATAAGGAAATGATTTTAAATGAAGTTTTAATTAGTGACATTATTAATATTCAGAACTATGTAATCGAATATACAGTTGATGATTTAGGTAATTTTTACTATATTTTAACAACTGTTAGAAAAAAAGAACAGGAATATAGTTTTAATCTAAAAATAAATATTGAAACTTTAGTCATATCTTCATTTGAGTATCAATAATTAGTAAAACTACTTCACTTTATCAATGATTTTTGATATAATCACAGCGTAAATTACAAATAAGGAGATTTTAAAATGATTAGTGTTGGAGACTTAAGACCAGGGATTACTTTTGAATATGAAGGTAACCTATATGTTGTATTAGATTACTCACATAATAAAACAGCACGTGCTGCTGCTAATATTAGAATTAAAATGAAAAACATGAGAACTGGAGCAACTACTGAAGTTACTTTTGGTGGAAATGATAAAGTTAAAAAAGCTCATATCGATAAAAATAAAATGCAGTACCTTTATAATTCTGGAGAAGCATTGGTTTTTATGGACAATGAAACTTATGAGCAAATTGAAATCCCTGCTGATAATCTTGAATGGGAAATTAATTTCTTAAAAGAAAGTGATGAAGTTGAAGTAACTAGTTACGAAGGAGAAGTTTTAGGGGTTTCATTACCTATTAATGTTCCTTTTAAAGTTATTGAAACAGAACCAGCTGTTAAAGGTGATACTGCAACTGGAGCTACTAAAAATGCAGTTATTGAAACTGGGTTCCAAATCAAAGTACCATTATTTATCTCAGAAGGAGAAATGGTAATAGTAAATACTGTTGATGGTAAATATCAAGGTAGAGCTTAACACTAGTTTTAAACTAGTGTTTTTTTCATACTTTTTTTCTTACTGCATATAATAAAGTAGTTGATAAAGGAGAAAAAATATGAATAGACAAGCAATTACTTTTTTAACCTTATTTAGTCTAATTTTAGTACTTTCAATTTACTATATTCTTTTACCTCCTGAAAATACTGTTAATGAAGTAGCAGTGAATAATCAAGAGATATCACAAATTGAAGCATTACAAAAGAATTTAGATAAAGAAAGAGAAGACTTAATAAGCGAAAATAACGCAATTATTGCTTCTAGTGAAAGTGATAGTGATAAAATAGCATCTGCTTTAGCTACTATCAGTGAAGCTAAAGAAACAGCAGCGTTAGAAGCGAAAATTACCAAAATTGTTAATGAAGCAGGTTTTAAGAATGTTTTTGTGGAGGTTGAAAATAAAACTATTAAAGTAATCGTTGATAAAAAAAATGCTAGTGGTAATGATGCAAATAGTATAATTAAAGTAATTATGGAAAAAACTAAGAATGAATATCAAGTTGAAGTTAAGTTTATTAGTGAGGCTTGAATTTTATCTTGATTTTATATACAATAAGTGTATATAAAGGAGTATTTGATATGAGTCAGGAATATTATGCAGTAGAAAAAGAAACAAATTTAGGTGCTTTAAATATTGGTTTAAATGTTTTTCAATCAATTGCTGTCAAAACAGTTGAGTCAATTGATGGAGTGCAGTTTGAAGGAAATATGTTACCTATGCCTGGGAATGGTCCTGTAACTATTCGCCTTAATAAGAATAATCAAGTTATTGTTGATATCGCTATTTTAATTGATTATGGATTAAATGTTACGACAATAACAAATACATTACAAAATAAAATTGCACAAAGTTGTTTTGAAATGACAGGTATTAAAAACATTAAAGTCAATATTGAAGTAAAAGGTATTAATTTTTAAAGATTATCAAAAGATAATCTTTTTATTTTCTAATTCATTTATTTTAAAGGTCAAATATGGTAAAATCAGATTAGATATTTTGGAAGGACGGTTTAAATGAAAAAATATAGAAAAAAATTAATTAGAGAAAAAGCAGTTATTGCGATTTATCAAAAACTACTTGTAGATATAAATGAAGAAGAAGTACGTGAGTATTTAAATAGTGATAAAGAAATTGCTAGTAATCAAGAAGATTATGAATATTGTTTTATGTTAATTACAAGTATTGCTGGTGAAATAGAAAAATATAAAGCAGAAGTAGCAAAATATTTAAAAGCTGGTTGGACGATTGATAGATTATCAAAAATGGAATTAGCAATTCTTTTGGTAGGTTGTTATGAATTATTAGAAACTGAGCAAGGTAAGGAAGTTATTATTAATGAAGCAGTAGAACTTTCTAAAAAATATTGTGATGAAGATGCTTATAAGTTTATTAATGGATTGTTAAATAAGATAAAGTGATGGAAAAAAGATATTTAACAGTAAGTGCATTAAATCGTTATTTAAAAGCAAAAATTGATGCAGATACACAGCTACAAAAAATCTTAATTAAAGGTGAGATTTCTAATTTTAAACATCATAGTTCTGGGCATCTTTATTTTACATTAAAAGATGAGAAATCAAGAATTAATGCTGTTATGTTTTCTTCAAAAGCAAATAAAATGTTATTTAAATTAGAAAATGGTATGAAAGTTTTAATTCAGGCTAGTGTCTCAGTATATGATGTAGCAGGTACATATCAATTATATGTCGATAGTATTGAACAAGATGGTTTAGGAAATTTATTTTTACGATATGAACAATTAAAAAAACAGCTTTCTTTGGAGGGGTTATTTGATTTAGATAAAAAGATTACAATTCCTAAGTTTCCTAGTAAAATTGCTGTATTATCAGCTTATCCTAGTGCAGCACTTGCTGATATTGTAAGGACGATCAATTTAAGATTTCCAGTAGTTCGAGTAATTGTTTTCCCTATTCCTGTTCAAGGAAAAGATGCATATATTCACATAATTAGAACTTTAAACTATGTTGATACATTAAAATTTAGTACTATAATTATTGCTCGTGGTGGCGGATCTTTAGAGGATTTATGGAACTTTAATGAAGAAGGACTAGCTAGAGCAATATGCAATTGTAAAACACCTATTATTAGTGGTGTTGGTCATGAAGTTGATTTTACAATTTGTGATTTTGTTGCTGATTATCGAGCTGCAACACCAACTGCTGCAGCAATTAAAGCTACACCAGATTTAATTGAATTAAAACAAAGTGTAAACAACCTTCAATATAAATTAAATACTTTAATGAAACAAAAAATAACTTTAAATGAACAGTTACTTAGAAGAATCAAGTCATTTTATTTATTTAAAAATCCTGATAAATTATTTGAAGATAAGAAAGCTAAAGTCGATTATTTATATGATCGATTAAATGATATTTTCACATATAATTTAAGTAATCAATGTAATAAAGCAAAGCATTTAATGCAAATATTTAATCATCAAGCAAATCTTTTTACAATAAATCAAAATAATCATTTAAATTTGATTAATCAGTCAATGGAACAGTTAATGAAACAAAAAATGAAATATGAGCAAGAAAGATTTTATTATTTAGTATCAAAACTTAATACTTTATCTCCATTAACAACACTTGAAAGAGGATATGCGATTATATTGAAAGATGAAAAAGTTATATCTAAGGCTGATGATCTTAAATCAGGTGATAAAGTTGAAATTAAAATGAAAGGCGGTAGCCAAAAAGCTATTATTGAATAGGGGAATATTATGGACAATGTTATATTTGAAGAAGCAATGAATCGACTTGAAGAAATTATTAGAATATTGGAAGATAATCAAACTTCTTTAGAAAAAAGTGTTGATCTTTTTCAAGAAGGAATTAAATTATCTAAAATATGTAGTGATAAATTAGCAGGAATTGAAAATAGAGTAGCAAAAATATTAGTAGATGGAAAACTTGAAGATTTAAAGATTGAGGAATAATATGGAAAAATTGATTAAAGAGATAAATAGCAGATTATTAGAAATAGTCAATAATTATCAAGATTCCGTTGTTAAAGAAGCTATTAAATATTCGTTAATGGCTGGTGGAAAAAGAATTCGACCTATAATGATGTTGCAAGTTATAAGTAGTTACGGGATTGATTATCATGACTATTTAGATGCTGCTTGTGCAGTTGAAATGATTCATACATATTCATTAATTCATGATGATTTACCAGGTATGGATAATGATGATTTAAGACGTGGTAAACCTACTTGCCACAGACAATTTGATGAAGCAACTGCTATTTTAGCTGGTGATGGTCTTTTAAATGAAGCTGTTAATGTTATTTTAAAAGCGTGTTATAGTAATGATTTAAAAATATCTTTATTACAAATATTATATCAAGCGAGTGGGATTAATGGCATGATTTTAGGACAAGTTTTAGATATGGAGTTTGAAAATAAAAAAGCTAATCATCAAGAGTTGGATTTAATTCATCATCATAAAACTGGAGATTTAATTAGTGCAGCAATGAAGATGGGAGCCTTGGTTTGTGATTATAAAGACATGCTGATTTGGCAAGAGATTGGATATAAGATTGGTTTAGCTTTTCAAATTCAAGATGATATTCTTGATGTTACTGGTAATAGTGAAATTTTAGGAAAAAAAGTGGGTAGTGATTTACAAAATCATAAATCTACATATGTTTCTTTAATGGGAATTGATAAATCTCAAACAATAGTGAACCAATATTTTAAAGAAGCAACAGAACTTTTATATAAATTGAATGTTAAACATGAATTAATTTTAGAGATAATGGAAAAATTAAAGAAAAGAGTGAAATAATGGATCTAAATGAAATTAAAGATCCCTCTTTTTTAAAAGAGTTGGATATTAGACAATTAAATCAATTAGCCCAAGATATCCGTTATTTTTTAATTAATAACATTTCAAAAACAGGTGGACATCTTTCAAGTAATCTTGGTATTGTTGAACTGACAATTGCATTACATTATGTTTTTAATTCTCCTGAAGACAGAATATTATTTGATGTTGGTCATCAATCTTATGTTCATAAGATTCTTACAGGAAGAGCAAATCAATTTAAAACACTCCGTAAATACCAAGGATTATCTGGGTTTCAAAAACGTTGTGAAAGTTCACATGATGTGTGGGAAGCAGGGCACTCTTCAACTGCGTTAAGCGGAGCTGTAGCAATGGCAATTGCTCGTGATTTAAACAATCAAGATTTTAGTGTGATTCCTGTGGTTGGAGATGCTGCAATGGTTGGTGGAGAGTCTCTAGAGGCATTAAATCACTTAGGTTCAATTAACAATAAAGTAATCATTATTTTAAATGATAATCAAATGGCTATTGGCAAAAGTGTTGGTGGATTTGGTGATTTTTTATCTTCAATTAGACTTAGTGGAACATATAATAATTTAAAGCAGGATTATCGAAATATTACTTCAAAAAATAAAATAGGTAAAATGGTATTTAATGTATCTAAACGAGTTAAAGATTTTGTTAAACATGGTTTAATCGATGATACAATTTTTGAGGATTTTGGTGTTGATTATCTAGGTCCTGTTAATGGCCATGATTTAGATGATTTAATTAGAGTTTTAAATTTAGCTAAGATATCTAAAACAAGTGTTGTTGTCCATGTGGTCACAAAAAAAGGACGAGGTTATCGATATGCTGAAAATGATTATGCTGGTAAGTGGCATGGGATAGCACCATTTAATGTAAATGATGGAACAATAAAATACCCTGAACCAAAAGATAAAATCAGCTGGTCTAAACTAGTTGCTAATCATATTGAAAAAAATATGGCTGAAGATGAAGATATTATTGCAATTACTCCTGCAATGATACATGGCTCTGCAATGGATGATATTTTTAAACACTATCCTAATCGCAGTTTTGATGTAGGAATTGCTGAAGAACACGCTCTTACTTTTACAGCTGGTTTAGCTGTTGCAAATAAAAAGCCATTTATTTCTATTTACTCATCTTTTTTACAACGTGCCTACGATCAAGTTAATCATGATATTGCAAGAATGGATCTTGGTTGTTTAATTAGTGTAGATCGTTGTGGATTTGTAGGTGCTGATGGCCCTACACATCATGGCGTATTTGACATAGGATTTTTAAATCCTTTGCCTAATGTTATTATTTGTACTCCAAGTAATGCAAAAGATGCTAAAAGATTTATAAATACATATTTAGTGAATAATGATCATCCTTACATTTTAAGAATTCCTCGTGGTTATATCAAGGACGAAGTTGTTAAATGTAATGAGCTTATACCAATTGGTAAATGGAAAATCGAAAATAATGATAACTATGATGCAACAATTATTTGTTATGGTCAAAATGTAAATATGATCAGAGATTATTTTATTGACAAAGATATTAAAGTTAGATTAGTAGATGCTTTGTTTATAAAACCAATGGATCTTGAAATGCTTGAACAATTAGTTGATGATAAACCTCTAATTATTTATGAAACTGAATTAAAAATAAATTCTTTAGCAAGTAATATCGCTTATTATTATAGTCAAAAAGGGATATTGAAACAAATTTATAGTTTTGGAGTAGATGATCATTTCTCAGTTCAAGGGAGCATTAATGAAATTTTAAAGGATGAAGGTTTGGATATGGAATCATTTTATCAAAATATTAAGGAGATAATTGATGAAAAAAGAAAGAATTGATGTTTTATTAGTTGAGCAAGGTTTTTTTGATTCCCGTGAAAAAGCTAAACGGGCTATAATGGCAGGGATAGTTCATGATGACTATGATCGAATTGATAAGCCAGGAACTAAAATTCCAATTGATTCTAATTTATATGTTAAAGGAAATGTCATGCCTTATGTATCACGTGGTGGATTAAAGTTGGAGCGGGCACTAAATGAATTTTCTTTAGAATTGCATGATAAAATAATGGTTGATATTGGAAGTTCAACAGGCGGTTTTACAGATTGTGCTTTACAAAATGGAGCTAAACTTGTATATGCTGTTGATGTAGGGACTAATCAGTTAGTTTGGAAGCTTCGCAATGACTCACGTGTTATTGTAAAAGAACAAACAAATTTTCGTTATGCAACAAAAGAATTATTTGAATATGGGTTACCTTCCTTTGCTTCTATAGATGTCTCATTTATTTCTTTAAAACATATTTTTAATGCTTTAAAAGATATTTTGAGTGATAATGATCAAGTTGTTGCTCTAATAAAACCACAGTTTGAAGCTGGTCGTGAGGATGTTGGAAAAAATGGAATTATAAAAGATAAAAATATTCATCATCAAGTAATTTGTAATGTTATAGAATTTGCTAAAGAAGATGGATTCATTTTAGAAAAACTTACATACTCACCAATTACAGGTGGAGAGGGTAATATTGAGTTTTTAGGATTATTTGTTAAAAATGGCAAAGAAACTATGATAGATATTTTTGATATTGTTGAAGCAGCACATAATTGTTTTAAAGGATAGGTGAAAATATGTTAGAGAGTATTTATATTGAAAATTTTGCAATTATAGATCGTTTAGAAGTGAATTTTCAAGACCATATGACAGTATTAACTGGAGAAACAGGTGCTGGAAAGTCTATTATTATTGATGCTATAGGTCAGTTAATGGGTAATAGAAGTCAAACTACTCTAATTAAAAGTGGTTGTAATGAATTTTTTGTTGAGGGTGTTTTCACAATTAATGATAATTCTGAAGTTTTAAATAAATTAAACGAATATCGGATTGAGTATGATGATAAACTAATAGTATCTAAATATTTTAATCGTGATAATAAAACTACTATAAAGATAAATTATCGTAATGTGTCTAAATTAGTTCTAACGTCTATTATGAGTGAATTAATTGATATTCATTCTCAATTTGAAACTCATAGTTTATTTGATTGTAATAATCATATCAATATTTTAGATAATTATATTGGAGCACCAGTTAATACTTTAAAACAAAAATATATTTCAATTTATCATGAATACAAAGAAATATTACAAACTTATCAAAAGACAATTAGTGAAGAATTAAGTGATGAACAACTTGAATATTATCAAGGACAGTTAGATGAAATTAATAGTATTGATTTTGCTTCTATTGATGAAGATCAGCTTGAACAAGAGAAAAAACAATTGTTAGATTATGAAAAAACCAGTGAAACAATTAATAATTATCGTCAATACATGAATGGTGAGCATGGTGCATTAACTCTGTTAAACAATGCTATAAATGAATTAGAAAACCTTAATGATCAACCAGCTTATCAGCATATTTATGAAAAGATTTATGATCTTTATTATAATTTGATTGATTTAGATAATGAAGTAATTAGTGAATTTAATAGTAGTGATTTTGATGAATATCGCTTAAATGAAATTCAAGATATTTTATTTAAAATAAATCGTTTGAAACGTAAACATGGTCAATCTATTAATGCTATTATAGAAGCTAAAAATGATTTAGAAAATAAGATTTTAGCTTTTACTAACCGTGAATCATATATTGATGATTTAAAAAAGCAATTAGATAAAGCTTTAGATAGAGCGAGTGTTCTTGCTAATAAGATAACAGATTTACGTAAACAAAAAGGTATTGAGTTTACTGATAATGTAATGAAACAATTAAAATCATTATATCTTGACAAGGTATGTTTTAAAATTGATTTTAAAACTAAAGACTTACAAAAAAATGGGCAAGATATAGTTACATTTTTAATTGCAACTAATCTTGGACAAACTTTAAAACCATTAAATAAAGTTGCTTCTGGTGGTGAAATGTCAAGAATTATGTTGGCAATTAAAACGCTATCTTTATCTTCTAGCTCAATTGAAACAATCGTTTTTGATGAAGCTGATACTGGAGTGAGTGGTAAAGTAGCTGAAGCAATTGGTGCTAAAATGAAAATGATTGCAAAAAATAGGCAAGTCTTATGTATTACCCACTTAGCACAAGTTGCAGCATTTGCTAAAAATCATTATTTAATTGAAAAAACAAATAATGAAAATAACATTAATGTACAGATTCGAGAATTAAATAAAAATGATAGTATTATGGAAATTGCAAAATTAATTTCTGGAAAAGATATTTCTAATGAATCAATTGAGCATGCTAAAAAATTGAAAATAAGTTGTGAATAATTATAAGCATAGTGACCAAACTATACTGTAACAAATGTTACAAGGAGGTTTCTATGCTTTTTAAAAAGCTAATTCTTTCCTTAATTATTGTTTTAGCCATTATCATCAATCCAATCGCTCTTTATGCAATATCTTTAGTACCTGGTGGTGATTCAATTGGAATTGACTTAAATTATCAGGGTGTAGTAATAACAGGTGGATATAAGATTAAATCAAAAAATACAACTTATGATCCATTTGCAAAAGATTTTAAAACTGGTGATATGATCGTTGAAATAGATGATCAAAAAGTTACTAGTATTGAAGAATTAACTGAGATTATTAAAGATGGCGGCAGTGAAAAAAGTGATTATGATGTAACAATAATCAGAAATAACGAAAAACTGCATCGTAATTTACAAGTTATTTATGAAAACCAAGAATTTTCTACTGGTTTATATGTAAAAGATGCTATTAGTGGTGTCGGAACTTTGACATTCTATAACCCTACTAATAATACATTTGGTGCTTTAGGACATGCAATGAGTGATACTAAACTTAGTAGTAGTGAATTAATTCAATCTGGTACTATTTTTGAAAGTAATGTTACTAGTATAAAAAAAGCTACTTCTAATAGTTCTGGTAATAAAATTGCAGATATTTCTAATGTTGAAATAGGTAGTATAAACAGCCATAATCAATTCGGTATTTATGGAACTTATAATTATGATATTTCTAAAAGAAAGGCACTTGAAACAGCAGGTATTGATGAAATTAAATTAGGAAAAGCATATTTTTTAACAGTATTAAATGGGCATGAAATTCAAAAATGTGAAATTGAAATCACAAAGTTAAATGACCAGGATACAATTAAAGAAAAGGGTATTGAATTTAAAGTAACTGATCAAAATGTTATAAATAAGGCAAATGGTATTGTTCAAGGAATGAGTGGATCACCAATTATTCAAGATGATAAAATTATTGGCTGTGTCACTCATGTATCTGGAAATAATCCCATGATAGGTTTTGGATTGTATATAGAGTGGATGCTAGAAATGGATAAACAAGGATAACAAAGGTGCCAAAAGGCACCTTTCATATTTTCATGTAATGTTTTTTTTAGTATAATAAGTGTATTGGAGGAATTTAGCTTATCAAAAATAATTGTTCTATTAATAACTATAATTAATTATTTATTTAGTAAAAGTAAATACACTATTAATGAGACGATAAGTTATATGATTTTTATTTAGGAGGATTAAATAATGCAGATAATCTTTCATATAGATTTAAATGCTTTTTATGCTAGTGCTGAAATTTCACGTAATCCTAATTTAGAGGGAAAACCACTTGTTATTTCTGGAAAATCCAAACGAAGTATTATAACTACTGCCTCTTATGAAGCACGAAAATTTGGAATTCATTCTGCAATGCCTTTATTTCAGGCATACAAAAAATGTAAAAATTTGATTGTATTACCTGCTGATTTTGAATTATATCATCGTTTATCAAATGAATTTTTTAGCATTATTTCTTCATATAGTGAAATTTTAGAAGTTGCTAGTATTGATGAATGTTATGTTGATGTTACGAAAGTAATACAAGATAAAAACTATCATCCTGTTGAATTAGCAAGAAGAATACAAAATGATGTTTATGAACAATTAAATTTAAAATGTTCAATTGGAATTTCACCAAATAAATTTTTAGCAAAAATGGCTAGTGATATGAAAAAACCAATGGGGATTACTATATTGACTCGTTCAAACTTAAAAGAGCTGATGTGGCCTTTAGATATAAAAAATATGTTTGGAATTGGTAAAAAGACTCAGCCACGATTAAGAGAAGTTGGAATTATGACAATTGGTGATATTGCAAATTATAATAATTATAATAAATTAAGGCAGATTATTGGAAAAAATGCATTATTGTTATATCGTAGGGCTAATGGTATTGATAATAGAGTTGTTGATACCAAACAAAATGAATTAAAGTCTGTTGGGAACTCAATAACCTTGCCACATGATACATTAGATGAAATAATTTTACTAGATACGTTAAAACAATTGGCTAGACAAGTTTCTATGCGTGCAGCAAAAAGAAATCTTATCTCCAATTCTATATCTATTACTATTAAATATACTCGTTTTGAAAGTGTTAATCGACAAACAACGATTAATTCTTATATTAATGATTATGAATATATTCTTTCTACAGCAAAAATGCTTTTCGATGCTCATTATGATGGGCGCCCAGTACGTCTTTTAGGAATTAGTTTAAACAATACAATTAATAAAAAAAATTATAAAGAACAATTAAACATCTTTAATTCTACTAATGATATTGAAAAAGATAAAGATATACAAACAATTATAGAAAATATTAATAATAAGTTTGAAAAAACAATAGTTACTAAGGCTTCAGATATCTCTAAAAAAAATATTCAAAAAAAATATTTAAAATAAATGAATAAAATAATTTCTTACTCATAAGTTGTATAAACGGAGGTCTACTTATGGGCATTTTAAATAAAATTTTTAAAAATGAAAAATTACTAATAAATATTTTTTCTTTTGTTTTATTAGGATGTGGAATCATCTTTGGAATTATTTATTATTTTTATGGCAGTGAAAATCTGATTAATCTTTGCAAGTATATATTTTTTTATAAAGATAATGAAATAACAAATAATTATAATTTATATATGACAATTACAGGCGTATACATATTCTTATCATTGTTTATCTCTACTAGTTTTTTGGGAATCTTTTTTAATAGTTTTATTATTTTTTCAAAAGGAATACAGTTAACTTTAGCAACTATTTTTTATTTTACATTAAATGAGTTTAGTATGGGTATGTTTTTTTTAGGATATATACCACAAATGTTAATTGAATTAATTCTAGTTTATGTAATTTCTATTATATCTCTTAGACTGTCTTTAAATTGTCTTACGATATCATTTATTACTAGAGAAGTTTTTAATAGTCGTAAAATTATTAATTATATTTTAGATTATGTTATTATAATTTTAATAATTGTAACCATTTCAATGGCTTTTAAGGTCTATGCACTTTAGTTACCTAGTTAATCGTGATATAATAGCAGGTAAATGAGGTGATAGTTAAACATGGTAATAATTGAAGCTATAAATGAATATCGACAATATTTAATTGTTGAAAAAGGACTTAGTAAGAATACAATTATTGCTTATATTAGTGATTTAAAAAAGTTTTCTATTTATTTAGATGATAGTTTTCAGATTAATAAAATAGAGGAGCTTTCAAAAGAACATATTCGTTTATATTTAAAAGAATTAGGAAAAACAAACACTTCTGCTTCTATAACAAGAAAATTGGTTTCATTAAGAATGTTTTTCAATTTTTTAATAAAAGAAAAAATTATTGATGTTAATATTATAAGTGACTTTGATTTACCTAAGATAAACAAAAAATTACCTGTAATATTAAGTACTACAGAAATGCAAGAAATTCTAGAAACTATTAAGATAAACGATCACATCAGTTGTCGTAATCGTTGCATGTTGGAATTGATGTATGCTACAGGATTGCGAGTATCGGAATTAATAAACTTAAATGTTAGTTCTATAAATCTATATATGGGATATATAAAAGTCATTGGAAAAGGGGATAAAGAGCGGATTGTTCCAATTGGTGAAATTGCTAAAATAATTTTAGATATATATTTGAATCAGTATCGTGATAAATTTATAAAAAAAGAATCTTCTTTACTATTTTTTAACAATCATGGTAATAAATTAAGTAGAGAGGAATTTTATATTATCTTAAAGCAAGTTATTAATAAAACTTCTATCAACAAAAAAATTTCACCTCATACTATACGTCATAGTTTTGCGACACATCTTTTAGAAAATGGAGCAGATTTACGTTCAATTCAAGAATTATTGGGGCATAGTGATATAAGTACAACAACTATTTATACACATATATCTAATCAAAAAATTAAAAACGAATATCAGCAGTTTCATCCACGAATGAAGAAAAAAGATGATAGTATAGAATAAATCTAAAAGGAGGAAAAAATGAAATATAAACGTATTTTTTTAATTGTATGTGATTCTTTAGGAATTGGTAATGCTAAAGATGCTAAATCGTATAATGATGAAGGGGCTAACACTTTGCAACATATATGCGATTATTGTGATGGTTTAGACTTACCAAATTTAGAAGGGTTAGGTCTAGGTAATTTAGGAAATTTTAAAGGTATTTATCCATTAAAATCACAATTAGGTTATACTTTGGCATTAAATGAAATTTCTAAAGGAAAAGATACAATAACTGGTCATTGGGAAATGATGGGATTAAAAACAGAAAAGCCATTTGTAACATTTACAGAAACAGGTTTTCCTGATCAATTCATCAAATTATTTGAAGAAAAAACAGGGCGAAAGTGTGTTGGTAACAAAGCCGCTAGTGGTACCGAAATTCTTGATGAATACGGTGAACATCAAATAAAAACAGGTGATTGGATTGTATACACTTCAGCCGATTCAGTCTTTCAAATTGCTGCTAACGAAGAAGTTATTCCACTTCAAGAGTTATATGATGCATGTAAAATAGCTCGTGAATTAGCTATGGATGAACGTTGGAAAGTGGGGAGAATAATTGCTCGACCATATATTGGAAAAAAAGCAGGGGAATTTAAACGAACAGCTAATCGTCATGATTTAGCTTTACCGCCTTTTGCACCAACTGTTCTTGATGCTTTAAAAACAGCTGAATATGATGTGATTGGAGTTGGTAAGATTCCTGATATTTTTGTTGATCAAGGTATTACAAAAAAAGTAAAAACTATTAACAACCAAAATGGTATGAATAAGACTATTGAATTATCAAAAACTGATTTTATTGGGTTATGCTTTGTTAATTTAGTTGATTTTGATGCTGTTTACGGACATCGACGAGATCCTAAAGGGTATGGTAAAGCAATTAAGGAATTTGATAACCAATTAGAAGAATTAATGAAATATTTAAATCATGATGATCTACTGATGATCACTAGTGATCATGGTAATGACCCTACATATAAAGGTACTGATCATACTCGTGAACAAGTACCTTTGCTAATTTATTCAAAAGAACTTATAAAACCACATCACTTAGAGCAAATGGATTCTTTTGCAGTTATTGGAGCAACTATCGCAGATAACTTTGGAGTCCCTTTACCATTAGTTGGATGTTCAATTTTAAATAAAATAATTTAATGGAGAATTTTATGGAAGAAAATAGTAAACGATTAATAGTCATGTCAATTTTAGCATATGCAGTGGGAACTTTTATTCTCGCTGCAGGTTTGCTAACAAAATCATCTTTAAGTATAACAGTATTTTATATTATTACAATGGTATTAATTATATGTGCGATGTTAGCTTTATTCAATAATTATAAAAAAGATAAACATATTAAATTATATCTTTATTTATTAATAGTTGGTATTGTTTTTATTATTATAAATACTGCTGCTTTTATTAATAATTTATTTCTATAAAAGGAGTTTTAAACTCCTTTTTTTATTGTATAATCGAGTTTTAATCGTTCTTGAATTCTAAGATTATCAGCCACTAAAGCAATAAATTCTGAATTAGTAGGTTTAGATTTCTTTTTATTTGAAGTAGTTCTAATAATTTTATTTATTTCAATACCACCATCTTGATTCCATGCAATTCCTATTGCATGACGAATAGCTTTTTCAACTCTCGAAGCAGTAGTACTATACTGACAAGCAATTTCAGGATATAATCTTTTGGTTATTTGACCTAATAATTCAATATCATAATATACCAGCATAATAGCTGTTCTAAGATATAAATAGCCTTTGATATGTGCAGGGATCCCCACATCTTTTAATATAGTAGTTATTTCATTTTCTAATTTTACTTTTTTATATTTTTCAGAAGTTTGTCTTATATCAATTTCTTCAATATTTATATTCATGATGGAATTAATTGTATAAATAAATGATTGTATACTAATTGGTGCTTTAATGCAATATGTAACATCTAAACTATCTAGTAATTCATATATAACAGGATTATTAAAATGTGATATACAAATAACTTTTTCATATGCATTATTATTTATTTCTTTTAATTTCTGTAATACACCGATACCATCAACTTTAGAAAGCATTAAATCAATTATAAAAAGATTACATTTATTATATGATAAAAAATCTATGCAGTTTTTTGCATTATCACTTATCCCTAGAATTTTATAATTCCTTAACAATCCTAAATGTTTACTAATCAAATTAGCTAGTTCTTTATTTTCCTCTAATATATATACTGTATAACAGTTTGTTTTAGTCATCTTTATCCCTCCAAACATTGACAAAATCTATTATAAAGATACAAAAGTAGAAATAAAAGAAAGTTTTTTTAATTAATATTATATTTATAAAATTAGAAAACTGATTTACTGATTATCTAAAACAATTCGTTATTTATAGTCATTAGATAGCGTTTAATAGCGAATAATGGCGAATTTATTAAGGGAATTTTGTAGATAGTAAAAAAAGAAGTTTTTGTATTGCAAGTAAAATATTCACAAATAAATTACATAATATTCATTATGCGAAGTTGTATGATGATAATAAAATAAGCGATATCCGCTAAAATATCGCTCTATAATATCTTTATTTATAAACATTCATTTATATAAAAATTATTATCTTGAAAATTATTTTCTAAGAAGTTTGACATCATCGTACATACATATTTATAATCACCTTTGATTATAGCTTTTAAATCACTTTCAATAAATACTTTTTTATCAAAAGTCATGAAGTGACCAATTATCATCTCTAAATAAGCTTGCTCTAAATATATGATTTCTGATATTTTTATTACTGCATCATCTTCGCTATATATTACATAACCAATTGATTTGTTGTTTAAATCAAATACTTTAATTTTTTCATCAAAAGCTTCACATCTTAATGCTAAATAATTTTGGTAATATTCAATATTTCTTTTTCGATAACCTGTATACTTTTTACAGAATTGATTGTAAAGATTTAATAATTTAATATAATCATTATTCTTCGTTGTTTTAATTAGAAAATTATTTTCATATAAATTATTATCAACTTCTGTTATTTTGTGATAATAATCTTGTGAAAAGCCAAATTGATAATATAATTCTGGATTGTATGCTTGTAAGATTATTTTAGCGTTTTGATACTTTGATAATGATAATACATAATTCATTAATTTTTTCATTAATCCTTGTTTTCGGTATGTCTTGTTAGTAGCCACTCCTAAAATAAAATATACATCTTCTTCTTTTTCATCAAAAATAAGTGTATAAGGAATAATTTGAAGCATTGATACTACTAAATCATTATTCTTTAATACATAAGTATTTTCTTTTTGGTAACGATTCATAAAATAGAAATTAGTTGATTTTTCATCTTCATCTTCAAAACTACTACGCCATAAATCTATAATATTATATAGATCTTTATCACTAGCTTGATTGATAGTTTGGTTGTTTAAAATAATAGTATATTTTTTTAACAATTTTACTGGATGCAATGCTCTTTTTGCTTTACGTAAAGATTCTAATCCCATATCTTCTTCACGATTTACAAATTCATAATTTTCATAATTTTGTTCTAAAAATAATTTTCCAATTGCAACATATAATCCCCTAATATCCTTATTAGCTTTTTCAACATGTATCTGAATTGTACTATGTTTTAAGGGAGAACCAATTATAAAAGCTTCTAGTTTATTATCAATATAAATACATCCAGTTTTAATATTTAGTTCATGACGATGTACTAATAAATAAACTATACCAATATATTCAGAAACTACACTTTCTTCAATTCTTCTGGAAAAATCCCATTTTTTTAGACATTGTAAAACATTATCAATATCTTCATCTTCAATTTCTTTGTATATATAATCAGGATGTTCTTTAAGAAAAGCATTAAAATGATTACGTCTTTTTTGCATTTTTTTACCAGATAAAGTTTCTAAAGAAACTTTACTATATATATAATCATCAAAATCTTCATCATGTAAATATAAAAATTTATTACCATATAATTCTTCAATTAGTATTTTAAATTTCTCTACTGCCAAATCAATTCGAAAAATAAAATTATGTTTATTAGCGTATTCAAGCATATATTCTAATGCCTCTTGATAATACTCTGGTTTACAAAATGGCATAGCAAAAAACTTTTCATTCATATAAGTATGTAACATAATCAAATAATTTTCTTTAATTTCATAAAATATCTCATATTCATGATCCCACATCATCATTGTTACAAAATTAGAATTATAGCCCTCATAATCAGCATCATCTAAATATGGTTTAATTTTATCATAGTCTTTTAATAATAATTTTTGCATATAACTCCTATTTATCTTCCTAACATTGCATTAATAAATTGTTTAGCTGTTCTTCCAGAAAAACCGCCATAACGAATCTCCCAAGTTAAAGCTTTTTGATGTAATTCTTCTTGAGGGATTTGAAGATTATATTGTTTAGCTAAGCCATCTATAATTTCAAGATAGTTTTGGCGATTTGGATGCGTATATAATATTTTTACCCCAAATCTAGAGCTTAATGAAATTTTTTCTTGTTTTGCATCATTTATATTAACTTCATCTTGATCTTGACGATCACTCCAGGTTTGTTTGACTAAATGACGACGATTGCTAGTTGCGTAAATTAAAATATTATCAGGTTTCTTTTCTAGTCCCCCTTCAATTACAGCTTTTAAATACTTATATTCTATTTCAAATTCTTCAAATGATAAATCATCCATAAATAAAATGAATTTATAATTCCGTGATTGTAGTTCCTGAATTATACTAGGTAAATATTTAAATTGATGTTTATAAATTTCTATCATTCGTAATCCATCTTTGTAATATTCATTTAATAACGCTTTTATACTGCTTGATTTACCAGTTCCACTATCGCCATAAAGAAGTACATTATTAGCTTTTTTTCCAGATAAAAATGCTTCAGTATTTTTGGTAAGTATTTGCTTTTGACTTTCATATCCAATTAACTGATCTAATCGCCCGTTGCCTATATGTATTATAGGACAAATTTCATTATTTTCATAACGAAATGCTTTATTTAATCCAAATTTTCCTACTCCATAAGTTACAAAGAATTTTTCTAAAGTATCATAAAATTCATTAACATCTTTACAATTAGTTAAACTATTTTGTAGGGATCTTGAAATATCAAATAATTCCTGATTAATAACAGGTTTTGATGGAACAAAATTATTAATTAAATTTTGTTGTAATAGTGTTAAACAACTAAAATCAGTATTAAACATTTTAAAAATTATTTTAAAATCATTTATAACAATATCCTTTAAATTTATTGCAATATCATGTTTTCTCTCTAATGCTAGTGAAAATGAATTTTCATTATTTATTAATAGATTTGTTAGTAAACTATTAAATAGATTACCATATAAATTATATTTTTCAGCTAATCTTATTAATAAAGAAACAAAACTATTAGCATAATCCAAATTATTATTTTTAATAATCTCATTATATAATTCAAAACATATTTTAACATCCTCATTTTTATATAATGGATTGAAAACAATTAAATCATTCATAATTATATTCCTTTCTAAATAATTAAAAAGACGAAAATTCGTCTTTTAATTTTTAAAACTATGTATAGGCGCTGGAATTCGTCCACCACGATTAATAAATTCAGCACATCCAAACTCATTTACTGGCATAATTGGTGCATAACCTAATAATCCACCAAATTCAACAACCTCTCCTACTTCTTTACCTATTACTGGAATAATTCTAACTGCAGTAGTTTTTTGGTTAATCATACCAATAGCCATTTCATCAGCTATTATGCCAGAAATAGTACTAGTTTTCACGCTTCCTGGAATAGCAATCATATCAAGTCCAACTGAACAAACACATGTCATAGCTTCTAACTTTTCAAGTGTTAATGCACCTCTATTAACAGCATCAATCATCCCTTGGTCTTCACTAACTGGAATAAATGCTCCGCTTAATCCTCCAACATATGAAGAAGCCATGACGCCTCCTTTTTTTACTTGATCATTTAATATTGCAAGAGCTGCAGTTGTACCAGGAGCACCTACACTGTCTAGTCCCATTCCTTCAAGACAATCAGCAATACTATCGCCAATTGCAGGAGTTGGTGCTAATGATAAATCAATAATTCCAAATGGGATTCCTAATTTTTCTGATGCTTCTAAAGCAACTAACTGACCAACCCGAGTTATCTTAAATGCCGTTTTTTTAATAATTTCACATAATTCGCCAAAATTTTTACCCTTTGCTTTTTCAATAGCATTTTTAACTACACCAGGACCACTAACCCCAACATTAATAACTGCATCTGCCTCACTAACTCCATGGAAAGCTCCAGCCATAAATGGATTATCATCAGGTGCATTACATAAAACAACTAGTTTAGCACACCCAATTGAATCATTATCTTTGGTTAAAGTTGCTGTTTCTTTGATTATTTCTCCCATCAATTTAACAGCGTCCATATTAATACCAGTTTTGGTTGAACCAACATTAACAGAACTACATACGTTGCTAGTTACCTTCATAGCCTCTGGAATAGATTTTATTAATAATTCTTCTGCTTTTGTCATTCCTTTTGATACAATTGCACTATATCCTCCAATGAAATTAACACCAGTTTCATGTGCGCATTTGTCTAAAACTTTAGCAATTTTAACAAAATCACTTGTTGTTTTACAAGCGTTAGAACCAACAAAACCAATTGGTGTTACTGAGATACGTTTATTAACAATTGGTATCCCATACTTCATTTCAATCTGATTACCTGTTGATACTAAATCTTTTGCCAAAGTTGTAATCTTTTTATAAATATTTTCGCATAAAACATCAACGTCATGATCCATACAATCTAATAAACTGATACCTAATGTAATCGTTCTTACATCAAGATTTTCTTGTTCAATCATTTTATTTGTTTCTGCAACTTCAAATAAATTAATCATTTTACAAATTCTCCTTAAATACGATGCATTTTATTAAAAATGTTTTCGTGTTGTAATTTGATGTTTACACCAATTTCTGCACCTAACTTATCTAACTCTTCACAGATAGTACCAAATTCATCAGTAATTGAACTTAATTCTACAATCATCATCATATTAAAATATTCTTGAATAATAGTTTGTGAAATATCTAAGATATTAACTTGTTTAGCTGCTAAATATGTACATACTTTAGCAATAATTCCAACCTGATCTTTACCTACTACTGTAATAATCCCCTTTTGCATACAATAACCTCCTAATTATTTAGGTTATTATAGCATAATTGTATACAACAAAAAAGAGCAAAATCAAATAAATTTTTACTCAAAATATATTGTACAAAAAAGAGACTGTCTTCAGTCTCAAATTAAGAGTATACTATTTATTCATTAATTTCTTAGCAAAATTATAAACAGCTTTACCGTCCATCATTCCATAATCTTTCATTTCAATTACATCAAAAGGAATATTTTTACCAGTTTCTTTAATAGCTTTTTCAACTTCTGGTTTAGCATATCTAACCTGTGGTCCAAGTAATATACAGTCAACTGTACTAATAATTTTCTCACCTTCACTAAAAGGTAAAGCAAAGATTTCTACCTCTTCTCCTAATTCCTGTGCTGCCTTAATCATTTTTGTTACTAATAAACTAGTAGACATACCAGCTGCACATATTAACATAATTCTTGTTTTCATTCTATTTTTCTCCTTTATTAAATACGTATAAAAAGGGCATTATAAAAAACGCCCGCTTTCCCACTTTTAACTTAATCCAGCTTTATTAACCAATCATTTTCATTGCAGTATCAAATACAGCTTTACCGTTCATTGTCCCATAATCTCTCATATCAATAACATCTACAGGAATAGCCCCTGCTTTACGTCCTGCAGCTAATTTTTCAATAGCAGCTTTTTGAAATCTAACTTGTGGTCCAAGTAATATACAATCAACTTCTTCCAATACCCTTGGAGCATCAGAGAAAGGTAAAGCGAAAATTTTACATTCAACACCAGCTTCTTTAGCAGCGCTTTCCATTTTTGTTACTAACAAGCTAGTAGACATACCAGCTGAACACACTAATAAAATAGTTTTCATATTATAATTCACTCCTTTTTTCTACTTATTATAATTCTACAACGAATATTGTAAGATGTAAACACTTTCTTAAATCTTTTTTTTCGTATCTAATTGATTTTAGATCATCTTTCCACTATAATTTATAACAATATAATTTACTAATTTAGATATTATTTTTTATAAAAAAGTAATATATTATAGCTAATATAGTAAAATTATTAACAAAGGAAGTGAAATATATGCAACTTTTGATTATAAGTGACACTCACCTACAAAATGATCTTTTAAAAAAAATAACCGATCACTATCCTAATATGGATTACTATATTCATTGTGGAGATTCATCATTAGAGAAAAATAATCCTCTTTTAAATAAATATCTTGTTGTTAAAGGAAATCATGATAAACCAGGTGTTTTTGATACAAATATAGTTTTTAAAGTTGAAAATTATAATTGCTTAATTACTCATGGTAATAATTTTAATATTTATCATGGGAATGAAGAATTAATATCATATATGAAAAAAAATAATCTTGATATTGCTTTTCATGGACATACTCATGTACCAGCATATAATATAGTTGATAATAAATTAATTATCAATCCTGGTAGTGTAATGATAAATCGAGGTAGTTATGGTTTTGGAACATATGCAATTGTTAAAATAGTTAATAGTTATATTGATGTTAAATTTTATCATAGCATTACTTTTGAGGAATGTAGTAAAAAAGTTTTAGAAGAAGGCATACTGATGTTAGAAGAATTTAAAAAAATACTAAAATAAGGTGAAATTTTCACCTTATTTTTCTCTTTCTTCATTACGTTTACGTTTATATTCAATAATAAACATTACCTCTTTTAAATCTTCATCAGGTAATTCCGTTAAAAGTCGAGCGATATTAGCAATATTATAATAATCATACTTTTTACCACTCATAATTTCTTCAACACTACGACCATACAAATTAGAAAAAATCCTAAGTTCTCCAACTGTTATATCTCTTTTTCCATTTTCAATGTCAGATATAGCAGAATGTGGTACCTTTAAATACTTAGCTACTTCTTTTTGTGTAAGGTGTTTGAAATTTCGATACGACTTTAATCTGGCTGCTAAATCTTTATCTATCATCTCCATACCTCCAATAAATAAATTTTAGCATTTTCCTTACTATTCTTCAATAAAATTTTGAATTTTTATAATTATTTTCGACAAAACATAATAATAATTTATAAAATTTGATAATTAATCATTATAATATCCGCTCGTATGCTTGATAAAAGCAGGTATTTGTCGATTTTCATCAGATAAGATATGTTTAAATTCTTCAAAAATAAATTTTACTGTTTTAGCATCTTCGTTTAAAAAAGATAGAAGAATGTAATCTACTTTTAAAGTATCAAGATTCTTAATATATATACAATGATTATTATAAATTAAATTATTACATAACTCATCAGTTTGAATTTCAAATTTTTCCCCTTTACGATCAACTAATTTATAATTTCCCTCTTTGCACTTATTACATCCTATTTTTTTTCTTTTGAAATAATGCTCACTAATTAAACAATGTTTTACATGCATATTAATAGTTTTACCATAAGCTATCATAGTAATGTTTTGTGAGATATTAGTTAAATTATTAATTTGCTTTTTACTCATTTCTAAAGATAGAATGGCATTATAATCTTTGAAGTGTTCTAAAGCATAACTATTATAAAGATTAAATGTTGTATCTAAAATACATTTTTTATCATTAAATATTTTTAAAGCACCATAATCACCAACTAAAATCTCATCTATTTCTTGATAACTATTACTATTCTTAAAGTTCATTAATTGTTTTTCATTATTTAAAAAATTAATAAAAGGAATGACTTTTTTTTGATGCTTTTTAGCTAATTGAATTGCTTCATCTAGATGTTTTGATAAAGGAAAATAATATCCTTTAATATCTTGATCAATTAAGGCATTTAATTGTATTAATGAATGCACACGAACATAAATACCTTTAATTGTTTTATTAGTAAGAATTCTGTTGGTTTCTACGATATTGATATTATGTTTTTTAGTAGATGTTAATAAAACAATTAATTTATCAATTGCCCGTCGTCGCATTTCATTAATTTCTTTGAGACTTAAAAAAGCATTTTCAGGAAATTCTATATTAATCTTTTCAGCAACAAAAATGGTATTTCCAAGTTTTGCTAACTGATTTTTAATACGTTCCTTTGATAAAGGGGCACTAGTGGCAGCTTCAATAACTTGATTTGATTTAATTTCAATTATAGTGTCTTGATAATATATTTTAAGTGTTGCATAGTTATTTATTTGACCACTAAAGTGCATTGTAATTGGATTTTTAATCCGTTCTTTTTGATAGCTTGTTTTTGCTTTTTCAATTAATTCAATATCAATTATTTTATAGACTGGTTCTCCTTTTTTTACTGCTGTGTTTAATTCAATTTCAATAATACTATTTTTATTAGCTTGGTTTACTAATTTTTGATTTAAAAATAGCTTAGTAATTGTTCTTACAAAATCGGTACTTTTAAAACTGATTCGATCTCCCTGCTTTATTCGATTTAATAGTTTTATTTTGACTACTTTTCTTTTTTTGTCATAATCTACTACAGTTCCTAAATCAATTCCTCGATTACCAGGATATTCTTTAGCCATAAAATTATTATCATGTAACAAATATCCCTTAGTAAAACCACGATTAAACATTTGTTTCATTTCAATTATTCGATTATTAACATCATTTAACTCTTGTTTTTTTAAATAGACATCAATTGCTTCACGATATTGTTTAACAATAACTGCGACATATTCTGGACGTTTCATTCTTCCTTCTATTTTAAAAGAAGTAATTCCTGCTTCAATTAGGATACCAATATTATCTAGTGTACATAGATCTCTTGGTGATAACAAATAACTTGGAACACTATCAAGATTTTTTCCATCTTTTTCTAATTTATAAGCTAATCTACATGGCTGACCGCATGCTCCTTTATTACCACTTCGTTTAGCAATCATACTAGACATTAAACATTGTCCAGAATATGACATACAAAGTGCCCCATGAACAAATACTTCAATATCTAAATCAGTATTATTACAAATATTTTTTATCTCTTCAATACTATTTTCACGTGCTAAAACAATTCTATCAACTCCAAGCCCTTCAAAATATTTTACAGCTGAAAGATTGTAAATGCTTGTTTGAGTTGACATATGTATTTCAAAATCAGGAAAATATTTTTTTACAAAATGCATTAAACCAATATCTTGAATGATTAGGGCATCAACATCTATTGTTGCTAAAAACAAAAGATAATCTTTTAAATTTTCGAATTGATTATCTTCATATAATGTATTAACTGTTACATATATTTTAATGTTTCTTAAATGTGCATAAATAACCGCTTTTTTTAATTCCTCACGACTAAAATTAGTAGCAAAAGCTCGAGCACTAAATTCATTTCCACCTAAATAAATTGCATTGGCACCATTTTGAATAGCTGCAACCAAAGCCTCATAACTACCAGCTGGAGCTAATAATTCTATTTTTTTCATTTATCTAATCCTTAATTAGAGCCACACACATCTTGGCAGAAGCTTTTGCAGCTTTTTTTAAATATTCATCAAATTGAACTGCTGAATCACCTTTACCAAAAATATCACTTAATGAACGAGCAATAATAAATTTTGTTTTAAACTTATAACATGTTTGTCCAATAGCAGCAGCTTCCATTTCACAACATTTAGCATCCTTAAAATTATTTTTTATATATTCAGCAGTTTTATTATCAGCAACAAATTTATCCCCAGAAACAATTAAACCGATTTCATAATTAAGATCTAATTTTTCTAAAAACATTTTAGCTTTATTTATTAAATCTTCATCAGCTTTAATTCGAGGTGGTAAACCAGGTACTTCTCCTAATATGCGGTTAGGAAATGTAGTGATATCAAAATCATATTGACATACCTCATTAGAAATAACAATATCACTAACCTCCTGATTTAAACAAAGCCCTCCAGCAGAACCAATATTTATGACCATATCAATTTGATAATTAGTTAACAATAAAGTAGTACATATAGCAGCATTGACTTTTCCAACTCCGCCTTGTAATAACACTACTTCTTTATTTTCAATCATTCCTTGATAAAAGATACAATCAAGAATATTTTTTGTATCTGTAATATGCATATACTCTTTAATAGCGGCAACTTCTTCTTCCATTGCACCAATTATTCCAATCATTTATTTACTATCCCTTCTTTTATGGCAAATAAAAATAATTCTTTGTGATTCATCATGATATTTTTCAAATTCACCATAATATTCAATATCATTAAATCCAGCTTTTTTAAGCATTGCTAAATATTCTTCAATGCTATAAGTTTGTTGAAGATGAATCTCTTTTATGTGTTCATTATTTTCTTTGTCAATTATTTCTACAAAATGTTCTACTTTTCCTAAAGCAATTTTTTTAACTGACCATTTAAAATAAAAGTCTTCTGCATCTTCTTCTTCAAAATAACCATCAAGAATATAATCCATTTTATAAAGACTATCAACATCAAAAATAAAAGTACCATTATATTTTAAGGATTCATAAACATTTTTAAAAGTTTGAAATACTTTTTTCTTACTTAAAACATAATTAATTGAATCACATAAACATAGAATTAAATCTACTGCTTTATCTGTTTTAAAGTCAGTCATATCAACACGCCCAAGCATTAAATTAACATTTGCATCTAAAGCTTTTAATCGTGCTACTTCTAACATGTCTTTTGATAGATCAGTAGCATATATTTCTTTATTATCCTTAGCAAGACGAATGGCAATTTCTCCAGTACCACACCCAAGTTCTAAAATACTTTTGAAATCAGCATATTCATTTATAAAATTGTAATAATCAAGATAAAACTGTTCGTCCATTAAACTATCATAATAATAAGCAAAATTTTCATATGACATTATTTTAAATACTCAGAAACATCAATTCTTGGCATATCAGACCATAGTTTCTCTAAATTATAGCTTTCTCTTTCATTTTCATCAAAGATATGAACAATTATATCTCCATAATCCATTAATAACCATTTACTATTACGACGTCCTTCTATTTTTTTTACTACAAAACCATTTTTATCCATGCTTTCTTCAACACTGTCTCTAAGAGCGCTCATTAAACGTTCGCTAGTAGCTGAACATATTATAAATGTATCAAAAATCGGACTAGCCATCTGCATATCAATAGCTACAATATCCTTTCCTAATTTATCATCTAAAGCTTTTATAATAATTTCTAACTTATTCATTAATATCTCCTTTTACATATTTATTATAAATTTCAAAAAAACACTTATCTATTTCACGATTTTTTTTCATTGAAAAATCATAAAAATCTTTTAAACATAATTTAAATCCGGCAATAACATCCTTTTTACATAAAGCTATTTCTTTAGAAGAATCAAAATCACGACTTGGATCATATTTATCAGCTTCATATATACACATATCTAATTTTGACATATTAATTGAAGCAGTTGTATGATGTCTAATTGCTTGTAAAATTTCTGGATCATCAACTAAATATTCTGTTTTAGCTAAATATGCTGATAGCCATTGATGCCAAATTGCCACAGGCTTATCAATATAATCAGGAAAATACTTCTTCATTAAAGATAAAGCTTGATCATGTGGCATTTCTTTAGCAATATCATGTAACATTCCAGCAACATATGCTTTTGTTTCATTTAATCCATTACTTTTAGCAATTTCCTTAGCTAATTTTGCCATACTTATAGTATGTAAATATCTTTTGTTTGACATTTTAGTTTTAACGATTGTTTCCAAATAAATTCCATTAATCACAATATATTTTAAAACTTCAGGTAATAAAGCATGAAGCTTTCCATTTCTTATATCACTACTTGCATCGTCACTTGCAATTAATTCTAATTTAATAAAATTATATTTATTTAAATTTTTGTTTGTTTGATAACCAATTCGTTCAAATACTACTAATGATACTAATTCACTTATTTTCTTTGCATCTTTCCATTTATGAAATAGACTAGCCTGATCCATTCCCATAATAAAATAAAGCTGTTCTTTAGGGTAGATTGTTTTTAAATGATTAATTGTATCAATAGTATAATTTTTATCATTTCCATCTTGATCAATTTCATAACGACAAATTTCTACATTACGATATCGTTGTAATGCAATCTCCAACATCTGTAAACGTTGTTTTTTAGTAGCGCCAACTGAGTCCTTCCAAGGATTATTTGCCGTTGGAATAACTAATATTTTATCTAGTTGTAACTGTCTTAAGGCTTCTTCAATTACACGAATATGAGAGCGATGGATTGGATCAAAACTTCCTCCAAAAATCCCAATTTTTATCATGGCAATTTATATATTCCTTTTTCACTTGGACGATATAATAAAATCGTTCTTCCCAATATCTGAACAACATCAGCTTTTGTTTTCATACTAATTTCAATTGCAACCTCATTTTTTGATTCACTGCAAGATTCTAAAATCTTTATTTTAATTAATTCATGAGCTTCTAATGCATCATCAATTCCTTCAATTTGATTTTGATGAACACCATCTTTTCCAATTTGAAAAATAGCATTAAGATTATGTCCTAATCCTCTTAAATATCTTTTTTGTTTACCTGTTAACATCACTATATTCCTTTCTAAATTAACGCTTCTCTAATAAATACCCCAACACCTTTAGGTACATAAACCCTCACATTTCCATCAGGACAGTTTACACTGATAAATCCTAAACCAGAAATTACCAAATCAACTTTATAATCAGGTAGTTTAAAATTGTAAGTATTCATTTCGCTAATATTTTTAATTGTTTCTATCTCTGGCTTTAAAGTTAAGTGACGATTATAAAGATCATCACTTTTTTCTAGTTTAGTACGATGAATTTTCAATAATTTAGGAAAATAACATGTAAAAGAACAATGTTTTCCTTTTATAAAATCCATTCTTGCTAGACCTCCAAAATACAAAGTTTGTTTATCATTCAATTGATAATTAATAGGTCTTAGTTCATTCTTTGGTATAATTGTTTTTAAATCTTCAGTTTTAACTAAATGCGCCATTTGATGAGGATTAATTATACCAGGTGAATCATACAAATAACTTTGATTATCTAATGGTATTTCAATTAGATCTAGTGTTGTGCCAGGAAATTCACTAGTTGTAATTAAAGTATCATCACCAGTTCCATAATGTTTTAACAAGGCATTTATTAATGAAGACTTTCCAACATTTGTAACACCAACGATATAGACATTACGACCATGTCGATATTCATTGATTTTATTAATCAATAGATCTAAATTATAATTTTTTACTCCACTCGATAATAATACATCAATTGGTTTAATTCCAATTTCTTTTAATTGTCTTCGTAACCAATGAATTATTTTAATATCTTTTAAAGATTTTGGTAAAACATCACGTTTATTTCCTACTACTAAAATATCATTATTGTTTAAGTGACGTGGTAAACCACTTATTAAACTTCCATTAAAATCAAAAAGATCAATTAAATAAACAACTAAACAGTCATGATTTCCAATTTCTTGAAGAATATTTAAAAAATCATCACTTGTAAGATTGGTTTTTTGTAGTTCATGATAATTCTTTAAACGAAAACATCGCTTGCATAAAACCTTATCATTATTCAAAGCATTTTTAGGAACAAAACCAATCTTTTTTTCATCATCACTTTGAATTATGGCCCCACAGCCAAAACATCTTATTTCTTCACTCATATATTCTCCTTTTCAAACTATACCCATTGTACCCTATTTTGTATTACTTTTAAAGTAAATAAAATGAACAATTTATAAATATTTTGTCCTAAAATAAAAGATTTACAATATATATGTATCAGGGGTGAAATTCATGTTTTCAATATTGTTCTCATTATTAACCAATGGTTTTTTTCTATCATATATAAAATCAAAATCTTTTGAAATCCCTTTAACTACAAAGGAAGAAGAAAAATATCTAGAATTGTTTTTTAATGGCGATAAAGAAGCACGAAATATTTTAATAGAAAGAAATCTACGTTTAGTTGCTCATATCGCTAAAAAATATGAAAATAGCAAAGATTTACAAGAAGATTTAATTTCGATTGGAACAATAGGTTTAATTAAAGCTGTAGATAGTTATAAACAGAATCATAAAACAAAACTAGCTACTTATGCATCAAGATGTATCGAAAATGAAATTTTAATGCATTTAAGAACAAATAAAAAAACAAATCTAGATGTTTCATTAAATGAAACAATTGGAATTGATAAAGATGGTAGTGAAATTGTACTTGGTGATATTATTGCAGATCAACAAGAAGAATTTATAGATATCGTTGATAAAAAGGATACTTTAGATAAATTTACTACTTATTTCAAAATTTTAGAGCCACGAGAAAAAGAAACTTTAATTATGCGTTATGGCTTAAATAACACAAAAAAATATACCCAAAAAGAAATTGCTAAAAAATTAAATATTTCTCGTTCCTATGTATCTCGTCTTGAAAAAAGAGCACTAATAAAGTTACTAAAAGAACATATGAAAGAAAAACCGTAAAATTATTTTTACGGTTTAAACTGTTAAGATATTTTAAAATTCTTCTTCTTTTAAAATATCTTCAAGACTAATTTTTTCATACTTAACAGGTTTGTTTTTTTTCATAGAACAAGTATTCTTTTTAGATGGTTTACTTTCAACTATAGATTCATCAACTTCATCTAACAGTGTTTTTTCTTTAGGTTGTTCAAAAAAACTTGGCGAAATATCTTTTATCACATGTAAATTATAAAGATTAGTTGAAATTGCTTCATCTAGATAAATATCTTCAATAAAATCACCGTCAGTAAGTTTTGTAAAAACTGTAGGTTTTTGGTCTAAAGAAGCATAATTGTAATCTGTAGCTTTAAATTCAAATGTTGATTGATCATTTAGAGTTATAACTATTTTTTGTTGATTATCAACAACTATAGCTTTTTTTATATAAATAATTTTAGATTTAGGATTTTTATATAACAATGAACCTTTTGTAGCACGATTACATGGTATAATGTCTCCCACTTTAATTCGTTTGATTCCTGCATTTTCACTAACTATCATTAAAGAACAATTAGTCATTGGATCAAAAATATTTAAACTTACTAGTTCATCATTTCTAAGATTAATAGCTTTAACCCCTGAAGCCTTAACTCCTATTATGGATATTTCTTGTTCTGAATACATTGCTCCATAACCAGCCTTAGTAGTTAAAATGATACCTTGATTATTATCAGTTAATTTGACTCCAATTACTTTATCATCATTTTTTAATCCCATACATTTTAGTGGTTTAGAGTAACGAGAAACTTCAAAATCTTTTAATAAAGTTCGTTTGATTTGACCATTTTTAGTAGCTAACATTACATATAAAGGAAGATTAAAATCCTTTACTAGAATACTGCCAATAATTTTTTCATTTGAACTGACTTTAACTAAATAACTAATATGTTTACCAGCATCTTTCCATTTAAACTCTTCAATTTTATGAACTGGTACAAATAAATAATTACCAGCATCAGTAAATAATAATAAATGATCTAATGTGTTAGCTTGATACCTTGATATTAAATAATCATTCTCTTTTTTACCAAAAGGTGTTCCTTCACTTGCTTTTATAGAACGATTACTAATTCTTTTAATATAACCATCACGTGTAATAGAAATGTTAATATCTTCAGATAAGATCATGGCCTTTTCATCTATTTTAATTTCTTGAATTTCATCACGAATTTTTGATAATCTAGGCATTGGATATTTTTTCTTAATTGATTTTAGTTGATCAATGATTACTTTTCTTAAAACATCATCACTTTCTAAAATGTTATTTAAAGATGCAATCTTTTCATCTAATTCAGTATTTTCATTTTCTAATGTTACAATATCAGTATTGGTTAATCGATATAATTGCAACATAACAATTGCTTCAGCTTGTTTTTCACTAAAATCAAATTTAATAATTAAATTATTTTTTGCATCACTTTTATCTTTAGATTGACGAATAGTTTTTACAACATCATCTAAAATAGATATAGCTTTGATTAATCCTTCAACAATATGTTTACGATCTCTTGCTTTATTTAAATCATAAATCGAGCTTCTTGTAACTACATCTATTTGATGATCAATATAACCATCTAAGATATCAATGATTCCCATTAATATAGGTCGTTTATCTTTAATAGCAACCATATTATAATTATAATTTTTTTGTAAATCAGTATTTTTATATAAATAGTTTAATGTATTTTGCACAGAAATATCTTTTTTTAAATCAACTACGATTCTAAGTCCATTACGATCAGATTCATCACGAACCTCTATTATTCCATCAATGTTTCGATTAAAACGAATTTCATCAATTTTTCTAACTAATTCAGCCTTATTTACTTCATACGGAATTTCAGTAACAATGATCTTGTTCATTGCTTTTTCTTCTAAAATCTCAGTTTTACTTCGAACAATTACTTTTCCTCGTCCTGTTTTAAAGGCATTTAATATTCCCTGTTTTCCTTCAACTATTGCACCTGTTGGAAAATCAGGACCTTTTATAAATTCCATAATTTTTTCTAGTGTACAGTTAGAATGTTTGATTCGATATATAGTTGCCTCAATTACTTCTTCTAAATTATGAGGTGGAATATCTGTTGCATATCCTGCTGAAATACCAGTTGCTCCATTAATCAACAAATTTGGATAAGCAGCTGGTAAAACCGTTGGTTCGTATTCAGTATCATCAAAGTTCAGTGACATTAAAACAGTTTCTTTATCTAAATCTTTTAATAATTCAACTGCGATTGCTGAAAGACGGGCTTCTGTATAACGCATTGCTGCAGCTGGATCATTATCAATAGAACCATTATTACCTTGCATATCAATTAATGGAGCGCGCATTTTCCAATCTTGTGATAAACGCACCATAGCATCATAAACAGAGGTATCTCCATGAGGATGGTAATTACCAATTACATTACCAACTGTTTTAGCTGATTTACGATATGGTTTAGTATACAAATTACCTTCTTTATACATCGAGTAAAGAATTCTTCGCTGTACAGGTTTTAAACCATCACGAACATCTGGCAAAGCTCGGTCTTGAATAATATATTTAGAATATTTAGCAAAACGATCGCCCATGATGGTTTCTAACGACATAATTATTTTTTTATCCACGCTTTATTTCTCCTTAATCAATTGCAAAATTATCTTCTAAAGTGAATTGAACATTTTGCTCAATCCATTCTCGCCGCGGTTCAACTTTGTCTCCCATCAATACAGAAACTCGTCTTTCAACAATTGCTGCATCATCTATAGATACTTGAATTAAAGTTCGAGTTTCGGGATTCATAGTAGTCTCCCAAAGCTGATTAGCATTCATTTCTCCTAGTCCTTTATAACGCTGAATATTATATCCCCGACCTATTTTCTTTTTTGCTTCTTCTAACTCGTCATCTTCCCAGGCATAGATAGCATCTTCTTTTTTACCATTTTTCTTAGAGATTTTATATAAAGGTGGTAAAGCAATATAGACTTTTCCAGCAATAATTAGTTCTCTCATATAACGATAGAAAAAAGTTAATAAAAGTATTTGTATATGAGCCCCATCAGTATCAGCATCTGTCATAATGATAACTTTACTATAATTGCTATCTTTTTCATTAAAATCAGCTCCAACCCCAGCTCCAATTGTATTAATGATAGTTGCAATTTCTTCATTTTTTAAAATGTCACTCATCGCTGCTTTTTCAGTATTAACAACTTTACCTCGTAAAGGTAAAATTGCCTGATATTTACGATCACGTCCTTGTTTTGCACTTCCACCAGCTGAATCCCCTTCGACTAAGTAAAGCTCTTTACGCTTTTTATCCTTTGATTGAGCAGGAGCTAATTTACCACTTAAAATACGTTCTTGTTTAGAACCTTTACCTTTTCTTGCAGCTTCACGAGCTTTTCTAGCTGCATCACGAACCTGAGCAGCTTTGATCATCTTTTTAACTAAAGTATCGGCAGTTTCTTTATTTTCTTCAAGATAAAAAGATAATTTTTCATATACAACATTATCAACTACATTACGGGCTTCAGGAGTACCTAATTTAGATTTAGTTTGTCCTTCAAATTGCAGAAAATGTTCAGGTACTTTTATTGATATAATAGCTGAAAGCCCCTCACGAACATCATTTCCTTCTAAATTTTTATCTTTTTCCTTTAATAATCCATATTTACGTGCATATTCATTAAAAGTTCTTGTTAATGCAGATCTAAACCCAGTTTCATGTGTTCCACCGTCACCTGTTCTAACTAAATTAACAAAAGATAATGTATTCTCTTGATAACCAGCTGTAAATTGCATTGCCACATCTACTTCGATTCCATTATTAGTACCTTCAATATTAATAATTGGATTTAATATTTCTTTTTCATAATTTAAATATTCAACAAAAGCAGTTAAACCATTATCATATTGATAAGATACTTCTTTATTATTTCGTTCATCCTTTAAATCAATTTTAATCCCTTTTAATAAAAAAGCACTTTCCATTAATCTTTCACTAATTGTAGAAAAATTATATTCATGAACCGAAAAAATATTAGCATCAGGTAAAAAATGAATTGTTGTTCCTGTCTTATTTGTTTTACCAATTACTTTAAGTTTACCAATTTTACTTCCACCATTTTCAAATCTTTGTGACCATATCTTACCTTCACGATAAATTGTTACCTCTAACCATGAAGATAAAGCATTGACAACAGATGCTCCTACACCATGAAGACCACCTGATGTTTTATAACCGCCATCTTCATTAAATTTCCCTCCTGCATGCAAGATTGTTAAAATAACTTCTGTAGCAGGTCTTCCTGAAGCATGCATTCCTGTCGGCATTCCACGTCCATGATCACTAACTTCAATACTATTATCTTTACAGATTACTACTTGAATATTATCACCAAATCCTGAAAGAGCTTCATCAATTGCATTGTCAACAATTTCCCATACTAAATGATGTAATCCCCTAGCGTCAGTTGAACCAATATACATTCCAGGTCTTTTTCTAACTGCTTCAAGCCCTTCTAGAATTTGGATATTTGATTCATTATAATTACTTTTAGCTGCCATATAATAAATTGCCTCCTTTAATCACTTTTGTCATTATAACTAAATTGCTGCTTTTTTTCAAAGGTTATTGTATTTTTAACAGTTTATTAAAAAATAATCATTTATAATTCTATCATATTAATCTTTCATTAACACAAGAAAGGGATAAAAAGATTGCTTTTTTGGTCTAATAATATATAATAAGTGACAGGTGATAATTATGATTTCAATATTTTTAATAATTCTTGCATATCTTTATGGATCGATTCCTTTTGCATTAGTAATTGGAAGACTTTTTTATAAAACAGATGTTAGAAACTACGGATCAGGGAATTTAGGAGGAACTAATACAGGAAGAGTTTTAGGAAAAAAAGCGGGTGTTTTAGTTATTATTCTTGATGCTTCAAAAGCATTGCTAGTAATGTTTTTAACTAGATATCTTTGTTCTTTATTATTATTAAATGAAGATATACCTTACATATGTGCTTTATTCTGTGTTATCGGTCACTGTTATCCAATTTTTGCTAACTTCAAAGGTGGAAAGGCTGTCTCTACTGCTATTGGTTATTTTATAGCAGTGAACCCTTTAGGTGCTATTCTTGCTTTAATAGTTTTCTTTATAGTATTGAAGATTAGTAAATATGTATCACTATCATCAGTATTAGCTTCTTTATCTGTTTTAGTGGCCACTCCATTTTTAGATATATCATTAATTGGTAAATTAGCTACAGCAGGAATAATCTTATTACTAGTTTACCGCCATCGCGAGAATTTAAAGCGGGTTAAACAAGGAACTGAAAGTAAAATAAGCTGGATGTAAATAAAAGGGGCTGTAACGAAATAAAATAGTTAAGTTCCAAAACAAAAAAGACAATATCTCAGTGAGTTGCTGAGAAATATTGTCTTTTTTGGTATAATTAGATCATGGAAACAACGAC
>Ga0073908_1000124_pt1 | contig 117912 bp, 91 predicted proteins | sample MucameincwithD2O_FD_65484 | JGI IMG/M metagenome (GOLD analysis project Ga0073908, IMG submission 65484) | Mouse cecum microbial communities from Vienna, Austria - Mucus amended microcosms incubated with D2O | ecosystem: Host-associated > Mammals > Digestive system > Large intestine > Cecum... | reverse complement strand
CAAGGCGTTCAGAACACAGTTCCGGGGAGTCGGAGACATCAAATTCTTTATGTTCAGACTGGCCACACTATACTCTTGACATCACCCTCCCGCCCACCGGAAAAATCCGCTGACCCCGAAATATTGCACCGGCTGCAAGATAATCACATATCCACGGGCATCTACCGTTGCTCAATCCTTGACATCTAATTGAAAAGTTTGCGAGAAATTTCAGTTCGTCAAGAATCAGCGCGGATAAACGCTTTCTTATGTATTTTCACTACATCCCGCTCCGCTTTACCCCAGACCGGGGCTTCTGCGAGGCGGTCTGCAACCACAAAACTACAAATAAATTTCGGAATCTTGAACTGAAGATATTAAAAATACACTTGAAAAACGGCTTAATATGCAAAAAGTAGGCTGAATGATGGATATTATGCAGATGAAAAGGCGATTCGTGTCTCTAATTGCGCCGAATTTGAAGTCAACTTAAAAATACACGCCATGACACGTAGCATACGGAAAGACTTGCGAAATAATCACATGATGCCTGTTTCTGCCGGCAATCAGACTTATCACCCAAATCAGTATACTTCCAATCAAGTTAAGATTATATAATGAATATTATCGCATTTAATCAAATTTTATGATACTTTGTAATCAAAGTAAAAACCTTTAAAACAATATATCCGTTTTTACATGTGTGGAACTACTGGCACACATAACATTTTAATTATCTGACGATTAAATTACAATATTTTTAACTACTGAAATTTTTTAATTATGGAGACCAAAGCGAAGAAAGAAAATCCTGAAAAGAATGAGGATACAAAAGCAAAAGCGGAAACTAAGAGAAAAGACGTAGCAGAACCTAAGGCTAACAAGAAAAATTCTGCAAAGACAACCGATAAGGACAAAAAAGATGACAACGAATTCCGAGAGTTTTTCATCGATGAACTAAAAGATATTTTATGGGCAGAAAAAGCCTGGCTTAAAGCGCTCCCAAAAATGCGCAAAGCTGCTACCGGAAAAGAGCTGGCAGAATCATTCGATGCCCATATAACGGAAACTGAAGAACAGATTTCTACACTTGAACAAGTGTTTGAACTGATGGGAGAGAAACCTAAAACAAAAAAATGTGACGCCATGGATGGCCTTCTTTCAGAGGCGGAGAGCATAATATCTGATACTGAAAAAGGTTCTGCAATACGCGATGCCGGATTGATCTTAGCGGCACAAAAGGTTGAACACTATGAAATTGCCACATATGGCACTCTAGCCGCTTTTGCTGACGCTATGAAAGAGACAAAAGTTGCAAAGATGCTGCGCTCTATCCTTAAAGATGAAAAGAAATCAGATAAAGCCCTGACAGCCCTTGCTCTCGATTCTGTCAACGAGGATGCTGCAAAAGAATAGCAATTTAAACACAAGGCGTAATATGGCTGTGTAAAAAGCCCAAAAAGTTGGACGGATTTACATTATCCAGCCACTGAAAGAGTCCGGTATATCACCGGACTCTTTTATTTTAACCTGTATTTTATTCTTTTATTGTTGCGGCCATATTATATTCCTTTTTTTCAGACCACCCTGGATACATCAATGTAGCTGTGACAACATCGCCTTCTGTAGAATACTCTATTTCTGGATTCCCGACAGAAGGGACGAAAACGGCAGTGTCACCACACCTGACCCAATTGCCTGGAGTTGTAAATTTTTCCCAGTTTTCCGCCCCGTCTGCAATTACTTTGGCTGCAAGTTTATCTCCTATCTTATTCTGTCCGGCATGGTCAAAATGAATATACCCTCCAAACGCACTTTCGTATTGCATAGTAACATCACGGGTGTCAATTATCTCGACATCTGCCACACTTGCAGCAACAGCATCCTGTGCATCGCGTACACCCTGCCCGAAACCGGCCGACCCCTTGGGATACTCAACAGACTCTCCAGGTTGCAATATATGGCCAATATAAAACTTGCCGGATTCAAATCCCAGCTCTTTGCGGCATTTATCAATAAGTGTCTTAAGCCAAAGTCCATAATATTCTTTGGTCTGTGCACAATCAGCGCATCCTTGCATCCACCATATGCCTGCAAGCACAGGACGCTTTCCTTTAGACAACAGATCTGCTATAGCCGGCTTAAATATATTTTCATAGAAATATATCCAATTTGTATTATCCAAAGGATTTGCCCATGATGATATGAAAGAGCCAGATGCGCCCAGCTTAAGTATGTACAACTCCTTATCTGGATATGCATCACTGAATCTCATCCCAAACTGCCCTTCCATTCCTCTACGGCCCTGAGCGCAATTTGTGTCTGACCCTGTACTGTATGTGCCAAAGCTATGTATCATATTCATGGCTGTACGGCCCGACATGTTCTCATTACGATACCATAAATCAAGCCATCCTTGAGCCACATCCTCGACAGCCCCATCTATTACCCAACGGGCAGCCTCATTGAGAGCATTGGAAGCTTGGTTCTGCACCTGACTGCTACGATACCATATCTTAAGTTTCCCCGGATTACTTCCTGAAGAATACCATTCATTTAGCCTGGCATCTTCATCGGCATTAAAAAATGCCGATCCATCTGCATTGGATTGCCCTATAGTTATCAAAACCGGAACATCATCGGCCGCCAACATACACAAAGGAGATATCCCCAAAGTAATTAAGACAAAGACAGCTAAAAGCCATAATTTTTTGAAACACATAATGATTGGTGTTAAAAATACAAATTGGATAATGCAAGAAACGCAATGTGCAAAATTAGCGAAATTTATTAATACCCTTCCTGATAAATACAAGCAAGCCAACAGTCATACCACCGCAGTCGGGGCAACGCCAAAGTGGCGCTTGAATGCCGTAGAAAAATGTGAAGGATTCCTGAATCCGACCTCAGTATATACCTCCATTATCTTTTTCTTTCCAGACCTCACCATATCGTAAGCTACTTCCAAGCGTTTCCTTATCAGCCATTTTTCCGGAGTCAAATCACTTATCTTCTTAAAATCCCGCTTAAAAGTAGCCAGGCTACGGCCTGTATAATGAGCAATTTCCTCAATAGTAAGATCACACATATAATTATCTTCCAGAAATTCCATAATGTCAATTTTCCATGGTTCATTAAAATCAAACAATGTCGGGGCGAACCGGTCGTCTATCGCCAGCAAGGCCATCAGGCCTTCCTGCAACTTAAGGCCCATAAAATTATCCTTAGGCTTCACTTCTGGATTCATATACGGAGACATTGAAGCAAACAGACTGGCCAACTCCACAGTATCCGGCAACTTCATCACACCAGAATCAAGCTTCCCACATTTGGACACATCCCCAGGCCTACCTAATACGCCAAACATCTCCCGCAGGAATTGCCTCGTGAACATCAAGAATATGCCGCAATACCCTTCTCCGCCATATGGCTTTTTATACATAGTGATATGATGGTCACGCGGAATAAACACACATTCACCCTTACGCACATGGATACTTTCCTTGCCATTTTCAAGTATCATTTCACCCGAATACACATAATTTAAGGCATATTCCCTTGAACGGTGTACACAAGCCCCCGCATCATCATAATAAAAGCTGTAGAACACATTATTATAATTAAATATCTGCCTTAATTTACTGCTTTCGCCTTCTTCCATATCGGATATTTTTATAAAATTGCACAAATATACCTATTAAGACATATAGTATGAATCAAATACAATGATTATTACGCGGGGTTAACTTTTGGATACATAATTTAATATCTTGACTGTAAGCCAATACCATTCTTTTTTTCATTGAAAAAATCCTGGGTATTGCACATATCAATATTTATTCCTAACTTTGCAGCGCTTTAGCTCCAAGGAGTTGGGCAGTTAGGATTGTCTTATGGTGTAATGGTAGCACTGCAGTTTTTGGTTCTGCCTGTCTAGGTTCGAATCCTGGTAAGACAACTCATCTCAAGTCCCCATCGCTGATGGGGACTTTTTTTAATTCAGACAAACCTTTCAAAATGAAACGAATAGCCAACTATCTTTTCGGCCGGGACGTATGGCACACACGTATCGGCGTAATCGCTGCAGGTATGTTCCTGTCCCTTATCTGGTTTAACATTGTCTGGTCTATGGGGACAACATTCCGCGCCATGAGCGATTGGATGCTGTACTCTGTAAATATCCTGGCAGCACTAATTCTTACCGTACCGTATGCATTGACCAGAAAAGTCTGGATAGCAATAATCTTTATGCTGGTTGCAGATGGATTCTGCATGGCCAACCTCATGTATTGCCGCACTTACTTTACAGCCATCCCACTTGACAGCTATGGCCTGGCATCAAATCTTAACAGGTACACTTCTACTTTATGGGACTCTTTGCGACTTGCCGATGTAGGCTTCTTGGTGATACTGATATTCACGGTGCTGTTGGCATATAGACTGCCCAAACCGTCATCATGGAAACCCACACTACGGTTCTTGGCTTCAATCCCGTTGATGGCGGTAATAGTAAGCATAGGCATTTTATGCCGTGGAGGCTTTTACAATGAATATGACAGACTGACACAATCATGCCGATTCTACACATGTGGAGTCCCTACATATACCATCGCAGGTCATCTGATATACAATGCTATGTGCCAGGACACTGAGATTACACCTGAACGGCTATCAGAAATCGAAACATGGATGGCAGAGCACAGCCGGCTTATGCCATATACCCCACTCACCGACACCATTGCTGGACCACCACGGACATCCATGGTCCTTATCCTCTGCGAATCACTGGAAAGCTGGGCCCTTGAAAAAGATATTGACGGAAAGCCCATTACTCCATTCCTGAATTCACTTATCGCAGACTCGACCACACTATATGCGCCTAACATGCAGACCCAAGTGGCCCAAGGGCGTTCAATCGACTGCCAGCTGATGTTGAACTCAGGCCTTTTGCCAATGCTCACACAAGTATACTCCATGAAATACCCCTTGTCGACATATCCCACAATCAACAAGGCCATGAAGCAGGCTACAGGGGCAAAGAGCATGATTTTCACTACAGTCAAGCCCATATCCTGGAATCAGGACGGAGTTGTACGGGCGTTCGGATATGACTCCCTACTCCACCGGGGAACATGGGAACTGGACGAGCAGGTTGGAAATCCCCCGATGTTGAGCGACGGTTCGTTTATGAGACAGAGTGTTGCCAAATTAAAAGAAGGGGAACTATGGCCTGTAGGAGAACCCCGGATGTTGACATTCGTGACATACAGCGGCCACAATCCATTCCGACTTCCAGACAACCTGAAAGACCCTGATTTTGATGTCAGCGGACTAGGACTGCCGGAAAAAATGGCAGACTATATAACAATGGCCCATTATACCGATTCAAAGATAGCACAGCTTGTAGACTATGTACGCTCCCGACCAGACTACAGCAATACTATAATTGTGATCATAGGCGACCATGAAGGCCTGGCCTCTGACCGCGCCGACATCTTGAAGTCACCAAAGGCTGAAGGCATAGTGTCAGCAGAACAATTCACCCCGTTTATAGTCCTTAACTCACCTGTCCCTGGACGTATCGACAAGATCGTAGGCCAGATCGACATGTATCCTACCCTACTACAACTCATGCGCCTCGACAGCTATCCATGGCGGGGACAAGGACAAAGCATACTGGAGTCCGGCAAACCATCATTTGCAATATCGTCATTGACAAACGCCATTGTCGGTGATACCACAAACATCGACCAAGATCTATTTGAGCATATATCACGGGCACGGCGCGTATCCGATGATATCATATCACACAACCTGCTGGAAGGCAAGGATTAGGCGCATGAATCAATCATATCTGTTCCAATGCGCCAGTAGTCGAATCCATGATATAGCCCCTTACAGTCACATCCGATGGCATCAACGGATGCCGTGACACCATATCTACTGTCTCCGCAATTGCAGCATGTGTATCCTCAAAGCCATGCAGCCAGCTGTCCAAGTCAATGCCACAATGACGCATCAGTGAAATATGGTCGTCTGGTATGCCACGCTTCCGCATGAGCTCCAACATCTCAGAAGCATCCATACCCTGCACACCACATCCCGTATGCCCTATTATCATCACCTCGTTAACCCCAAGTTCATACACCGCCACCAAAAGGCTTCGCATTGTAGAATCAAACGGGTTGGTTATTGTCGCACCTGCGTTCTTTATGATCTTGACATCCCCGTTGCGTATTCCCAATGCGGCAGGCAACAGTTCGATGAGACGCGTATCCATACACGTAACAATCGCAATCCTCTTGTCCGGATATTTTGAAGTAACGAACTGTTCATACTCACGCCGCTCGACAAACCCGCGGTTATACCGCATCATTTCATCTATCATAATAGCCTCACTATGCGAAAGCCGGCAGCGCCATTGACGCACTGCCGGTTTTCTGTGTCATTATAAAAGTATCAGATTTTATTTTTTACCCTTCTTCTTTTCAAGTTGGCGTTCGATGGCCTCCAGTGCCAGATCGATAGCCTCCTCAAATGAATCAGCAACCTTAGTGGCCACAATATCCTCATGCTGAGGCGCTGTAACCTGGATCACAGCCTCCTTGTTCATGGCCGTTTCGGGCTTTACCACCCTAAGATTGACTTCTACTGTAGTAATATCTGAGTAACGACGTGTGAGGCGCTCCGTTTTCTTATTGATAAACGCTGTGAGCTTCTCCGAAATGTCAAAATGGATTGCTTGAATTCTTACGTCCATAATTCCTCATTTTTTAGATGCACGTGGATGTGCAAGTTGATAATTCTGTTTGAGTTCTCTATAAGTTATATGTGTGTATAACTGTGTCGTAGCAAGAGAGGCATGGCCCAACAGCTTCTGGACTGCCACCAGATCCGCCCCATTGTTAAGCATGTCGGAAGCAAACGAATGCCGTAACACATGCGGACTCCTCCGCCCGGAATGCACATTACCGTCAAGCGCTTTATGCACCACCCTATTGACAAGCATATAATACAACGGCTTGCCTGAATTCCGTACAAAAAACGCCTCTGTGACACCCCCTACCGTGGCGTCACGCAATTCCCTGTATCGTGTTATAGATTCTTTCAATTCTTTTCCGAATGGTATTACTCTTTCCTTATTACGCTTTCCCAATACCTTTAGTTCAGAGCGGACGATATCGACATCCGCATCCATAAGGCCTATAAGTTCAGCCACACGCATCCCGGTACTGTAGAACATAAGCAGAATAAGTCGATCCCTGACTTCTTCAAAACTGCCTCCGCCATTTTCGTCAAAAGAGTCAAACACATTTGCAGTCTCCCGTTCCCTTATGAAATCAGGAAGCTTCTTTGGCATCTTGGCCAATATTATCTCCATGGCCGGATTTGACTTAAGGCCATGACGCAACATAAGATAACGATAAAATGAGCGCAACGACTGTGTCTTACGGCGGATACTACGCGCTGAAATACCACAACGGCTCATATGCGCCAACCACGTGCGCAAATCAGACGCCGTCATATCCATAGGACGAAAATCCTCCGGATGTCCGTTAGTCGCATAATCACGCCACTGCTCCAAGTCTACCTTATAAGACAGAACGGTGTGAACCGACAAAGCCAGTTCACACCGTATGTATGTCAGAAAAGCGGATATCAGCATATTCGTAACGCCATAGCCTTTTACCCATTCCTGGGGAGTTCTGGTGCTACGAATTTATACTTTTCTTTTTATTTTTCCAAATAAAAATGGAGAAAAACAGCTTTTTCTCCACAGGCTTATATTTTATTCCTCTACAGAGCGGAGCTTCTGAACGTAGACAGCCTTCATCATTTTTTTGCGGTTGGTCACCGATGGCTTTTCAAAAGCCTGGCGGCTGCGCAGTTGCTTAACGATGCCGGTCTTTTCAAACTTACGTTTGAATTTCTTAAGTGCTCTTTCGATGTTCTCGCCTTCTTTTACTTGTACGATAATCATTTTGGTTGTGAGTTTATTTTTATTTTTTGTAATTTATTTGCATATAAGCATTTTGCGGGGCAAAATTACGAATACTTTTTCAATCGACAAAACTTTTTAAGCACCAATCTCGCCTATTTTCTACCGATTCTTTCTTTTAGATTAATTTTTGCGTAATTTTGTCATGTTGTATGTATAAAACATTTATTAATGAGCTACCTGATAACATCCAAGGGCTATATGCATCTGCTAGATATGAGACAACCGAGCTATGCATGACAGGCCTGTCTAGGTTATGTATGTTCTATCCCTATTGCAATGGACATTTTGAAAAGTCGATAAATATGGTTGAAGGCGTACGTATCCCAGGCTTTAACTCTCCACCTGTAACCAGCACACCAGTCCCAACAGGAATTGCCATTGCACCAGCCCGGGCAAAGCGCTTGTCTTCTGAAACTTTTCGCCACTGACCAGTTACTAAATCATATATGAGCAGGCCTTTATTGAACCTGTACCATTCCGGTTCATGATTCATATACCCATCTTCTGGAGATTTAAGGGCCTTCAAAAAGACCTCTTCATTGACACCGCCGATAGCCAGCGCCTTCGATGGGGATACAGCTACCGCCACACCTCCGCCCAAGCTTACCGGAGCATCACCCAATGGCCTCCATTGACCAGAAGTTACATCAAACGAAAGCCCGTCAATATTCAAAGTGGCATCACATCCTTTTCTGACAGGCGCAAAACCACCCCATATACATATATTGTCCGAACCGCAACTGTCTTTCAAGGCTACGCATACTGGTTGTATACGGGGATTGCCAGGAAAATCAGGCATCCGTACCCATCCTGAGCCCAAATCAGTAAGGTCTAGCCTAAAAACTGCATTGCCTGGAACGCCATCAATATTACCGCCAACAATATATATGCAGTTCCCTACTGACGCACCAGATGCATTGTCAACTGTAGACGGAAGCGAAGGCAGTTGCTCTACGGTCAACTTACCCCTGGCATCCATGTACAATCTAGACACATCCGACACCGCACCACTAGGAGTCATGCCACCGGCACATACCACACCGTCAGCAGTGGTAACAGACACACCATAGGCAACAGGACTCGGCAAATGCCCTACATGCCGCCATTTGGGTGTATCTCCAATATTTTCCAAAGACACAACATAATCATAAAAACGTTTTTTACCGCCATCAGCAGCCGGCACATCCGGGAAATTACATCCACCTGCCATTATGACCTGCCCGCCAGCCATCCCGGCAAAAGCCGCAGACACACCTTTTGAGTATGCCTTACCGCAAATTTTCGCATCCGGCATATCCACAATTCCAACCTTTATTTCAGGCAAGCCCACCTCTGAACGGAATGTTGAGGCAGGAAGCCCATCGGAATTCACCAGATTAGCGCGGGTAAACGGCTGCCATGCATATCTTACATAACGTGGAATTTTAACACTGTCACACGTAATACACAAAAGCCCATCGCCAGCCACATCCGCTACAGCAGGAAAATACATGCCTTCCACACTTGCAAGTTCAAACCCGCATATCGGATCACCACCTTGCCCATGCATGCCGTCTCCATTAATGAATCTAACATATACCGCACTGCCCTCTACCGTGGCCGAATCAAATTCAGGGCCTGAAACAGTAATGCCAAAGCCATAGACATGCCCAAGCGCAAGACGGGCCAACCGCTCACCTACAGGACGTTTATCCCTTGGATGCACATCCAATGAATCACCAACATCGCTGCTCACTGCCATATACACATCCCTCATACTTCCGGCAAGCCTACGTTGGCTATCACGGAAATATGGCCACGACGGACGGTTGATACTTGAAAGCTGGACAAAGCAGAACGGCAATCGGGGTGCATCAAACTTATCCCTCCAGCTATTGACAAGCATACCAAACAATTTCTCATGCGCATCTGCGTTGTGAGCATTTGACTCGCCCTGATACCATATCACGCCATCAATAGGAAATCCAGCCAACTGTTCTATACCGGCCTCATAAAGATATGCCGGCTCATACGGATGGCGCTGCAACTTGTCACCACCACTTTCCGATAGGTTATATTTAGCACGTTCTCTCACCCATCCCTGTATAAAATCATTGGAAGTCCAATCCGACAATATATCAGGAAATCCATGTTCCAATGCCACCCGGTCAATCCAAGCCTCCGTAGGAGACCCTCCAACAGCATTGCATATCAGACCTACAGGCATTATAAGTGAATCCTGTAGCATACGGCCGAAATAAAATCCTACAGCAGAAAAGCCTCCTGCATTTTCCGAATTCGCTTTCTGCCACCGTGCATCCTTAAAATACTGTAGACGGTTCAGCGAGTCAAGCGCCGTTTGAGGCCATTTTGTAGCATCCGTAATCCACCGTGGTTTCATGTCATACAACCGTAGTCCGGTATTTGAGGCATCAGTAATGGCAGACTCAGCATCTATGCTATTCCTCAATTGGAATTCCATATTGGACTGACCTGAACACAGCCATATCTCACCGGCAGCCACATCCTTGAAAACCAATCTGCGTTCTCCATCAGTCACCACAAGATTCATCCCCTCTCCCGGCAACAGAGGCAATATCTCTACCGACCAATGGCCGTCATTACCAGCTACAGCATGGTGTACCTGCCGTCCTATTGACACTGATATATTTGAACCGCTATCGGCTGTTCCCGATATCTTGAACTTCCTGCCTTGCGGGAGTACCATACTATCCGTATATATAGGCGGCATCTGCAAACCGCCATAATCCCCGGTTATTGATGAATAGACCGTAGAAGCAAGACGTTCCGCCCCATCCGGATTAGGATGCAAGCCGTCTGGAAGCATCCACGGATATGCCAAAAGCGGCTTTTCAAAATCAATAAGCATAGCACCTGCAGCCCTGGCCACATCAGCTATCGCCAATTGGATTTCATCACGCCAATCACGTGTACCCGACTTGAACCGGGGATGCCGGTGAGATATAGGGCTCAAACGTGCGATATAAAACACCGCATGTGGATTGGCTTTCCGCAAATCGGATACAAGTTGTAGATAATCCGCCACGAATTCATCCCTAAAATCAGGCCAGTTACGCGGATCTGTATCATTTATGCCAAGATGTATCACGACTATATCCCCCGCAAATTCAATTGCGGCCTTATATTCATCCTGTTCATTGTAAGGGCGGTGTCCGTGCCTCAATAGAGTAGCACCACTTTTCCCGAAATTACCGACCACATACCCGTCTCCAAGCATTTCCTGCAGACGCGATGGATACGATTGCTTCTCACGCTCAGGCAATGTCATGCCATACGTGATACTATTCCCAATACATGCCACCTTTAATGGCCTGCTCCTTTTAGCAAAAGCGCTGGCTGAAACCGCCAGCGCCAATGACACTAATAAAAATATCTTGAATTTCATTATTCCGTACACAACATAAATGAACGTATCATCATCCTCGGTATATGGAACGGGCCTTTAAAAAGATTTCCCTTTGCTGGCTGTGCCACCGATCCGTCGCGGTGGAGATATCCGTACCATTCCCCCTTTTCATAGTCCGGGAAATGAGCATATGTCCAATCACTTATCTGACGGTGCATATCCAGATAGCGGCTTTCGCCTGTAGCCCGGTATGCATAAAGGGTCGCTATGATGGCCTCTGTCTGCGGCCACCAGAATTTCATGTCCTGTGCATAGTCTTGCGACGGAAAATTACGGCAGTCCCGGAAATTGATTATCCCGCCATATTCCTTGTCCCATCCCCATTCCCACGACCAGTCGAGGATTGTAAGCGCCATATCTACCAGAGATTTGTCCCAGCCTCGGTAACGGGCTTCTTCAAGTATAAACCATGCAGTCTCGATACAATGTCCAGGATTTATGGTACGTCCGGCAATCGTATCTATAAATTCCCCATCAGGGCCTACCATCTCCAATAGAGCCTTGAATTCCGGATGCATGAAATATCGACGGATCGCATCAAGCGACCTGTCTATGCGCTGGCGCAACATTTCGGGTTCATATCCAAGGGCCTCCCTTACCCGCGAAGCGGTATTTATAAGAATCATCGTTATTGAATGCCCTTGCGCCTCCATGGAAGGCAAATACTTCGGGGAAAGAAATCCGGGAGTATCAAGCATATATATGATATGCTCCAGCATCTTCATGGCCTTTTCTGCATATGACTTGTCACCGGAGGCGATAGAGTATTCCGCCATGGCGATTGCCGCAAAACCCTCTGAAAACACATACCTGCGCTTTCGCAGTGGAGTACCGTCTGCCGTAACCTCAAAATACATATGCCCATCCGTATCGATACAATATTTTTCTATGAAATCGATACAGCTCTTTGAAGCGTCAAGCCATTCCTGACGCTTTTCCACATTATTATATGCGAATGCCGCAATGAATCCGAACCGTCCCTGAAACCACACTGATTTGGTGCTGTCCATTAACGATCCATCGCGGTCAAGGCATGTATACACACCACCGTTCACCCGGTCAAGACCATGCTCCATCCAAAAAGGCATTATATTCCCGGTAAGATCGCTACGGTATCTGTCTGCCCAATAGTCCAAATACTTCTTTGCATCCATATCCGTCAAAACCTGTTGCAGCGGTTAAAGAAATCTATTGCATCCAACTCTGACTTCATTGCAGCTTCTTCTGCATCAGTCATATTCTGGAACGGCGTACGGTTTGGACCAAGATCCAGACCTATAAGCTTCATTATCCTCTTACCTCCCACAATATTGCCGCGATAATGGCAAATAACATTGATCACATCCTGCGAGAAGTTCTGACGCTCGCGTGCCAGATCAATATCACCTGATTTCCACGCATCTATAATCCCCGTCAGTTCACGCCCGTTATAATTGGTAGTACCTCCTATACCTCCGCGCGCGCCACCCATGGCCAGGCACGGGAGTATGGTCTCATCCTGGCCATGAAGCATGTCATACTTACCATTTTTATACAGACGGCACTGATTGTATTCATACATGCTTTCAAATGTATACTTGATACCTGCAAAATTCTCCACACGGCCATCAACAGCCTCCAACAGCTTCACCATTGGCAAATAAGCGCCATTGAAAGCAGGTATATGGTAATAATAGAACGGCAATCCGGGAGCACCGCATGCAATCTCTTCAATATACTTGACCAACTCCTCTACACGGTTGATTTTAGGGAATGGAGGCGCCATTGCTCCTATGCCCCATGCCCCTATCTTGGCAGCATGCTCTGCCAATTTACGGCTGGAACGCACACAGCAACTACCTACATGGACAATGACCTTAAAGCCTTCAGGTGCAGCAGACACCCACGCCTCTGCCAAAAGCATGCGTTCCTCATCTGTAAGCATATATCCCTCACCTGATGATCCGTTTATGAACACACCTTTAAGCCCATTTGCCTTAAGCATCGCCGCATATGCTGGTATCGGCTCCAAATTTACATCACCATTAGCATGAAACGGTGTAAACGGGGCATCAATAAGTCCCTCTATCTTTTCAAATTGCATTTTTTTATTTTTAAGAAATTCAAATTTATATATCCATTTTTTACACAGCATCGTCTGTCTTAGGACGCAATACCGTCAACTGCAATGCCATCGCCAACAGCAACACGCCAGCCATAAGGGCAAATCCAAGACCAAGATTACCCTCGGTTGCCCAATTGCCCAGCACCGTAGTCACAAGAGCCCCGGCAAACACGCCTGTCATGTTCATCAACCCATAGGCAGACGCGCGCTGACGTGCAGGAACAAACTGGCAAAGGATCGGCATATTGTTGGCATCAAACATCCCATATCCCAGACCAAAGAACAAAGCTGCACCTATCGCGGCAAACATATTGTGCCCCATTCCGATAAGAACCAACGAAGGTATCATCATACCCATGCCTATTGCACTTGTATATATACGTCCGCGAATATTCCGCTTCACCCAACGGTCTGACACAGGACCTCCTATCATCACTCCAATAAAAGAAGATACCGCTATTGAGATTGTCGCGGCTGGTCCTGCCACAGAAGGATCAAGCCCTAGACTGTCCGCGAATAGCGTGGGAAGCCAATTCTTGGTAGCCCATCCTGGGAGCGATGAAGAAGCAAAAAAGAAAAGTATTACCCAAAATGCGATATTTGAGAATATCAGCACAAAACTCTTAAACACAGATTCCCGCCCGGATATAGCTTTCGTTGAGGCAACTTCGACCTCTGTCCGGCGTTTCTCCCGGAGGAAAACCATAAGGATTATGGCATATACAATACCGCCTAGGCCAAAAGTAAAGAATGTACCTTGCCATGAATAGCTGTGAGCCACCGTCGCGCCGAAACCGCCAAGAGCCTGACCCGCATAAAGGCCTGTCATATGTATGCCGATCGCCAAAGAACGTGACGACCCAGTGAAATAATCGGCGATAAGCGACAGTCCGGCAGGAATATATAGGGCCTCGCTCACACCCATAAGAGCCCTTAGCCAATAAATCTGGTCAAATGTATCACAGAACCCCATCATCAAAGTAACAGCAGACCATACACCAAGTGAGCCTACGATAAGCCACTTACGATTTATACGGTCCGCAACAGCACCGCTTACCGGGCTCATAAAACCGTATATCCATAAGAAAATCGCCATAAGCCGCCCAAAATTGGCCGGATCTTTTATCGGTGTTATTGTCTCTCCTATCGACATCTGCATTGTCGACAACATCTGGCGGTCCATATAGTTGAGCAATGCGACTACCCACAGAAGCCCCACCACAAACCAAGGATACCATTTCCGTTCTTTCATGATAATTGACAAGTGTATCTTTTAAAGGGTTAAGGTTTTTTATATGTTTACAAAGCAAAGATACAACTTTTATATTTCACATTGGACCTAAAGACTGTTTTTTTTCATAACTTTGTATCAGGCAACGCCCCAAACTGTGAATATAAATTATCCACCAATAAGAATGAAAAAACTATTATTGTCACTGACACTGACCACATCAATCATGGCAGCAGCACAAAACCCATTATTCCAGGATTTTAACACAGTCCATGGAACTGTACCGTTCAGCCAGATAAACAATTCACACTGGACAGAGGCAATTGACCGTGGCATTTCAATAGCCCAACGGGAAATTGACGCTATCGCATCCAACCCTGATGCCCCCACATTCAAAAACACGATAATAGCGCTTGAACGAAGCGGCGCAGATCTAAACCGTGTGCTCAACGTTTTCTATCCATTGCTTTCAGCAAACAGCGATGACGAAATGATGGATATATCCATGTCGGCATCCGCCAAATTAAGCGAGCACTCAACCAATATAATCCTGAACGATAAATTGTGGAAACGCGTAAAAGCCGTATATGACGGCCGCGACAAATTGACACTGTCTCCAGAGGACAAAACACTTCTGGAACGCACATATGAATCATTCGCATTTTCTGGTGCAAATCTTGAAGGCAAGGATAGGGAAACATTCCGCACCTTAAATTCATCCTTGTCGGCATTGACCACCCGCTTCGGCCAAAATGTGCTGAAAGAACTGAACACATATGAGATATGGCTTACATCCGAAGACCTTGCAGGCCTCCCGGAAAGCTCAATCGAAGCAGCTGCTTTGGCCGCAAAAGAAAAAGGACGCGATGGCGAATACCTCTTCACGCTCGCCCAACCTACATACATGGCGTTCATGAAATACTCGTCCCGCCCCGATTTGCGCGAAAAAATGTACCGCCTGTACATGGGCCGAAACCGCCAAGGGGAATACTCCAATATTGAAGTAATGGCACAGATCGCCGATACCCGCCGGCAGATTGCAAACCTGCTCGGCAGCAAGGACTACGCCACACATGCATTGCGCAGGACTATGGCCGGCAGCCCAGAAGCTGTATATGATCTACTTAACCGACTACGCGATGCCTACAAACCGGCCCAACAGGCAGAATTTGCCGAACTCTTAGATTTCGCCTCCAAAAAGGAAGGCAAAAAGATCGATGGCATACAGCCTTGGGACTACAGCTACTACAGCGACAAACTTAAAAACGAAAAATACAGCTTCAATGAAGAGCAATTACGCCCATATTTTGAACTTAACAACGTGATTGACGGCGTATTTGGATTAGCAGGAAAGCTATATGGACTCAAATTCACAAAAAACGAAGCTATCGAAGTATACCATCCTGAAGTCAGCGCATTCGATGTCACGGATTCCAACGGGAATTTCATCGGTGTGATCTATACCGACTTCTTCCCCCGCGCATCAAAGCGTCCTGGAGCCTGGATGACAGGCTTCCGTGACCAGAGCAACGATGCTGAAGGAAACAACATACGGCCACACGTCTCAATAGTGATGAATTTCACCAAGCCAACAGCCGATAAACCATCTTTGCTCACTCCATATGAAGTCAGCACATTCCTCCATGAATTTGGTCATGCACTCCATGGCCTTTTGGCAGACACAAAATACCAGTCCCTTTCCGGAACATCCGTATACCGCGACTTCGTAGAGCTTCCTTCTCAATTCAACGAAAACTTCATGCGGCAGAAAGAATTCCTTGACGGATTTGCCAAACATTATATTACAGGCGAGCCTATCCCACAGGATCTTCTTGACAGCTTCCTTGCATCTTCCCGCTACGGAGCAGCATATGCATGCATGAGGCAGCTCGGATTCGGATACATGGACATGGCTTGGCACACGACAACCGGCCCGATCAAAGACACTGATGCATTTGAGAATGATGCACTAAAGGATGTAAACATGTTCAGCCCTGTAGAAGGCACGGCATTCAGCCCTCAGTTCAGCCACATATTCGCCGGAGGGTATGCCGCCGGCTACTACAGCTACAAATGGGCAGAAGTCCTTGATGCAGACGCTTTTTCTGTATTCATCAAAAACGGCATTTATGACCAGGAAAGCGCTACGTCATTCCGCAACAACGTATTGTCAAAAGGCGGGACAGAAGACCCGGCAGAACTATACAGGCGCTTCCGCGGACAAGATCCAACTATTGATGCACTCCTTATACGTGATGGAATAAAGACTCCGGATACGACGTCTACAAAAGTGGAAGTAAGAAAAGACTAGACACTCAACAGCTACCATAAAAAACGCGTGTCTCCTACAGGTCACGCGTTTTTTATTAATATTTTGTCTGCTATATTTTACACTTTATTTCCATGTATCCGTCATTTTAACAATATGTACATCTGCCATGTGCAGGCGGGCCTGTAGATAATCCCTAAACTTTTCCTCTTCTTTCTTTGGCATCTGACGGCGGTAGCCGACAAGCGCAACATTAAGAGTGTCAACCTTTTCAGCATCAACCTCACAGTATATACAACGCGATATGGAAATACCTTCTACAGACGGGAACAGGATTTTCAATTCTGGCGCAATTACCGCACTTAGCGAATCATCACGCAATGCAAACGAATAAACTGACTTCAACGAATCTATAGTACGCTCCTGGCTGCGTATCGTAGCTTGTGTCACAGCATACATATCCCGCAACATTGTCGATGTCGCCTGCGAGACATCTATCTGAGGGCCATAAGCATCACCTTGTATGATTTTCAATTTTGTACCGCCAAGACGATATGCGGCCATCTTATCCGACATCGCAACCACCAGGGAATCCTGAGGAAGTACGCGTCCCATCAACGTAACAGTCAAAGTCTTATCACCTTTATTATAATTAGGCTTAAAACTAAGCACTTGTGTATCCGGGAAATTAAACTCAGTATCGACAAAATTGTTGCAATTATTGTCAAATGTATTCTGTACATACATGGTATACGTAAGGTAAACGGCTGGAAGCATTGTCACTACCGCGATCGCATAGACTGTATTACGCACTTTGCGTGCACGTTCAGGATTTGAAAAATCCTTATGGGTATATTTCATCAGCCATACCCCCACAGTAGTGGCGCATGCAATAAATACCGAATTGATAAAAAACAGGTACATCGCTCCCAGAAAATACGTCCATTGCAATGTGGCAAGACCATACCCTACAGTACACAACGGCGGCATCAATGCCGTAGCTATCGCCACACCAGGTATCACATTACCTTTTACCTTGCTTCCTATCGCCAATATACCGGCTGCACCACCGAAAAACCCGATAAAAACATCGTATATTGTAGGCGAAGTACGGGCCAACAACTCACTATGGCCTTCATTAACCGGTGACACCATGAAATACACACAAGATGTCACTACACTGAATAAAGTAGCCATCATCAAGTTGCGGAACGAACGTTTCATCAAGTCGAAATCATGTATGCCCACAGCCAACCCGATACCGATTATAGGCCCCATAAGCGGAGATATGAGCATCGCGCCTATTATAACAGCTGTAGAATTTACATTCAGACCTAGAGAAGCAATAAAAATAGCGATGATAAGTATAAGGATATTTATCCCACGGAATGCCACCCCGTCACGTATCACCTGTTCAGCTTCCGCCTGAGGAATAAGATAGCTGCTTATATCAAAGTAACCTTTGATTTTGTCCACAAAATCTGAAACATCTTGTCCAGTCATAATTAATGCAAATATATGGATTATCCTTAAAAAGCATTACATCCGAAATGTTCATCACATCACAGAAAGCAACTCTATATCAAATATAAGGGTAGAGCCTCCAGGGATTCCAGGCTGGCTAATCTTGCCATATGCCTGTTCTGCCGGTATGTATATCTCCCATCTGTCTCCTACATGCATTTTTTGCAGCGCAATGATCCAGCCTGCTATAAGTTCACGTAACCTGAATGCAGGGGGAGTGCCGCCGCGGCTACTGTCAAAAACCTTGCCGTTTATTGTCTTGCCTGTATAATGTACCGTGACTATACTCGACCGCGTAGGGGAAACGGCAGATACTCCACCACTTTTAACCACCCTATAGTATATACCCTTGTCAATGGGCATGACTCCGGATTCTGACGCCTTATCCTGTAGCCATTGCCGGTTTCGCTGTACGTACTCTTGCCTAGCCATATGAAATATATTATTCCGTAAAAAAAATGTGCAGCGACTCTCACGAGGGACTGCACTTATAAACCTATGATTCACTTATTTTTGTCTCTTTTGTATTTTATAATTCAATCATGTAACCAAGGAAGCCTACAAGGATGTACTCCTTAGTATTTGTTATCAATATATATAATCAATCGTTGTCATGCAAAGGCTTGTATTCCACAAAAGCCTCCATTGCCTCATATGAAGCCAGGCCCAAATTATGGTACAACTGCGCTGTAGCACGGTTACGTTCTTCAGCACGCTGCCAAAACAAGCGGTCATCATCTCCGAGGAACGGGGCGTTCTCCATCTGCGACTGATGCTTGAGAATCGAATTACGCTTCAGCCTCAACTGCTCAGGACTGATAGGTACAGCCATTTCTATATGATCGATTTCCCATTCCGCCCACGCGCCACGGTACATCCACACCCGGCAATCCTTCATCCAAACTTCATCCTTCAGCTCATCAATGGCAGCAAGCACTGCATCTGTGCAGACACGGTGCGTACCATGCGGATCAGCAAGGTCTCCGGCCACAAATATCTGCTGAGGTTTCACTTTTTCAAGCAATTCCTTTACGATGTTAACATCGCGCTCAGTTAGATCACCCTTCTTGATGGCGCCTGTCTCATAGAATGGCAGACGGAGGAAGTGTATATGGTCAGTTGGTATACCTATATAATGGTCGGCGATTGTAGCCTCAGCCTGACGGATCATCGTCTTTATCTCACGGATCTCACTGGTATCCATGTCGCCTGATTTTTTCGAGGCCACAAAACCGGATACATCTTCCGAAAGCTTTTTATACGAATCAGTATCAAAACCGAACATCGGTGCGATCTTATCCATCATCAGGAAATAACGCATCATATCCTCATCGCCTACTGCAATATTGCCCGAAGTCTCATATGCCACATGCACATCATGCTTCTGGTCAACCAGACGCTGGAATGTAGCGCCCATTGATATCACATCATCATCAGGGTGGGGAGAGAATATTATCACTCGCTTAGGATACGGCGTGGACCGTTCCGGCCGATATGTGTCATCAGCACCGGGCTTGCCGCCGGGCCATCCGGTAATGGTATGCTGCAACTCATTGAACACCTTTATGTTCACATTATATGCAGAGCCATAAAGGGCCAGCAACTCGCCAAGCCCCCAATCATTGTAGTCCTTATCGGTAAGCTTAAGTATCACTTTGCCTGTCATCTGGCACAGCCACACTATAGCGCGACGTATCAGTTTATCATTCCACTCACAAGAAGTCACCTTCCATGGATGGGATATACGGGTAAGCTCATCAGCAGCCGGCAGATCCACGACTATGCGGGCATGAGAATGCTGCTGTAGAAAAGAGGCCGGTACGGCAGTGGTAACCGGATTCTCTATAACATTAAATATTGTCGAAGCATTCGTATCCCCCCATGCCATTGAAATGACCCTGCGGGAATCCATGATATTCCTTATTCCAAGGGTAATAGCTGTGGTAGGCACAGTCTCACACTTGTAATCAGAAGCAATCTTTTGGCGGGACTCATGCGTAAGCAGGACAAGCCGACATAGGCTCGAGGCCATTGACCCAGGCTCATTGAACGCGAGAGAACCGGTACGCCCGACCTCACACACAGTCAGGTCTATACCGCCGGCATTAGCGATAGAACGTTCATAATCGCGGCAATATTCATACATATCCTCCTTCGTCACGGCAGGGTTTATCGAACGCACATTTTGCGGAAGGATGTCGACATGGTCCAAAAGCACCTCTTTCAAGCGCTGGAGCGTGCTGGGGCCTTCGGGCTGTATCGGGAAAAATTCAGATATATTATATACGATTACATTTTGGAAACTCACTTCTCCTAACCGGCAAAACTCGATAAGGCGCGCATATACAGAATGGGTTGAAGTGCCTGCTCCAAGAGCCAGTACACATTTGCCCTTGATATCGACATTCCGCTTTATCGTGTCAACTATCTTATGGGCAATATAATCGCTACCGTCAACTGCTGTTTCAAAAATTCTGGTGTAGACTTTTTCCTCTCGGGTCAGTTCGGCAAGCTCGATTTCACCTTCGGGGGCATAATAGCGCTTGGGAATCTGGTCAAGTTTAATTTGAGAACTAAGGTTAGTTTTCATGTGAATAAATTTAGCAATGCAAATGTAAAACAAAAATTCAGAACCTGTCTTATCTAAGCATAAAATTAATGATTAATAACACATTTTTAGGGTCAGGGCCTTCAAGGCCATTTTAAGCAACAAATATAGCTGTTTTTATGATGTTTTTTCTGACTTTTCATTGTAAATTTGCACAAATTTAAATTAAAAATCAACTAACCCTATAAATAATCAAATTCAACCTCAAAGCCATGAGACTTATTATTGAGAAGAACTATGATGATGTGTCGCGATGGGCGGCAAACTATGTAGCTTCACGCATCAACGAGGCAAAACCCACACCTGAGCACCCCTTCGTGCTCGGATGCCCGACAGGAAGCTCGCCACTTGGCATGTACCGACACTTGATCCAACTTAATAAGGAAGGCAAAGTATCCTTCCGCAATGTCGTGACATTCAACATGGACGAATACTGTGGCATTCCACGCGACCATGAACAAAGCTACCACACCTTCATGTGGACCAACTTCTTCAACCAGATCGACATCCTTCCAGAAAACGTAAATATCCTGAACGGAAACGCACCCGACCCCGAAAAGGAATGCGCTGAATACGAAGCAAAGATCGCAAGCTATGGCGGTATTGACCTGTTCATGGGTGGAGTAGGCCCTGACGGGCACATCGCATTCAACGAGCCTGGATCGTCCCTCACATCAAAGACCCGCATGAAGACCCTCACACAGGATACGATCATCGCAAACTCACGCTTCTTCAACAACGATGTGAACCTTGTGCCAAAGACAGCGCTCACCGTAGGCGTAGGCACAGTAATGGCAGCCAAAAGCGTGATGCTAATCGTAAACGGCCACAACAAGTCACGTGCGCTGAAGCACGGCGTTGAAGGCGGCATATCACAAATGTGGACAATATCAGCGCTGCAGATGCATCCCAAAGCGCTCATAATAGCCGACGAGGATGCATGCGCCGAACTGATGGTAGGGACATACCGCTACTTCAAAGACATCGAAAGCGCCAACCTTGATCCCGATTCACTGCTCTGAATCAAATAACGCCAAAACCACATAACACAAAAAAGTGTATCCGCACACATTGCGGATACACTTTTTTTAATTAACATTAGTCAACAATCTCTTTTGTAAATTCAAAATGATTGTTAACAAGAGGCTGCTTTAACATCTGTAAATGTTATTAATTCAAGGCAACAACCGTACCTTTGCGCCCGTTTTACCAAGCAACAGACAATAAATAATGCAGAACATACTCACAACATTGATTGACTGCCAGCTGTCGCACTATCAGCCGACCCGCACAGCATTCAGCTTCATCACATCCGCACATTCAGATGTAGAGCATACATCATGGGGTGAACTGAAAACACAGTCATCACTGCTGGCAAAGGCAATGATATCTCTTGGCATAGCACCACAAGAATCCGTAGCCATATTCGCTCCAAACATGCCCCAGATACCGATAATAGACTTCGCATCATTCGCCATAAGGGCTGTACCGGTATCAATCTACCCAACATCCAGCTCGGCCCAGGTCGAATATATAATCAAAGACTCCAAAGCACGCATACTGTTCATCGGGTCGCAACGCCAATACAACATCGCGCGCACCATAGCCACATCATGCCCGGGACTAACAGCCATGGTGGCCATGTCTCCATCAATAGAACTGGACGCCGATGACCAAACAACCTTAACATTCTCCACTATAGTCGGTAAAGGCGCGTCAGCGCCAGATACGGTACAGGCCGATGTGGCACACCGCAGCGCCTCCGCATTACCATCCGACATAGCCACACTAATCTATACATCCGGCACAACCGGAGAGCCCAAAGGCACAATCCTCCCACATTCATGCTTCAACGCACAGCTTGAAAACCACCGCACGCGTCTGCTGTCGCTCTCCGACATTGACACATCGATGTGCTTCCTTCCTCTGAGCCATATCTTTGAAAAAGCATGGACATACTTCTGCCTATGGTGCGGGATAAAAGTGACCATCAACTACGACCCACGGAAAATACAGGAAACACTACCCCGGATAAAACCGACATGCATGTGCGCCGTACCGCGGTTCTGGGAAAAGGCATATACCGCCGTACAGGAACGCTTCGCCTCAATGGGACGCATACAATTATGGCTCGCCCGCCGAGCCGTACAGACAGGCATTCGCCGCAACATCGGATACATCCGCAACGGCAAGAAAGTGCCCACCCTGTTGGAAGCAAGCTACAGGCTCTATGACAAACTGCTGTTCTCACGCCTCCGTAAAGCCATAGGGATACCATCAGGCAACATATTCCCCACAGCCGGCGCACCGCTAAGCGACGAGATAGTAGAATTTTTCCGCGCATGCGGCATACCGGTAATGATAGGCTACGGACTATCTGAAACTACAGCCACCGTATCATGCTACCCCTATACAGGCTATGCCATCGGCACAGTAGGCACTGTTATCAATGGTGTGGAAGTCAAAATCGGCCCGAACGACGAGATCCTGGTGAAAGGTCCTACCCTCATGCGCGGCTACCTCAACAAGCCCAAAGAGACGGCAGAAGCCTTCACGTCAGATGGATGGCTGAGGACAGGCGATGCAGGAAAAATCACCGCCGACGGCGAAATCATACTCACCGAACGCATCAAAGACCTCTTCAAGACCTCAAACGGAAAATATATTGCGCCACAGGCTATAGAAAGCCGCCTGGGCACAGACCGATTCATCGAACAGGTAGCAGTCATCGGCGACAGGCGTAAATACGTCACAGCCATCATCATACCCGCATTTGAAGCGCTAAAAGAATACGCACGCCGCAAAAAGATAAGATATGAAAACACCGATGAGCTGATCCGCAACAACGACATACGCGACATGATCTCACAACGCATAGAACGGCTGCAGAAAGGCCTGCCCAGTTTTGAGCAGATAAAGAAATTCACTCTGCTCCCCCGGGAATTCTCAATCGAATCCGGCGAACTTACAAACACACTAAAACTTTGCCGCAACGTCATCTCAAGCCACTATTCCAACGAAATAGAAGCTATGTATAGGCAGTAGGGAACATTACAGGTTTGGTTTTCACGATTTTTTTGTAATTTTGCGTTAGCAAAACACCCTAAAATCATCACCAGATGAAAATCGACCATGTAGTGCTCCGTGACCCGGCCGACATACGGGCAAACCTCCTCCCCGTGACATACACGCGGCCAATATCCGAACTGCGTATAGGTATAATAACAATACGCGAAAAATGGCAACGGCGGCTATCAGCCGAATACTCCTGGATTACAGCCGACTACCTCCAGGAAAAATTTCCTCCGGCCAAAACCTCAGGACGGGTGCTGACAATAAATGCCAACATATTACCAACCAACGCCCTCATCGCCGAACTCAACGCAATACCACATACCGATGCCCGCCTGATACACAAAGGCATAGAGATAGGGAATATATCCACAGGAACACAGGCCACGCCGGTCGATGTCGACATCACAAGCGACTTCCCGGTGATAAACTGGGTATACGACATCTTTATGAAAAACAGCGATGCCATCGAATGGGACTTCGCACTGATGACAGCAGGACGCCAAAGCGCCGCCCCCGATGCATCATGCCGCATAATCGGCGACCCAGCACGGCTATTCATCGAACCGGGTGCACAGGTCACAGGTACATTCATAAACGTCACCGCAGGCCCAGTCTACATAGCCTCAACCGCCACGGTAATGGAAGGAAGCTGCCTGCGCGGACCGATAGCATGCTGCGAACACTCACAAGTCAACATGGGCACCAAGATATATGGTGCAACCACCATCGGCAACTACTGCAAAGTCGGAGGCGAGCTTAACAACGTCGTAATGCAAGGATACTCCAACAAGGCGCACGATGGATTCCTAGGCAACGCCGTCATCGGTGAATGGTGCAATCTCGGCGCAGGATGCGTTGCATCCAACCTCAAAAACGACTACACCGAGATAAAACTCTGGAACTATCCCGCCCACCGATTCCTGCGCACAGGCCTGCAATTCTGCGGACTCATAATGGGCGACCACTCCAAGGCCGGAATAAACACCATGTTCAATACAGCCACCGTCATCGGTGTAGGAGTAAACATCCACGGAACAGGATTCCCGCGCAACTTCGTGGCATCATTCAGCGAAGGAAGCCCATCAGGCTACGTCGATGTATCCATGCCAAAATTCCTTGACATAGCACGCAGGATGATGGCACGCAGAGGCATCGAACTCACCGAAGCCGACATACGCATGTTCGATGCCATACGGCACATCTCCGACGACTACAAATAAACTGCCCCTCAAACAACCATCTACCGCAATGACAGCGCTGACAGCCATGACCCCGATCGTGACCAATCCCGTATCGATATTCTCCATCGTGCTGGCCATAATCCTGTTTGCGCCACTCCTGCTCAACAAGCTCAAGATCCCACACATAATCGGACTAATTGTAGCCGGTGTGGCCATCGGACCATACGGTCTCAACATACTTGCCCGCGACTCCAGCTTCGAAATATTCGGACAGGTAGGCATACTCTACCTAATGTTCCTCGCCGGCCTGGAGATAGACATGTACCACCTCAAACTGAACCTACGCCGCGGCACAGTGTTCGGCCTCATAACCCTCACCATCCCCTTGGTGCTGGGAGTCCTCACAAGCGTATACCTCCTTGATGTCGACTGGCTCACATCCATGCTACTGGGCGCGATGTACGCCGCCCACACACTCATCGCCTATCCCGTCGTGGCGCGCTTCGGAATAACAAAATCACCTGCCGTACTCATATCAATTGTAGGTACACTCGTAGCCGTCATCGGCGCGCTCCTCGTCCTGGCCGTATCCGTCAACATAAAACGCGAAGGCACATTCGCATTCGGCGACCTGCTGCGGCTCATCCTATGGATATGCGCCTACGTGGCAGTCGTCCTATATTCCTACCCACGCATCACCCGATGGTTCTTCAAACGCTACTCCGACAAGGTCACCCAATACGTCTATGTCCTGGCCATGGTGTTCCTCTCTGCCTGGATGGCACAGTTTATCGGACTCGAAGCCGTACTCGGGGCATTCTTCGCCGGACTCGTCCTCAACCGCTACATCCCTGGCGCATCTCCCCTGATGAGCAGCATAGAATTCGTTGGCAACGCACTGTTCATCCCCTACTTCCTTATAGGAGTCGGAATGATGATAAACATACGCGTGCTGGCCAACACCGACACAATGGCCATGGCTCTGATAATGCTCGCCGTAGCCCTGGCATCAAAATGGCTGCCCGCCTACATAACCCAGAAGATATACCGGATGGACACCCACTCCCGCAACATAATATTTGGGCTGACTGCAGCGCACACCGCTGTAGCCCTCGCTGTCGTGTCCCTCGGCTACCGTCTGGAAATGTTTGACGAACAAGTACTCAACGGCACTGTCCTAGTCATACTCGTGACATGTGCCGTTGCCCCCATCATCACATCCCACGCCGCAGCAAAAGAAAAGATACGTCTCATCGCCGAAGACGAAGACGGCAACACCCATTCATCACCCACACGCAGCAGCACACTCGTAGCTGTCAGCAATCCCCTGACAATACAGAGCCTTATGGAGCTTGCCGTACTGATCCAGCCCGCAAACGGCGAGATGATGGCAGCCCACATACGCAACGAAAACACCCCGCGCGCAAAGGCTCTCAGCAGAAACGCAATGGACCTGGCAGCAAAATCCGCAGCAGCAGCCGACATTTCGATAAAAGGTATGGAGCGCTACGATGTAAACACCGTTACCGGACTCCTCAACGCCATAGCCGAACGCGACATAACTGAAGTCATACTCGGCATGCACCGCCGGGCAACCCTTATAGACTCATTCCTGGGCGCCAAGATCGACCAGCTACTGAACGGAACCAACCGCATGCTCATAATATCCCGGTGCTACATCCCTGTAAATACAGTCACACGCATAATAGTATGGATCCCCCCCAAGGCTCAATACGAAACAGGATTCAGCCGATGGATATGCACCGTGGCCAACCTAACACGCCAGATAGGATGCCGAGTGATATTCTGCTCACCAACAGACATACAGCCTCTCATACGCGGCGTTCTCTACCACAACAACTACGGCATCCGCTGCGAATTCCGCACCGCCTCAGGCAGCGATGACCTGGTCCTGCTCTCAAATGCCATACTCGATGATGACCTGTTCATCCTAATCGGTGCACGCGCCAACTCAGTATCCTTCAGCAACGACATGGCCGATATTCCTGACTTCCTTGAAAAACACTTCAGCGCCAACAACCTCCTCCTCATATATCCAGAACAGTTCGGACAGGAAGCGCCACTTACATCATTCGTCGACCCATTGGCCGCCGACATCACCCTCACCCCATCGCCACTGCTCAGACACCTGCGCGAGGCCTGGCGGCGCGTGGTCAACATCAAGCGCCACATCACACACCGCCGACGCCATATCGATCTATAGACATAGATAGGAAACTCCAACAACCAGACTAAGTCTATGGCATGCAAATGCATAAAAAGCAGCGTAGCCCGACCTAAATAGGTCGGGCTACGCCGTTTTAACCGTTGACAACTTGTCCCCTTACGCCTCAGCGATAGGAGTCACGTTGATGAACTTGCGGCCGTTACGTCCCTCAGTAAAGAGGACAGTACCGTCAATCAACGCATAGAGGGTGTGGTCCTTGCCCATACCCACGTTAAGACCGGGATGGTGTACAGTGCCACGCTGACGCTTGATGATATTGCCCGCCTTGGCATATTGGCCACCGAAAATCTTAACACCGAGTCGTTTGCTTTCTGATTCACGACCGTTCTTAGAACTACCAACACCTTTTTTATGTGCCATTTTTCTGAGAATTTATAGGGTTAAGCAATCACGTCTTTAATCACAACCTGGGTGAAATACTGGCGGTGGCCGTTTTTACGGCGGTAGCCCTTGCGGCGCTTCTTCTTGAAGACAATCACCTTTTCACCTTTCACGAGGGGACGCATTACCTCGCAAACTACTTTAGCGCCTTCCACTGTAGGAGCGCCTACCTTAACTGCACCTTCGGTGTCAGCGAGGAGTACACGGTCAAACTCAACCACGTCACCTTCTTTTGACTGTTCACCGAGATAGTGGACATACAGGTACTTGCCTGCTTCGGCCTTGAACTGCTGTCCTTGAATTTCTACGATAACGTACATTTAATTATTTGATATTAATACAGTTAAACATCCGCAAGGCGACCTTCCTCATTTCTGCGGCCGATGCTTTGAAAGCCCATACGGCATTTTTGCGGTGCAAAGTTACCACCTTTTCCGTTAATATGCAACACTTTGCGCAACATATCAATAAAAAAAGCGCCTGATGTACCGCAACCCAGCATCACTGCATCGACTGCATGTCCACCAGCTTCCGGTAATAGCCACCCAGCGACAGAAGCTCATCATGAGTCCCGCGCTCGACTATCCGTCCTTCATGCATCACACATATCATGTCAGCATTACGTATCGTGGACAAGCGGTGGGCTATCACAAGGGTCGTACGGTCACGCATCAATCTGTCAAGAGCCTGCTGCACAAGCTGCTCGCTCTCCGAATCAAGAGCCGATGTAGCCTCGTCAAGGATAAGTATCGGCGGATTCTTCAATATCGCACGCGCTATCGATATGCGCTGGCGCTGTCCGCCCGAAAGCTTGCACCCGCGATCACCGATATTCGTCTCATAGCCATCCTCAGTCTCCATTATGAAATCATGGGCATTCGCTATCCTGGCAGCCTCTATCACCTGCTCCATCGTGGCGTCCTTCACACCGAAAGTGATATTATTGTAGAAGGTGTCATTGAATAGTATGGCCTCCTGGTTCACATTACCCATAAAGCTCCGCAGGTCATGCACACGCAGGTCACGCACGTCCACACCGTCAACCGTAAGTTTGCCGCTGGCAACATCATAGAAACGCGGCAACAGGTCGGCCATCGTTGACTTACCTGACCCCGACTGCCCCACAAGCGCCACTGTTGCCCCGGCAGGAATATCGAGCGACACATCATGTATCACCTCGTTGCTGCCATAGCTGAACGACACACCCTTATAGGAAATTGCCCCCCTCAGACTCTCTATGTCCATAGGACGGGCAGGATCTTTTATCGGATTATCCGTATTAAGTATCTTGTCTATACGCTCCATCGATGCCAACCCCTTCTGTATGGAATACATCGCCTTGGAAAGATCCTTTGCCGGATTTATTATACTGTAAAATATCACCATATAATATATGAACTCCGGCGCAGTTATCGGACTGCCCCCAGAAAGTATCAGCGTACCGCCAAACCACAACACGATTGCTATCGCAGCCGTACCCAGAAACTCGCTCATAGGATGTGCCAGCGACTGACGCCGCGCTATCTTGTTCGATATCCGGAAAAACACATCATTCTCCCGGTGGAAGCGCCCGCACACCTTGCCCTCGGCATTGAAAGCCTTTATTATGCGGAGACCGCCCAGAGTCTCCTCTATATTTGACATAAGAAGCCCCCACTGCTGCTGGCCCTCCAGCGACTTACGCTTCAACCGCTTGCCAACACGGCCCATAACCATGCCTGCCAATGGGAGCAGTACAAGCACAAACAAGGTCAACTGCCATGATATAGCTATCATAGTCGACAGGCAAACCACAATCATTATAGGATTCTTGAACATCATGTCAAGAGAAGCCATCACCGAATTCTCTACCTCCGCCACATCACCGCTCATGCGCGCCATCACGTCACCCTTACGTTCCGATGTGAAAAACGAAATAGGCAACTTCACCACCTTGTCATACATAAAGTTACGTATATCACGCACAATCCCGGACCGCAACGGCACAATATAATATGAGCTCAGATAAGTCGCACCCGTCTTCAGCCCCGTCATCACCACAAGGGCAGCCCCTAGCAGGGCCAACGTCGCCGATGGGCCAAAATATGATATCGACTCCTGCGTATAATAATAGAAATTATTGATAGCCACATCTTTAAGCGAGCCGCTGTCTACAGGCATGTACACATACGTAGCTTCCTTTATCTTGAAAAGCATCTCAAGTATAGGGATGATCAAAGCAAATGAAAACAGCGTCAGCACAGCTGCTAATATATTGAAGAACACGTTCAGCGCCAAATACTTCTTATACGGCGGCACAAAACGTCTCAACAGGGCCATGAATTGGTTCATTGTCTTTATCTTAAATTGGTCAACAAGGTTTAACGCCACAAATTTACTCAAAAAACGCTCTCCTTCCAATTCCGCACACCCAATTACCATACCTGCGCCCAAAATAACGGTGTTTTGGCCAACGCCAACACCCAAAAGTTGCGGCGGTCGGAAACATTCCTTAACTTTACCATCCGAAAGCAACAAAACCACATAGGACAACAACAATGAAAGTCATCGCCGACAGCTCCAGCACCCGTACCGAATGGGCACTAGTCGACGGAACCGACATCATCGCTTCCGCCGTAACCACAGGACTTAACCCATACTTCCAGACACGACGCGAAATAAGCCACAGCATACGCCTAGAACTGCCAGAACGATTTTTCCGCCGCCGTTGGGACCACATATACTTCTATGGTTCAGGATGCGCCAATCCACAGAAAAACAAGATAATCGAATCCTCAATCATAGCACAGTTCCGAACACCAGTAACCGTCATGAGCAACCTCACCGGAGCGGCTCGCGGACTCCTTGTCGACCGCGAAGGCCTCGCATGCATCCTAGGCACAGGCTCCAACTCATGCCACTACAACGGAAAAGAAATCATATCCACAGTAAGGCCTCTGGGATTCATCCTCGGTGACGAAGGTTCAAACGCCCACCTTGGCAAACAGCTCATATCAAACATACTCAAAGGACTCGCACCAAAAGAAATATCCGAAGCCTTCTACTCAATGTTCGACACGACACCCGATGCCATAATGGACGACGTATACACACAATCATTCCCCAGCCGTTCACTCGCCAAATACTCATTCTTCCTAGCCGAACACATCAGCCACCACTACGCGCACGACCTTGTATACAACTCATTCATGGCCTTTTTCAAACGCAACATCTCTTTTTACGACTACAAGCACATCCCCCTTTCATTCGTAGGGTCTACAGCCACCCTATACGAACCTATCCTGCGCCAGGCCGCTGCCGACTTCGGAGCAACAATCCAGAAAATAGCCCCCACGTCTATGCCAGGGCTAATCCAATACCACGCCCGCGACTGACCACAACTCACACCATCCCACACTCCCTCAATATATGGCGGCAGCCTCTTCCGGCATTTCTGCCACGCGATAGCGTGAAAACCATTAATTTTCACTGAACCCACTTTATAAAAAGCACATGTCGGCATGTGCTAAGATACAGACAAGAAAAAAAAGTGGATGTCCTTTACCGGACATCCACTTTTTATTAATTCTGTATTATTCAGCGTGTTATCACCGCATATTCTGTAGCGCCACCGAAGAACACCTTATACCTTGTAAGCCCGTACCCCCGCTTTGCAGCCTCGCCACTTAGCGGATAGCCGAAATTAGTGAATATCTCATACGTACTGTGGCACTTCGGACATTCGGCATATGATCCGTCTGTCACCGACACGCGAACATCACTGCGGCACTCCACAGGACATGCAAGGTCGTATGCCTGAGGTTCTCCGTTGATATCGCCGACAAGAAGTATGCCACCGAATCCAGTGTAGCTCAATTCTGTATAATTATAGTTGGCCGGTATCTTCAATTCCCGTATGAACCTACGGTGGTCAAGCGCACCACCTACACCATATACATTCCACTCACCGATATTCGCAAACGTAAGCCTCACAGGGGCAGGCGGCAGGCGTTCGTCATCAATCGAATCACATGATACTGCCACCGCCGCTAACAAGACGGCAACTGCGGCAGCAGCCATACGGCCAAAGTGTCGAAAACGCCACATACCTGGATAGCTACGCTTTTGTCACGATATTGCCCAACATCTCGGCCATCTTGTCGGCAGCCTCCTGCAGCTTCCCGCCGATAAGCGGACGGAGCATCACGGGTATGTCTACATCAAATGATGCTGTAAGTATTGACGCGGCATCCTGCTTATCCGGGACCACATCCACAACTGTACGCAACGGCACCATGGAGGCTGCAGCCTCAAACACTACCCGGTTTGCGCTACGTTCGACAACCTGCAATTTTATAGCACCCAACTGGGGAGTGTTTATCACAAGGGCATCAGGCTCAAACCGCAGTTCGCCTAATTTGGACTTCACTTCATCTGGAAGTCTGTCAATTGCCGGCTGGAAACGTGACAGGTCGTCAAATTTGGCGACAACGTCAGTGGCATCCATGCCGATAGCCACTTTTTTAGATGTATATTTAGCCATTTTACTGTTATCAGATGGTTTTGTCCATTCTGGCAGGAGTCCAGTTTGCAGGGTCCTTACGCCATTCCTTCAGAGTGTCAAGGTCTGAAGCCTTTATGTAATCTGTGTCCAACGCCACATCAAGTAGAGCATTATAGTTACTGAGTGCCACCTGCTTTACATTGGCCTCCTTAAAGCGCTCATCGGCAACAGGGAATCCATAGGTGAATATGGCAACGATGCCCACAACCTCACAACCGGCTGCACGTATGGCCTCGATAGCCTTAAGCGAGCTTCCGCCTGTAGAGATAAGGTCCTCTACCACCACTACTTTCTGTCCTGGCTGCAAGTTGCCTTCAATAAGATTCTCCAGGCCGTGGTCCTTGGGTGCGGAACGGACATAGGCATATGGCAATCCAAGTGTCTCCGCAACAAGTGCGCCTTGGGCTATTGCACCTGTGGCTACACCAGCCACGGCATCGGGCATCTCAAACTGCTCGATTATGGCACGGCAAAGCTCTACCTTTATAAATGCACGTACATCGGGATATGACAAGGTCTTACGGTTGTCAGTATAGATCGGCGAATTCCAGCCGGAAGCCCATACGAACGGCAAGTTCGGCTGTAATTTTATAGCACTGATTTTAAGCAGTCTCTCGGCGAGAAGACGGTCCACTTCTTTCATAATCTTAAATGGTTTGGGATTTAGGCATTTCTTTTTACAAAGTTACTCAATTTTTCCGTTTAACGGTAAGCCCACGCCAAAATACTAAATATTTTTCTCAAAAAAGTCAGCCGGCCAAATGCAAGCATCTGGCCGGCTGTTGTGTTTATAGTCTCTATTCAGGTTATACGGCTACAACCCTTCTGTAACAGTATCAACTAATTCTGAATCTACGATAGCGTTGATATCGTCCTTGCTTCCGACAACCAACCGTTCATATTCACGAAGGCCTGTACCGGCAGGAATAAGGTGTCCGCAGATAACGTTTTCCTTCATGCCTTCAAGCTTGTCAACCTTTCCGGTAATGGCGGCTTCATTGAGGACCTTTGTCGTTTCCTGGAATGATGCTGCCGACATGAAGCTTGATGTCTGGAGGGCGGCACGCGTGATGCCCTGGAGTATCTGCTCGGATGTAGCGGGAACTGCGTCACGGACAGCAACCAGGCGCAGGTCGCGACGCTTGAGCATTGAGTTCTCATCACGCAGTTTACGCGCAGTGATGATCTGGCCTGCCTTCACATTCTCGCTATCACCCGGATCGGTGACAACCTTGCGACCCCATATGCGGTCGTTTTCATCCATAAACTCGCGCTTGTCGACAACCTGCTGTTCAAGGAAACAAGTGTCGCCCGGGTCAAGGATATTGACCTTGCGCATCATCTGGCGTACGATCACTTCAAAGTGCTTGTCATTGATCTTCACACCCTGCATGCGGTATACGTCCTGGACTTCGTTTACGATATATTCCTGTACGGCTGTCGGACCCATGATGTTGAGGATGTCGGCAGGAGTAATAGCACCGTCAGAAAGCGGTGTGCCTGCACGTACATAATCATTCTCCTGCACAAGGATCTGTTTTGACAGGGGCACCATATATTTCTTGATTTCGCCAAGTTTTGATGTCACCTCTATCTCGCGGTTACCACGCTTCACCTTGCCGAAGCGCACCTCACCGTCGATTTCGGATACTATAGCCGGATTTGACGGGTTGCGGGCCTCAAAGAGTTCGGTGACACGCGGCAGACCGCCGGTGATGTCACCTGCACCACCTGTGGCACGCGGTATCTTCACGAATATCTCGCCGGCCTTAACCTCTTCACCGTCCTCAAGCATAAGGTGTGCACCTACAGGGAGGGCATAAGTCTTGACGATCTGGCCGTTCTTGTCCACGACATTAACTTCAGGGACTTTGGTGCGGTCCTTGGACTCAATGATGATTTTCTCACGCAGACCTGACTGCTCGTCGGCATCGACACGGAATGTGATATTCTCAACAAGATTCTCATATTTCAGCCTACCGGCAACTTCACTGACGATTACGGCGTTGAATGGGTCCCATTCGCAAATGAGGTCACCCTTTGAAACGGTGTCGCCGTTAGAGAAGAACAGTTTTGAACCGTAGGGGATATTTGCGTTTGTGAGCATCATACGGGTATTAGGCTCGATTATGCGCATTTCAGCAAGACGGCCGATGACCACCTGTACCGGTTTGCCGTTCGCGCCCATCTCCTCGGTCTCGACAGTACGCAGCTCATCGATTTCAAGCGTACCCTCATAACGGGATGTCAATGATGACACTGCCGCGATGTTGGACGCCACACCACCGACGTGGAAAGTACGGAGGGTAAGCTGTGTACCAGGCTCACCAATAGACTGCGCCGCGATTACGCCGACAGCCTCTCCTTTCTGCACAAGGCGGTTGTTGGAAAGGTTGCGGCCATAGCATTTGGCGCAGACGCCTTTCTTCGATTCGCAAGTGAGCACTGAGCGTATCTCCACACTCTCTATCGGCGATGCGTCAATAGCATCGGCCGCAGCCTCGTTGATCTCCTCTCCGGCGGCAACGATGATCTCGTTGGTAATCGGATGGATGATATCGTGGACTGAAACGCGGCCAAGGATACGTTCGCCCAATGAGGCAACCACCTCATCATTGTTCTTGATTTCGGTGCATACAAGCCCGCGGAGAGTACCGCAGTCCTCCTCATTGATAATAACATCATGAGCAACGTCCACAAGACGGCGGGTGAGATATCCGGCATCGGCAGTCTTCAACGCGGTGTCGGCAAGACCCTTACGTGCACCGTGGGTAGAGATGAAGTATTCCAGCACAGAAAGGCCTTCCTTGAAGTTCGCCAAAATCGGGTTCTCTATAATCTGGCCACCTTCAGCACCTGCCTTCTGGGGCTTGGCCATAAGACCACGCATGCCGGCAAGCTGACGGATCTGGTCCTTAGAACCACGCGCACCTGAGTCAAGCATCATGAATACAGAGTTGAAACCCTGGTTGGCCTCGGTCATCTGCTTCATGAGCACATCTGTAAGGCGGGAATTGACGTGCGTCCAGATGTCGATAATCTGGTTATAGCGTTCATTATTGGTAATGAATCCCATCGCATAGTTGTTCATCACTTCCTCAACCTGCGTATACCCCTCATTGACAATGGCTTCCTTCTCAGCCGGAATAATCACGTCACCTAGGTTGAAGGAAAGGCCGCCCTGGAATGCCATACGGTAGCCAAGGTTCTTGATATCGTCAAGGAATTGTGCAGAACGTGGGATACCACATTTCTTGATTACCTTGGAAATGATGTTACGCAGTGACTTTTTGGAAAGGATCTCGTTTACGTATCCGATTTCCTTAGGCACGAACTGGTTGACAAGCACGCGTCCAACGGATGTATCCTTCACCAGATGGCGTATTGGGTTACCGTCCTTATCCACATCGTCCACCATTACGGTGACCGGCGCATGGAGGGTGACACGCCCTTCATTATATGCGATCTGGGCCTCTTCCGGACCATAGAATATCGTACCTTCACCTTTGTCGCCCTTGCGGAGTTTGGTGATATAGTATAGACCAAGCACCATGTCCTGAGAAGGGACTGTGATCGGCGCACCATTGGCAGGGTTAAGAATGTTGTGCGCTCCGAGCATAAGCAACTGGGCTTCGAGCACGGCCTCATTGCCAAGGGGGAGGTGCACAGCCATCTGGTCGCCGTCGAAGTCGGCATTGAATGCCGTACAAGCCAACGGATGGAGCTGGATAGCCTTACCTTCAATCATCTTGGGCTGGAAAGCCTGTATACCGAGGCGGTGTAGTGTCGGGGCACGGTTGAGGAGTACGGGATGGCCTTTCATCACGTATTCCAGGATGTCCCAAACAACCGGCTCTTTGCGGTCGACAATCTTCTTTGCCGACTTGACGGTCTTTACGATGCCACGCTCGATAAGCTTGCGTATAACAAACGGCTTGTAGAGCTCGGCCGCCATGTCCTTAGGAAGACCGCATTCATGCATCTTCAACTCAGGGCCGACAACGATTACGGAACGTGCAGAATAGTCGACACGCTTACCGAGAAGATTCTGGCGGAAGCGACCCTGCTTACCTTTAAGGCTGTCGCTTAGTGACTTCAACGGACGGTTAGCCTCACTCTTGACAGCTGACGACTTGCGTGAATTATCAAGCAGTGAATCCACGGCCTCCTGGAGCATACGCTTTTCGTTGCGCAGGATCACGTCGGGCGCCTTTATTTCGATAAGCCTCTTAAGACGGTTGTTGCGGATGATGACTCGGCGGTACAGGTCGTTGAGGTCGCTGGTAGCGAAACGGCCACCGTCGAGCGGCACAAGCGGACGGAGTTCAGGCGGAATCACAGGGACTGCCTGAAGTATCATCCATTCGGGCTTGTTGCGGTGGCGTGAAGAACGGAATGCCTCCACAACCTGAAGGCGCTTTAGGGCTTCGTTCTTACGCTGCTGCGAGCTGTCGTTGTAGCCCTGGTGACGCAGACGGTACGACAGGTCATCGAGGTCAAGACGCAACAGAAGGTCGTAAACGGCCTCCGCGCCCATCTTAGCGATGAACTTGTTCGGGTCTGAATCTTCAAGGGCCTGGTTCTCTTTGGGGAGCTTGTCGATTATATCGAAGTACTCTTCTTCTGACAGTAGATCAAGGGCCTGGACGCCTTCAACGTTTCCTGGCTGGATGACAACATAACGCTCATAATATATCACGGCATCAAGCTTCTTGGACGCCAGGCCAAGAAGGTAGCCGATCTTGTTTGGTAGCGAACGGAAATACCAGATATGCGCTACGGGGACAACGAGCTTTATGTGCCCCATGCGTTCACGACGCACTTTCTTCTCGGTGACCTCAACACCGCACCTGTCGCAGACAATACCTTTGTAGCGTATACGCTTGTACTTTCCGCAATGGCATTCGTAGTCCTTTACCGGACCAAAAATGCGCTCACAGAACAGGCCGTCGCGTTCGGGCTTGTATGTACGGTAGTTGATGGTTTCAGGCTTGAGGACCTCGCCGGATGACTTCTCCAGGATTTCCTCGGGCGAAGCGAGCCCGATGGAAATCTTGGAAAATCCGGTCTTTGTCTTATTGTCTTTTCTAAAAGCCATATTTCAGTATGTAGAAAGTCGATGATGATTCAATTATTGTTCAAGGTTGATACTCAATCCGAGGCCACGCAGCTCGTGCAGAAGGACGTTGAGTGATTCGGGAATGCCAGCCTGAGGCATGGGCTCGCCCTTGACAATTGCCTCGTAGGCCTTGCTGCGGCCGTTGACGTCGTCACTCTTGATGGTGAGTATCTCCTGGAGGATGTGGGATGCGCCGAATGCTTCAAGCGCCCAAACTTCCATCTCACCGAAACGCTGTCCACCGAACTGTGCCTTACCGCCAAGCGGCTGCTGAGTGATGAGCGAGTACGGACCGATAGAACGGGCATGCATCTTGTCTTCCACCATGTGTCCGAGCTTAAGCATGTAGATGACACCTACTGTGGCAGGCTGGTCAAAACGGTCGCCTGTTCCTCCGTCATAGAGGTAGGTCTTACCATAGCGAGGAACGCCGGCCTTATCAGTCCATTCATTAAGGTCATCGAGGGTCGCGCCATCGAAAATCGGTGTGGCGAACTTCTCGCCCAATTCACGTCCGGCCCATCCGAGCACGGTCTCAAAGATCTGGCCAAGGTTCATACGTGAAGGCACACCGAGCGGGTTGAGCACGATATCTACCGGAGTACCATCGGCAAGGAAAGGCATGTCTTCCTGACGTACGATACGAGATACGATACCCTTGTTTCCGTGACGGCCGGCCATCTTGTCGCCTACGCTGATCTTACGCTTCTTGGCGATATAGACCTTTGCCATCTGCATGATACCGGAAGGAAGTTCGTCACCGATAGAGATGTCGAATTTCTTGCGGCGCAATTCGGCGTCGATCTCTTTCGACTTACGCAGGTAATTGACAATCGTTTCACGGATAAGGTCATTTTTATGCGGTTCGTTTGTCCACTTGCTGAGGTTGATGGTATCGTAGTCGATGCTTTTGAGGACACCTACAGTAAACTTCGCCCCCTTGGGGATGATGTCACTGCCGATAAAGTCCTTCACACCCTGGGAGGTCTTGCCTGCGGTAAGCGTCATCAGCTTGTCGACAAGGATGTCGCGGAGCTGGCTCAGACGTTCTTCGTATTCCTCGTCAAGCTTAGGAAGGAGGGCGTTGGCACTCTTATTCTTCTTTTTCTTTACAGCACGTGAGAACAAATTCGTACCTATCACAACACCTTTCAGCGAAGGAGACGCTTTCAGGGATGCGTCCTTAACATCGCCGGCCTTGTCGCCGAAGATGGCGCGCAGGAGTTTTTCTTCCGGAGTTGGGTCACTCTCTCCCTTAGGAGTGATCTTACCGATCATGATGTCACCGGGAACCACATGTGCACCTACACGGATTATGCCACGCTCATCAAGATCCTTTGTAGCATCCTCGGATACGTTGGGGATGTCAGATGTAAGCTCTTCCATACCGCGCTTTGTCTCGCGGACTTCAAGGGAGTATTCATCGACATGCACGGAGGTAAGAATGTCCTCACGCACAACTCGTTCGTTGAGCACGATGGCGTCCTCATAGTTATATCCCTTCCAGGGCATGAACGCTACCTTAAGGTTGCGTCCAAGAGCGAGTTCTCCGTTTTCGGTCGAGTAACCTTCTGTGAGTATGTCGCCCTTCACCACCCTCTGTCCTTTGACGCAGATTGGGCGCAGGTCGATTGTAGTGCTCTGGTTGGTCTTGCGGAATTTCGGCAGGTGATATTCCTTTACAGCAGATTCAAATGACACGAACTCCTCTTCTTCTGTACGGTCGTAGCGTATGCGTATTACAGTGGCGTCAACAAATTCGATGACACCAGCGCCCTCGGCTGCGATCTGTGTACGGGAGTCGCGTATCAGCTGGCCTTCAATACCTGTACCGACTATAGGAGCCTCACTGCGGAGCAGGGGCACTGCCTGGCGCATCATGTTTGATCCCATGAGTGCGCGGTTGGCGTCGTCATGTTCCAGGAACGGGATAAGCGATGCCGCGATGGAGGCTATCTGTGTCGGTGAAACGTCCATAAGCTGGATGTCCGATGGTGGCACAACAGGGAAGTCGGCATCAAGACGGGCCTTAACCTTATCGCGGATGAATGAACCATCGGGATTGAGCGGCGCATTGCCTTGCGCAATCATCTTGCCTTCCTCAATCTCGGCTGTCAGATAAACTACCTCATCATTATTGAGGTTCACGCGAGCATCCGTTACCTGACGGTAGGGAGTCTCTATGAATCCCAGATCATTGATCTTAGCGTATACGCACAACGATGAAATAAGACCGATATTAGGACCTTCCGGGGTCTCGATAGGACAAAGACGCCCGTAGTGGGTATAGTGTACGTCTCGCACCTCGAATCCGGCGCGCTCACGTGAAAGACCGCCAGGACCTAAGGCAGACATACGGCGCTTGTGGGTTATTTCAGCAAGCGGGTTGGTCTGGTCCATGAACTGCGAGAGAGCATTCGTACCGAAGAACGTGTTTATAACCGATGAGATCGTCTTGGCGTTGATAAGGTCGATCGGTGTGAACACTTCGTTGTCGCGCACGTTCATACGTTCGCGTATGGTACGGCTCATACGGGCCAGGCCTACACCGAACTGATTGTAAAGCTGCTCACCTACTGTACGGACACGGCGGTTCGACAAGTGGTCGATATCGTCGACATCCGTCTTGGAGTTGATCAGTTCGATGAGATATTTGATAATGGCTATGATGTCCTCCTTAGTAAGGACCTTCACATCCATGGAAGTGGTAAGCCCAAGCTTCTTGTTGATACGGTAGCGGCCCACCTCGCCAAGGTCATAACGCTTCTCGGAGAAGAATAGGTTTGTTATCACTTCTCGCGCAGATGCGTCATCCGGTGGCTCCGCGTTGCGCAGCTGCCTGTAGATGTAGCGGACGGCTTCTTTCTCGGAATTGGATGTATCCTTCTGGAGGGTATTGAATATGATCGAATAGTCGCTGGCATTGACATCTTCCTTGTGGAGAAGTATTGTGGACACGCCTGATTCCAGGATTTCCTGGATATTCTCTTCCTCAATGATGGTCTCACGGTCAAGTATGACGTCATTGCGCTCAATCGATACGACTTCGCCGGTATCCTCGTCCACAAAGTCCTCCACCCATGTCTTCAGTACACGGGCAGCCAATTTGCGTCCTACGGCCTTCTTGAGGTTCGTCTTATTTACCTTCAGTTCTTCCGCAAGGCCGAAAATATCAATGATGTCCTTATCGCTCTCGAGACCGATGGCACGCAAAAGCGTAGTAACCGGCAATTTCTTTTTACGGTCGATGTAGGCGTACATCACATTGTTGATGTCCGTGGCAAACTCAATCCACGAGCCACGGAACGGGATGATGCGCGCAGAATATAGCTTAGTACCGTTGGCGTGCGTGCTCTGTCCGAAGAATACGCCGGGCGAACGGTGAAGCTGGGATACAACGACGCGTTCCGCACCGTTGATTACAAAAGTTCCCTTGTCGGTCATATACGGGATAGGACCGAGATAGACGTCCTGAATCACGGTTGCAAAATCCTCGTGGTCCGGGTCGGTACAATATAGTTTAAGTTTTGCCTTCAGGGGCACACTGTAGGTCAGCCCACGCTCAAGACATTCGTCTATGGAATAGCGCGGAGGATCGATGTAATAGTCGAGGAACTCTAGCACGAAGTTGTTTCTGGTATCGGCTATTGGAAAGTTCTCGGCAAACACCTTGTAAAGACCTTCATTATTTCTTTTTTCGGGAGGAGTGTCGAGCTGGAGGAAGTCCTGGAATGACTTCAGCTGCACTTCGAGAAAATCGGGGTAAGGAAGCGGATTCTTTACCGAAGCGAAGTTAATACGGGGTTTATCCAGTGAAGCAGACATCTATAATAAGGTTAAAAAAGGGGAACTCAAAAATAAAAAATAGCACAAAAAGGTTAAGAATCAACAATTAAGATGATTCTTAACCTATTTACCTGTAGGTCAGGCAATTTTATTTAAGTTCAACCTCAGCGCCAGCTTCTTCGAGTTGCTTCTTGAGACCTTCGGCATCAGCCTTGGGAAGACCTTCCTTGACAACAGAGGGAGCACCGTCAACGAGTTCCTTTGCTTCCTTGAGGCCAAGACCTGCAAGTTCCTTAACGAGCTTAACAACCTGAAGCTTGCTAGCACCTGCGCTCTTGAGCACTACATCGAAGTTGGTCTTTTCTTCAGCGGCGGGAGCACCAGCAGCAGGACCAGCAGCAACAGCAACAGCTGCAGCAGCGGGTTCGATGCCATATTCCTCCTTGAGGATCTGAGCAAGTTCGTTTACTTCTTTTACTGAGAGGTTAACTAATTGTTCTGCAAAAGCTTTTAAATCTGCCATTTTAGTAAGTTATTTTTTGTTTGTTTTGTTCTGATAATGAATTAGTCTTCTTTCTTTGAAAGGGTCTCAAGGATGCCGTGGAGCTTAGTACCGCCTGAAGTAAGGGCTGATACAACGTTCTTGGCAGGAGACTGAAGTAGGGCAACAACGTCTGCGATAAGCTCGTTCTTGCTCTTGATAGAAGCAAGCGCATCAAGCTGATCTTCGCCGATATAGAATGTCTCTTCTACATAAGCAGCCTTTAGGCGGGGTAGAGTGTCTCCTTTCTTCACGAAGTCCTTGATTAGCTTCGCGGGAGCGTTACCTACATTTGTGCAAATAAGAGATGTTGCACCGTGGAGTGTAGGATAAAGCTCTGAATAGTCGCCTTCCATTTGCTCAAGAGCCTTGTGAAGAAGGGCGTTCTTAACGACCATCAACTTAACATCGGCACCGAAGCAAGCACGGCGAAAAGCGCTTGTCTTCTCTGCATCAAGTCCAGCAGTTTCTACCAGGTAGAACGCGGAATACTGAGCAAGAGTGTCCTTAATTTTTTGGATTACAAGTGATTTATCTTCCTTTTTCATATTGGAATGTACAAGTTTAGGTGATTAAGCATTAAGCCTCTACGCTCTTGGGGTCAACCTTGACGCCGGGGCTCATAGTGCTTGAAAGATAAATACTCTTAATGTAAGTACCCTTAGCAGCGGCAGGTTTCAGCTTGATGAGAGTATTAACGAACTCACGGGCATTTTCCTTCATCTGCTCGGGGGTGAACGATACTTTACCGATAGAAGAGTGAACGATACCGTTCTTGTCAACCTTGAAGTCAATCTTACCCTTCTTTACCTCCTCAACAGCCTTTGCAACGTCAACAGTCACGGTACCGCTTTTGGGGTTAGGCATCAATCCGCGCGGACCGAGGATACGGCCAAGAGCACCAATCTTACCCATGATAGCAGGCTGAGTGATGATAACATCAACATCAGTCCAACCACCCTTAATTTTCTCGATATATTCGTCCAGACCTACATAGTCAGCTCCAGCTGCCTTTGCGGCGGCCTCGGCATCGGGGTTGCAGAGTACAAGCACGGTCACTTGTTTGCCTGTTCCATGGGGCAGCGTAACAACGCCACGCACCATTTGATTAGCCTTACGGGGATCTACGCCGAGACGCACGTCGATATCGAACGATGCATCGAACTTGGTAAAAGTGATTTCCTTTACCTTTTCTGCGGCTTCCGCCAGGGTATATGCCTTCCCAGCTTCAATCTTTTCGAGGGCCAACTTTTGATTCTTAGTAAGTTTACTCATAGCAATTGAAGTTTTTAAATGTTTTCAGGGAACGCGCCCTTGACGGTGATACCCATACTTCTGGCTGTACCGGCAACCATGCGCATAGCTGATTCTACGGTAAAGCAATTCAAGTCAGGCATTTTGTCGGTTGCAATCTCTTTAACCTGCTCCCAGGTGACCTCTGCCACTTTTTTACGATTAGGCTGAGCCGAACCACTCTTGAGCTTTGCAACTTCCTTGAGCTGCACTGCTACAGGAGGGGTCTTAACGACGAAGTCGAAACTCTTGTCCGAGTAGTAAGTAATTACCACAGGGAGGATCTTTCCGGCCTTGTCTTGGGTGCGGGCATTAAATTGCTTGCAAAATTCCATGATGTTGATACCTTTCGAACCCAGGGCAGGACCTACTGGGGGAGAAGGATTAGCTGCACCACCCTTAATCTGCAGTTTGATTTGTCCAGCAATTTCTTTAGCCATTGTTTAATACTTAATTTGGATTATTGTTAAAATTATCGCGTCAACAGCGACCTCCTTACAGCAAAAGCGGGCATGCGTAACCACGTCCGTCCCACTGCCTGGAAGCGTCATTCACGCTCCACTTGCGAATTGTCAAGCTCGAGCGGCGTGTTGCGCCCGAATACTTTCACCATTACCTTCAGCTTCTTCTTCTCACGGTTGACTTCCTCTATCTTCCCGGTGAAACCGCTGAAAGGACCTGCAGTCACCTTCACGGTCTCCCCTACCAGATAATTAAAGTCATCGTCAGTCACTTCAGTCATCTCATCAGCAGCACCGAGCATACGCAACACTTCCGCCTGACGGAGGGACTCAGGCTTCGCATCCTTTCCCCTTCCACGAAGGAAGTCAATCACGTTACTTGTGTTAACCAGCTGATATATGACCTCGCTTGTGAGATTGGCTTCTATAAAGACGTATCCGGAATAGAGATTCTTTTCCTTAACGACTTTCTTTCCGCCACGGACAGTCAAGACTTTTTCGGTGGGGATCAATACCTGAAATAGGTTGTTGCCAAGATCAGTGTTCTTGATTTGTGCATCCAGAACCTCCTTAACCTTCGCTTCCTTCCCTGAAATGGCACGCAGGACGTACCACTGTTTGTTAGTTTCGGCCATTGAATTAATCCACTTAAAAATTGTCCAGCTTAACCTTTAATCCCATAAATAAGTCCCATCAGGTTCTCAAGAGCCAAATCCATCGCAAAGATTATCAATGCGATAATGATGGAAGCAATCATCACGATAATCGCGCTTTTGATAACTTGTTTCTTGGTAGGCCAAGAAGTCTTATAACGTAATTCATCATAAGACTCCTCTATATTCGTAAGCAGTTTCAACTTTTTCATTTTGATTGTTTATGCACGGGTTGAGAGACTCGAACTCCCGACACTTGGTTTTGGAGACCAATGCTCTACCAACTGAGCTAAACCCGTATGTAAAAGCCGGCCGACATGCCATCGTCTTTGCGGCGCAACACGCGACCGGCTTTATTTATCTTGCAGCCTCCGTCAAAGGAGACCTACAATTGCCCTATTAGTCGAGGATCTCAGTGATCTGGCCTGAACCTACTGTGCGGCCACCTTCACGGATAGCGAAGCGAAGACCTGCATCGCAAGCAACCGGGTTGATGAGTTCAACGATGATCTCAACGTGGTCACCAGGCATTACCATTTCTACACCTTCAGGGAGAGTGATCTCACCAGTCACGTCAAGTGTACGGATGTAGAACTGAGGACGGTAGTGGTTGTGGAACGGAGTGTGACGGCCACCTTCTTCCTTCTTCAGGATATATACAGAAGCTTTGAACTTGCTGTGAGGCTTAACAACTCCAGGATGGCAGATAACCATACCACGCTTGATCTGGTTCTTGTCGATACCACGGAGAAGAAGACCTACGTTGTCACCAGCTTCACCCTGATCGAGGAGCTTGCGGAACATTTCGACACCTGTAACAGTTGACTTGAGGTCAGCGCCAAGGCCCATGATCTGTACTTCGTCACCAACTTTCACGATACCTGTTTCAATACGGCCGGTAGCAACTGTACCACGGCCTGTGATTGAGAACACGTCTTCAACAGGCATAAGGAAGGGCTTGTCGATATCGCGGGGAGGCAGAGGAATCCATTCGTCAACAGATGCCATAAGCTCCATAACCTTAGCTTCCCATTCGGGTTCGCCGTTAAGCGCGCCAAGGGCAGATCCGCGGATGATAGGAGTCTCATCGCCATCGTATTCGTATGCTGAAAGAAGTTCGCGCATTTCCATTTCAACGAGTTCGAGCATCTCTTCGTCGTCTACCATGTCGCACTTGTTGAGGAATACAACGATACGGGGCACGTTCACCTGACGGGCGAGAAGGATGTGCTCGCGTGTCTGGGGCATAGGACCGTCAGTAGCAGCAACTACAATGATAGCACCGTCCATCTGAGCAGCACCGGTAACCATGTTCTTTACATAGTCAGCGTGTCCAGGGCAGTCAACGTGTGCATAGTGACGGTTAGCTGTCTCATATTCAACGTGTGAAGTATTGATAGTAATACCACGTTCCTTTTCCTCAGGAGCGTTGTCGATTGAGTCGAACGAGCGGAGCTCAGAAAGACCAGCCTTTGCAAGCACTGTTGTGATGGCAGCAGTCAAAGTAGTCTTACCGTGGTCAACGTGACCAATGGTACCGATGTTAACATGCGGTTTGGTTCTTTCGAATTTCTCTTTAGCCATAACTTGGTTTTTATTTGATTAAATGATGATTTCTTAACAAGACCGCCACGACAGAGCTAGGCACTATCGAGGCTATCAACTTTCGTCAGAGAGCCGATGGCGGGATTTGAACCCGCGACCTCTTCCTTACCAAGGAAGTGCTCTACCCCTGAGCTACATTGGCGTTTACGCAATTAGAGCGGAAGACGAGGCTCAAACTCGCGACCCTCAGCTTGGAAGGCTGATGCTCTATCAACTGAGCTACTTCCGCATAAAAGACTTGCAGAGGCATTGAAACCGCAACAAGCCTTGAATATCGTGGGCGAAGATGGATTCGAACCACCGAAGGTATAAACCAGCAGATTTACAGTCTGCCCCATTTGGCCACTCTGGTATTCGCCCTTTAGAACGGACACTGCCTAGACAGCACCACCCTATTTGTTTGAGCCTCTTGTCGGATTCGAACCAACGACCCCGAGATTACAAATCACGTGCTCTGGCCAACTGAGCTAAAGAGGCGTCTTTTCAATTTTCTATTGCCTGCAAACCCGTAGGAGTTTGAAAGCGGTTGCAAAGTTACAAACTATTTTCTAACCTGCAAAATTTTCAGCCGATTTTTTTCAAAAAAAACTTTTTTTTCAATATTATCAGGCGTCATTCCTGCAGTGGCTCTCTTGCCGTTTGCGAGTGCAAAGTTAAAACGAATTTTCCGTGTTTGCAACTTTTACGGCATTTTTTTTCACATACATAGGCAAAATTATGCATGTCGACCGCCGCTTATATGCTTAAAGCAGTAGCAAATATCTATAAATCAAGACATCAGCTTTGCATATGTTCCCTGTAGTCGTCAACGGCTTTTTTTACCGACCCATGCATGAGCAATAGCCGTTTAGCCTCCTCATATGGCAATGACAGCTCTTCGGCAACCATCCTGGCCCCACGGTCTACGAGTTTTGCATTTGTAAGCTGCATGTTTACCATCCTATTACCTTTTACGCGGCCCATCTTTATCATCACGGCAGTAGAAATCATATTGCATATCATTTTCTGGCCCGTACCGGATTTCATCCGCGAACTGCCGGTGACGTATTCCGGACCGACCACCATTTCAATAGGTATGTCGGACACCGCCGATATCGGGGCATCGGGGTTGGACGTGATGGATGCTGTCAATATCCCTCGACGGCGGCACTCCTCTATCGCAGAGATAACATATGGCGTGGTGCCTGACGCGGCAATGCCTATGACAGTATCAAGAGAGTTGATGTTGAACCGTTCAAGGTCGCGCCAGCCCTGGCACAGATCGTCCTCAGCATTCTCAACCGGATTGCGCAACGCTCCATCCCCACCGGCTATGATCCCGATGACCCATGTAGGGTCCATGCCAAATGTCGGAGGTATCTCGGACGCATCAAGAACCCCCAACCGTCCCGAAGTGCCAGCCCCCATATAAAATATACGGCCGCCACGCTTCATACGGCTCACTATGCTTGTGACAAGCCGCTCTATCTGTGGTATGGCTTTTTCTACGGCGAACGCCACTTTTTTGTCTTCCTCATTTATCTCTCGCAACAGGTCAATGACCGGTTTCTTGTCCAGTCCGTCATACAAAGACGGCTGTTCGGTAACCTTTACAAACGTCATATCATATGATTTTTTTAGTATGGTATTCAACCAGCCCCTCCATAGGGCTGCGCAATATGCGTCCCAATGTGCAACCGAATTGCCCGGCGGCATCAGCAAGGACATCGCGGTAGTAATATGCAATAGACCCGACAAAGCCCACAGCCATATCCCGGTAGGAGCTGTAGTTTGCCACATTCCGTTCAAAGAAAGAGATGAACGCACGCAGGACAAGACCGTAGACGGCAGGGTCGGAGATGTTCTCCAGAAGGAATGGAGTAAGTGATGCCAGAAAGCGGTTGGCCTGCGGCTGCCTATATACGCGGTCGATAACAGTAAGCCTGTCCAGAGAGTACTGTTCCAGGAATCTTGCACACAGCTCTTCCGGAAGCTGGCGTTTAAGCACATCACCGACAAGCATCTTGCCTAGCACCGCCCCGCTGCCCTCATCACCAAGTATGTATCCCAACGGTGATACATTATCGATGATATGCCTACCGTCATAGACACATGAATTTGACCCTGTGCCCAGTATACACGCGATTCCGGGGTCGCTCCCACAAATAGCACGTGCAGCGGCAAGCATGTCGCTGTCGACCGTAACACTGACATCGGGTATATGCCCGGAAATGGCAGAGGCGACAATAGCGCACTTTTCATCAGAGACACACCCTGCGCCATAGAAATGGACTGACGCCGGGCTTAGGCCTTCCATCTGAGGCATCAATTGCCCACCGATACAGGCCGAGACCTCATCTTCCGACATCACTACAGGGTTTATGCCGGATGTCGACACTTGTTTCACAATGGAAGCCCCTTCGACAAAGCACCAGTCGACCTTGGTGCTTCCGCTGTCTGCAATTAATATCATATCCTTATAATATATTATAATGTTTACACTATTAATAAACGTCACTCCGTCCCGCGTTTTTTAAGGCCAAAATCCGGAGCTATCTTCAATATTGAGCACACACCTATAGTCGCGGCACAACAGACGATTGTCCATATGAAAAAATACCGGTATCCGATTGTCTCCTGAAGCCATCCGGCAGCCATTCCCGGCAGCATCATCCCAAGGGCCATGAAACCGGTGCATATGGAATAATGGGCCGTCCTGTGCCTGCCTTCCGAAAAATATATAAGATACAGCATATATGCCGTAAACCCGAACCCGTATCCGAACTGCTCGACAAACACACATATATTTATGGTGAGCAATGACGGCTCTGTGGCATAGCTGAGGTATACGAATGTGAGGCATGTCAGCGACATGCTCCAAGCCATAGGCTTCAACCACCGCCTAAGCCCTCCCCTGGCGGCCATGATGCCACCGACAATGCCACCGGAAGTAAGACCTATTATACCGATAGTGCCATACACAAACCCGACGACCTTTGTGGACAGACCTAGCCCGCCCTCGCTGACAGGGTCAAGCAAAAACGGGTTTATAAGTTTGACCAGCTGAGCCTCTGGCAAACGGTAAAGCAGCATGAACGCAACAGCGGCCCATATCTGCTTTTTCCGGAAAAAAGAGCGGAATGTGTCGACGAACTCACGGAACACATCGTGCGCCGACCGGGAAGAGTCCCTGGCAGAATCGGCTACAGGACGTGGCAATGCCCATCCGTGGTACAATGACACCATGAGGAAAAAGACAGACAATACACCGAACGCCACACTCCAAGCAAACGGAATGTCGCCCGTACACGTCTCGATGCTTCCGGCAAGAATCACGAGCGCCCCTTGGCCAGCCACAGTGGCTATACGGTAGAAGGTAGAACGTATGCCTACATAGAACGACTGCTGATGCCCCGTAAGCGCCAGCATATAGAAACCGTCGGCGGCAATGTCGTGTGTGGCTGAAGTAAACCCAACAATCCAGAACACAGCCAGTGTGAGCTGGAAAAACATTTCCGTAGGTATCGTAAAGGCTATCCCGGCCAACGATGCCGCCAATGTCCACTGCATCATCAGCGTCCACCTACGTTTTGTGGATATAATGTCGATAAACGGACTCCATACAGGCTTTATGACCCATGGCAGATACAGCCATCCTGTGTATAACGCAATGTCGGTATTGGATATACCCAAACGCTTATACATTATCACTGAAAGTGTCATCACTGCTACATAGGGAAGCCCCTGCGCAAAATATAGTGTCGGAATCCAAGCCCATGGATTCCGGGCTGATATCTTTTCCATAACCGGATCAATATATCTTCTCTACGGAAGAACCAGAAAAATAATGATACAGAATCTGAGTATACGAATAGCCCCTGGCACCCATTACGGCAGCGCCGATCTGGCACAGGCCCACGCCATGCCCCCAGCCTGCGCCATGCAGTATGAACCGCGATGGGACGTCTCCGCCACCGTCCACACATTTCTCCACGGTAAATGCGGAACTATAGAGATGGGTCGGCGACAATGTACGGCGTATCTCCAACTCCTTTCCGATGACCATAGTCCTTTTTGTGCCCACTATCTCCAGTTTCCACAAACGCCCAGAAGTGCCCCTCGCCACAGGCACGAGGTCAACTATCTGTCCGAAATCAATGCCACTGCGCTCCTTTATTATTCCGGCCAGCTCGTCCTGTGAGTATTCCACCGTCCACCGGTAAAAGTCGGCTGTCTCCTGGTCATAATTGTTCAGCACCTGCGACAGGACAGCGGCATCACCGGTGTTGCAGAAAGAGTCCGGATTGCCTAGAATCCATTCCCTGGCATTGCTTTCCTTAGTCAAGTCAGGATATCCGTCTTCACTTTCCGTATCGCGTCTCACTGACAGGTAGGGAACGTCTATCGGCTGCCAACAGTTCCTGAACTCCTCAAACACTCCGCCGCAGCATTTTGAGAACCTTGCATCGCACAATCCTCCTCCATACATAAGCACCTCTCCTTCGGTTGCCCTGACTGCATCAGACACCGACGTTGACGTCTGGCGTGTTATGCCCTGATAACGCTGGCAATGGTCATCGGCGCAAACATCGTAGTTAAGATGGTCATCCTTGTCGTACCACCGCAATATTTCCGAACCATTGACAACAGTCCCGTCCTTCCCGCAATCCTTGTCGTGTCCGTCCGCATGCACAGTGCACTTGCCTATCTGTGCAAGCAGCCAGCTCCTGGAGATGACAGCGTGGGCCTTGAGAAGCTCCATAGATGATGTTGCGCTCATTTCGGAAGATATGACACTCATGAGGTATTCCTCTACAGGAATGATATTTACAGCGGTGACACCACCGTCCTCGACAATAAAGCGGAGCGACCCGCGGAATGTCTGGTCTTCATTCCTTTGCCAATGAAATCCACGGCCTATCGTAACACCAAAAAGGCCAAAGCTGCATCCTGCCATATCGTCAGGGGTAAACTCCAGCTGCTCTCCTACCAGCCGGCCATCAAGCATAATCGCCGTACCATCGGCCGACAACGCGACTTCATGGCATCCGGCGACCGCTCCACCACCGCCATGGAAACTTCCGTTAAGGATAAACCTTACCGCTGTGGCATTCATGATGCCTACCTTCACATTCGGTTTTTGCATTTATATCATTTTTTTAAGACGGCCTGCACGACACCTTCAATGTCTCGGCCGCTATAACAAAGTTCGTCAAAAATTTTCTTTATGGCAACTGCATCCATACGGAGAAAGTCGCAACGCCTAGGCATGATGAACAGCCCTCCCATGTCAACCGATGCCGGACTGACTAACATGGTATGCTCACCTTCAGTCCCATAGAAGGATGGGCGGTGACGTTTACGGGGTATCACTACAATACGCACAATGCCAGCACCTGCAGCATATGCCAACACATTCATCATAGGCTCTTGACTGCCACCGGCACATGGCAAGGCCGCATACAACATGCCAAAGGCCTCAGAAGCCGCTTTGGGGGTACATGCATCTATCGTAAACAGGCCATACGGCATACCATGTACAACCGAAAGACGGGCATCACCCACCGATGCCACAGTATGGCAATCATGACGCCCCAACTCCGGTATTATAGGGAATTTTTCAATGTTTCCGGCCTGGAAATGCATATGGTCCGGCGCTGAGGCGCCACACTTTGGGCCATTATAGAACACACACATGCCCGGAAGTGCCTCTGCAAGAAGGAACATATCCGACAGACGGCCTGATATGCACTGAGGCACATGTGAAATGTCCGGTATCGTTAGATGGCAAGGAAATATGGGATACGGGTTTACAAGTATCTCATAACGTCCTTCAAAATCCAGGCCCGACTGTACCTCAGGCCTGTTTACGCTACATAAGAAACAGGGTCGCGATGCCACAGAACCGCTGTCGACCTTTGCTGACGATGAAACGATCCTCGATGGATTGAACTGCAGGCATACTTCCCAGCCATCGATATCGACAGTCCTGTACTCAGCCAATTCCAATGAAGAATAATTTCCGGCCGCCAATTGCCATCCGGCAAGCTGTCCTTGAAAGAATGATCTAACCTTATCAGTCAAAACCATAATGACTTCATGCCTGTCTAACAGCGTTCATGGTCTTGCGTGCCTGTATCTCCCATGAGCGTATCTTGTCCTTATACAAATTGTTGGCATTGAGCCTTGCCACATCAAGCGAAGCGTCTGAATTACCTTCCCAGCGGCGGCACAGGTAAAGGACGTCATAGATACGTCCTATGCGGTATTCACGCGAAAATGCCAGCCCCAGGGCATAGTCCTCGCCATACGATGTGTTCGGTATTTGAATCCTGCGCAGCAATGGTGTATAGAAGCAGCGCGGCGCCCCAAGGCCGTTGATACGCAAGGCATTGTTACGTCCATTATCTGGAGTCCACTCTCTATGGTCGATCACCCCGGGCGGAATAGGGTTGCAATTGATGTCGGTAAGCATGTACGATCCTACAAGCATTGCACATTTCTGCTCATAGAAGGCACTCACAATCCTTGAAAGGGTACTGTCTCCGGAATACATGTCGTCACTGTCGAGCTGAACGGCAAACTTGCCACATAATGGGTGGGCCACGGCCAGATTCCAGCATCCGCCTATCCCAAGATCCGTCCTGTCGGGCCTTATGTGCACCACACGCGGGTCTACAGACGCTATGGAAGCTACGGCCTCAGTAGTGCCGTCATCAGAATGATTGTCTACAACTATGACATTATACTCAAACCCGGCCTTCTGGGACAATGCACTCATAATGGCATCACGGACAGTGCCCACACGGTTACGGACAGGAATGATAACTGATGCCTCGACCGGGAAATCCCCACCATCCAATGGAACGTCCTTGAACTCCGGGCTAAGATATCCACCGATCGCCTTCAAGTGCGCGGTACATGCCTTTTCCATCTCCAGCTGCACGGCCCTGTTCTTAGGGTCGACATAATCAAACATTTTCTGCGCACTGCCACGGGTATCGGATGTGACGTCACTATAAAGATATTCATTTATATGGACAATCGCCGAAATTCTGGACAGCCGCAACCGCAGGTCATAAAGCCCGGCTGACGCATAGTCCTCATCCATTCCAGATACAGCCTCACGCAATGCCGCAGCAAAGAAGAACATCACCGATCCGAAATTGAAATCGTCACGCAAAGAACCGGGCTGGTAGTCGATTACCGGGACGGCCTGACGCCTGCCGTCAATTTCGGTATGATAATCCGAATATAGCAACCCTGCGCCGGTATCCTCCGCAAGTCTGAGAAACCGTTGAATGGCAAGGTAGCCCATATTCAGAACGTTGTGCCCTGTGTAGAGCATTACATAGCGGCAATTGCACGACGCTGCCGCAATCTTCCTCACCGCATCCGTAGAATATATGCTTTCGGTCTCAATTGCTTTACATCCGGGGATTTCCACCTCACATCCACAGGCGGCAAGAAGGTATATGTCTCCTATTGGAGCACCGCTTCCGCGTATGCCTTCGACCATAGCCTTTGCCTGCTGCATATCGGCAAACGGGATAAAGATATCTATAATATTATCGTTCATATGGCGATTAATTGTTTTTGACTTGTTTTGGACAAAGATATTCCAGCACACAGCGCATCAGCGAGGCCTTGGCTCTAACGCCAACAACCGATTCAAACGGAAATCCCATGACCACCGTACGGTAATCCCCGGCATCATGTGCGACAGCCGCTGTAAGATTATTCTCTGTATACTTCATGACCGGAATCCCGCGGTAGAGGTCTGACGGATATATGGCATCAGGAGATTCCACCGGATAGCATCTGGTGTCCAGCATCTGGTTAAATGTATAAGACTCACCATCAAACAATCCGGATGGTGACAGCAAGCCGCATACACTTCCTGTCACGGTAGCCTGGCCAACCCTCCATTTATAGCCAAGCACACCTGCGGCAAAATCCTTGTCGGACACCATAGTCAAAGAATCGGAATATGGATTGTCCCAAATATCCGAAGCGACATAGCTACCGCTTACAAACACGGAGCATCCGTTATCGGTACATTCCTTTAGCTTGGCTTTCAGTCCTGGAGTAAAGGCCTTGAACCTCGATTTTAGGCCTGTGCCTACGGCCGTCTGCCTCTGCTTCCCCAAGATAAGGTCTATTACCGCCGGGACGCCAGGCAACGGCGATTCAACGAAAGCATCCACACTCAACGACACAAATCCGTATCCGGCGTCAGCGACCGCCCTGCCGTGGGTATATGTATAATCAAAAGTATTACCGGCCAGCACCTTATCCTGATAATCAGACCTTGAAGCCCCGAATCCGGCCGCATCATCGTCCATCCATGGGACTTTCCGGCGGAACTCATACTGTGACCCTATGTAACTTATATCTTCCATATACGGTACGCCATGGTCCTTGCTGTCATAAAACCCTGCAATGTCACCATGATCGAACCAATCCGGAGCGGAAACACGTGTAAAGCCATTGACGATCACCACAGGCGTCCCCCCTGGCTTATGGCACATCGCCAGCACCTCAGAAGGGAATGAGACACCGCCGCTATTTACAGCTATAATCCGGTATGAATGTATCTTTCCGTCCCTTACACTGATACTGAAACGAGGCTCGGCGCTACGGCCTGCCACCATAAACGCTCCGCTGTCCACACGTTCCTCTATTATATAATGTGTAGGTACGGCCGTAGCTTCCAATGAATCCACTGATGGCTTCCACGACAGTTCATACATGCCATCCCCTCCATAAGTCCGGCTGATGGCAAAAGCCCGTACCGGAAGCGGCTGGACTACATATGGCCGGCCATCTCGGGCAGCAATGAACCTCAGTATGCCTTTGTATATGGCACGCGACACATCAAAACGGAATGCCGGATCAAGGCCATGTTTCATATCCGCAAAATTCTGGTGGCTCAACAGTTCGAGCAACATCGCCGGGACTTCCGGCGCACGCGCCTCAAAATAGCTTTTATCCCACATCCCGCGCCGTGTCCATGACGGATTCCAGACGGCGCGTATATCGTTGACTATACTGGTCATCACCAGGTCGGTAAGGTCACGGGAAGCAAGCCTCGAAGACCCATTGCCAAGTGTATCACCAATAGTGCAATATATACCCAGAGTTCCAATCACGGAATCGTTCATCGTTGTACCGGCATCGGTATGGAATGCAAGCGACAGGTCTACAGGTATTTTCAGACCCTTGCGTGACGGCATAACAGACGACCCGCCTGCCATATGGTTCACCCACAATGCCCGGCAACGGTAGTCGTCAGTATAGTCGTTCCCATTGCCTGAAGGAGTATATACGCTGTCGGGCATACCTGCCCACTGAAGCCAGTAGCGCGCCCCCTCCGTAAACCGCGGAAGGCCACTTACCGAATAACGGTGGACAATACAGTCACCAGCATCCATTACACCCCTGGCCACATTACCCATACCGCCACCTATCTTTACGGCATCAGCCGTCACTACACATCCTGCACAACTTCCGTCAGGCGCGATATTCGACACCTCGACCAAAGGCATATCCCGTCCACCGGCCTCAAATTGGAAATGGCCAAGATATATCCATGTCCCGCCTCCCATCTGCTGGTTTATGATAAAGTCCCGGCTTCCGGACATCGAATTCACCCTATACCGGACCTGCGGAGAACTTTCCGGCAACGAGGCATACGATACGTACACGGCATATTCGCCGGTGGCAGGTATGTCGGCATACCATCCGGAGGTTGATTCCCGCTCACCAGGCATAGCTACAGAGACCTTACGTACGCCCCCTTCCCTGAAAGGGTTATCACCTTCCCGGAGTTCCTTTTTTGTATATGCAAACCCGGCTATACCACCAGCCTCCCGCCATTTATGCCTGCCGTTCCTCTCCCGGTAATGCCCCTGCACGTTCCGTCCGCCATCGCCATCTATTATTATCTCCACATTGCTGACGTCACGTTCACGTGGACTCATCACATAAGCGCCGGCATTGCGCAACATCGGCATCAGGAACGGCATTACATAGCTCTGGGTATACAGATCCTCGACTGTCTGGAAAATCCTGGCCCTTTGCCACTCCCACCTGTCAAATTTACGCTCATAATACCATCCATGGCTCTGCCACATCGCTATCACAGCACCGTCTAGACCGTCAGAAGACACCTCCGCGCCCATATCCCTGAAAAACCTTCCGTCAGAGCCGTCAGGCCCTCTAAAATCCTTAGGGGCAAAAAGAGCCAGGCTATCAAGGCTCTTACCACCGCCTGTGACATTTATCCCATATCCACGCTTGCTTTCAGGCAATAGACCGGCGATATCGGATTTGAACATGGACAGAGATTTGGCGGTGAACGGGATATATGTGGCAGCCTCACTCAGCGCCACATCCACCCTACGCGCGGAATCATCTATAGTGACCGGCCCGACCTCCACCCGTCCAAACCTTGTAACACCAGGCATATAGCCCGAAACGGCATCCAAGATACCATCCCTAAGCGCCCCATGTCCAGAATCCCCGAAAGCCGGCAAGGACATAAGTATAAATATGAATATAATGGCTCGTCCCATTTTATGCTTTAAGTTAATATGCATATCACGCAATTACAAAGTTACGGCAAACATTTCGCATACACACCATTTTCACATAATGTTTATTCCATTTCACCTGATGAAACAGCCTTGACTCTATCATTACAACCGAAACATACACCCCGGACAGACACATCGGCAACACCCCTATGCAATAAAATCATCAATTAGGCGTTAACTATGTTGATGAACCGTCATTTACGCATACTATCCCTGATATTGGCCATAATCGTTTCAGCGACAACAGCCATATCCGCCCAAAAGTACCGCAACGACCATGTGCTGAACAGGCCGTATGCCGACATGCGCCGGTGGCATCTGGGATTCTCTGTCGGGATACACACTCAGGACCTTCGGTTCACACACAACGGATATGTGACTGAAGACGGCGAATCATGGTTCATGGAACAGCCCGACTTCTCTCCAGGATTCTGCGTGAACGGCCTGGCCGACCTTAGGCTGAACAGCCATTTCAACCTACGTTTCTCCCCCGGACTGTACTTCGGCAACCGCAACATCCGTTTCCGCGAATCACATACCGGCAATGAAGAGCGCCAGAACATAAAATCGACACTTATCGTACTGCCTTTCGACATTAAATTCTCGGCCCAGCGCTACCGTAACGTAAAGCCATACCTTGTCGGTGGCATCATGCCCACATTCGATGTCTCCAAGCATTCACGCGATTTCCTTAAGCTCAACACCACCGATTTCTATCTGACCATAGGCCTGGGGCTTGACATATACCTGCCGTTCTTCAAGCTCATTCCTGAACTTAAATTCTGCTTTGGCCTGACCGACATAATCAACCATGACCGCCCCGACCTTGCCGACGACCCGGGTATGATGAAATACACAAACTCACTGAAAAAAGCCACTTCACAGATGGTGGTGCTGACATTCTATTTTGAATAACCGCCAAAATGAAAACGTCAACCTGCCGACACATACGCCGAATCATTCCTGCCATAGCCATGATACTGGCCGTGGCAATGGCCTCGCCACAGGCCAATGCACAGATCGACGCCCAATTTTCACAATACTACGAAATACCTGCATATTACAATCCTGCCGCTGCAGGAGAGATTGATTTTGTCAACATACATGGCGGCACACGTCAGCAATGGGTAGGTATCGAAAACGCGCCAAGCACATTCGTCCTTACCGCCGACATGCCGCTTAAGCTGTTCGGCAAACGATTCGGCATAGGCCTGATGGTTCACCAGGAAAGCATCGGGCTATATAAGACAATGAATCTGGGCATACAGATGGCATACCGTTTCAAACTGTTCGGCGGCCAGTTTTCCGCCGGGCTTCAACTGGGACTGCTCGACCAGTCATTCAAAGGCACAGACATATACATACCCGATGATGACGACTTCCACGAAAGCGATGATGACGCCCTGCCACAGAACGACATACGCGGAAACGCATTCGACATGGGCGCCGGCATATGGTATACCCACCGCCTGTTCTGGGCCGGAGTAAGCGCGACACACCTCAATTCCCCAACCCTGACAATGAAATCCGACAACGCCGGATCTTCCGGCACACAGGGCGATTTTGAATTTCAGGCCGGACGCACGCTTTATTTCACCGCAGGAAGCAATATTAAGATAAAAAACACGTTATTTGAAGTGATACCGACCATGTTGGTAAAGAGCGACTTCACTTTCACTACCGCAGAACTTACCGCACGCGTGCGCTACAACAGATTCATATCCATCGGCGTAGGATACCGGTACAAGGATGCAATCATAGGCAGCCTCGCAGTGAATTTCAAGAACATATACGTAGGCTACAGCTACGACTATGCCACATCCGCCATCGGGAAGGCATCCAGTGGAAGCCACGAAGTGATTGTCGGATACCGGCTCAAGCTCAACATGGGCGAAAAAAACAAGAACAGGCACAAGAACATACGAATAATGTAGGCCCAGAGCCGACAGCTATACCACTGAAACAAAAAACATTCCTTGCTACAATATGAACAAGAGCATTATCATATTTCTGACAGCTTCCGCCATGACGGCAACCATTGCAGGCGTGACATCATGCGCATCCGGCAGCTACACCTCTGCAGGAGGTGAAGTCACCGGCGTCGGAGGCACGTCATGGACTGAGCCTACACCATATGGCATGGTTCTCGTTGGACGCGGTTCAATGGAGATGGGCCCGCAGAAAGCCGACAGCGCCTGGAATCTCGCGGCAAACGCACGCGGCAGATCTGTCGATGCCTTCTGGATGGACGAGACCGAGATCACCAACAGCAAATACAAGCAGTTCGTGTTCTGGGTACGCGACTCCATCATCCGTGAACGCCTGGCCGACCCCGCATACGGAGGAAACGAAGACTTCAAGATTGAAGAGGACAAGGATGGAAACCCTATTACCCCGCACCTCAACTGGAACAAGGCCATACCGTGGCGCAACCCTAACGAGGACGAGCAGCGTGCCATCGAAAGCGTATACCGCACCAACCCCATCACAGGAGTACGCGAACTCGACGCTACCCAGCTCAACTACCGCTACGAAACCTACAACCACACCGAGGCGGCACGCCGCAGGAACAGGCTTGACCCGCGCAGGCGCGAATACAACACCGACCGTCCCGTACCCACTGATGTCCCCCTGATATCAAAAGACACAGCATACATCAACGATGACGGCGAAATCGTACGCCAGACCATATCACGCGGACTGACAGGTGACTACGACTTCGTGAATACATATATCGTAAACGTATATCCAGACACTACCGCGTGGATAAACGACTTCGACAACGCCTACAACGAACCTTACGTACGCATGTACTTCGCCCACGGCGGATACAACGATTACCCCGTTGTAGGAGTGTCATGGGAACAGGCAAACGCATTTGCCAACTGGCGCACCGACTTCCTCCGCCGTTCACTGGGCAAAGAAGGGGTCTACATTGAGCCTTACCGCCTCCCCACCGAGGCCGAATGGGAATATGCGGCACGCGCAGGCGTCAATGAGAACATGTACCCTTGGGAAGGCGAACTGCCATTGAGCGAAGATAAAGGTTGCTTCTATGCAAACTTCAAGCCAGCCGAAGGCAACTACATGCGAGATGGCCAACTCATTACATCCCGCGTCGGCACATATGCGCCAAACGATTTCGGTCTCTACGACATGGCCGGAAACGTCAGCGAATGGACATCCACTGCATACTCCGAAAGCATCGACCGCATGACCAGCGACCTAAACCCGGAATACCGCTACGATGCCGCACAGGAAGACCCCTACAGGATGAAACGCAAGATCGTACGCGGCGGCTCTTGGAAAGACGTGGCACATAACATACGCTCCGACATCCGCATGTGGGAATACCAGAACGAACAGCGCTCATATATCGGATTCCGTTGCGTACGCACACAGATAGGATTCGCAAAAGGCAATAAACAGGAAAACGGCCGAAGCCGTTAGCAAGATGCCATAACAACCCATCATATCCCAACAAAACAACCAATCTACCTTACGATGGTACAAAAAATAAAAAAATACCGAAAAGGTCTCAGCCACTTCATCGCCAGCGAGAACGGACAACGGTTCTTTAACTTTGCCTACAGTATAGGCGCAGCCATTGTGATATGGGGCGCACTGTTCAAGATACTTCACCTTCCAGGAGGCAACACTCTGCTGTCCATAGGCATGGGCACAGAAGTGCTGATGTTCATCCTTACCGCATTCGACCGTCCTCCGAAGGAATACAAATGGGAAGAGGTATTTCCAGTTCTTTCCAGCAAGAACCCTGAAGACAGGCCGGAATTCACAGGAAATGGTGCACTCCAGGCCACCGTCGCCAGCACTCCACAGGCATCACAGGCATATGCCGGCAACAGCCCCAAGGCTGCTGACGCATCTGCGCAATACCTGGGAACGACACCCGAACTGGCAGCAGAGATGGCACACCTCACCGACACCACACGCGAGCTCAACCGCGTCCACGACCTGCTGCTTGAGAGCTACCGTTCAATAACCGACAATTCCGCCGGAATATCACAATCATCCAACGGATACGTTGAACAGATGCAGAACCTAAACCGGAACATCGCCGCCCTCAACACCATATACGAGATACAACTTAAAAGCATCTCCGGACAGCTGGATTCAATCGACCGTGTAAACCGCGGCATAAGCGGAATCCGCGACATGTTTGAACGTAGCGCAGCCCAGAGCGCACGCTACTGCGAAGAGGCCGAAAAGATGGCACGCTACATGCAGCAACTCAACTCCGTATATGAGAAAATGATTACGGCAATGACCATCAACATGTACCGTCCTATGCCGCCAATGGATGTACCCCAGCAAGAGACACCGTCACAGGCCGCACAACAACAATAAACACCGACAACCGCAATGGGAGCAAACAATACAAGGCTGACACCCCGTCAGAAGATGATAAACCTCATGTATATCGTCCTGACAGCCATGCTGGCGCTAAACGTCTCCAGCGATGTCCTCGATGGCTTCACGCAAGTCGAGGACGGTCTGTCGCGCTCCAACACTAACGTTGAGGACCGCAATGCCACCATCCTGCGCCAACTCGAGGATTTTGCCGGCAAGAACCCCGAAAAAGGACGGCAATGGGCCGACAAGGCCGCAGAAGTGCGGCAGGTCACAGCCATGCTTTATAACAAGGTTGACTCTATAAAGCACTTGATTGTATGCCAGGCCGACGGAAAGGATGGCGACCCGTCCAACATCATCAACCGCGACGACCTCGAGGCATCATCTGTAATAATGCTTTCATCCGGCAAGCGTCAGGGCGAACAGCTCAGGCTATCCATCGATGCCTACCGTGAATACATAACATCCCTCATGTCCGATTCCGGGAAGCGCAACAACATCAAGCAGGCCCTTTCCACCACACCCATCAAACGTGCCGGCATAGTGACACCGCAACTATGGGAAGAAGCAAAATTTGAATCACAGCCCGTAGTGGCCGCAGTCACACTACTGTCCAAGCTACAGAACGACATATTATATGCCGAGGGTGAAGCCCTGTCCTCTCTGCTGTCACAGGTCGATGCCGGTGATGTCCGCGTAAACACGCTTGAAGTGTTCGTCATACCGCAGTCACGCCTTGTAATGAGGGGAGGGAAATACTCCGCAAACATTGTCCTGGCCGCCATCGACTCCACAGCCAGGCCTAAGATATATGTAGGGGACAAGCCCCTTGAAAACAGCTTATACGAACTGCCAGCCGGAGCTACAGGAAGCTTCACCTACAAAGGGTACATGGAAGTCCCGCATGGCGACGGTTCTGTTACACGCCACGACTTTGAAAGCGCCTACACCGTCATCGAGCCGATGGCCACCGTATCGGCAACAATGATGAACGTGCTCTACGCCGGCATAGACAACCCCATAAGCATATCTGTCCCTGGGGTCGCAATGAAAGACATTTCAGCCTCAATGACAAACGGTACACTCACACGCAGCGGTGACCATTGGGTGGCACGTCCCGCTGGCATTGGCAAAGAAGCGGTGGTCAACGTCACCGCCACCATCGACGGACGCACGTCATCCGTGGCACAGACGTCATTCCGTGTACGCAAGCTGCCCGACCCTACAGCATACATAGCATACAACGACGGAAAAGGCAACATCGAGCATTACAAAGGAGGCAAACCTATATCCAAAGCGCTACTTATGGCTGCACCCGGACTTGAAGCCGCGATAGATGACGGACTTTTGGACACAAAATTCCGGGTGATATCCTTTGAGACCATAGCATTCGACTCCATGGGCAACGCAATGCCCGAAGTAAGCGACGGGGCCAATTTCTCACAAAGGCAGAAACAGGTGTTCCGCAGCCTATCACGCGGGAAACGCTTCTTTATATCACGCATACGCGCCGCCGGACCTGACGGCACTACACGCGACCTATCCCCAATGGAAGTCATTGTCAATTGACAAATCCCACAATCCGACAACACAGTTTATATAAACATACCAACCATGACACTGTCAATACATACGTTGAAAAGATATATACTAGCACCGCTGGCACTGCTGGCCATGACCACGGCAACAACTGCGCAGACCACGGAAGGCTCATCGTCCCAGGCTGTTGTAAGGCGCAACCCGTCCGACAGGCTTAACAACAAGGCCAAAGCCCCAGGAGTGACGCAACGCATGGAGCAGTTCTACGGACAGCAGCCTGTAGATGATGCCGAACGCCAGTGGATGCGTATCATATACCGGTCAATCGACCTTCAGAAAGACAAAAATGCCGCCCTATACTACCCCGAAGAGGCTATAGACGGCCAGGACAACCTGTTCAGGATGACAATGAACCTTCTGGCCTCGAATTCCATACCTGCCTACGAATACCTTGACGGGCGCGAGATGTTCACTGACCAGTACCGTGTAAAAGTGCGCGATGTCCTTGACCGTTTCCATATCATGTACCATGACGCCAAAGGATCTACCGAAAAGAACCCGCGTTTCGAGATTGACCCGGCCGACATACCCACCAACGAAGTATTGAGCTACTACATCATCGAACGTTGGGAATTTGACTCCCGCCAGAGCCGCATGAAGACCCACGTTGAAGCCATATGTCCGGTCCTCCACCGTTCCGGAGATTTCGGAGGCGATGCCGTACGCTACCCTATGTTCTGGGTCAGACTTTCCGACATACGCCCCTACATGGCACAGCAGCACATATTCATCAACGATGACAACAACCTGCCTACATGTACGCTCGACGACTATTTTGCCCTCAACCTTTACGAAGGCGACATATACAAGACACGCAACCTGCGCAACAAATCCATGATGCAGCTGTACCCCGACCCCGATGACCTCCAACGTGCCCAGGACAGCATCCAGAAGCGCCTCGACACATTCGAGGACAAGCTATGGGTGCCGTCACGCGAAGAAGTCATCGCCGCACGTGAGGCGCGTGAGGCTCTAGAAGCAGCAAAGGACTCCACATCGGTGGTGTCCGAAGAAAAAAACGAACCCAAGAAAGAGCGAACACGCGCATCGCGTTCAAGCCGCAAACCGACAAAGGCAAAAGCCCCCAAACAGTCAAAAGTCAAACAGAAAAAGGCATCATCCTCTTCAAGCGCCACAAAATCAGTACGCCGCCGCAAACGTTGACACAAACCCAAACTTATTGTGCAATAATTTGCCAATCTATCCACCGGACATTATCTTTGTGCCTACATTACAATACTGCATGGTATTTTTTCGATAGGTAACAAAAGATAATAACAGAAATGTCATTCCCATTACGTAGCGATACGACATTCCGCGGCAGCCGCAGAATGGCCGGCGCACGTGCCCTATGGCGCGCAAACGGTATGGACGAGACCCAAATGGGACGTCCGGTAATAGCCATTGTCAACTCATTCACACAGTTCGTACCCGGACATACCCATCTCCATGACATAGGACAGGAGATAAAGGCCGAGATAGAATCACTAGGTTGTTTCGCCGCAGAGTTCAATACCATTGCCATCGACGACGGCATTGCCATGGGACATGACGGGATGCTATACTCCCTGCCGTCACGCGACCTCATCGCCGACTCGGTGGAATACATGGCCAATGCCCATCTGGCCGACGCAATGGTATGCATATCAAATTGCGACAAAGTGACGCCAGGAATGCTGATGGCTGCCGTCAGGCTAAACATTCCGGCAATATTTGTATCCGGAGGGCCAATGGAAGCCGGCGAAATTGACGGCCGACACATCGATCTGGTCGACATAATGGTAGAATCGGCCGATACCACCGTCGATGATGCCACAGTCAGCCGCCTCGAACGCCACGGATGCCCTACATGCGGCTCTTGCTCAGGCATGTTCACCGCCAACTCAATGAACTCGCTCAATGAAGCCATCGGTATGGCGCTCCCCGGAAACGGCACCATAGTCGCCACCCATGCCAACCGCCGCAAACTGTTCCGCGATGCCGCACGCCTCATTGTAAAGAACGCATACGCATACTACCGTGACGGAGACACCTCCGTACTCCCGCGTTCAATCATCTCCAGGGCATCAATCCTCAACGCCATGGCTCTAGACATAGCAATGGGTGGATCAACCAACACTGTGCTCCACCTGCTTGCCATAGCCTCCGAGGCCGGTGCGGAATTCTCAATGGCCGACATCGACAGCCTCTCACGCCGCACACCGGTGCTGTGTAAGGTCGCGCCGAACTCCAGTTACCACATCCAGGACGTCAACCGTGCAGGCGGCATACTGTCGATAATGTCAATGCTCGCCGATGCCGGACTCATTGACACAAGCGTCAGACGCGCCGACGGGCTCACCCTGCGCCAGGCCATCGACCGTTACGCCATCAACGGCAAGGGCTACACCCCTGAAGCCGACACCCTATGGCACAGCGCGCCAGGCGGGGTGCACAACCTCACTATGGCTTCACAGGACAATACCTACAACACCCTCGACACAGACCGCACAGCAGGCTGCATACGCGACATTGCCCACGCATATGCCTCCGATGGCGGGATTGCCGTCCTCTACGGAAACATTGCACGCAACGGATGCGTTGTAAAGACAGCAGGCGTAGACGAAAGCATTCTGCGTTTCTCTGGGCCAGCAAAAGTATTCGAGTCGCAGGACGAAGCGGTGGATGCCATATTACACGACAGGATATCAGCCGGCGACATTGTCGTAATAACCTACGAAGGACCAAAAGGAGGGCCGGGGATGCAGGAGATGCTCTACCCCACAAGCTACCTGAAGTCCAAGCATCTGGGCAAGGAATGCGCCCTGATAACCGATGGGCGCTTCTCCGGAGGCACATCAGGCCTTTCGATCGGGCACGTCTCGCCCGAGGCGGCGGCTGGCGGAGAGATCGCCCTGATTGCCGACGGAGACACAATCGACATCGACATACCAGCCCGGACGATAAACGTGAGGCTGGAGTCGGGCGAGATGGAACGGAGGCGCAAGGCCGAACAGGCCCGCGGAAAGGCGGCATACTCACCCCGCAGACGCAACCGCACCGTCTCCAGGGCACTTAAGGCATATGCATCCATGGTAACCTCTGCCGACCGCGGCGCGATACGCCACGACATTGATTAAACGGTTCAACTATGAATTTAAAAATAACAGGAGCGGAAGCTCTGATAAAAGCGCTCATATGCGAAGGTGTCGACCGGGTATTCGGCTATCCCGGAGGCGCGATCATACCCGTATATGACAGGCTGTACGACTACTCCGACAAAATACGCCACATACTCACACGCCACGAACAAGGGGCTATACACGCCGCACAAGGATACGCACGCGCCACAGGACGAACCGGCGTGGTGATTGCCACATCAGGGCCTGGCGCCACCAACCTCATCACCGGACTGAGCGATGCAATGATGGACAGCACACCGCTGGTGGTGATCACCGGACAGGTATCCGCCAAGTTCCTGGGCAGCGATGCATTCCAGGAAACTGACGTTGTCGGCATAACGCAGCCCATAACAAAATGGGCACTACAGATACGCAGGCCGGAGGACCTTACGGCTGCCATCGCAAAGGCTTTCTACATTGCACGCAGCGGACGTCCCGGCCCTGTGGTCCTCGACATCGCAAAGGACGCCCAGATAGGCACAACCGACTGGCGCTACAGACCATGCACCTTCATCCGCAGCTACGACCCTGTCCCTGAAACATCCGCCGACAGCCTACAGCACGCCGCCGACATAATAAACTCGGCACAACGACCCATGATAATATCCGGCCACGGCGTAATGATAGCAAACGCAGAGGAATGGTTGCGGCAACTTGCCGAGAAAGCGGACATTCCTGTGGCGTCCACCCTTCTTGGACTCTCCACAATGCCATCCTCTCACCCGCTTTTCAAGGGAATGCTCGGAATGCACGGCAACATAGGGCCGAATGTCAACACCAACCGGTGCGATGTACTGATTGCTATCGGCATGCGTTTCGACGACCGAGTCACAGGCGATACAGCTACCTACGCACCGCAGGCAAAGATAATACATATAGACATCGACCCTTCAGAGTTCAACAAGAACATAAGGGCAACCGTAACCGTCAACGGCGATGCCGCCACCGTATTGCAGCAGCTCATACCGATGGTCAACGAAACCACACATGACGGATGGGCGGAATCTTTCGACAAATACAACCGGATAGAACGTGAGCGTATCATCAACGATGAGATACACCCGGCATCCGACCGTAAGATGACAATGGCCGAAGTGATCAATCTGGTAAGCGAAGCAGCCGGCAATGATGCCATACTCGTCACTGATGTCGGGCAAAACCAGATGATGTCAGCCCGGTACTTCCGGTTCTCATCCCCGCGCTCCATCATCACCTCCGGAGGCCTTGGCACAATGGGATTCGGAATTCCCGCCGCAATAGGGGCTAAGATGGGATGCCCGGACCGGACCGTATGCCTCTTCTGCGGCGACGGAGGCTTCCAGATGACAATGCAGGAGCTTGGCACAATAATGGAAAACGGCACCGCCGTCAAAATCATAATACTCAACAACAGCTATCTAGGCAACGTCCGCCAATGGCAGCAACTGTTCTACAACAACCGCTACTCATCCACCCCGCTGCTCAATCCCGACTTCACAGCCATCGCAGGGGCTTACGGCATACAGTCTGAAAAAGTATCCTCACGCCATACGCTGGCCTCCGCGATAGACCGCATGATGGCACATGACGGGCCATTCCTGCTTGACGTGGACATCGATTCGGCAGGCAACGTATTCCCGATGACACCGGCCATGGCTCCCGTCGACCATATAATGCTAACCCCGGACGAAATGTTGGACATTAACGGATAAACGACATGGAACAGAAGCTATTCACAGTGACAGTATTCTCAGAAAACTGCGTAGGACTCCTCAACCAGATCTCAATAATATACACCCGCAGATACCTGAACATCGAAAGCGTATCATCAAGCATGTGCTCCATTGAAGGCGTCCACAAACTCACACTCACCACCTACAGCGACCGCGCCACAATGGAAAAGGTGGTGAAACAGATAGAGAAAAGGATCGATGTTATAAAGGCATTCCTTTACACCGACGACGATATCGTCTACCAGGAAGTGGCTCTATATAAAGTCCCCACCGCCAGCCTAATGGACGAACATAACCTCGAAGGGATAATACGTGGCCACAACGCCCGCATCCTTGATATAACCTCCGACTACACGGTGATTGAAAAATCAGGACAGCTCTACGAGACCCAATCGCTGTTCGAGGAACTGCGGCCATACGGGGTACGCCAATTCTCACGCAGCGGACGGGTGCTGGTGACAAAATCGCCTTGCGAACTTGTGGACCGATGGCTGGAAAAACAGGAATCACGCCGTAAATCAGCAAGATTATGAAAATAATACAGCCACAAAGGGAGTACACCCACAGCTACTACCTTACAGCAGCACGCTGCAACGCACAGTCCGAACTGTCGGTCGCCAAACTGGCTCAGCAGGTGATAGAAACCGCCACAACACATGCCAACAATCTTGGGGTCGGCTACGAACGGCTCATACGCGACGGATACGCATGGGTACTCAGCCGTCTAACGTTCGAGATGGCACGCTACCCGCATATGCATGAGCACTACACACTCACCACATGGATCGAAGGCTTCAACCGACATTTCTCGGAACGCAACTTCGTTGTGGCATCCGAATCCGGCGAGACACTGGGCCATGTACGCTCAGTATGGGTAGCAATCGACATCGCATCCAGGCGGCCCGCCAACCTTGACGGGATCACAAACCTGGCCGACAGCATCAGCAGCAGGAAATGCCCCATAACGCCACAGTCGAAACTGCATCCGGTATCTTCACCATCAACCACCTGCAGATACATTTTCGATGCCAGCGACATCGACTTCAACCGCCATGTGAACACAGTCCGCTACATCGAACTGATGACCAACAGCATGCCACTGCAAACCTACGACTCACACTACATATCACGGTTTGAAATCGCATTCAGCCATGAGGCCCATTACGGGGAAGAGGCAGCAATAAAGGCCGCACATACAACCGATAGCACAGACCCAATCACAGTACATACCGAAATATCCGACAGCGGCAAAACCTTCTGCATTGCCAAATTTTTATTGAAAACACGATAATTTTAGCACTAAATCAGCCAATATCATATCCAAATGCACGGCTTTGCGGATTTTTTTGCTATATTTGCCGCCGTATTATCACATATCCACTAATTTAACTATCGCTTATGAAAAAATTTCTACGCATCACATTTGTTCTGCTACTGGGCTTGACATACCTCCAGCCGGCCGCTCAAGAATCGGACATAACCAATATCATCGACGCGGATTTTTCAATCTTCACCTATGGCTCTCCGGAAGAACCAGTGGAATTCGATTCCTTTAAGGGCTACTTCAACACATACTTCCCGTCATGGAGCTCTATAAATGTTGCACAGGCAGGAGGCAGCCTACTCATACGCGATGGCGGCAATGTCCGCACAAAAAACGTAGACATGTCAGCTTATGGCGGATGTGTGCGCGTATCATTGCGTGTAAAGGCCATGGACACATACGGTGGTACTGTACAGATCGCATTAGGCTACAGCTCAACTCAGACCATAATGCTTTCAGGTGAAGACTGGGAAGACATAGAGGTAACAATGTTAGGCGGCACATCATATTCAAATATTACTGTAAGGCCATTTCTCTCGTCATCTGGAATACTGGTACAATATTTAAAGATTGACCAGTCTCCATCATTCATTGCAGCTCCATATGTATTCCAGCCCAGTGATGCCGACGGCACATCATTCACCGCCATGTGGAGAAGTGTCTCAGGCGCAACCGAATATTTCATAGACGTATATTCATATGACGATAATGGTGGCAAAGAATATTTCCTCAAGAACGAATCAAGCGGCACCACCACCTCAAAGATAATCACCGGCCTTGATCCTACGAAGAAATACTATTTCGTGGTACGCGCATCTAACGGCAATGGTGTATCTGCCGACTCCGATGAAATCGAAGTTGTAAAAGCCATCGATGAAATGGAAAAACCGGTGATCATAAAAAACATATATAAAGACGATTCCTACGAAATTGCATGGTCTCCTGTCAATGATGCCGAAAGATACGAAGTAAACATATACTCAACCACCACCCTGACCGAGACAGGCAGAACCAGCATACTCGCTGAAGACTTCTCACTTGTCACATCTGGGTCTTTCAACAACGTAGACTTCACCGTATACGACCTAAACCGCTTTACACACCAGCCGGGATGGGATGGAATCACTACAAGCCTTTGCCTTGCAAACGGCATGATGGTCATCGACAACTGGGGCGATGAACGCTACCTTGCAACCCCCAATCTTGACCTTAGCAGCAACAATGGCAAAGTCTTTGTATCTGTGAATGCAGCATACAGCAGCTACGGCAGCTACTACCTCAACGGCACATTGAATATCGCACTTGTGACCGGTCAATCAGGAAACTATCAGGTAATAGACCAAAAGGACATAACATTCGATGCCTCAAAATTCAAGACATATACCGTAGAACTCTCCGGTGGCACATCCAATTGCCGGGTACTATTCACTTCTCCCGAATCAAACAACCACCGTATATTCTTTGAAGACATCAACGTGGAACAGGAACTTGGCGCCGGCTCTTCAATAAAGGAACATATCCACACAGGCAACACCGAGGGCAATTCATACTATGGCTACCTGCCATCCAAGGCCAACACCACATATTCATTTACTGTCACAGCCATCGGACGTTCAGCATCGACAGGAGATATCGTGACTATAAAATCAGAACCGTCCACAGAAGTACAATTGGGAGCAAGCCAGTCAGGCACAGACGACATCGTTGGCAATGACAGCGGCATAAATGTATGGGCTTCAGCCGAAGGCTTGACCATCACTGCCGATAAAGACACGACAGTATACGTATACGACATCTATGGACGTACAATCCATACCTCAGAAGTGAAAGCAGGTACATCCGACATAGCCATCAATACGAAAGGCATAGTTATCGTAAAGGCCAACGGATACACCAAAAAGATCATACTGTAGCGCAAACTCCAGACAACAGCAATCAAAGGGCTGATCAATCAGCCCTTTGATTTTATATAAAATACTGACAAATGAAAAATTCGAGACTATTCATCTCCTCCCTGATGATGGCCATGGCCCTATATGCCCAGGCTCGTCCCATCAGCCATTCAGAGGCATATGGGATAGCATCCGGATTCATCGCAGGAAAAGCGCACAGTGGCCACCGCACTCCGGTGCTGAAATCAACACTAAATCCGGACACAGACTCACCATATTATGTATTCAACGCTGAGGACGGAAAAGGATTCATTATAATATCAGGTGACGACAGGCTAGGCCCGGTACTGGGATATTCTGACAATGGGCAATTTTCACTCAATGATGCCCCCGACGGACTGAAGTCACTGATGGCCCTGTACAAAGCATACATAAACGGACTGCCGGACAGCAATACCCACTCAACCATCTCCGCACCAGGCATCCCGTCAATGACCCCACTGCTCGGGGATATAAACTGGGGACAGGACTATCCGTTCAACGAATCATGCCCCACTTACACCTCCGGCAGCACGACAAAGCACTATTACGTTGGATGTGTGGCCACCGCAGCAACACAGATAATGCGGTTTTACAACCATCCTGCACGCGGCACAGGGTCTAAATCATGCACTGTAAACGGCATATCCCTCTCCGCCGATTTCGGAAATACAGAATATGACTGGACTAACATGCCGGCCACCATGCCGGACTCTCCTACCGCCGCACAAATCAAGGCATCCTCCACATTGGCCGCCCACTTCGGTGTGGCCGTAGAGATGCAATACGCCCAAGGAGGCAGCGGAGCATACACACAGCTTGTCCCAATGGCCCTTCGCGACTATTTCGGCTATGATACATCCCTGAGACTGCACGTAAGGGAATACTATTCGACATCCGAATGGGTAAATATGTTAAAATCCGAACTCGATGCCGGCCGGCCAGTATATTATGGCGCAACCAGCGACAACGGTTCGGGAGGACATGCCTTCGTACTCGACGGATACGACAGCAACGACTACTTCCACGTCAACTGGGGATGGTACGGACGCAGCAACGGATACTTCCTGATCAACCACCTGAGTCCCGATGAACTGGGCGAAGGAGGCGGATACGGAAGCTATAACGTAAGCCAGGAAGCGATAACTGGAATCAGGCCATCGCTCGGAGGAAGCGACAGAGAAACAGCCGTATACGGTGCCGTACGCCTGTCATTCACACCATACAACGACACGTTCACCCTGATGACATTCATGGAGAACCACGATGTGAATAAGTTCACTGGAAAGATCGGCGGCGTGCTCACCGACCCATCTACAGGCAATATCGTGAAGGTACTCTCCTCCCAGCAACAGGAAGTGGACGGATTCTCCGGCGGACGCACAGGCGCGAAGATGGTCACCCTGCGCGATATACCCGCCTCTGCACAGGGAGTCCCCGACGGTGACTACCATCTGAACATAGGCATATGCGAGCAAGGCTCTGACTCATGGCGGCGAATGCGCCACCCTATAGGCCTGCCGGGCTATGTAAAAGTCACCGTAAAGTCAGGCGTGATTTCCGGACCGGAAGGACATGTCCCCCACCCCGATGTAAAGCTTCTGGAACAGATTTCAACAGACGGTGAAGTATATGCCGGAGGCGCGGCAATGTTCACTCTGAAACTCGACAACCGCAGCCAGGATTTCCGTCTCAGCGATATAACACTTAAACTTACATCCGTAGACAATCCCTCTTCCTCATTCACCACATCATCAAAAGTGAACATCTACGATGAAAGCATCGAGACCGTATCACTGCTTATGATACTTGACAGCGACATCAATCCCGGCGAATATGAAGTCACTGCCTACGAAACATCAGCCCCCGACTACGTATTTGATGACTCGGAAGCTGGCCGCGCCGTGATAACCGTCCACGAAGCCACATCAGAACCAGTGATGAGACTCACATCGACACCAATCTGGCAAGGGCTAAATGCAACCACAACAATCAACCAGGACGACCTTATGGGTGTTGCCGTCAGCGCCCGCAACTACGGTCCAGAAGGCACTGCCCGCATGCTCATGCGGATGGAGGACATAACAGACAGCCGCCGGTGCTATGTATTCTCACGCGTTGACCGGGCGGTCAAGCCAGGCGATGCCGTAAGCCTAACATTCTCACGGCGCGTGCCTGTAGACCCCGGAACGTACAAGATACAATTCTGCTCAGTGGACGGGGACGGCGACGAGACCCCCCTTGAGCATCCGGGAGAGCCCGTCACCATAACGATAGGCAGCAACCCCGAAATAGCCATCGATGCCGTAGCCACCGACATACCCTCGGAACTGAAGCTTGGAGTAAGCGGCACATACACATTCACCGTACGCGCCCGCCTGCCATATAGCGGATATGTATACCTGCGCATGCGCCAGTTCAACCAATCGGCAGCCGGCATACTCACCATGAGCCGGGTCACACTCGCCGCAGGTGAAGAGAAGCAAATCACATTCAAGTACACACCCGAGGCCGTTGGACGCTTCATCCTTGTAGGCGAAGCTCCGTCAGGAAAAGCCATCGGCAACATTGACGGATACTACCGTGAAATAACCGTCACCGACCCGTCCGGGATAGATGACATCACAGGAGGCACTGCCAACGGCCCGGTAGTTGGCAGCTCTGAAGGAGAAATCATCATATCAGGCACATATTCCACAGCCGCCGTATACACTATATCAGGGGTACGTATGGACTCCCTGAAAGTGCCGGCTGGGCTATACATTGTGGTGGTCGACGGCAAGGCGTCAAAAGTCCTAGTGCGGTGACACCGCATACCACTGCCAAGGCATAGCGCCCGGCCCTACACCACGGGCCGGGCGCTTGCGTCTACGCGCTAAAAAGAAAAACAAACACGGCCACAGCGTCGTTGATTTATCGTAATTTTACTAAATTTGCAATCAAACTACAACAAAACGCTTTACACTATGGCAAAAATGAATTTTGGCGGAACAGAAGAGACCGTCATAACCCGCGGGGAGTTCCCTATCGGAAAAGCGCGCGAAGTGCTTGCCGGAGAGACTCTGGCCGTACTCGGATACGGCGTACAAGGCCCTGGACAGAGCCTCAACCTGCGCGACAACGGAATGAACGTGATAGTGGGCCAGCGCCCGGGAAAGACATACGACAAGGCCATCGCCGACGGTTGGATACCAGGAGAGACTCTCTTCTCCATCGAAGAGGCATGCAGCCGCGCCACCATAATAATGTGCCTGCTCAGCGATGCCGCAGTGCTGAGCCAATGGCCGGTCATAAAACAGCACCTCACCGCAGGAAAGGCTCTCTACTTCTCCCACGGCTTCGCCATAACATGGCCCGACCGCACCGGGGTCGTACCGCCGGAGGATGTCGATGTGATAATGGTTGCCCCAAAAGGCTCAGGCGCTTCGCTGCGCACCATGTTCCTTGAAGGCCGAGGGGTGAACTCTTCATATGCCGTTGGACAGGACGCCACCGGACGGGCACTGGAGCGCACACTGGCAATCGGGATAGGCATCGGCTCAGGATACCTGTTCGAGACCACATTCCAGCGCGAGGCCATCAGTGACCTCACCGGCGAACGCGGATCCCTGATGGGCGCCATACAGGGCCTTTTCCAGGCTCAGTTTGAAGTGTTGCGCGAAAACGGCCATACACCGTCCGAAGCGTTCAACGAGACTGTAGAGGAACTTACACAGTCCCTAATGCCGCTGTTCGCCGACAGGGGCATGGACTGGATGTACGCCAACTGCTCCACAACAGCCCAACGCGGCGCGCTCGACTGGATGACCCCGTTCCACGATGCAGTAAAGCCTGTGCTGCAAAGGCTGTACGAAAGTGTCCGCACAGGCAACGAGGCCCAGATATCAATCGACAGCAACTCCCGTCCCGACTACCGCGCCAAACTTGAGGAAGAGCTCCGACAGATGCGCGAAAGCGAAATGTGGCGCACTGCAGAGACCGTACGCCGCCTACGTCCGGAAAACTCATAGGCACACAGATAACAAATCCCAAAAAGGAAGCCCGCATCAGCAGTGCAGGCTTCCTTTTTTGCTTATATGTAAAAGGGATTCCCTAAAAATGTGCCGCCTACCGGACAATGAGCTTACGGGTGAAACATGCATCACCGGTCTGCACCGAAAGCACATATACACCTGACTGCAGGGACGATGTGGACATCGATACACTGCCGCCCACAGAACGGGCATGGGCCACAGCCGAGCCGCCAAGGCTGTACAAGGCAACCTCTATTTCCGATGCCCCAGCCACAAATACATCGACCATATCGCCCGACTGCTCCACAATCAGGCGGGCGTCATCAGCAACAGTGGCATCTACACCGCTCGAAAGTATCTGCTTCAGACCCTCAAGGGCGTTTATCTTTCCATATCCCCACCGCCTAGGGTCTTTCGCTGTATCATCATCAGTCGTAGAACTCTTCTCCATGATACCCTTGACCTCATCCACCGTCAAGGTTGGATCGGCCTGAAGCCAAAGCGCCACCACACCGGCCACGAACGGGCACGACATTGACGTGCCGTCCATCGAAGCCCAGTAGCTGTTACGCTTTGTACCCGTGGCAATCGCGCATATCTGCTTGGGTTGCGACATGTTGCGGTCAACATAATAAGTGCTGTAGGACGACACCATGCCGCCGCCAGGGCCGCATATGTCGGGAAGCCTCTTGCCTCCAAACGTCGTGCCATAGGACGAGAACGGGCTGATAGCACCCTCATCGTATCCTGCCACGGTATATGAATACAGTCCGTCAAGGCAAGCCCAGCGGTCGCGGTTCTGGTACGACCCCACCACAATGACATTGTCACCGCAGCCCATGCCGTTGATCGAATTGCTTGAATTGCCCTGAGAGAAACCGGCCAGCGAACGGGAATACAGGCCCAGCGCCCGCGATGCATAGATATCGGCATGCTTGCCTGGCTGCCCCTCAACAATTATGGCAGGCAGATAGCGGCCACCATTGGTCGATGTCGGGGTAAGATTATAGTATGTTAGGGCCTCATACCGGTTGTTAGAGGCCTCTATCTTGGAACTCAGCAACACATATCCCTGGAAATATTTCTGGAATTCCGGGTCTTTTATAGTACCGGAATAGCGGTTGTCGACAATAGATATCTGCTCGCCGCCGGTGTTGCGGTCGAGCTTATATGAGTATACGCTCTCACCTGTGCTGGCATCGCATATCATGAATGTGACATCCACCTTGGTGTTGTCGGCCGACCATACGTCAACCTGTCCGCCTGCCGTTGTCGATGATGAGACGAAAGCCTTCACCCTACTGTCGGAGGCAGTGAAATCCTTCCCGATATACATGGGAGAATCTCCCTCGTTTCCGGCAGAGATGCACACGATCATATCCTTGCCCAATTCGGCAAGGTAGCGCGACGACGCGTCAGTGCCGTCATGCGGTCCGATGTTGTTTCCCAGCGAGAGATTGAACACCGCAGGCTTTCCCTGGCTCCTGGCATAGTCGCTTACCTTCGTTCCGGCAACTATGATGTTGCTGTTCTGCAAAGTGCCGGCACATGCAGCGATATCCGCCTCCGGTGCTACACCGTAAAAAGGATTTGCGGCCGCATTCTTGATCTGCAGAAGGCCGGTACGCGGATTTATGAGGGCATATCTTGAAGTGCCGTTGAAATTTCCGGCCATGATACCGAGCGTGTGCGTGCCGTGGGTCTCATCGCCATCGTCAGTGGTATAGGATGCGATCTTCTCCCTGGTGGCAAACTCCTGTATGGAACTGTTTGCCCCCGTGATCACCCACAGCCTCGAAGCCCTTGGATTGCCGGAAGCGTCCTGGAAATTATGGTGGTTGATATCCAGTCCGGTGTCCATAAGCCCTACTACCACACCTTCACCCTTATATGAGTGCCCATCATAGCCAGCGTGCAGGTCAGAGACTCCGGCCACGGTGCGTGCATTGTCGCACATGGCATAAGCCTCATGTCCTACCGACACACTGCTGACCCATGACAGCGAAGCGGCATCCTCCAAGCCATTGACCGGTATACGTACTATCGCCATCCCGCCACGGGAATCAAGCACCTCATAGCCTTCGGCCTCCAGGTCGGCAGCTGTATGTCCGTCATTGAGGCTGACGATTACCGTGACCTCCTCAGAAGCCGCACCTGCGCGTGAGGCGGCAGGAGTCTCCAGTTCCATCTTTCCTACGAGGAGCGATGCCGGAAGGTCTAGCTTGCCTTGCGCCTGCGATGTCACGGCCATTATGGCCGCAACCGGAAAAGTCAAGTGAAATTTTCTATCCATAAAATTGTAGTATAATAAATTAAGGAGATAATATTTATCGAAAAGACGGGCGCGGCCATCATCAGGGCCGCGTCCGTCATATTCTTGAATTATTTCAAATCCAATTATCTGGCTGTAAAGCCCTGCGACATTTTGTAGTCACGGATTTTCTTGGACGAAACCTTGGCATTGCGGTAAACCGGCAGTCTCTCAGCACCTGCCTTGCTGGCAGCCTTGACTGTAGCCTTGGCCTGTGCCTGCCTTGGAGAAGAAGCGGCTGAAATAGTGCTCATGTCGACAATAGTCGGAACTGAATTTTCATCAAGCTTGAACGAATACCACTTTTCAGGTTCTGCGGCCCAGTTGAAGCGCAGGTTCTTAGGCTCGAACACCATCACGCCGTCCTCCATCGTATCACCATATCCGGCACCGATAATGTCATCGATAGCGTTGCCGCCTGCATAATAGAACCATGCCGCATTGCAAAGCGAGATGTTTCCGTCTTGATCGGCAGTGATACCGATGTTGCTAGCCTCGATCAGCACGCACTGCGCGTTTGAGGCATCAATATACATATAGTAGTTGCCAGGTGCTGTGGTGGCGCTGCCATCAGCATTCGCAGGCCAGCCGCCGTTGGTGTACGGGTTCACCAGACGGTAGTATGACGGATTCTCATCGTTCTGCTGTATCTCTACATCCCATGTGTAAGGGGACATGCCATACATTCCGGCAAAGAAGCCGTCAGTGTACTCGCAGAAACCGAGCGAGGTCCATCCGGCATCCTCGTCAACCTTTACGGATGAGTATGTGAAGGTCAGGTAGTCGACGCTCTGACGCACACCCTTCTCATCGTAGCCTACAGCCACAATTGTGTACTGGCCGTTCTCGCCAAGGGCGAAAGTAAGGTTGCTCATTGTCTCATATACAAGCTCGCCTTCGGCATCGTCAACTATTTCCTGTGCAACCTCTTCAATGCCAGCCTCGTCAAGCGCACCGCTGACCATCTTATAGCCGAAGCTCTTGAGGTCATCGCTCTTGTAGGCCGCAACCACCTGATATTCAGTTCCGTCCTCGGCTACGAAATGGCCGTTGGTGGAAAGCTGCACTGAATAGTCAGCAAAACCGGGGAGCTGGATGTACTCGTAAGCCGGGGTAAAGTTGCCCTGTGAGATATACGGTACAACGAAGATGTTGAACAGGCCCTTTGAGGCATCGAATGTCGACTCGCCATAGTCCTTGCTTTCCATAATGGCAAGGGCATCTTCCGGAGTCCTACCGATCACCTGCACAAGATAGGTGTATATATCGGTAAACCACATATTCTCATTGTAGTTGGTGTTGAGATACTTAGAGTCGTATGGCTGCATCGATATGGGATATACGGGCGCATCGGCCGTACCTACATTCTTACTCTTGTCAACAGACAGTATATAGTCAAACTCAACGTTTGAATAGCGCTTAAGGAAGCGGTACTGCTCGTTGTTGCTGTTGATGAGGGACTTGCGGTAATATACAGGGCCTTCCTCATCGCCGGAGAAAGCGGCATTGAGAGTCAGCACACCAGGTTCTGTCTCGCTGTAGAGTTCCCATTCGCTCCAGGGGGCATAGTGCACCACATAGTCGCGGGAACTGAGCCCGTAGGGGGTAAGCTCGTCACCTTCAAGGGTGATGTTGATGGCGTAGTCGGCATCTGCCACCAGCTGTGAGAACACACAGCCGATCTGGATGTCGGCGGTGGATTCGCCGTCGAGGAATGTCACGGCACCGGGGATAGTGAATATGCCGCTGGAAGAACCGTCGGGGTTCTTTGCCGAAGAAGCGATGTCCACTGTCACCTCGCCTTCGGTCTTCACACGGTAGACGGTGATGTTGAACGACTGCTGGTCAAGGCCAAGGTCAATCACGTTGGAGTCCGTATTTGACAGGTATACCTGATTGGTAGTCTCCGGCTTGGTCTCGTCGTACTTCACCTCATCGGTGCAGGCGGCCGCCCCGAAAAGGAGCGAGCCTGCAAAGAGGGTCGAGAATATTTTGTTGAATTTCATAAGATGTTGTCTTTAAAGATTCCTTTGTAAATCCTGGATTGGCATCGCGCTTATTTTATGGCTACGTATGCCCCTTCAGGCGATGGGTTGTTGTATCCGACAACGCCCTTGTTGTTGTTGCCTTCCGACCTTACGATACAGAAGTTCATCCATGCTGGGCGGCCATTTGTGTTGTAGCGCTGCGCGGGAGAGTAGTTAGAGCCGTCGTATGCACGGATAACACTCATGTTCAGACGCTTGATATCAAAGAACGACTGTCCTTCACCCCAAAGCTCGATACGCTTCTGGAGAATGATCTCCTCGATCACGTCCTCTTCGGAAGAAGCGTTGCAGCGGTATGAGGCATAGCGGTTCTGCTGCATGAATGACTCGAGCAGGGCCTTTCCGTCGGCAGGGTTGGCATGGGCCTTTGCCTCAGCCTCGATGAAGTACATTTCCTCGACACGCATCAAAGGCACCGCACAGGCCGAACCTACCTTCGGATCGATATAGTTACCGCTTCCCGGACGGAACTTCAGCGAGCAGTATTCGCCCAGCTGCGGCTTGAAGTGCTCTGAAACGAATGTCTCACGTCCTGAAAGCACAGAGCCTTCGGGGGCAACGTAAGAAAGCTTGCGGAAGTCGCGGTCATTGATGCTGTTGTAGAGCGAAGCATCGATCATGGCGAACGCACCTGCTATGGCATAGCCGTAGTCGGTCTCGTTTGACATCCATGAAGTCCAGTTGAGGATACCGCTGGTAACGACGCGGTCTTCCTTCATGTACTGCATGCCCCACATCCAGGAGTTTGATGACATGTCGTTGAAACCGGTCGCCGTATTTGTCCATTCTGCCTCATTAAGAGGTGTACATCCGCTCTGGGTGATGGCCTTGCGGGCATATTCGGCAGCTGTCGCGTACAATGACTTGTCGCCTGTGGTCTCTTCCTGGTAGCCGGCCTCCCACATGTAGAGGCGTGCATACAGGCCATAGACTACCGACAGGTCGGGGAGGGCCTTGCTCAAACGGCCGTCGCTGTTTTCAGAGAAATATCCTTCTGCCTTCTGCAGGTCGCTGAGGATGAAGTTGAACATGGTCGGGTGGTCGGCACGCGGGTTGTTGCCGGCCTCCTCCTCGGTGGTGAGCTCGGTCACGATGGGCACAGTGAGGTATTTCACGTCGTTGCCGTCGGCATTGACAGAAGACACTGCATTGTTGGGAAGGAACTCATAGAAACGCGCCATGTCCATATATACGAACGCACGGAATGCATGCCCGTATCCAAGGAAGCTGCGGCGTGTAGGGCTGTCGGTATCGGCCTCGATGCCGCCGATCACCTTGTTTGTGGTCAGCACCTGCTGTGTATACCAGTTCCATATAAACTGCGTGCTCAGGTAGCTCTCGCCCACATTTATTACTGTGCCCCAACGCTGATACCAGTTATATCCTACTGTAGGACATACGAAGTCACCGGTCATCACGTCGCGGATATGCATTATTGAGCCATATCCCCAGTCATAGTGCTCGTTGGAATCCACTGTCCCCAGGTTGTTGAGCCATGCCGGCATCGCCCACACCAGGGCCTCTACAGCATTGTCGTTTGCCGACAACTGCCCCTGAGTGACCCCATCGGTGGGAAAGGTCTCGTCAATACAGCCGGTGAGTGCCGGAGCCACCAAAGCCGCTGCAAGAATTGATTTATATATTGCTTTCATTTTATAACGTCTTTATGAAGATTTAGAAAGATAGAGTAAGGCCGCCGGAGATGGTGCGGATAGGTGCATAGTATGTATTGTTGACAGCACCCGTGAGCGACTGGCGCGGGTCAAGACCCTGGCGCTTGCTCCATACCCATACATTCTCGCATGCCAGATAGAAACGGAGGCTCTTGAGCTGGAGTTTCTTTACAACATTGTCGGGCAGTGTGTAGCCGAAGTTGATGTTGTTGAGGCTCAGGTAGCTTGCGTCTGTAAGGAAGCGGTCGGATGTCGAAGTGGAATTGAGGTCGCCCCACTGGTAACGCGGGATCGAAGATCCTGTATTGTCAGGAGTCCAGGCCTTTAGGATGTCCGCATGCAGGTTGTTGCCACGGCCGCCGCCTGATGTCGGAGAGGACATATAGGATGCGTAGTCACCGTCATATACCTGGCCGCCGATCTGGTAGCTGAATGCCAGCGACAGGTCGAAGCCCTTATATGAAAGCTGTGTGCCGAAACCACCGTATACATCGGGGAGCGCAGTGCCGCAGAGATAGTAGCTGCCATCGCTGTAGGCGGTGGTCTTCTCGCGTGACACCTTGCCGGTAGCGGGGTCAGTAACGTTCTTCCAGTACATCGCCTCACCCTTTTCGTTCACACCTGCATACTTTTTCATGTGGAATGTGTACATGGGCTGGCCTTCGCCATAGAAATAGCTGCCGGAAGAGAAGCCGCGTACGCCGTCGACTGTCATGCCCTTGCGGGATTCGGGAAGAGCGGCGATCTCGTTCTTGTACCATGTAAGGTTGACGTTTGCGCTCCATGTGAAGTCGCGTGTATGTATAAGCACACCGTTAAGCTCAAGCTCGATACCGGCATTTGTCATGTCGCCTACGTTGGCATAGTATGATGTGTAGCCGAACGAGGGTGCGAGGGGGAATGACATCAACATGTCGGAAGTCTTGCGGTAGAAGCCTTCGACGCTACCTGAAAGGCGGTCGTTCCACATACCGAATTCCACACCTGCGTTGAAGTTGCCGTTCTTTTCCCAGGTGATATTCTTGTTGCCCATTGTGTTGGGTTTCGCAGCCGGATGGCCGTTGGAGTTCACGATGGTGTATGTGTTGGTGTAGCGGTAGCTACCGATGTTGTCGTTACCCTGCTCACCGTATGAAGCCTTAAATTTGAGGAGGTTGATCCAGGGCACATTGAAGAAGCTTTCCTTGGAGATGATCCATGCGCCGCCTACAGAGTAGAAGTTGCCCCAGCGGTGGTCGGGATGGAAGCGTGATGATGCGTCGCGGCGGAACGATACTGACGCGAAATAGCGTGTGTCGTAGTCGTACTGGCCACGGAAGAGATAGCCTTCATTGTTGTATTCGCCTGTGTAAGAGTTGGCGCTGCCATCGGTAACAGCTGTTGCAAGCTCCTTCAGAGAGGGGTCGAACATGTTGCTCTTTGAAGCGGACAGGACGGCCGACTTAGATGTGTATGTCTCATGGCCCAGGAGGACGCCTACTGAGTGCTTGCCGAAAGTGCGGTCCCAGTTAAGGAGCTGCTGGTATGTGAACGAGTAGGCGCGGTCATGTTCCTTAGATACGATACCGTTCTGCGATGCGTACTGTCCGTAATAAGGGTTGGTTACGGATGTATAGCGGGTCTCGTCAAGGTTCATCGTGTTGTTTGACGTGAACTTGAAGTCCTTGAGGAAGCGGACCTCGAAGAAGCCTGTAGCCGTCATGGCGTTGCCTTCGGAGCTGTTTGTGTCAAGGATAGCCTGTGAGAGGGCGTTTGAGTCGCCATAGATAGGACGGTCGATTCCTACGTTGTCCTTTGCACCGTAGTCATAGCGCTTGTAGCCCATCTTGTCGCGGATGATGTTGCCTGAGGCGTCGCGCATGTACATCGGGTATATAGGAGCTATCTGTGTAGCTGCGGCGAAAATGTTGCCTGTAGAGTTGGACGAGCCATCATCGTCGAGGGAATTTGCCTTGTAGTGGGTGTATGACATGTTACCACCCACCTTCAACCAGTCCTTGGCCTGTGTGTCGGCTGTAAGGCGGCCTGTGAAGCGCTCGAAGTCGCTCTTGGCCTTCACGATACCTTCGTTGCGCAGGTAGGATGCCGATGCGAAGAAGTTGCTCTTTTCTGTACCCTGTGAAACGCTGAGGTTATATTCCTGGCGCAGTGAGTTCTTGTAGCTCTCGTCAAGCCAGTTGTCCGGGCGGAGCATGTACTGCTGTCCGTTGTAAGTGACGATGTTGCCGAGTGTAGCATTGGGGTTGAGCTTGCCGTTCATACCGATAAGCATCTGGCCGTCGGGTACATTATATACGTTATAGCCGAGACCGTATGTTGTCGGGTCGAACAGGTTCTGGTTTGCCCAGATGTTTGCCTGTGAGGGTGTGTAGCCCATACCGCCGCCTATCTGCTCGCCTTCGCTGTTGAATTCAGTGGGGCATACGGCATAGTTGTAGAGGGACTTGTAGAATGTCTCATAGAACTGGGCCGGGCTCTTTATCACATCATAGTCCTGTGTGGCGCGTGAGTTCATACCCCACTTTGCATCAAGGGTCACTGTAGCCTCGCCTTTCTTGGCGCGCTTGGTGGTGATGAGGATGACACCGTTGGCGCCGCGCGCACCGTAAAGGGCGTTTGATGCTGCATCCTTAAGAATGGTCATAGAGGCGATATCGTTGGTGTTGAGGGTGTTCATGTCACCGGAGAAAGGTGTGCCGTCAACAACGATAAGGGGAGAGTTGCCTGCAAGGATTGATGAGAAACCACGCACACGGATAGTGGGGGTGCTACCGCCGGGCTGTCCGGTTGCGTTAGAGGTCTGCACACCGGCAACTTTACCGACAAGGGCATCAAGGACGTTGGAAGCCTGTGTCTTCTCAATGTCGGATGCGTCGACCACTGCGGCCGAGCCGGTGAACGCCGATTTCTTGGCTGTACCATATGCAACGACCATCACTTCATCGAGGTCGGTTGCTGTGCTGTGGAGCTTCACTGTGATGTTTGCGCCTGCAGCCACCTCCTGGGTGGTGTAGCCCACATAGGATACTCTCAGTTTAGTCACTTTTGCGGGGACCTGGAGGCTGAACTGGCCGTCGATATTGGTCATCGCGCCGTGACCGCCACCCATCGGGACAACCGACGCGCCCAAGATAGGCTCATCTGTGTCGGCGTCCAGGACAGTACCGCTGACCGTACGTGTCTGGGCAGACGCGTACAGGCTCATTGCAAGCACTGTCACAAGCAATAGAAACAGTTTTTTCATACAAAAATAATTAGACATAAAATGATTAAAAAGTAATGACTTTGCTTATATCTTAAGCTAACATCTCTTCATAAGAGAGCTTGGGCCGGCACAATAAGCTACATATCAATACGTTATATAATCAGCAATTAATCTATAAGTGGATATGTGCCTATAATACTATTTTGACTGTCCCAATTTGGGCTGGCACGGTAAGGTGGAGTTAACATATTTATTATAATATATGTGTATTTTCCTAAACTTACATTTTGAAGCTTTTATGGCATATTTGATTAAAATTTATAAGTAATATGGCAGATTAGCTTACAGGCAGTTTATAAGGGTCGGGAAACAAGCATTTTAGAAAGACATGTTTTATAAGTATGTTGTAAAACAATGTTATTGAAAATGTTAAAACGGTGTTTTTTTGATATGCTATTTGTGTTTTTTCAAAATTTTTTGTTACTTTTGCCATCTGTTAATATCTCTTATGAAGAGATGCTAGCTTAAGATATAAGCAAAGTCATTACTTTTTAATCATTTTATGTCTAATTATTTTTGTATGAAAAAACTGTTTCTATTGCTCGCAGCCATCGCTGTCATGGCAATCAGCGCGTCGGCACAGACGCAGACGATTACCGGCACGGTGCTGAGCTCAGCCGACGATGAACCGTTGGTTGGCGCGTCTGTAATGCCGATAGGCGGAGGACAAGGTGGATCAACCGATGTCAACGGTAATTTCCGTATCAGCGCACCCGCATCAGTGAAGCAACTAAAGGTTTCCTACGTGGGCTTCACGGCAAAGACTGTCAACGTGACTCCGAACATGAAGATATTCCTTGACCCGTCGGCAGCCAGCCTTGACGAGGTGGTTGTTACCGGCTACGGTTCTGCCAAGAAGCTCGGTTCGGTCGTAGGTGCAGTCACCGTAGTAAGCGACAAGGTGATTGAGAACAAGCCGACATCCAACTTTGTGGACGCCCTTCAGGGCCAGGTGGCCGGCCTCTCGATCCTGTCTAACTCAGGTGACCCCTCAAGCGTGCCTGCAGCTATCCGTATCCGCGGTGTGAACTCCATCTCGGCAAGCAACACCCCGCTGTTCATCCTCGACGGCGCACCTGTGACCTCATCGGTGTTCACTACCCTCAACCCTAACGACATCGAGAACATCACTGTGCTCAAGGATGCCGCCTCTGTGGCCATCTACGGTAGCCGTGCTGCAAACGGTGTAATCGTCATCACTTCAAAGAAAGGTAAGTTCGGCCAGAACGCCAACGTAACCATCCGCGCTAACGTGGGCTGGTCGGCAGCGGTAGAAGACCCCGTGGAAATGATGGACTCCAAGCAGTACCTTAAGTTCCGCGAGCTTATCAACATGCCTGTATCACAGGAGATCTATGACGCTGTAAACAAGTACGGCATCAACACCAACTGGCGTGACGAGCTCATCAGCGACAACGCCCTTATGTATTCAATGGAGGCTGCCGTGAACGGCGGCGGCGAGAACAACAACTACTACCTGTCGCTCAACCACTACGACCAGGACGGTATCATCGCCAAGTCGGGCATGCACCGCGATGCGATCCGCGCCAGCATGAACGTGAAGGCCAATGACTGGCTGCGCGTAGGCTTCAAGGCCAACCTCGGCTATGAGTCGTACGAGACCAACAGCAACGTTACCCAGGACGCCATCTACGTTGCCAACCCGATGGTGGCCGCACGCAAGTTCATGCCTTTCGACTCACCAAGGTACTACACAATCGAGAATGACCAGATCATATACGGCGACAAAGCCGACTACCTGCACTATTCCGGTTCTGCAACTTCTTCGTTCTATGCTTCACTCTACCGCGGCAAGCGTACCAACGTCACCGCAAACGTGAACCTCTACGAGCAGCTCAACCCCATCAAGGGCCTCACAATCCGCGCCCAGCAGGCCGTTGACGCGTTCGACTACCGCAACAAGGGCGGCATGCGTCCTGTTAAGAACTTCACCACTCCTATGGGTGACGTCGTTGCCGGAACATACCAGGATGCCCCTGACAATGAATATTTCATGATCGGTTCTGACTCTCAGTCGTTCCAGCGCTACTACCAGTTCACATATACCAACACGGCCGAATACCGTTTCAGCCTGAACAACTTGCACAATTTCTCTGTACTCGCAGGCCAGGAGTCAATCATCTACAAGACCGACCAGTTCGGCGTGTATACCGAAGGCCAGCTTGACGAGCGCACAATCCTGCTTACCAACGGTACAAAGCCGATGAACGCACAGGACAATGCGAGCCGCGACATCAACCAGATGGTGATGAACTCTTTCTTCTTCAACCTCAACTATGATTTTGACGGACGCTATGCAGTGGACGTGAACTTCCGCCGCGACGGCTCATCGAAATTCGCACCCGACCACCGCTGGGCAAACTTCTACTCTTTCGGAGCGATGTGGAACGCCAAGGCCGAGAACTTCCTGAAGGACGTGAAGTGGCTGAGCGACCTGAAGGTCCGCGCCAGCTACGGTACATCGGGCAACTCCGGCATCGGATACTACGCATACCAGGGCCTGCTTGGCAGCGGCAACCCATATGACGGACAGCCTAGCGTAGGCATCGCCCAGATACCAAACTACGACCTGACATGGGAGACCGTAAGCGGCTTCGACCTCGGTATCAACTTCGGACTCTTCAACCGCGTGAACGCTGAAATCGATTTCTATTCAAAGAAGACAAGCGACATGCTCCTTACCATACCCTGGTCATACACCACAGGCCAGACCTCAGGCCTGTCAAATGTAGGCGAGATGACCAACAAGGGTGTCGAAGTGACTGTTAACGCAACCCTGCTCCAGACCAAGGACTGGCGCTGGACCGCACGCGTGAACTTCAGCTACAACAAGAACGAGATCACCAAGCTCTTCAACGGCAAGGACAAGTATGTGCTCACAAACACCGGTACTGCCCTTGAGGTAGGCAAGCCTTACGGCAATATCTATGCAGTGCCTTACGCAGGCGTAGACCCGCGCGACGGCAAGCAGATGTGGATCGACTGCAACGGCAACCTCACAAAGCAGTTCAACGAAGAACGCGACGCACGTTCGACAGGGCAGACAATGTATGCCCCATGGCACGGCGGCTTCGGCACACAGGTAAGCTGGAAGGGCCTCTCACTGCAGCTCGACTTCGCATGGGCAGCAAAGAAGTACATGACCAACAATGACCTGTGGTTCATCGAGAACCCGACCCAGTTCGGCCTTGACTACAACCAGACTACCCACATGCTTGACATATGGACACACCCGGGCCAAATCACAGACGTGCCCGCCTACGGTGAGGCATGGCAGTTTGACACACGCCAGATCCAGGACGCTTCGTTCCTCCGCCTGAAGAACATCACCGTGATGTACCAGCTCCCGAGCAAGTGGGTGTCCAAGGCAGGCATGAAGAATGTAGCCCTCCACTTCACAGGCAGAAACCTGCTCACATTCACCGATTATGTCGGCTATGACCCCGAACCTGAATACAATGTTGTGAAGTTCGCTTACCCCAACACCCGTAACTATGAATTCGGCGTCGAAGTAACATTCTAACCTACAAAACTGTCGAAAATAATGAAAAAAACGATATTATCAATATTCCTTTGCGGAGCGATGCTTACATCGTGTGACATGGACCTCACACCTGCAGGCTCTCTGAACATCGACAAGGACATACAGTCAATCGAGGATATCACGGCCCTGCGCACCCAACTCTACAGCAGCCTCCGTTCTGCCACCGGCGGGGCATATATATACCTTACCGACCTGCAGATGGACCAGTTCAACGGCACTGCCGCCAACGGCAACCGTAACGGTATGATAGCAAACGCCGTGTTCAACTCATCGACCGGCGACTTCGCGACAATGTTCGCCAACTGCTATTCACGCATATCAAGCGTCAATTTATTCATCCGCGAGGCCAATGCCAAGCGTAACAGCGGCACTCTTTCGGAAAAAGCGGTGGCCATGATTGACAGGTATATCGGCGAGGCCAAGTTCATACGCGCCTATTCCTACTGGTATCTGTTCAACCACTATTGCCAGCCCTATTCTGCAGACATCGCCCAGACAGAGCACCTTGGCCTCCCGCTGGTGTACGAGTTCGCACCTTCAGGCAACCCCGGCTCATACCCTGCACGCAGCACCATGGCCGAGACACTTGACCGCATCAACACAGACCTTACCGATGCCTACAACGCACTGAAGGCTTACGAGGCTACCGACAACTCAAACTGCGCCCCTAATGCCGTATACCTGAGCTCATTTGCTGTAGAGGCTTTCCAGGCCCGTATAGCACTTCAGACCGGCGACTACAACACTGCCATCACAAAGGCTTCGTCTGTAATCAATTCAGGCAAGTATCCCCTGGCCGGAGTTGACACCTATGAGGCTATATGGACTGATGACGAGGGTTCGGAGCTTATCTTCGTGCCTTCCGCATCTGCCAACGAACCGTTCGTAGGATCGATATTCGGAGTATACAACAGCACTACCAGCGCCACCAGCGCGGACTATATCCCATCACAGCCTACCCTTCTTGCTTATGAGGACGGCGACATTCGCTTTGATGCCTTCTTCACCGGCAACAGGCTAAGCATCAACGGCACAAACTATGTGACGTTCATCTTCAACAAGTGGCCAGGCAATTCCGCACTCGGCACCGGCCTGCTGAATAAGCCGAAACCTTTCCGCACCTCGGAACAGTATCTCATCCTTGCTGAGGCCTACGCGGCCCTGGGCAACACGACAGAAGCCAACAAGGCTCTCAACGACCTGAGGGAAAAGCGTTTTGCGGCAGCAGACTTCGAGGAAGTACATTATCAGGACAACGCCCTTGTACAGGCAATCCGCAACGAGCGTAAGATCGAGCTTATCGGTGAAGGCTTCCGTATGGGCGACCTGCGCCGCTGGAAACAGGGCTTCTCCCGCAACGGCGACTATTCGATAATCGACCAGGCAGCAAACAACACCAGCCCGCTTTCAGGTGCAGTGAACCCTCTCGGAGTCACAGTGTCCTACAATTCCGGAGACTTCCGCTACACCTGGCCTATCCCATCGGCCGAGATGGACATCAACCCGCAGCTTGAAGGCCAACAGAATCCTGGCTATTAACAACACTTAACCAACGAACATCATTATGAAATTTTATAAGATATCTGTGGCAGCACTGTCGGCACTCATGCTTGCCGCATGCTCCGATGATGACAACCTGAACACTTCTGACGTGACAGTCAACATGAAGGATGCGACCATGCTGATGGCCGAGGACTTTTCCTCCACCTACTACCGCATACCGGTGGTGCTTGACGGAGTCCCCAACGGTCCTGTCAAGGTGACAATCGATGTCGCTGAGGAGACCACTGAGCCTGCAATGGAGGACATCCATTATGTAATCACCTCAAAGACAATAACAATACCCAAGGGGCAGACCGAGGGCTATTTCGAGATCATCCCTACCGGTGACAATGAGGTAAATGAGGACCGCGTGTTCTCTGCATCCATCGTGTCGGCACAGGGCGCCAATGTAGGCCCTAACGCCACATGTACCATCACCATCCTTGACGACGACCACTACCTAGTTGATGCCTATACCTATGTCCAGGGCACATATACGTTCAGGGCAACCAATCCTTCAAACGGCGCAGCCGTAAGCCAGACATGGATAATCTCCGGTGTGAACGAAGGCGAGGAAGGCTATCTGAAGGAACTGACCGTCGCAGGCCTGCAGGGCTATGCATGGGCCGGCCTGAAGGCGAGCCTGTCGTTCGACGCCGTAGAGAAGACCGCTTCACTCACGTTCCAGTATGGCCAGACCATAGCTGAACAGGTCGGCTTCGATGGTATCGGCAACATGGACGTAAAGCTGGGCTCTGTGAGCGGAAATTCATATATCTCTTCAGGTGCTGTATCGGCTACTGCCTCACAGGACTATTCAGAGATACTGTTCGCTCCATCGGCACTCTTTGCAGGCGGCCTCTATGAACCAGGCGGTGGCTTCGCAGGCTACGTATGGTTCCAGTGGACCAACATGAGCCTTACCAAGATACAATAATCCCACGGGACAATAACTGAACTTATCGGCGTGCATTGTGGGCTCTTCCACCATGCACGCCGATTGTCTCAAATAACCTCATTTTTACAGATTTCACATTCCCTAATTTTATGAAAAGACTGTTTTTTCTCTCCTTGGCGGCATTGGCAGCTGTGTCGGCAGCAGAAGCCGCCCATGTCACTACAGAACGGGCCATCGGCTATGGCGGGGAGTTCCTGGACGCCCGCTCAAGCGCCTACCACACTCTGCGCAGCGTGGAGGCCGCAACTGACGGCTATTACATCATCAACTACGCCCCGCAGGGATGGGCCATAGTGTCGGCCGATGACAAGGCAGCGCCTATCATCGGGTATTCCACGACCGGTTCGCTTGATGCCGGAAACCTTCCGGAGAATATGGAGGGCGTGCTCAAGGTATACGGCCATGAGGTACGCGCCATAGCTTCGGACAACGGGCTGACTATGTGTGAGGACTGGCGCGGGCCGTCAGCGGGAAGGTCGCGCGCGGGGTCTGAGGTGGAGCCCCTGATAAAGGTGAACTGGAACCAGCCGTCGCCGTTCAACAAGTATTGCCCACGCGGTGAGGCCCTTGTTGGCTGCGTGGCTGTGGCAATGAGCCAGGCCATGAGCGTACAGCAGTATCCGGGACGCCCTACGGGCAGCTCGACATATGTCTCGGCCAACTATGGCAGGCTTACGATAAATTTTGACGAGCAGCGCGCGTATAACTGGACTGACATCCTGTCGGGTGCGGGCGCTTATGACGAGGCCGCGCGCCTGATGTGGCATGCGGGCATGTCGGTGAGGATGAACTACGGCACAGACGGGTCGGGGATTCCGTCGAACGAGGTCGACCGCATATCGAAGGGCCTTGTCAATAATTTCGGATATCCGGAGGCTACGGTGAAGTACATATGGCGCGACAATTACCGCGGTGACTGGAACCAGCTGATTCTTAACGAGCTTATGGCCGGCCGCGCGGTGATATACAATGCCATCGACACTCAGGGCGGCTACGGGCACTCTTTCAATGTGGACGGATATGACGGCAACCAGTATTTCCACCTGAACTGGGGCTGGGGCGGCACAGGAAACGGTAATTTCCTCCTGACGAACCTCCGCGACGCGGCGATGAACATGAACTATGATGCGGGGCATGTGGCCGTGATCGGCATCGGCGCTCCCGATTCGCCCCTGCGTTCGCTGACCCTCAGCGACACCAGGATAGAGGAGAACCTTCCAGCGGGCTCAATAATGGCTGCGCTGCTTGTGAACGGCGAAGCCCCTACGGCATCGCATACTGTATCTGTACACGGGACGTGGGACAGCCGCCAGGGCAAGTACCGTGAAGTGCCGTTCACGTATGCGGACGGTGTGGTACGGACTACGCGCACGCTGAGCAACGCCGATTCGCCCATAAGCGTGGAGGTGACAGTTGACGACAGCGAGTCGGGTGCTTCTATCACCCAAGGTTTCTCCATTACCGTCGTACCATACATGAGCGTGGAGGCTGCAACGACGCTGGTATACGACCGCGCCACAGGCATGTTCACTCTGAACACCAAGCATAACACATCGTATACGATAACATCTCCTTCCGGCAGTACGCTGGCCTCCGGCTCTCTGACGCTCCCGCAGCTGAAATTTGAGAAGTCGGTGCTGCAAAGCGGCGTGAACACACTGACCATCAAATGTAATGATGACGTCAAGGCGCTCAAGATAACTATACCCTAACCTCTCACCAGAATGTATATATGAAACTTTTCAACAATTTTTCCATATCATGGCTCTTAGCCGCAATAATAATGCTGCTTATGGTGGCCTGTTCAGAGTCAAAGGATGGCACTGAGCCTTCTGCCGACCCTAATTCGGTAAAGGTGGAGATATCCACCGAGGTAATCACCCAGGCCAATGTGACAACGGAACTCGTACAGGGCGACAAGATGAATATCTATGCCAAGACGTACAATTCTGTGGAGTCGCCCGACCTTGTTTCCAATGTCATGGCTACGCGCAATGGCACTGAATGGGAAATCTCGCCCGAAATCCGCCTTGTGAAGGGCGGGAAGGTGTTCCTGTATGCGGTAGCGCCTTATGATGCGGCTTATACGAATCCGGCAGCAATCCCTGTAGACCTGTCGAAGCAGCTGGACCTGCTGTATTCAGGGGCGTATGTGCCGGCTACGTTCAACACGCATTCCGTGAAGCTGAACATGAAGCATGCGCTGACGCTGGCGTCATTCAATATCCTGAAACAGAATTATTCCGGCGCGGGAAAGCTCACTTCGCTGACGGTGGCGGGCGATCCTGTGTTCTCCAATGGTACGATGAATGTGTCGACCGGCGCGGTAACAGGTTCTGAGAAGACGGGGGTGTCTGCGGATTTCAATGTGACTGCAACGGCGCAGGGCTGGACTTCGGATATACCTTCGCTCTGGGTGATACCGTTCTCTACCAAGGTGCAAAAGGCCTCGCTTACAGCCGTTATCGACGGGAAGAGCTATACCATTGATATACCGGAGGTGGAGATGAAGGCGGGATTCCAGTTTATTTTCCGCCTTACGCTGACGGACCTCGGACTGGAGTTCGTGCCTAACCTGACGGAACAGCGTTCGCTCAACGTGACAACTGATTCTGTCGACCCGCTGGAGGGATATGGAGTGCTAGCTTTCTCCATATCCGGCGACAGGTGGGCACAGCCTGCTTTCACGGGTGACAATGTGTTCGGCTCGCTCAACTGGGGCGCTGACGGGTGCACTTACAAGAATTCGGCTGAAATCGTGTTCGGCGACGGGGCGGCAAACCGCAATGTCGTTGTTGAGACATGGAATTCGACCGGGATTGAACTGCCTGACCTTGTAGGCGTCGAAGGGATCGACCTTACACAGTATTAAATTAGTATATACCTTATTTGAGGCTATGCCGTTGTATTTTTACGGCATGGCCTTTTTTTATATATTTTCCAACGATGTCAATGTTCTCTTTTTGCCTGGATTTCTGACGTCCCTTTCCAAAGGGGACGTGCGGGTGATGCTCCGGGTGCATCTTTGGGGCGGGACGCGTTCGCCTGTGCGTCCCCGGCTGCTTTCTTAAGGCTGCCTGTCCCGGGAAACGGCCGTGCTCCGGGCGGGCTCGGGCCGTATACCGGCTTGTGCGGTGGCTTGCCAAAGGCCTTCCGCGTCGGGGCGCTTTCGCCGGCGCGCCCCGGGAGGGGTTGTAAGGTCCTCCCCTTCGGATCTCTCGCCTCCCTTGCTCCGGTCGTGGTGCGGACTTATTGGTGTTGCCGCTGCCATCTTGGCCGTGTTTGGGTGGTTTGATGTTGCAAATATACAATATCTAGAACACGTTTGTCAAGTATTTCTGCAATTATTTTTATGGCTATTTTTTATTTGATTGTGGGTTAAGGTGATGGAGAATGTTAATTTTACAATTTTTTGGGAGGGTATGTAGTTTTCTTGTTGGCTTCAATCGGCGTCCTTCAGACGCCAGGGCCTGTGGATTTGGTTTTCCGGAGACACCTAGCGGTGTCCCCGGTTACTATAAATCGGCGTCCTTCAGACGCCCAGCGTTAGTTGGGGATTTACCGGCACACCTGTGGTGTACCGGGTTACTAGGAATTGGCGTCCTCCAGACGCTCTTGGCCGGATGGGTTGGCTTTCCGGAGACACCTGCGGTGTACCGGGTTGCTAGGCATCGGCTTCCTCCAGACGCCCTTGGCCGGATGGGTTGGCTTTCCGGAGACGCCTGCGGTGTCTCCGGCTACTAGGAATCGGCGTCTTGCAGACGCCTGCCTGATGGATGGGTTTGCTGGAATGTGGTGATTTTGCTGGCTTACCTAATATATTATTTATGGTGGTTGGTGGAGACGGTGGAGTTGTCCACATTGTGTGGTGATTGTGGATGTGTTCAAATGCCGTGGGGCTTGTTATATTGTTATGTGTGTTTTTTGTGGTATCGCGTCCCAACTGAAGAGGGGGATTAGTCCGGACAGTGTGCAGGGTGTGTTGTCGGGTATGAGGCCTGCAAGGTGTGCGATATGGCCTAAGACTTGTTCGGGGGTATGGGTTTTCCTTATCTTGTGCATGCTGGCCGATTCGTCGCGTTTTGACAGGCGCTGCCCTTGTAGGTTGCATATCAGCGGGAGGTGGGCGTATGTCGGCGCTTTAAGCCCTAGAAGCCGGTAAAGGTATAGCTGTTGTGCTGTGGACAGAAGGAGGTCGTTTCCGCGTACAACTTCGGTGATGCCCATCATGGCGTCATCGACAACGACTGCCAGCTGGTATGCCCAGGCCTTGTCGGCGCGTTGCAGTACAAAGTCGCCACAGTGTTTCGCCAGGTTCGTGGTGCATCCTCCGTATATGGTGTCGGAGAAAGGGATATCTTCATCTGGTACGTACAGGCGTGTTGCGTGGGGGCGTGAGGGCGGCAGGCTGTCTTGCGGGCGTGAGGGCATGTGGCTCGGGCGGCATGTACCCTGGTATATTATGCGGCCGTCTGACTGGTGCGGTGCTTGTGTGGCCATTATGTCGGCGCGTGTGCAGAGGCATGGGTATGTGAGGCCGGTTGCCTTTAGCTTTTCCATGGCTGAGGCGTAGATGTCCCCACGCATGCTTTGGAGGTATGGGCCGTGTGGGCCTTTATTGTCTGTCCCGCCTTCGTCCCATGTGAGCCCCAGCCAAAGGAGGTCATCTTCGATGAGGCGTGCATATTCCATTTTTGATCTCTGTGGGTCGAGGTCTTCGATACGCAGTATCCATTTGCCTCCGGCCTTGCGTGCCGAGAGCCATGATATCACTGCTGTGAATATGTTGCCCAGGTGCATGCGTCCGGTAGGGGAGGGTGCGAACCTTCCCACATGGGTGGCATTTTCGGCGGGTTGTGTATTGGCTTGGTGGTCCATTACGGTTGTGTTATGAAATCTGATGCGAGCTTTACGGCCTGGGCAAATGCTTCGTCCTGTCCGGGGACAGTGATGAAGAGATGGACTGCATCGGTGAATTCAATGAATGTAATTTTGTCCTTTGGCGCTTTTTGTGCGAATTCCTTGCCTTGGCTGTAAAGGATGTCCCTGCCTGCGGATATGAGCAGTGCCCGTGGCAGCTGCATGAGGCTGTCGGGCGGCAGTGTGCCGACATCGACGGATGGTATGTAGGAAGTGCGTTCCCCGATGTATGCTTTGTTGAACTGCTCCATCAGGCTTGCGTCGAGGGCATAGCCCTCTGCATATCTTTCCCATGAGTCCGATCCGTCGGCAAATGCTTTTGTGACAGGGTAGAACAGGACCATGGATTCGATAAGCCCCTGGCATTTCGCGGAAAGGGACGTTGCTATTGCGAGGTTGCCTCCTGAGCTGTCGCCACCTATAGCTATGTGTGCGGGGTCGATATTCAGTTCCTCCGCATGGGTGTGGGCGTATGATACGGCATCCATACAGTCTTCCAGGCCGTTGGGGTAGGGGTGTTCCGGGGCAAGGCGGTAGTCTACCGCAAGGACTTTCACTTTTCCGGTGGCGGCCATTGAGCAGCAGAACCGTGCGCAGCTGTTTATGCTGCCGAATGTCCATCCTCCGCCATGGAGGTATATGAGCAGGGGCATTACGGTGGACTGCATTCCGGCCGGCGTATATAGTTTCATGGTGGGGGATATCATTGTGTCCTGTACCTCGGGAGGTGTTGCCGCCGGTATGTCGCGGGACTTGCGGATGGCCTGCAGCCCGCTGTGGTCGCCGGCGATGGCTGCGGCAATTGCTGATGCCTGGCTTTTCTGCATTCCGGGAGGAAGTCCAGCCAGGAAAGAATCGGCCTGGCTTTTCATGGCAGATGCCGCATTATCCGGGCTTGCCGCAAAACAGGGTGCTGCAAGCAGTATGGATGATAGGATGATAGCCTTGATGAATGTTGACGTTGATACGGGTTTCATGCGGCAAAGGTACGGAAATATGAGTTCATCCGCAAAAACCGCAAATAGTCCGGTCAGCCTTGCTGCTGTCCCTGTGGTATCAGGGAAACGGCAAGTTTGTCAATGCGGGTATGGTCCATGTCGATGACTTCGATGTTGAAGCATTGCCATGCAACGGTGTCGCCTTCGGACGGGATGCGCCGGAGGTTCTCGAGCAGCAGTCCGCCTATTGTGGAGTATGTGGCCGGGGAATACAAGTCGCCGCGGTCGAAGTATGAGAGGAAATCGTAGATGGGGCACTGCCCATCAACAAGCCATTCATCCTTGTCGGGGCGTTTTATCAGCATTGGCGCGCTTCCGTCGGATACAGTTTCCCCTATAAGCCCGTCGAGAATGTCGCGCAGGGTTACTATGCCCTGGAAACAGCCGTATTCATCGCATATCAGTGCCGAGTGCTCGCGTGTGCGCTTGAATGTGTCCAAGGCATCGTATACGGTCATGCTTTCGGGAAGGAACAGTCCCGGCGACAGTTCTTTTCCTATGAAGAACTGTTCTTGGCCAAGCATAAGTATCAGTTGCTTCAATGACACTATGCCGCAGACAGATTCCTTGTCGTCATTGAAAACCGGGTATGTAGAATGCAGGTTTTCAGACAGTATGCTACGTACTGTATCTGAATCCATGCCTACCTTGAGGCTAATGACATCCTTCCTGCTCGTCATTATGGAATCGATCCGGCAGTCTCCGAGCACCAGTGCGCGTTCCATGATGTCCTGTTCCACTTCTTTCACCTCTCCGGCGTCAGCCCCTTCCTTTATGAGTGATTTTATCTCCTCTTCTGTGACTTTGGCTTCATTGTCGGCAAGGCGCAGCAGGCGTGTAAGGGCCGAAGTGGATACCGACAGCAGCCATACAAGGGGGTATACGATTGAAGACAGCAGTTTCATCGGGGCGGCCACGGCCTTGGCAATCGTCTCCGCGCGTCCTATGCCTATGCGTTTCGGCACCAGTTCGCCGACGACTATCGACAGATATGTCACTGCCGCCACGATTATAATCTTCGCGATATTGTGGGCGGTATTGGGCTGCAGCCCTGTGCCGGACAGAAGTGTGGCCACGTCATCGGCCAGCGCCGCGCCTGAAAACAAGCCGGTGAGGATTCCGATAAGCGTGATCCCTATCTGTATTGTTGACAGAAACCGGTCGGGCTGCCCTGATAATTGTAGAGCTATGGCCGCTTTCCGGCTTCCGTGCCGTGCGTCGGCTGACAGTTTTGACTTCCTGGCGGAGATAAGAGCGGCTTCAGCCATGGAGAATATGCCGTTAATGGCAATCAGACAAAAGATTATGATCAAGTCGTCCATTATGTGTGATGAAAATGGCAAATGTAGTTATATCGAGATAACAAACATGTGCCTCCAAATGTTGGGGCTTGCCATATGTATGGCATCCTTTACGAAAAACATGTGAGTTGCGAATGTAACAAAAAATGTGCTATTTTGCAATAAATTAGAAAATTATCATTAACTTTGCAGCGCAAATACTAGACACTATAAAGTCTAATCCACTAATTAACCCTTATTTATTAACTTTTTAAATGACAGAACTTAAAAACAGCCCGGTTGAAGATTTCGACTGGGACGCCTACGAAAAGGGCGAAACACAAGGTGAGAAATCCCGTGAGGAGCTTACCAAGACTTATGATGAGTCACTCAACACCGTAAAGGACAAGGACGTAATCGAAGGTACCATCATCGCGCTCAACAAGCGTGAGGCAGTGGTTAACATCGGCTACAAGAGCGACGGCATCATCCCTGTCAGCGAATTCCGCTACAATCCCGACATCAAGGTTGGCGATGTCGTTGAGGTCTTCATTGAAAACCAGGAAGACAAGAAGGGCCAGCTTATCCTCTCCCACAAGAAAGCCCGTGCATCCCGCGCCTGGGAACGCATCAATGAGGCTCTCGAAAATGATGAAATCATCAAGGGCTTCATCAAGTGCCGCACGAAGGGCGGCATGATTGTCGATGTGTTCGGCGTGGAGGCGTTCCTCCCCGGCTCGCAGATCGATGTGAAGCCTATCCGCGACTACGATATCTTCGTAGGCAAGACCATGGAATTCAAGGTTGTGAAAATCAACCAGGAGTTCAAGAACGTGGTTGTGTCCCACAAGGCTCTTATCGAGGCAGAGCTCGAGCAGCAGAAGCAGGAGATCATCTCCAAGCTCGAAAAGGGCCAGGTGCTGGAAGGTACAGTCAAGAATATCACATCTTACGGTGTCTTCATCGACCTGGGCGGTGTGGACGGTCTTATCCACATCACCGACCTGTCATGGGGCCGCGTAAGCAATCCTTCAGAAGTAGTAGAGCTTGACCAGAAGCTTAATGTCGTTATCCTCGACTTCGACAGCGAGAAGAAGCGCATCGCCCTCGGCCTCAAGCAGCTTATGCCACATCCCTGGGATGCCCTGGATGCTGACCTCAAGGTTGGTGACAAGGTCAATGGCCGTGTAGTGGTAATGGCCGATTACGGTGCATTCCTCGAAATTGCCCCTGGCGTAGAGGGTCTTATCCACGTAAGCGAGATGTCATGGAGCCAGCACCTGCGTTCTGCACAGGACTTCATGAAGGTCGGCGACGAGGTTGAGGCTGTTGTGCTCACCCTTGACCGCGAGGACCGCAAGATGAGCCTCGGCATCAAGCAGCTCAAGAACGATCCTTGGGAAAACATTGAGACAAAATATCCTCTTGGCAGCCGCCACACCGCTAAGGTGCGCAACTTCACCAATTTCGGTGTGTTCGTTGAAATTGAAGAAGGAGTTGACGGCCTTATCCACATCAGCGACCTGTCATGGACAAAGAAGATCAAGCATCCGAGCGAATTTACACAGATCGGTGCTGACATCGAGGTGGAAGTGCTTGCCATCGACAAGGACAACCGCCGTCTCAGCCTCGGACACAAGCAGCTTGAGGAAAACCCATGGGAAGTGTTTGAGACAATCTTCACAGTAGGCTCTGTACATGAGGGTACAATCATCGAGATGCTCGAAAAGGGTGCAGTAGTAGCTCTTCCTTATGGTGTTGAAGGGTTCGCGACTCCCAAGCATCTTGTAAAGGAAGACGGCTCTCAGGCACAGGTTGATGAGAAGCTCAACTTCAAGGTGATTGAATTCAACAAGGACAGCAAGCGCATCATCCTCAGCCACAGCCGCATTTTTGAAGATGAGGCACGTGCTGAAAAGGCAGCTGCCCGCAAGGCAAAGAACACTGTACGCAAGGCAGCAGAGGAAGCTCCCGCGCTTCAGCAGCCTTCTATCGAGAAGACTACTCTCGGTGACCTTGAGGCTCTCGCTGAACTTCGCGACAAGCTCGCAGGCAAGTAATAAGCTGAATGTAAAGTTAATGCAAAAGTGCAGCCAGGATTTCTGGTTGCACTTTTTTGTATAATGGCGAAGGGATTGTGCTATGGTTTTATATCATATCATGCCTGCTGTGTGTATGCAGCAAGAAGTATGCAGGAAGCTTCAGCCGTTGTGCCGATTTTAATGCTACTGTATTGTAATGTAATTTATCCTGGTTGGATGTAGGCTGTTCTATGGGTGCTATCCTGTCCATCGTTATGTAGTATAAATTAGATGTATAATATCATATATACTTATGATATAGCCTTGTGTTTCAAATCAGCATAATGGATGGTTGTATTTTACAGTCTGGCCTGTTGTAGGATTGGTGTCTTTGTGCACTTCATATGCAGTTTGGCTCTGTTGTATTAAAAATCAATCGCGCTGCAGGGCATTCCTGCAGCGCGATTGATTTATGGTATTTGTATTGTTATGCTCTTATTTTGCCTCCTTGATGGTTACGGCGCGGTCGAGTGATACAAATTTTTCGCCGAGGTCACAAAGGTTGTTGTTGTCAACTGTGGCATCGAGCTGTGACGAGCTTACGCCATATTTCACCAACTGGTTCTTGACACCGTTTGCGCGGTTGTGGCGCAGGCGAGTGTTGTATTCGTCTGTGCCGGTGTAGTTGTCGGCATAGCCAGTGATTACATACTTCTTGTCGGAGTTGTCGATCATGATGTATGATACGGCTTTGAGGACGCGTGCATCCTGACGTGTGAGACGGTACTGGTTGATGGGGTAGTAGATTGTGGCCAGAGGGGCATCGTTGACTTCCTGTACGGTGGCAGGACGGTTGAGGCAGTCGCGGAGCTGCTGCTCAAGGTCGGCGATACGAGCATCAGCTGATGCCAGGCGTGCGCGGAGTGCGTCGCAGTTCTCAGGTTCGGGATATACCGGAACGATTGGTGCAGCCCATTCATTCTTTTTGAAGAGATATGTCACACCAAGGAATGCCTGCACATTGCTACCTATAGAGCAGTCGTAGCTGTCCACATCGCGGTGGTTGTTCATGGCGGTGTAGCGTAGGTCGAGCGATACCTGCCAGTTCGGGTGTACGCGGAACGAGTTGATGAGACCCGCACGCACTGCCAGCACTCCATCGTGGGCGTTCTTGTATCCCTGGCTTTCGCCGTCTGAGTATGCTTTCGCAAAGGTGATATAGGCGCCTGCACCTGCATACAGTGTTGCATTGTAGATGCGTCCCGGCTTATATCCGCACCACCAGTTGGTGAGGTTGAGCATGAAGTCGCCCACACCGCCGAAGTGGTTGAAGCGCTGCTTATAGTAGCCGTTTACAATGGGTTCGTCCTGACGGGCCCATGCATCGACCTCGCTGAGGCCTTTTGTGCCAAAGTAGCTTGCACCGAGACGCATACCGGCTATTGGCGAGAACCATTTGCCTGCGTAGATTGATGCTGCGGGCATGAAGCGGTCCCATACATTGCGGTGCTGGTCGAATTTTGAGAAGTAGATGCCTACGCCGCCTTCAGCAGTGATGAACCAGTTGTCGCTGAAACTGTTCATCAGGTATCCTTGCGCGGGGTCTTCCACGTAGGTAGTTTCTTGCTGTGTCTGGGCAAATGCGGCATTGCCCATTAACAGAGTGCAAGCAAACGCTAAAATTAAACTCTTTTTCATAATTGTCTATAACTTATAAGTTGCTGATTTATTATCAGGTTCAATTGAAACGTGCCTGGTTCTCCATTTGGCACGCTTTTTAGGGATGCTAAGTTACGAACTTTTTGATGATTTATCAAAAATTATGCAAAAAATACGATTTTTTATTTCTACTAGTTCCTGATTGGCAAGAGATTGTCAATTTTCAATAATATTCCGTATCTGTAGTACTGCATTGTCGGCAGTGAATCCGAATTTTTCGTCAAGCACTTTGTACGGGGCTGATGCGCCGAAACGTTCTAGCCCGTATACTTCGCCGTGCCAGCCTTTTATCGCGCGGAGTGTGGACGGGAGGCCGGCCGTGAAGCCCAGCACCTTGCCATGGACGGGGATTACGCTTTCGCGGTATTCCTTGCTCTGCTGGTTGAACAGCCCGATTGACGGAATGGACACGACCCTTACGCCGATGCCTTCCTCGGACAGCCTTGCAGCCGCCTCGCAGCATAGCGACACCTCTGAGCCGTTGGCCACCAGGGTCACTGCCGGCTCTGCACAGTCGCAGATCACGTAGCCTCCGTGGCGTGCTCCCTGTGCCTCGTGTGCGCGGACGCCGGTCACTGACGGTATGTCGTTTACATCCTGGCGGGAGAGTATCAGGGCTGTGGGGGTCGAATCGTTTTCCATCGCCATCTGCCAGGCCACGATGGTCTCGGCGCTGTCGGCAGGACGGAGCACCAGCATCGACGGATGCCCGCTAAGGTTGTTCATCTGTTCGAGCAGGCGTATCTGGGCCTCCTGTTCCACCGGTTCGTGTGTCGGGCCGTCTTCGCCCACACGGAACGCGTCGTGGCTCCATACATATTTCACCGGCAGCTCCATCAGGGCAGCCATGCGGATTGCAGGTTTCATATAGTCGGAGAACACGAAGAATGTGCCGCATGCGGCCATTACGCCGCCATGGACGGCTATACCGTTCATTATCACCGCCATTGTAAGCTCGGCCACGCCTGCCTGCAGGAAAGCGCCGCTGAAATCGCCGCGGCGGATTTCTGTTGTATGTTTAAGGAATCCGTCGGTCTTGTCGGAGTTGCAAAGGTCGGCCGACGACACTATCATGTTGCCTATCTTTGACGACAGTTCGGCAAGCACAGCCGATGATGCGTTGCGGGTCGCGGAATTTGCCTTTACCGTGATACTGTCCCAGTCGATCTTCGGCAGGCGTCCGTTGATATAGTTGTCAAGCTGCTGTGCCGCATCCGGATTTTCCTTTGTCCATGCATCGTATACGGCCCGGCGTTCCTTTACCGTCATGCGCAGCTCTTCCTGCCTTTTGGCGTATAGTGCTGCCACTTCCGGCCATATCTGCCATGGGTCCTGCGGGTCTCCCCCGAGGTTCTCCACGGTCTTTGCATAGTCGGCGCCGCTTTTGCTCAATGGCTGTCCGTGTGTGGAGCATTTGCCCTCGAAGTTCTCGCCTGAGGCGGTGACAGCGCCCAGGCCCATGCGCGTATGCCCTATGATGAGCGTCGGGCGTCCGTTGCATTCATTTGCCTTGGTCAGGGCATCTGCGATGGCCAGAGGATCGTTGCCGTCTATTTCGATGACGTTCCACTGCCATGCGCGGTATTTTGCGGCCACGTCTTCCGTGTCAACAGCGTCCACCATGGTCGACAGTTGCACTTCGTTGGCGTCATAGAACATTATCAGGTTTCCCAGGCCCAGATGGCCGGCTATGCGTCCGGCCCCCTGTGAAATTTCTTCCTGTATTCCCCCATCGCTGATGAAGGCATATGTCTTGTGTGCTATCGCTTCCCCGAAACGGGCCACAAGGAAACGCTCGGCTATCGCAGCGCCTACGGCCATTGTATGTCCCTGTCCAAGAGGCCCTGATGTGTTTTCCACTCCGCGGGAAGGGTCGAGCTCGGGATGGCCGGGTGTGACGCTTCCCCATTGGCGGAACTGCTTCAGCTCGTCAATGGTGTATTTTCCGCTCAATGCGAGCACGCTGTACAGCATTGGCGACATATGTCCGGGGTCGAGGAAGAACCTGTCGCGTGCGATCCATGTCGGGTCATCAGGATCTGTGACCAGGAATGAAGAATAGAGCACGTTGGCGAAGTCTGCGCCGCCCATGGCGCCGCCCGGATGTCCGGATTTTGCGGTTTCTACCATTGAGGCCGCCAGCACGCGTATATTGTCGGCTGCGCGGGAGAGCAATTTGGCATCTAAGTCCATAATTTTTAAGAAAAAATATGTTATATGGTTTTATTCCACGAAAGTACAATAAACTTTTCTATTTACCAAGAAATGGCCGTTACAATGCTGTGCCTCCCGGCGTGCAGGGGCAAAAAAGCCGTGGCCGTATCTGCAACAGATGCGGCCACGGCACGGTTCCGGGGGATTGCCCCTTAATTTTTAAAGGTCACGTTCATCGATAGGCATTTCGTCTACAGGGATGTCCTTGTTGACGTTGCGTGAGCCTACGACACCGTAATAGAGCAGGTATGCAAACATGGCGATGATGAGCCAGTAGCTGGTCATGTAGCCGAACGAGTTGGCCATCCAGTTTTGGATGAGTGGCATCACGCCGCCGCCTACTACCATCATCATGAATATGCCGGAAGCCTGGGCTGTGTACTTGCCGAGGCCCTCGACAGCGAGGTTGAATATGCCGCCCCACATCACAGATGTGCAAAGTCCGCAGAGCACCAGCAAAAGGGCCGACACAGGCACTTGGGCTGTGAAGAATCCGTTTCCGGCCGCATAGGCGGGCATGTTGATGGTCAGGGTCTCAGGCAGGAAGATGGCTGCGCCGGTGAGGACGATGGCAAGTGTTGACACGAAGATGAGCTGTGCGCGGCTCGACACCTTTCCCGAGATGATGGAAGACACAAAACGGCCAACAAGCATCAGAAGCCAGTAGATGGCAGCCACAGCGCCGCCAACTGCCACATCGCCTGTCACATCCGACAGCCAGAAGATTAGCACGCCGGGGATGCCGATTTCGATGCCTACGTAGAAGAAGATGCCGATTACACCCAGCACGGTGTGGCGGAAGCTCCATGCGCTGTGCTGGCTCTTTTCCTTGACAGCGGTCTTCTTTCCAAGGTGGGGCTCAGGTATTGACACACAGGATATCACCACAAGCGCCAGGACAAATACGCCCATGGCGATGAACAGCAGTGTGGCCACATCGGCGATAGTAGTGCTGGCTGTGATTACGCCGATAAGCGAACCGACGAACAGCGGGGTGAGCGTGCCGGCCAGGGAGTTGAGCGTACCGCCGGTCTGCACCAGCTGGTTGCCCTTGTTGCCGCCGCCGCCGAGCATGTTGAGCATCGGGTTTACTACCGTGTTGAGCATGCACACGCAGAAACCGCAGATGAATGCGCCAAGCAGGTATATCACGAAGTTGAGGGTAACTATGTCGCCGCCTACGGAGAATACACTGGTGTCAGCGCCAACGATACCCGAAAGCCACTGCAGGAACAGGCCTGCAAGGCCTACAACCATTGCCGTAAGAGCCGTCTTCTTGTAGCCTATTTTCACTAGCAGGGCGCCTGAAGGTATGCCCATGAACAGGTATGCGAGGAAGTTCATCATGTTGCCGAGCATGCCCGACCATTCATAGTTCTGTTTCCAGATTGTACCGATCGGTGCGGCGAGATTCGTTACGAACGAAATCATGGCGAAGAGGAAGAACATGGCGATGATGGCCACCATGTTGCCCTTTGCCGCTTGGGTGTTAGCTTGTTGTTTAGCCATTTGTCTAAAGTTAGGTTAAAGGTATAGATTTAGTATTTTTTGTTTGTCTTGTTATTGCCGCCCGCCGAAGATGTCCGTTCCGATCCTCACCAGGTTGCTCCCGGCCTCGATGGCCAGCCTGTAGTCATCGCTCATGCCCATTGACAGCACGTCAAAGTTGCGCAGGTCTGGGGCTGCCGCGAGTATATTCCTGTGGACTGCGGCTATGGCCGCAAAGTCGGCCGCCACCCTGCCGCGGTCGCAGGTGTTGGACGCCATCCCCATCACACCGCACAGGTGGGTGTTGGTCAGGCTCTCGAACTTCCTTTCCGAGAAATAGGACAGCAGCTCTTCGGGCGTGAACCCGAATTTGGTCTCCTCCTGTGCCACATGCACCTGCATCAGTACACGCGTTGTCACTCCGGCAGCACGGCTTTCGGCATCAATCTTTGCCAGAAGCCTTTCGGAGTCCACGCTCTCTATCATGGCCACCTTGCCTATCAGGGGACGCACCTTGTTGGTCTGCAGATGCCCTATGAAATGCCACCGGATATCCTGTGGCAGGGCGGGGATTTTCTCGGCGAGTTCCTGCACGCGGCTCTCACCGAATATCCGCTGGCCGGCCTCGTAGGCCTCCATTATCGCTGCTGCCGGGTGGAATTTCGACACGGCCACAAGCTCCACCCCCTCAGGGGATAGCTCATTGTGCAGCCGGGTTATCGTTTCCTGGATGTGCGACATGCCGTTAGTCTGTTTTGGGTTTAAGACGGCTGTCCGTCAAGCTTCACTTTGTAGACATCCACCAGAGGCGTCTCGTTGATCGACACTATCTCATAATCTGCCATTGTGCCTTTCATGCCTTCAAGGAAATTGTCAAGTGCACCCCTGAAGTCACTGGCGGCCACGAGGATCTGTGAGATCGACTTCTTCTCTACTGCCGTACGCTCATCTATGGTGATGAATGCCACCTTTACAAGATACCACTTGTCGGCTGAATCGTCCCAGAATATTTCCGATATCTTGGTGCGTTTTACGGCCGACACCGAGAATTCGCCGCTTATATAGGGCGTCATCTCTTCGATTATCCTCGCCTCGGCCTCTGTGAACGAAAGTGCATCTACAAGATAAGGCTCTGTCACCTTCTTGATAGCACCGTTTTCCATTATCTTGTCATATCTGATTTTGCATTCAAACCAATTTGCCATTGCTCTCTATATATAATTGTCTCTTTATGTTTCCTGGATATAATATTGTAAAGCACGCCTTTCCGGGCATATCAGACGCAAAGTTAGCAAAAAATCGTTTGTACGTCAAGGAAAAAACAGATTTGATTGAAAATCACATCGGTGAGGATGCACGTTACAGGCGCTTTCCCCGGGAAGCCGTCTATAACGCCATGGATACTGCTAAAAAGAGATTGCAGAACCACGACGCCTGCGGTGGCGGCATACGAAAGGCTGTGGCGCAGATTCCCACCCCAATCTGCTTGCCGGGATGTAGTTCAGTATCTCCCGTTCAAACCTAGCTCTTCGGCGCAACAGCAATGTAATCAAAGTCAAGAGTAGGCTATGCTGTATGTTGCCACATATAATTTAATTAATAAGACTAATTAAGGCTCTGGCTTTTGCGGCCGTTGGAATATATGAGTATATTTGCGGATATGAAACATCTCTCTGCCTTTATGCTCGCATTGGTGGCGCTTGCTGCGTCCGCACGGCCAGACGGACGTGATACCGTTTCGGGGATACACGTATTGCCCCATGACTCTGTCGCGTACGCGCCACCCATGTCATTGGTCTATAAGGCCGCGTACACGCCTGCACCGATGTCCGGTACGCTGTTTGGTGAGCGGCCATCGCTTACTGCGTTGGATTTGATGCCGGATGGAGGCGTCAGCATTACCCCTGGCGAGGCCGTGATCCATTCCTGGCCGTCAGGGGCGATTGTGGCCGCTGGAGGTATAGCGCATATGCCGGGCATGATGGGTGTGGAGTCCGGCTCTGTAAGTTTCATCCAGGATTTTGGGCGATTTTCGCTGTCTCTCGATGTTTCGGCCTCAAAGTACGGATACTTCCGTGGGATGGGGCGGTCGTTTGGCTTCGGAGGGTCTCTTTCATATGAAATAAGCCCAAGCTTGGGGATAACCGTATTCGGTTCATACCATACTGACGCAGGCATCACCCGGCACGCCATGATGGGCTATGTTGATGTCCCAACTTTCGGTGGGTATGTCGACTGGCGCGCCGGCGACCGTTGGGGTGTCAAGGTCGGGGCAAAGGGCTACCGGCCGTCAGGGGGCAACCGGTGGGAGGCACAGCCGATAGTCATGCCATATTTCCGTTTCAACGGCAAGGATGAGATAGGCCTCGACATCGGAGGCATCATGTACAACCTTCTGCGGAGCAATATCGGAGGCGGATGGGGCGCTGTCCGCAACCCCACGATACCGCCGCCCATACCTTGATGTCATCCGCGTCCGGTGGCTATGACCTTCATCCTGCACTCCTTGCAGTCGAAGTCGAGCCTCCATCTGCTTTTACCCCTTATAAGGTATAGCGGCCCTTTGGCTGTATTTCCTCCGCCTTCTTTCAGGCATGCGCCCATTTCACGCCGTATGCAGTGGCGGGTGGTCATTACCGTTATGTCTCCGTTTCGGGGCATTCCGGTTTCCAGTGCATACTCTATGTGGCTTGCGCCGTGTTCCCTGTAGAACGTTTCGGCCAGCTGGTTTGCCACATTGGAGTGGTAGTCCAGCCGGCTGCTTCCGGGAACGGCTGCTTCCTTGTTCTCCGTCCGCCTGTAGTCATGGCGGTGGGTTGCCTTGCGGGCGCGTACAAAGGCCTCTATGGCCTTGCGGCGCAGTTGGGTCAGCGCGCTGGCTGCTATGAAAGTGCCGCCCGGTATCGTGTCCTCGAGTGAACGCAGCCTGAATATGGTGTCGCCAAGCTTGGCCATTGCTGCCATCCTTACCTCTGTCTGCGGCTTTTGTGCCTGCTCTGGTGTGATGGCCGTATCCGACACCGTTATAGCCTCGTTGCCATAGCCGTCACGCACTCCAAGGGTTATGCGCCCCTGTTCTGTCAGGCCCAGCCTCATGTCGATGTCTATCCGGCGTTCCGCAGTCTTGCCTCGCAGCATGGCCTCCCACTCGGCGTCGCTGTTGCGCATCAGCATTGCCCCGGCAGGGATATGTTCCGTAGAGGCGGGGAATACCCTGTTGCCTTCCACCCTGTTCACCCTGAACCCGTGGAACGTCCCGCAGGCGGTCATGTAGCACAGCCCGTCGCCGTTATGGAGTGCTTCTGTTGTGTCCACTGTGATGTAGCCCTTTCCGCTGCCCTTTACCGTCCCTACAGGCACGCCGGTCGACTTTGGCGTGTCGGGCGATGATATCGGCCTTTCTGGCCTTGGCCCGCACAGGAAATAGTCGGTGAACCCGCGGTTGAAGCTTTTCGTCACATCCGGTGTGAACGTTATGGAGGCATGCCCGTGTGATGCCCGGCGGTATTTGCCGGGGTTGGCTGCCACAATCGCGTCAAGGGCCATCGAATAGGCTGCCGTAACGTTTTTCACATACCCCGCATCCTTAAGCCGGCCCTCGATCTTGAATGAGCTTACGCCGGCATCGGCCATGTCCGACAGATAGCTGAGCCTGTTCATGTCGCGTAGCGAAAGCAGGTGCTTGCCTTTTGATAGGATATTGCCGTCCCCGTTGGCCAGGTCATAGCTAAGGCGGCACATCTGGGCGCACTCGCCGCGGTTGGCGCTCCTGCCGGTAGCCACACAGCTGGCATGGCAGTCACCGCTGTAGCTCACACATAGCGCACCGTGCACAAACACCTCCAGCGGGATGTCCGTTGCCTTATGCACCGCGGCAATTTCTTTGAGCGTAAGCTCGCGGGCAAGCACTATTTGCGAAAATCCGCAGTCGGCCAGGAATTTTGCCTTTTCCGGCGTGCGTGTGTCGCACTGTGTGCTCGCATGCAGTGCTATAGGAGGCAGCTCCATCCTCAGCAGGGCCATGTCCTGTACTATAAGGGCATCTGCGCCCGCACGGTACAGGTCATGCACAAGACGTTCCACCTTGCTGGTCTCATCGTCATATATTATGGTGTTCACCGTCACGTATAGCCTTGCCCCGTACTGGTGGGCATACTCCGCCACGCGCCGTATGTCGTCAATGCTGTTGGCGGCTGCGGAGCGTGCCCCATGGCTGCTTGCACCCATATACACCGCATCTGCGCCGTGGTCAATCGCCGCAATGGCCGTTTCGGCGTCGCGGGCTGGGGATAGTAATTCTAATGTACGCATACGTATTTGTCTAGCCAATTGTCCATCAGTAGGTTGGCGTGTGCGCGCCATCTTACCTCCGGTCTGTTGTCCGGATTGTCGTCCGGATAATAGTTCTCAGGTATAGAAGGGTTCAGCCCACGTGCGGCGTCCCTCCTGTACTCGCTGTCAAGTGTCATCGGGGAATACTCGGCATGCCCCGTTATGTAGAAGTCCAGCCCGTTCCTGTCAGCCATTATTGCAGCACCAGGCCCGTCAGGTGAATATGCCAGCACGGACAGTCCGCTTTCTTTTGCCGCCGCGGCCTGGTCTATCTGGCAGTGGCGGCTGTGTGGCATGAAAAAAATGTCGTCAAATCCCGACATCAGCGGACATCCCGTACCTTCTGCCGTAAGCACGTGGCGGTAGACGCCTGACAGTTTCCTTTCCAGCAGCGACTTGTCCAGCCCGTATCTTGCATACAGTCCGGCGAATGCCGCCCAGCATAGGTAAAGTACCGGGACACCGGAAGCCTCGCAGGCGTCCATTATGCCGCGGAACTCATTCCAATAGTCCACATCCTCATACCTTACACGCTCCAGTGGTGCGCCGTTGATTATCACACCGTCCATTTCCGTGAGTGGAGAATCCGCATGCGTGGTATAGAACCGTTCCAGATGCTCCCCGGAGGTGTTGCGCGACCGGTGCGAAGCCATCCTGTATAGGTGTAGCGCCGTTTCAAGCGGGCAGCGTGCCATAAGCCGCAGTATGTCGGCCTCTGCCGGTATCTTCTCAGGCATAAGGTTCACAAGAGCCACATTCCATCGGCATGGCTGCGTCTGAGGCATTTCATGTATCCGGATTCCTTCCATTTTAAGCATATCGATGGCCGGTAACCCGTTCTCCACATGTATAGGCATACTTTTCTGTCGTTTTGCTGTATATTGGTGCTTGGTGGCGAAGGGTTTATGTTGTATAGTCTCTGGAAAGGCCCTTTATCGCGATGCACATAGAAACAAAATTACGGAAATTTTTGCAACGGCATGTGGCCACATGAAGTTGTTAACGCCTTTTTAACATCTTATATGGGGCTGATATTTATGGTGTTGTAATTTTACTATGAAAATAATTGGTAAAATATTTGCAAAACGCATTACTTATGTTGTATATTTGCAATCGAAAATCAATCTTACGTCTATCCTAAAACAATTATTATCATGAAAAAGACAGATTCTTACAGAAAGAACAGGCATTTGTTCATAGATCGTACAACGGCAAGATGCAGGGCACGGCGCAATGCCGATTTTATTGCAGTATGCCAACGGATTGTAGACCGCAACGCAGCTTCGGGAATATATGTCCCTTTGCGTATGGTGTTGCGTGAGGCCCTTTCTTCTGCCGCTCCCGATTACTATATCACATACGAAGTGGCCTTGGCCAGGATATACGCCATTGCGGCCCGCAACGGACGGATTGGGTCCAGGCCGTCAATCCGCAGGATGCAGTACGCCGAGATATATAGACGTGCATGCCGGCTCAGGGAGACGTCAGCGTTTTTCGACACTATGGAAAAAGCCGTGGCCCATGTCCTGCTTTCCGGTAATGCATCAGCGTTCTTTATATCCTACGACACGGCCCGGCGCATCTTCAATTCCAGTTGCCGCTCATGTGGCAGGCTTTGTATGCCGCGTGCCTGAATGGTTTAACCTATAATGAAAGACACTCATGACCATATCAATATCCATTGACCGTATCCTGGAACAGGTATACGCGCTGTCGGCTCTGGACCGCATTACGTCCGGTAGGATTGCCGACCCACATCTGGCGGTGCTCTCCAGCGACAACCGCCCGGCCCTCCAACATGTAGTCCGTGACGCCGTGGCGCATATCGGATTGATGCTGTCCTCCCGTGCCGGCATCGTCAAGATTAGTGTCCCTGACAACGCAGACGACGGCGGCCTTGTTCGGCTTGACATCGACGGCAGTCTCGACAGTGGCATTGCCCCGTTGCTCAGGCAGCAGCTCGAACAGGCCATTGTGATGTACACGTTCCATCTCATATACATACCTTTTTCGCCCGGCAGTGCCGAGGCCATGCATTCCCGGGCCTGTTCGGCGTTGGCAACCGTCCTGTCAGTGCTCATGTCCCACAATCCGCCGAGGCTTTCACTGAACATATATTGAAACCGATAAAAAACACCTTACCGCTATGAATATCAATTTCACAACCCTGGCCCTGTGGCTCACCGGCTGCTACATGGGTGTCACCGTGGCAATGGCCGTGGATTTCGCCGCCGGGATATGGAAGGCGCGCCGGATGGGCGTCATGCGCACCTCGCGCCGTTTCAGGCAGACAGCCTTAAAGGCCGGACGGTATTTCCTGCCTATGGTATGCCTCTCATGTGTTGACATCCTTACTTTCTCATTGCTTAAAGTGCCGGTATTCACCCTGCTGATGTCCGTATTCAACATATTCTGCGAATGGCGCTCAGTGATGGAGTCGACCCACGACAAGAAAGAGATAGCACGTACCGCACAGGCCCTTGCGGCGCTTGCGCGCAACAAGGACAACCCCGTACTCGCCATCTCGGAGCTGCTCCGCCTTATCGAAGGCGGAAGCCAGGCCGGTGATTAGCCCTTTTGGCCGTCCCCGCGTTTGGGATTGCGCGGGAACCAGCCCTTTTCTACACGTTTGCGCTGTTCAAATATTTCCAGGATGCTCCATAGCGACGAAAAGGCCACCACGCCCAGTATCGTCGACCAGAACACATTGGCCACTGCCAGCGAACCCGCTATGCAGCCGAGCCCCAGCACCAGGAACCACCACCAGCACCGTGTGCCGAAGTAATACTCACCCTTTATCACAAGAGGGTGGAACAATCCTATCACAAGAAATGTGCTTAGCCCTATCGCTATGCCTGTAAGGTTATATTCCTGCAGAAAATCCATTTCAAAAAGAGTACATTGACATTTTGGTTATTTATCTGGAAGGCAGACGGCATAATCCACCGTGGCCGACACCGTGAACGCCGTTGCCGTAGTGCGCGGACGCCAGGGCCGGTTCAGATGGTAGTAGAACGAACGTTGCCTGTCCCATGACGGTACGGAGGCATTGCGCGTCTCCCCGCCGGGGATATCGCATGCAATCTCGTGTGACGACACGTGTAGCTGATGCCCCTGCATGTCGTGGTAGGTCAGCGTCACCTTTACCGCCGTGAGCCTGCGCCCGGTGTTGTTCACCACAAAAAAGGTCTCGCGCATCGACCGCAAAGGCTTGTCGTATCCGGTTATCGTCACTGCGGCTTCTGGCGTAAGCAGCGTATCGCCGCGGCATCCCTGGGCGGCCTCGGCCTGCGGGATCATCCTGCCGCGCGAAGTCTTCACACGGCGTGCGGCGCATATGGCGGTTGCCGACACTATGGCTATGGCGATGACAGCAATGAGTCTCATAGTGCGGCAGGCTCTTTTGGCAACGAAGGCTTCGGATACAGCCTGTGGCATCCCTCGATGTCGCGCGGACGCTCATCACGTGTGCCCACCGCACCGCGGTACAGGTAAGGCAACAGCCGCCATGGCCTTATAGTTATCCCGCGGTAATAGTGGCTCAGCGTGAACGTGTCCCCACCGTCCGTAAGCTCCACTATGAAGTCCTTGCCCTTTGAAAGGCCGCCGTCAGCGCCAAGTTCTGTATAAATGGACGCATCGTATACGCCGTACTTGGCCGAGGCACGGGCTGTCCCTATCACCGTTCCTGGCAGCAGGCCGGGTGAAGGGCTGTCGATGGCCACTATCTCATAGTTGCCGCGGGAAGTGGCCCGTATGCCCAGTACTGATTCCTCCGATGAAAGTTGCCACAGGCCCTCTATAGGATCTGGCACACGCCCTTCCATGCCCTGGGCTATCTCCAGTGCATGCCCCTGTATCGGAGGCTGGGCGCTTGCCGCATCAAGGCATGCCGTCAATGCCATTGCTATGGACACCATTCTGTACATGCATGCAAATATACCCAACACCAGTCATATCCGCAAGCGCAACGGCAAAAAAAATCAAGCCCGTGCTCACGCGCGGGCTTGATGGAAAGATATGCAAATGTTAAATATGGAGTTTAGTCGATTTCCTCGTCAGCCTCGTAGCCGCCCATCTCGCGGATGGCGTTCTTCAGCATCACATACTGCTGGAACAGGTGGTTGATGGGCACTTCACCCTCGGTGTAGTCATGCATCGGGCTCTTCAGGAAGAAGCTCAGGAAGCGCTGGATGCCGCTGCGGCCTGCGCGTGCTGCAACGTCGCTGAGAAGTACCAGGTCAAGGCAGAGGGGCGCGGCAAGGATAGAGTCGCGGCAGAGGAAGTTGATCTTTATCTGCATCGGGTAGCCCATCCAGCCGAAGATGTCGATATTGTCCCATCCCTCCTTGTTGTCGTTGCGCGGGGGATAGTAGTTGATGCGTACCTTGTGGTAGTAGTCGGTGTACAGGTCAGGCTGGTCTTCGGGTACAAGGATTGACTCCAGTGTCGAGAGCTTTGACACTTCCTTGGTGCGGAAGTTGGCGGGCTCGTCAAGCACAAGGCCGTCACGGTTGCCCAGGATGTTTGTAGAGAACCATCCGCTCAGGCCGAGGCAACGTGTGCCGATGATGGGGGCGAAGCCGGATTTCACCAGTGTCTGGCCGGTCTTGAAGTCCTTGCCGGCGATAGGCATGCCGGTCTTGGCGCTAAGTTCCCACATTGCAGGGATATCCACAGTTGTGTTGGGTGCACCCATGATGAAGGGGCATCCTTCGCTGAGGGCGGCATATGCATAGCACATTGATGGGGCGATGTGCTCCTTGTCGTCAGCCTTCATGGCTGCCTCAAGCGCCTCCAGTGTGCCGTGTACCTCATTGTCTACAGGCACGTATACCTCGGTAGAGGCGGCCCATAGCACCACCACGCGGTCAAGGCCGTTTTCTGCCTTGAAGTTGCGGATGTCGGCACGGAGCTGTTCGGTCATGTCCCAGCGGTCCTTCACAGTCTTCACGTTGTTGCCGTCAAGGCGCTTTGCATAATTGTGGTCGAATGCGGCCTTGAGGGGCTTGATGGCCTCAAGCTCGTCCCTTACAGGGTTTATGTCTTTTTCCTTGAGCACCTCGCAGTTGATGGCGCTCTCGTATGCATTGGCAGGATATACGTCCCATGCGCCGAAAACGATGTCGTCAAGCTTGGCAATGGGCACGATCTCATTGTATTTCAGGTATTTCTTTTCAGCGCCGCGGCCGACACGTATTTTGTCGTACTGTGTCATTGAACCTACCGGTTTGGCCAGGCCCTTGCGGGCCATGAGCACGCCTGTCATGAATGTGGAGGTAACTGCGCCTAGGCCCACTACCATCACACCGAGTTTGCCCTCAGCGGGCTTAACGTTGGTTTTAGTCATGTTATTGATAAATATGGGTTAATTGTCCTTTTTTTCTTTTGCCAGTAATATGATGGCTGGAAATTTGTGCGGTAAAAGTACATATACTTTTTTGATTGTGAAATTATTCCTATAATAATCTTAGCAAAAATATGTAATATTTACCTAAAAATGCGACAAATATGTGAATTATAACTAATTAGCGGTAGGATACAGGCGTTGTTTGTTAATTTTTGTGTAGTGGGGTGCGGGGCTTATATATGAAGCGTATTTCGACATGAAGCTGGCGAACGGTTTCAGCCTCATTAGCCCGTATTCAAATATCACGTAGCCAAGGAAAGATACCCCTATACCTAGAAGCACATCTATGACGTAGTGGTGTGATGTGTAAACGGCTGTGAACCATATGCCAGCACTTATCAAGGCTAGCGCCGCCCTCATCCATGCCGGGCATTTTGCGCGCATGGAGTATATGAACGCTATCAGCACATATGCCGAATGCAGCGAAGGCACGGCAGCGAATACATTTGCATTGCGGGAATACAGGCCCTCAAACACTTTCCATCCTGTGATTTCGCCGAATCCGGCAAGCCCGGCCACATTGCCTCCGGTATCCATTATAGGCTCGAACCCATGTTGGGCCACATACCACGGCGGTGCGGCAGGATGGATATAGTATCCGGCAAACCCCAGCAGGTTGACAAGCAGGAACACAATGGCGAAATGTAGGTATTCGCGGCGCTGGCCTACGGCATACAGCCACAGCCCGAATGCTATGGGCACAGGCACCCAGCAGAGGTAGAACACACCCCCAAGGAAGTCCATCCACCTGGTGGTGTGCGCTCCCAGGTACTCGTTGGGCGTCATTATTCCGCCCGATGCGCCGGCAATGCCGAAGAGCGACTTCTCGGCATTGTATATGCCCTCTATGTCAATGGGGTTTACCTCATAGTTGGGCACTATGTTCATCCAGTCGTAGGATATGCCGAACACGGCAAACGGCAGCAGCGCCACCACAAGCCTCTTTGCGCTTCCACCGGCCAGGAACAGGGCCGATATGCACCCTGCCAGGATGAAATGCTCGGGGCGCATCCCCACAAATAAAGCTGTGACGGCGAGCCACAGTATTATAGATGCCACAAGGGCGCAGGCCTCCTTTCTGGAAAGCCTTGATTTATGTCTTACCGGAGGCATATTACTGTCTTGTCATTTTGCGGCGGCAATGGTTCAGGCGAGCTATGGCCGTAAGGTTGGCGAAGACAGCGATGATGCCCATTGCAACGGACAGTACCACAGTAGCGTCGAAGCCGCCACCCATGCATTGGCCTGTGATCCCGCACGACATTGCGGCCACAGCAGTGACAACCACGCGTTCGGGACGTTGCATGAACCCGATCTTGCACTCGATGCCAAGGCCCTCGGCACGTGCCCGCACATAGCTTACCATAAGTGACCCTACCAGGGCTATGAACGTTATGAGAGCGCCGGTGGGATGCCCGGTCATGATCATATAGTAGCTTATGCCACCCAGGGTGAACATCTCGCAGTAACGGTCCAGCACCGAATCATACATGGCCCCGTATGTCGATGCCATATTGCCCAGGCGCGCCACCTGGCCGTCAAGCATGTCAAACAGGGAGAAGACGATGATCAATATCCCTGACAGTGTGACCATCCCGTATTGGTAGTCCAGAGGGGTGGCCATATATCCGGCGCAGCAAAGCACTGCCGCCGCCGCAAGGTTGCCAATGAACCCGATGGTGGTCACTATGTTAGGTGTGACCCCCATTTTTATCATGGCCCGTACTGCCGGGTTGATTATCGCATAGATGAGTTGCTGTAGCCCGTCGCGTTTCGCTTTTACCGCCGATTTGGTCCCGGACAGGCTGCCCTTGGTTTCTTTATTATCTTCCACTTCTGCTGTAATATTGTTATATCGTCTCTATTAGTATCAATCCTTGCGCCCGAACAGACGTTCGACATATCCGTCGAAAGCTACGGAGCGGTACACAAAATATTTCTGCATAAGGAAATTCCATGCCAGCGACACCACCAACGATGTAAAGATTCGTGAGGCGGCATAGCAGCCGTCGTCCGAGAATCCCATATGCGCGAAGAACTCCGACCCTGACATCAGGTTGTAGAGCATCGATGTGCCGTAAGTGTTAAGCAGCAGGCTGCCTGTCCATATGAGGATATATTTTACGGCCACCGCACGCTTGCTCACCCCCTTGGCGTGGAACGTGAACCGGTAGTTGATTATGCAGTTGATTATACCGCCGGCCACAGCGCCTATGCCGGTGGACAGTCCGGTGGACAGCCCGACCCATGAGAACAGCACGAACCCTAGGCCAAGGTCCACCCACGATGCAGCCTGGGCGGCGACGGAAGACCTCAGGAACATGAAAAGTCCGCCTCCGTTTATGAGTTTGTCCTTTGCTTTGTTCAGTGTTTTCATTTCCGGTTCTTTATTTCACCTATTACAGACTTGGCTATGGCGGTGGATGCCTGCACGCGGCAAGGGGCGAACGATGGCCAATCGTTGAAGTCTATTATGCGCAGGTCTCCGTCCGGGGACAGTATGCATTCCCCGCCGTACACCTGTATGTTCAGTTCCGATGCCGCATGCTGGGCCATTTCCTTCAGCCGGGGCTCTATCGACAGCCGTGTCTCCGTGGCCGGATGGGTAGTGGCCGGATGCATGGGGAAAAACCAGAAGAAGAAAGGGATGCCGCACACCCCATAGAACTGTACAAGCTCGCCTTCGAGGTGGCGCTGTATCACCGCCCGCGGTATGCCGCGCAGGAAATATTCCTGAACCAGTTCCTGGGCCTCCTCGGCACGCCTTACATAGCTCACGTCCTCCTTGTGCTGTGTGTGCTTGTCGCCGCGCTTTATCCAGCATTGCGATATGCCGGCTTTGGCCAGCTTTTCACGTACAGCAGTGTCCGTGTCCACCACCATCGAGTCGGGGTATGGTATGTTGCTGCCAACCAATATCCTGGTTAGCCGTTCCCTGATGCAGTTCTCTATCCCGTATCCTGAGTTTATGACAAGGCGGCCGGAATCTTCCGCGCGCTGTAGCCATTCGATTGACCGCGGCTCCCGGCACATGTTTATTATCGTGTCCTCGCTTACCGCGCCTGCCGCAAGCTGCTCCTCGGAATACATGTTGACCTCACAGCCGCGCTTGCGCAGCTGGTCGGCCACCAGGTTGAGTATGGCGGCATCATTGCCTATATGGTTTGGCGAATATATGCCCGCCCGCAGTACTGCGGCTATCTTTATTTCGGCCATTTGTAGGTAGCATTGAGGTCATTAAGAGTCCATACGGCCACGTCAGGCCGTAAAACGCGCAAATTTAGCAAATATTTCTTATTTGTACAAATCAACTGATTATCACAGGATACATGTAGAGTCAACAAGCAAGTGCAAAATTAGCGAAAGAGTTTTATGAATAGTTCCAACGGCGAAGAAAAGTTGAGCTTTTCACGTGGCCTCCGGTTTATTTTAGCCTGAACCTTGTCT